>JAABUK010005749.1_pt1 | contig 19061 bp, 22 predicted proteins | sample 5559141 | NCBI WGS metagenome assembly JAABUK01 (sample SAMN10711869, study PRJNA513367) | rock metagenome | isolation source: Antarctica rocks | place: Antarctica: Victoria Land, Pudding Butte nord | collected 2016-01-03 | reverse complement strand
GGAAGTATTGAAGCTATCGCAGAAGCTAAGGCAGGCATCATGAAGGCCAAGCGCCCTGTAGTCATTGCCAAGCAGCCCTACCCAGAAGCCCTCCAAGTGCTTGAGCAGCATGCCAAGCAGCTGGACTGCCCTGTCATCAGACCTCATGACCTCGTTAAACTGACTGCCAAGGAGACTCTGCACGAGCATGGCAGTATGTTTCAGATGGTTGCTGCTGATCCTCATGGTTTGCCCTGGCTGCAACCAACAGGTACTGTGTCTGACTATACTCGCCTTCTGCGTCATTTGACAGGCATATGCAATGTGTGCTTCATTTGGAATGACAGCTGACATTCCAGATGACAGCTTCAAGCTGCTAGATGCCATCTGTTACGATTGCCCAGCCTGTGCACGAGCGTTTTGGAAGGCACAGTGATCGGTCAGTTCAATACTCACACATGCTAAGCAGATTGTCCCTGATGCGCAGACCTGAAGCTGTCCCTCCTTGGGCAGCATCAACTGGACAATGCAGCGGCAGCCATTGCTGCAGCGCATGTGGTGCGAGAGCAAGGCTTGGGCAGCATCACGCAGGAGAGCGTGGTACAGGGCCTGCAGGACACCAAGCTGCCTGGCAGGCTGCAGGTATGCCCTTTCCAATATCGACTGATGCAGAACACTTACAAATGGCTCTCTCCATGCCAGCATTAGTCAGCTCTGTTGGGGAGCAGGAGTGTGCAGCAGGCACACCGCAGAGTAGTGCAGCTTTGTCTGAAGTGTTGACTGTGACTACATATGAATGTGTGAGATCTGCCTGCAGTTGCCGCCAACTGGCCAACATTTGGATAGCACAAAAGCTTTTGCATCGGCGAAAATGGTTTTTGACATTGAACCTGCCCCTTTGTGTGCACGCTGAGTCAATGGTCAAAACATTTCTGTCCCTCTGATGTTTCAACAGGTTTTCAATGACCATGCAGCATTCGCACAATGTCAACGACTGTGACAATGTTGTGAAAGGCTACTTCTGGGTGAATCAGAAACCACATGACTTTTGTGTCATGTTGACGCATGTGCACGACAGTGCAGGTAGTGCAGATGCAGAATGCACAGATGGCACCCACCAACTGGCTAGTGCTTGATGGAGCCCATACTGCACACTCAGCTGCAGCATTGGCTGACACAGTGAGAGCAATATTCCCAGACAACCCTGTGGCCCTCATCATTGCCATGGCAGATGACAAAGACCACAAGGCTGTCATGGCTGCCTTGCGCGCTGTGCAACCTGCTGTGGTGGTGTTTACTACTGTACCCATTGCAGGTGCCACCCAAAGGTGGGTTGCATACCTTTACAACGCAACTCAGAGTCTTATCTGTATCTGGTAGACTCACATCACACGGTAGTGTTGACAATCAATATCAGTTGCATCTGCCTGTGTTCAGGCAAAGCATCTGTTGGCAATCAAATCTGCGCAGGATTTCAGCAGGATTTGACTGGCGTCCCAGGAAGTTTACTGCTGTACCTCATGCACATGCAAAGCCTTGTGGCTGGATTTCACTCGTCCATGTATAAGTCGAAATCAGTGCCAAACAGCAATGCCTGATGCCCACAGTGTGTTGATGCTGAACCTGCTTTTTGCAATCCCAATGCCAATTTGAAGTCAGAAGCGTCATCCCTACACTGGAGATCTAAACTCAGAAATGCCTGGGGACAGTAGAAGTGCATCTCTATGTTAGGGAGATGTTTTGGCTGTCACGCTGGCTAAACACTGATGCCTCATTCAGCTGCACTGCAATCTAGTTGGCATGGATCTGGCTCCGGGCTGCCGCCTTAGGAGGCTCCTGTTATGATCGCTGAAGATCGCTTTTCTTTGCTTTTCTTTTCTTTTCTTGGCATGAATCTGCTGTGAAAGGCTAAGGCAATACTGGCTGGGCCATGACCTCCAAAGCAAGCGTGACCTGATGCAGGTGCTGCAGCCCAGGGACACTTGTGGCTCACTGGCAGGCAGCCGGCCTGTCTCGGGGCCAACCTAGATTCAGGAGCAGAGAGGTGATTCAGGTGAACACTGCAAGCCTACACATGCTTCCTTGATAGATTGAATCTCAGATACACTTTCCCAAGGATACACTAATTTGCAGAGCTTGGTAAAATGCCTGGATCATAGAAGTGTTGCATCAGATCAGTATGCAGTCAAGCAAGGTTGTGTTAGGCTGCGCAATGCATTGAGACGAATATTCTTTTCAGCGTATGTCAATTGGAACAGACGCTTGGCATTGAGTGTCCACAAAGGTGGCAGTTTGATTGATATGTGGTTGCTGCCCTCAAAACAATGTCATACTGGCAGCCGCTATCTCACTGCAGGTGTTCTTTCACATGCTGCTATGTGACCTGCTGTAGTGTTTGTTCAAAGTTTGTGTTTTTCCACTGTGCTGTCCCTGAGAGCATTGGTGGCTTGGCCAGAGGTCAAAAGCACTCATGTATCATGCAGGCATCAATGGCAGCTGCACTCCAGAAAGCTGAGTCAGAGCTGGAGGCTCAACAGCATCCCGGTGGAGGCGTTGTTGTTGTTTGTGGCTCTTTGCATGCTGTAGCAGATGCCCAGAAAGTCCTGGAGTCTTAAGCCGCACACTGAATTTGGGCGTAGAAAGAAGAAAAGGAAATGAAAATTCAGCCCTTGTGCAGTTACAACAGCAGCTTTCAAGGCAGCAGCCTGGACTCAAAGCAGCCTAGATGACGCTATGCTTTCTGCAGCATCAAATGCAAGTCAAAGCCTAGAACACTTGTGACCACACTGTGGATCTGAAAGTCAATGGGGCAGCAGTCGATGGTGTTTCTTCTGCAAGTTGAGCGCACAACAAAGGTGACAATGTGCATTGCAGTCAATGGTGCAGCAGTGTGCAGTAAGAACCAGATATGTCTGCCTTTTGCAAAGAGGCTGGCAAAGCCCAAGGTTGCTGGCAACAGACACAACCTAAGGCTGACTGGCCTCAGCAAGGCCAGTAGGGGTATGTCAAGGGGCCTTCAAATTGTTGATGCAGCCATATGTTCAGCTTGCCTATTATCTTGCGGCAACTAGGCTAATGAATTCAAATAAGACCAAGCAATTCTTCCTACACTGAGAAAGCACTGACTGTGAGACAGTATGTGGTAATTGGGCAGCAGATGCCACAGCGCCAGTGCGGAACTGCTGCAAAGCCGAAAACGATTCATCTTCCTTGTCATTCCTGAGGATTCATCCTTGCAGGATGTAAAACACTTCTCTCTCTCTCTCTTGCTATTACCGCACGCTCCTTCTGCAGCACTTGTGTCGATGCATCGGGCAATGGAAAGGCCGCGAATTCATTAGGCTTGCGCGGAATATCTGTCAGCTGTCACAGAATGGCGACGGCTGGCACTACTCAACGCAGTTAGGCACATGACAGGCTTTTTTGCTCGGAGTCACGCAGCCTGGTATACACTGGTGTTGGTGACTGTGGGCACTGGAGGTGGCATCTATGCCATCCACAGGTCTCAAACAACTGAAAGAGAGGTCAGTCCTGACAGGTCTGCTATTTTTGCAAGATCAGTGACGATAAGCAGAGCCTGCTCACTGCAGAATCTGCACAAAGGGGTGCTAAGAGACCAGGAGCTGTACATGCTCAAGAAAGCTCAGCATAAGTTGCTAAAGGAAAAGCAAGTGGCTCAAAGGAGCTCTGACGCTGGCTGAAAAGAAGCACTGCTTCATGACCCAACTGGCACGCATGATTGGGACTGTGTCGCTGCGCTTGAACAGCACACTGCGCAGCAACCAAAGCTATCAAGGTAAGCTTTTGCGTCGTCCTGTTGCACACTGATTGCATAGCTTTGACCATGATATCCTCACAGACTTCTGGCCAGATGCCTGCCACATACAGTTCACCGGTCAGTTGACAGCACGTGCTGGTGCTTACTGATGCACTTGCAGCGTTTGTTTTTGTGCTGTGCTTGCTGAATGACTTGCTAGGTCATGCAAGTCAGCATGTTGGTGTGACGCTGGCTCTGGCCACTTGCAGCAGCATGCATCAAAGCCAATTGTAATTGACAGCTCCAGCCATTGTTATTTTGAAAGTTGAGAGCTCATACATGCATCTCAGATATTGCAAGTAGACACTTGATCAATTGTTGAGTCTTCCCTGTATGGGTACGCAGCATCAGTGACAAAGGCTAGTTGTTGGCCATCGATTTTGTTGCGCTGTGCAGATGTTGCAGCATTTGCCAGTATTGAAGAACTGCTCATGTCCATGCAGATAATGACACCTCATGCCTTGAGCAGCAAGCCTGGCATGCTCATCTGATTGGATTCAATGAAGTGGTAGCACATTTTGCATGACGATGCAATGTCAGATGTTGGTTATGAAGCAAGCTGTTGAGACACGTTTGAAAAGCTCAATCACATGTATACACTGTCACACGCTGAGCTTCAGGGCATATGCAAGGCCCTCAGGGCTATTGCACATGACGTAGCAGCGGATTGGCAGCTGAGAAATCTGCCTCTGTTTCACACTCAACACAAGGCGCTGGTGCTAAACACTACCCATGTCCATCTCCAATCAACACTTCTTAATGAGTGCCTGCATGCCCTAGTAGCACACCAGTTGCAAACCAATCTGGTCAAAGTTGTCAGGGTAAGTGTCTGTAGTGCTGATTTGCACAAGCTCTTGCACAAGATTGTCTTTACAGCCTTGCTGTGGTGGAGAGTGGGGTGACTGCTGCTGTGACTGCAGAGTCGCTGCTACACCAGTTGTGCTTCTGGCACATCTGCAGCAACAAATGTAGGCCTAGGCCTGGATGGCTGGATAGTGGCATAGCAGCAATATTGCTGGTAAGGGCATAGACTTTCGCCCTTTTTCAATGGGTGAGGGTTTTGCCTTCTAAGTAAGGCATGCTGCCTGACGGAGCCTTTGCTCCAAAGCCAGTCTCTCCATCATGGTGTCTCCAGCATGATGCCACATACTTGAGTCACTCACTGTATCACTCGACTTGATGCCACGAATCAAAACAGTTCGAACCATGATGCATGCAAAGGTTAAACACGGTGCTTCAAAAACGAGCTCGAGGTGCCAAAGGCTTGATGTAGGGAGTCTGAGCAAGATGCCATCTACTTGTGCCACGTCTTATTGCATGGCGCAAGTCTTATAGGTGCAGAAATGTCTTACAACGTGTCTTGCAGTGTATTCAACTCTCACACTTTCAATTGGCATCTCAGAATATACTGCAGGCGCAAAGAGGGTCATAGTCGACTGGTGTTGCAAACCAAAGCAAACAATTAAAGCAAACAACCTAGTACTAGTCAGTAGCTACCTATAGCTATAGGACTCAGTCAGCTGCTGCAGCAGCAGAACTTTCTAACATAGATTGAATTAAAACATTGTGGCATTAATGAACGCCATGGCCATCTCAGCCATTTGCAATCTGCTGCAGTTGCGGCTTTGATTGCAAATGTTGACAGGATGCACGACGAGGACGTGTGGCCATGTAGCATCCCAAAAACAAGGGGTGGGCCCCCCTCGGGGTTGCAGAGCGACAGGGGTGGAGTTGCAGAGCGACAGGGGTGGAGTTGCAGAGCGACAGGGGTGGAGGTGCAGAGCGACAGGGGTGGAGTTGCAGAGCGACAGGGGTGGATTTGCAGAGCGACAGGGGTGGAGTTGCAGAGCGACAGGGGTGGAGGTGCAGAGCGACAGGGGTGGAGTTGCAGAGCGACAGGGGTGGAGGTGCAGAGCGACAGGGGTGGATTTGCAGAGCGACAGGGGTGGAGTTGAAGTTGTAGTTGACAGGGACGCCTGTTGCTTGGAGGTACAGAAGATCTTGGCTGAAAACTGCAGCACACCTTGGATGGCGTGGCACAGCATCTTGGTTGAAACTGCAGTGGCACAGCATCTTGGTTGACACTGCAAGAAACCATGACTGTACCTACTCATTGTATGGCTGGAGTTGTTGCAAGAAACAGTCTGAATAGCTACCGGTCTGCAGACAGAAGACTACCAAAGGCAAAGGTAAGAAACTTACGAATTTCTACCAAGGCAATCAAGTAAGGCTCGGCGACGGCGACGAATATTTATAAATGATACAGGAGTCCACAGCTAAAAGCAACAGCCAGGGTAGTCGATGCGAGCTGTCGGTCCGAGTTGTTGGACTGAATCCTGCAGACACCAACAATTTCAGTCTTGACGAGCTAGCGATTGGCAGTAGCTGTTGTGCATGGCTGCTTACATAGTGACAAGGCGAGGCGCGTTGACTGACGACCATGGTCAGCAGCAGTGTCTAAGGAGTGTACCCTATGCACAGCCACTCCAGAGCACGGCAATGTTTTATAAGCGTACCTGAAGACTAGGATGCATACCCACTTCCACGACCGGCAGGCGCTCGCAACTTGCGAGTCGCAAGCCTGCTTTCTGACCCTGCTTCACCAATTTTTGGTGTGCTGGGAATCTGCATGCAATGACTAAGCAACTTGTGTACTGCACGACTTTTTACAAGTGCCATACCACTTCTTGCAGGTCAAGCGTCATTGTCACTGACCCTTGTGCTGTGCCAGTCAAGCTCATACCAACAAATCAATCGAATTTTCAAGATCTCAATAAATTCCAAAGAGTCCAACTGACTCACAGCTCTGCTTGCCCAGCACCCTTCAATGTTGTAGTGTCAGCAATGAATGAAGTGTCCCAATTGTGCAAAGGCTTTAATTCTATGTTGTTGACGATAGCTTATCTTCTGCCATCCAAAGGGGCTTTTGAGGAGCACAGGCTATGCTCGTTTGGCATGATGCCATTCAGAAACTAAAATGGCATACAGGCAGTGACAAAACATACAAGAAGGTGGCATGGTAATTTGAGAAAGCTGAAACAAGCTCTTGCCACTGTATAAATTGCAAGAAGCTACTGCTGCTGCATGCTGCTGCAAAAATGGGCCACATGGTACTTTGACTGAATCTACACAGATCTGGAATCAGAGGCGCAAAGTGGCAAGAAGGCTGCCACACATGTCCATGAATAAAAACACCTCTCCTTGGAGCCGCTGCAGCACAAGCACAGTGTTGTCACATTACACCTTGGACTCATATCTACAACATCATGTGAGCAAGCCTATACTAACTTCACAGCCCGGCTCATGTGCCAGAACATAGGCATAGGAGTGTATTTCAGTGGAAGGCAGACATGACAGGGTGAGCAGCATGGATGTTTGCAAGGCAAAAAGGCAAAGTGATACCTTTTGATGCCCATACAGCAAGCCTCCTGAGGCAGCAGGCAGAGGGCTTGCACAGTGGAACAGCACGCAGGGTGAAACTGACCTGAACATCCAGCAAGTATTGGCTGTCCTTCAGCTTGTACAGTTGTAGCTCAAACTTGAGAACACGCTGCTGGCTGACTGGCAGGTTGTCCTCATGACTGCGGGGGCTGACTGCATCCATGTCATGCACCAGGTCATCCTTGTCCATTGACTCTGCTGCCTCTGAACCATCTACAGCAGAGCCCACACTTGAAGTCAAAACGGTGGACCAACACAGCAGTGCACATCTGGCAATCACGCATCCACTGTGTCTTTGTGTCTAGTAGCTCTGCTATGTGTCTTCACCATCATGGTCTCAAAACTATCAATGATTGCTGTCGGTGGCAACATGGTAACACATTAGGACAATACTCAATCAGACAGCAGTGTCAGCTGTGTCTGTGTAGGCTGTCCTTCGTCACTGGCTTATCAAAACACACTGTTGCAGCGTGTAATGTTGATGCGTCAACTTGGAGCAAAGCCTATGAATGTGTCCAAACATCATGATCACATACGCCTGGCAAGATCACAGCATAAATGATGGTTGCAGACTGGTGCAGATCTTCCAGGAACAGACGCCTACAAGATGTATTGCTATACGCAGGCAACTGCCTGCCCTGCATGCCGCCTATCATGCATCTGTACTAAAGCCTGAATTCAGCACCAACTGCTAGGTCAGAACCAGGTACCTGAAAGGCCGATGGCTTTTCTGCATTTGAGGTTGTAGGGCGCCTGCTTCTTCCAGGAGACCTGGTTGAGCTGCAGGCAGGCCAGCAGGTCGCGCATGATGGTGGAGGGGTGCGCCTGGCTCTGCATGGCCAGCCGCCACCGCCTCTCTGCCACCACCCTCTGCGCCCCCCCCTCTCCCATCCGCCCCTCTGTAACACCTGCATCATAACATTTGCATCATCATATTTGCATCATCACACTTGCATCATCCCGCTTGCATTTCACTATGCATCTTGACACTTATGCACTCAACACTTATGTGTCAAACTATGACTATAACATCATAGTTGCAAGTCAGCTGCAATGCTAGAACAGCAGACAGGTTTGACGCTTTCACCCACAAAGGACAACTCTGGGAAGTATGCTACGGATTTGCACACCCTGCTCAGGTATGTGACTCAATTGCAGGTGCTGGGAAGGCACAGTAACAAGGTCAATCAGTAACACCAGCCCAAATGGTCAATGGATTGACAACAGGCACTTTCTTGCTCTTATATGATCTGATTGCTATGAAAATATGTAATGTGACATGGCCTCATGCAGCTGTGTAGATCAAGGCCTCCAGAGATGAACCAATCACAATGCCCACAAACAGGTCAGCAGCATTTCTCATGGAATCACGTGAAGCCTGTAGATTCAGCCAAGAAGGGTAGCATGCAGTGGATTGGCAGATGCCAAGGTTGAGAGGACTGACCAGAGTGGCGGCCAGTGCTGGTGGTGTCGTTGACTTCTGTCATCTCTGCGCGCAGGTAGGCGCTGCTGGGCATGCGCCGCCGGTTGTCTGACATCAGGTAGTATGCCACACTAGCCTATACACACCAGCAGCACTGATAATAGTAATAATATTAATTATAATAATAATAACAACCACCATGATGATAACAATAAAAATGAAAATGCTTTGCAGCTCATGATGAGCTCAGTACGTGCAGCAGGTAGGTGCAAGTCTTGTCTCTCCAGGGCAGCAGCACTGTCAGCATTTCACTGTGAACAGGAGAGCAAAGGTTCATTGTGACGGCACACTGGTAGCACATTTTGATATGATGACGATGTTGTCTCGGATGCCTGTGTTTGCAGTTGTTATCAACAGAGGCAAAAGTTTGAGACCATGTGCAGCCTGTTGACCACAGGATTTGGGACAGCGTGCTCAAGGAGCAGCACGGCTTGACAATGTACCAGGCAACCTCCATCATTGCATGAGATGCAGACCCTGTCAATCTATGAGGACTGTTTGAAGGCTTAAGCAATCTTGAAAGCCTGCCAATAGGCTTGAGGCTACAAATCTCAACCTGGGGCAGAGGGACTGTCAACTCTGGAACACATGCATGGGTCTTAAACCACCCACTGACATAGACAAGACTTCGACAGCTGTCTGCTCATGCAAAGCTCACAGGTCATCTCATTCACTCACTCACTCATTGACTGCATATCTTTACCTGGAAATCGGACAAGCATGCATAACTGCCTGTGTGACACAGCTGAGAGGGGGATGTTGCAGAGTCAAGGCGTACCTTGTCTTTCTGTGAATGAAACTCAGACAAGCATGCATGTGTGACACAGCTGTGAGGTCAGAGGTGCAGGTCCAAAGCACACCTTGTTTTGTTGGCGGGCCTTGACAGACTGGATGACTTCTTCACGGTCAAAGCCTAGCTTGACAACCTCTTGCACCATTTCAGTGTCGATGAGGGGGGAGGTGGCCATGGTGTCTGCCTGTATCACTGCCAGGTACCGAGGCAGGTGCTGGCTGAACCAGGGGTGCTGCCTGCAATGCGTCACACCACACTCAATGTGCAACCTTTGCGTGTGGACTCATGTTATGCTTGGCCATGACGTCTGCCTGTATCACTGCCAACAGGTGCTGCCTGAATCAGGAGTGCTGCCTGACAGGACAGGAACTGTGCGAGTTGTGTGACCTTTGCAGTCACAACATGCAGCAACCATGAAGCTTGCTGCTGCTGTGAAGTATGGTGAGCTGAGTCAGTAATTCGTTGTACAGCACCAGGGCACTGGAAGACAGGTATTCCATTAACAATGAGTTAATGCATGAAGCAGAGGAAAATGCCTGTGGCTCCAAGCAATATGCAAGCTTGTCTAGGTGCGCTCACTTGCAAAGCGTCAACATACTGTCCCAGAACTTCAACACATCTGATAAGTCACATGTCAGAAATACCAAGAGGGACCAATGTCATGAGGCTGACAGTGAAACACATGCCTTCAGCGCAATGAGTCTGTTGCGTTCGACCTGATGCGTTTGGTGTACAATGAGAGCTGTTGTGGAATGTCAGCATGCTGTCAAATGTTGAGGCATGGTTTGTAACTTTGAGTTGCCATGCTGACCTGATTTCTGGTATTGTGATGCGTTTGAGGGGATCCACAAGAAGCATCCTGGGGATCAGATCTCTAGCCCCAGGAGACAGATGACTAGGCAGGTTGTAGATGCCACCCTTGATCTTCTTAAACAGATTGGGAATGTTCTCATCATCAAAGGGCAGACTGCCACACAAGAGTGCATAGAGAATGACGCCACAGCTCCATACATCTACTTCAGGGCCACTGTATAGCTTGCCAGAGATAACCTGTATGGTACAGAAAGTGGCTGTGAGTACTCTTTGAATGTCTCCGGGTGACACAGCATGCGAGTTCCTCCACACACAAGTCTGATGATGGCTTAGACTGCATACCGTGTATACCTGCCACGTCCAGAACACTTTATGCAGCATTTTGAGCACAGCATGGTTGCCAGTGTGCATTATGTCAATTATCCAGATGCAGCATGACATGCCTATGACAGTGCACAACAGTGTCACATGACAGCACCCGAGCATTCACCAAGCTAAGATTTGCTGTCACATGGACATAGTGCAAGGCAGGGGCGATGAGAAAGAGCAGGACAATAATGACAGCAGGCAATGTGAGGCACCTCAGGAGCAGCATAGTTTGGACTGCCACAGCTGGTTTTCAGAAAATGCCCATCCCGCATGACATTGCTCAAGCCAAAATCAGCAATCTTGACGTTCATCTTGCTGTCCAGCAGCAGGTTCTCTGGCTTGAGATCTCGGTGCACAACCATGTTACGATGGCAGTACTCCACACCAGATGTAACTTGCTGAAAGAAACGGCGAGCTTCCTCTTCTAGCAATCTGCCCTTCTCAACAATGTAGTCAAAAAGCTCTCCAGCCTGAAAGTTTGATGATGAGATCAGCTCCACATCAGCAGCAGCCATAGCATGAGTGCTGTTCAGAGCAATGTAGCTCATTGAAGTGCAATGCTGGATTCTTTTTGTAAGTGTCTGGAAAATGCTGATGATTCTGTTGCTGTTCAGTGCACATGAGACTCATTAAGTACGCATGTCACCATCAGACATGCAGAATATGCACACTTTCACTTTGGTGCTGCTATGATGCACTGTTGTTGCTATTGTGCTGCTTACCTTGACATACTCCATGACAACATATATGTCATTTGATGTCTCAATGACCTCGTACAGGCGAATGATGTGTGGATGCATGAAGAGCCGTAAGATTTTGATTTCCCGCCGCACTGCAGTCACAGAGAACAGGAGTCAGAGCTCAGCTCACGCAGCACTGCTTACAAGCCTGAGGTGCTCAAGCAGACCGAACCTTTCTCCTCCATGTCCATGTGTTTGATTTTGTTCTTGTTGAGAATTTTGATGGCAACCTTGTGTCCAGTGGTGACATGCTCTGCCACCTTGACCTGGGCATCATATCTTGAAGATGAGAAGTCAGCATTATGCTGGGCAAAGGGATGTTATTCTTACATGGGGTCAGTGTCAGAAAGATCAGTCAAGGATACCTTGCCGAATGAACCAATGCCCAGGGTCTTGCCTAAACGGTAGTTTGATAAAAAGAACTCTGCACTCTGGTTGACACCCTGAGCTGGGTCGGGGCCTGTTGTATACTGTCTTTGAGAGGATGTCATGAGAATGTCAGCAGAAAGCTAGCCCGGATCCTTCTGACCGGCGTGGAAGGCAGGCTGCGGCTGGCAAAAGACATGCAATTTCGATTGCAGCACACGAAGCAGGCTGCTCAGCCCACATCGCGCAAGCCTTGGCCTTAGCACTTGTACCTACATGCCGAGCGAGACTAGCTGCGCATGCGCCGCTGTTCTGGGGAACACGATGTCGCACAGCTACATGAGAATGCTTGGTTCAATCAGACGGCACTTAGTTGCTATCTCAGACGGAGGTAGGCCTTTGAAGGACCCCTCCGTTCATCCTACTTCCTGGGGCGTCGTGCGCAGGTACTGCTCATACGCACGGAGTGCTGACTGGACTTTACCCATCCTAACATAAGAATTTCAGGGTGCATTTCAACTGCATTTAAATGCACAGCGCAGCCTAACACGACCTTTGCTTGACTGCATGCTGTATCTGACACAATATTTCTAGGATCCAGGCATTTTTCCAAGCTGTGCAAATTTGTGTATCCTTGGGAACGTCAACGTGTAGCCGAGATCCAATCTATCACGGGGACATCAGGATTTCTTTGCTAGCCAGGATGATGGTCAGAATGAATGAGATATCAAAGCAAAAACTATGTATATCAGCTGCGGCGCTGAAAGTTCATCCACGCTACTTTAAGCATTACACAAATGCTAGTAATGCTTCTGCACAATGCAATCACCAATTGAGCACTACATACCAAGTCATAGTATATAAACTCCAGAACGAATGTAGCTCTTTCATTGTGATTCTACAGTCCTGCTGCATCATTGTCTTCTCGTGTAGATCGCAAACTCGACAATAACAAACGGTTCTAAGCATTCCACTGCAAATCACTGCATCCTTAAGATTGTGAGGACCAATCTAGCAAGGAATAGCAAACGTCCATGTACGGCTTGTTGACAGCAACACAAGCACTGAAGCCTTCAGTCCAACACAAGCCTTCAAAAACATACATCAATCACTGATATCCATGAGGTTCAAGCTGGCATCTGCTCAGCACTGAGCTACAGAATCTCAATCAATACAAATCTTCAAACATTCTGCTCAGCCCATATCCACAACGCATGCCGCCAGGAAAGCACGTTTGTGGAGAATGTGAGACGGAGGAGTGATTTTGTGCCAAGAGTTTGAGACAGAGTCATAGCGCTCAACAACTTCGTTGTGATGTGCATCACGCATGCCGCCAAGAGCATACACCTGCCCATCCACAGTCACTGCCGCCCCGTAAGCCCTGCTGGCCTCCATATTTGCAACATAACGCCAGCTGTCTGTCCGAACATCATAGATCTCAACAGAGTCCTACAGTGTGCCACAGACACGCCTTTGCTGTCATTACTGGAAGGCGACATATGGAAGAAGAAACCCTAGACTGATTGCATACACATGCAGCCATCTGCTTGACAGGCCACATGTTTTGTTGCTGCCAAAAACACAGCTGCTGCTTGCAAGAGGGGCTTTATGCATGGTTGCAACAGAGGCTCAAGCTCTGGTGACGTGTACTTTTTGGTCAATGCAACTGCTTGCAGCAACGGTCTGGCAACAATATGTATGATCGTGGGAATGTTATCATACAATACCCATGCGTTCGTCAAACAATACCAAGTTGACCTGGACACAACGTCAGTGCCCTGTACACATACTGTGAAGGAGTGAGCGTACCAGGAAGGCATTGGCATCCCAGCCACCCAGCGCAAAGACCTGGTCAAAGGCAACGGTGCTGGCATGGCTACCACGCTTCTGCTGCATTTCTGCAACCTGCAGACACCACTTGCCCCACTTGATGCTGGACTACCATGCACGTAGCCTGTTTTGGTGTTAAGTTCCAATGTCAACAGACACACTTGGGGCATGCACAAACAGCTTGAGGCTTGCGGCGGCCTTTAGACACCCATGCACTCTTCAGAACTTGGTGACACATGTATGCATTGAAGTACCCTTTGTGGTGCCGGGTTCTGGCCTGATTGAAAGTCTCACCATTTGCCATTTGCCCTCTCTAGGGTCCAAACGCTCCACGCTTCTCAAATACTGAGTTCCATCATAACCTCCAGAAACAAAGATGCTGTTGTTGTGTAGTGCTGCAGCAGTGGTGAAACGGCGGTGGTTCATGGTTGGGCCAGTCAACCATGCATTGTGGTGTGCGTCATACACTTCTGTGCTGTCTCTGTTCACATTGGGCTGACCACCCCCCATTGCATATAGCTTGTTGTTCAGTGCCACTGCTGCTAGACTGCCACGCACAAACTCCATGGGCGCAACCTGTTTAGCACACATTATCTGTATAGATGCTGCCACACCCATTACAGGCTTTCATGCTGCTTAATGCAAGGGTACAAGGTTGCAGGGACATGGCTCATGGTCCTACTACTTTGAGATGCTGCGCTACGCCAACCACAGAAAGTGCAGTAGGAGCTTGTGCGATTGTGTGCAGAGAGGAAGCACAAACATAGGCCAGAGGGGTTCCTGGTAGAAGGTACTATGCAAGATGTGTATGCACGGACATAGAATCATTCATTGCACTCATGCAACATGTGCCTGCCCACAGGGTCAGGTGCGTACAGCCCTGAATGACTCCCCTTATGAAGTCTTGATTTGGCTGACAGCAATCCAACATTGATGTACCACAAACATTGCTTTGCATTTGGCCGTTCATGAGCTGCAGATGCGAGACAGCTGATCGGCTTGCACAATGTGCATCACACAAGTCTGATGCATCCACACAGTGTCATACACCTGGCCCAAGATTCACAGCTCAGTACATTGCAGCCACACAGGATCGTACCCAACCTGAAGACTCACAGCTCAGCACACTGCTGTACGCTCATTGGGAGGTCACTCAAATTTCCAGGTTAGACTGCAGGTCATGTGCTTGAGATGTAGTGTATGGCCTTTATCCGCCATGTTGATTGGTGCTCTAGCTTTCGAATGAAGTTTCTTTGTAGAACTGTGTTCAATGGCATGAGTCCACTGTGGCAGGGAGGTGAGCAGTCACCTCAACCCAAGTGCCTGTCCCTAGATTGCACATCATGACAGACTGCAGCCAGGAGGAGCCGTTGCCGCCGCCCATGACAAACATCTGCCTGCCAATGGCTGCTGCAGCACCGTACCCCCTCTCCAAGGGCATGGGCTGAGCAGTGACCCAGGAGCCCCTGGTGGGGGTGTACACCTCCACTGCATCTAGCCAAGCCGTTCCATCATTGCCACCTGTCAGATACAGCTCTTGTCCTTGCAGTCCCTGCACAACATGCACAGCATCTGAGTCAAACCCATGCAAGTGAGAAGATGGAAAACCCCTCTTGTAACCTTTGAGGCAGGGGTGTACAGCTCCCATACATCTAGCCATGCTGTGCATTTGTTGCCACAGGTCGAGCAAATATGCAGTATTTGATAGCACAGCTTGTGATTGTGAACAGGCAAACAGACAGTTGGTATGTATGTATGTAAGGATAGGAGATGTGCTCGACTCTCCTATCCTTACATCCATATATACCAATCGTCTGTTTGCCTGTTCACAATCACAAGCTGTGCTATCAAACACTGGCATAGTGGCATAGTGGCATAGTGGCATAGTAGCATAGTGGCATAAAACAAAGGTCAACACAACTACAGAGCGATTGAGGTGTATTCAGGCACAGGAAGAGGCACAAGCACAGGCACAGACAGATGCAGATAGCAGGCTCAGGCACATACAGTCAACGCCCTAATGCGTTGATTTAATAAGAAATGGATTGCCATCAGAAAGAGTGACCACCTGCTGTGCAGAAGAACAATGAGCAATGTGTGAAGTTTAGCTGCTGTACCTCAGGCTTTTGGTGCAATCAAATCAAAACAAACCATACCAAAACAAAACAAATCAAATCAAATCAAATCAAATAAAGCCAAACCAAGCAGGCACAGCTGGGCAGGTACCTGTGTCGTGCTCAAAGGCCCAGGGGTGGCAGCAGAGGGAAGGGGGGAGTCCCCATGCTGGGGGGGCACCACCCCATTGGGGGAACTCCTGCCTTGTGGCATTCCATTGGGGCTGCCATGTGATGTGGTCAGAAAAGATATGTGCTGGCGTAAGCTGACTAGCTCGTCTGCCATCGCTGCTGCTCCCTCTCTCAGTTCTTGCTGCTCGGCCTACGCAGACAGACGTAACCACATCAATACACACTGTTATAGGAGCGCCGGCTGTCAGAACAAGACCTCATACATGGAGCTACTTAGGACTGTACATACCAGACCTTGAGGGAAAAGACTTGAGTGAGTGAGTGAGTGAGTGAGTGAGTGAGTGAGTGAGTGAGTGAGTGAGTGAGTGAGTGAGTGAGTGAGTGAGTGAACCAATGAGTGAGTGATTGAATGAGACAAACGTAAAACCAAAATTCGAGAAAGAGACTGTTGATACAGTGACAATTCTGTCAGGTCCCAAAGGTAAGGCAGTGGGAACTGTGTGAGGATGCCAGGTTGATCAAGCAGCTGGCGTAGCTGAAAGATAGGCCTCATGAACGTTTGCCAATTGAGAAATGCTCTTGCGGACCAATGCAGCAACATGCATCACGTTCACCAGTACTCAATCCATACCTGCAGTAGCTGCTGATCATTATTGCTATTATTGAGTGTGCAAGCTGCATAAGCAGTCATAGCTTCTGTTGACAAGCATGTGCAGCTGATGTTTGATGACCAGACCCAAATCTGCCATGCATGTGCATTTGAAGCCAATGGCAAAAACGCTGCTGCAGTGAACTGCGCAAGCACTTGAAGAATAGGCACATCCACACCCATCTCACAATATACCTGCATTTGAGGTAGATGAGCTAGTTGAGCCTGGGCTGCAGTCAAGCTTCTCATCAAGCCGCGCCGCTCAGCCTCTGCTTTCTGCAGTGCCTCATTGGTGCAGCTGACATGGCGGGAAATGGCCTCAGCAACACCTGGCGGCAAACTCTGCAGAGCCTCTCTGAGCAGGAATAGCTCACTGGCACGCTGTTGGCTGGAGTCTGAAGCAGGGCTTGGGGGCCTGTCCCAAACTGCCCCTGGACTTGGCCCTGGGCCCTGCCCTGCCAATCCATTCATTGCTTGCTTGCCGTCTGACCTGCTGCTTGTGTGTGACTGTCTGTCCGTGTGGCTGTCTGTTTGCCTAGGTGCCGCCTGAGCGCTGCCTGACTGCCGGCTAGATGGGGGGGTAGCTTGAGGGCTGAGGTGGGTAGCCTCAGCTGGACGGCCCTTTTTGGTGGGTGCATCATAGGCTCCATTGGCCAGGGCAGCAGGGTCTGCTCTCAGCTCCTCTTGTCCTCCAGAAATGCCATTGGCACTCTGAGGCCTGTGTTGTCAGATACACCAAATTCTTGCTAGCAGCAGTGCTGACAAAAGCTGTCGCAAGAGTCAACACTGGTGTTGTTGAATTAGACATGTAATTGAACTGCGCTTATGTAGTGCCGCACTGCTCATCAGACCTTTTGGAAAAGCTGCTGTGCACAGCAGCAGTTTGCAGAGAGGTGATTGACAGTTCCTGTGCATTGCTTGACAAACCGAAGACTCATATCTCCACATGCAGACAGCCCTCTCTTGAAGTGTATCGGGACTGGACTGACCTGTTTTGTCGGTCATGGGAGCTGGCACTGGCACTGGCAGCAGCAGCAGCAGCAGGGGGTGGGGCTTCAGAGGCAGCTGGTGAGGGTGTGGGGGGTTTGACAGGGGGTGCGCCGGCAGCACGCACCCACGCACCACCGGCAGACTGAGCACTGGGGTCAAAGGCATCCCTGCGCTTCTTGCCTGGCACCTGCTGCCAGTCACTACCTAGAGCTGGGAAGATCTCCTGCAACAACAGCGCCCCTTGTCACCACTGGATGGGTCTGTGTGGGGCTGTGTCTGAAGCTGCAGGTGGTAGTCAAAGCTGAAGCAGCCTCTTCTGGCAGGAAGTACAGAGGTGTTTGGTAGATGCTGGCAGTCACTGCCCAGTGCTGGGAACAACATGTTGTATTGTTGACTTGACATGTCACTATGCTCTGGGTGAGCAGCACTGAGCAGGCTGATGTTGTAACATTGAGGTGAGCACTGGGCTCATTGCTAGCACTTGCTTCCAGCCACTGCTGCTCCACAAATGACCTAAGGTGTGACATGGCACCAGTGATAGGCAGTACAGTTCATGCAGTTTGGGGAACTTCGTCTACCCCGAGATTGCTAGCTGCAAGAGTACTTTGACACCACTTGCAAGGCACATGCTCTGTGCATACAGCGACGAGGGTCTCACTGGAAATGCTCACAGCGTGAAATGTCATAAACAAGGGACCTGGCTCTTTGAGTGGCAATTTTGACCAGGTAGGTTGCCTTAATCAGTCAAGTTGCATCATGGTGATGCCGTGGTGAGAAAACCCACATCTGCTTCAGCAGTTGTGCTTCAGTGCTTTGAGCAGTGACACACCTCACTCATGGATGCTTCACCTAGGCTGTTGGAAGCGCCAGTGCCGGCTGCTTTACTACTAGAGGCAGCAGCCTGAGAAGCTGGACGCGTTGCACCAGCTCCCAAGTTTACTCTAGCTGAGGCTGCATTGAACAAGCGGCATAGGTTCTGAGCCTCGCTCCTTTTCAGTTCAAAACACAGCCTTGAGCTCTGGCTTGTGTCTTGAGAGTAACAATCCTTCAACAGGGGGCGGAACTCCCTGTGCACGATGTGAAAATGATGTCAAGGGTCTATTGCAAGGGTGTCCAAAGTCTGAACAGACTAAAGTGTGAACATCAGACAGACCTTTCAGACAAAGAGGGACATTGGTTGTACACCTCTACGCGCACTTGAGCTGGGTATTGGGTGCGCTGATTTGGGAAAGTTGTCCACCCTGCATGGACATTATAACCTTTGACTTTAGTAGAATGTTCAATATGGTCCATGCAGAGCTTTGCACCCTTGCATGAAGGTCAAGGGATTATACGTGCCTCTGGGGTTGATCTCCAGGTCTCCTTCACTGACTGCCTTGAAGATGCCATGCATGGTACGGTCACTGTAGTTGTACAAGAACACCGGCATCCTGCAAGATGATGAAAGGTCAGGTTTACCGCTTAGTAATGATGTACCGATCAAAACTTGGCTGGCTTACCCGGGGACGATGTACTGCACATAGCATATATGTGGCCTAGGCAATC
>JAABUK010005748.1_pt1 | contig 19061 bp, 26 predicted proteins | sample 5559141 | NCBI WGS metagenome assembly JAABUK01 (sample SAMN10711869, study PRJNA513367) | rock metagenome | isolation source: Antarctica rocks | place: Antarctica: Victoria Land, Pudding Butte nord | collected 2016-01-03 | reverse complement strand
CCATGTCTCATGAAGAACTGACGTGACCTCTGAAAGGCCTGACACGTTCCATACCAGAAATGAGACAAGGTGATGACTTCGTTGGTGTTGGCTGGCAGCCCCCTATTGAGAGGGGGCTAGGGCAGAATGTCGTCCATTACGGGATGACCTGATAATATAAATCACGTGGCCATGCACGTGCTTCGCCACTCTTCGGGCTCTGCAACACTCAACCTGCTGCGTCGCCCTACAGCTGGCCGCTCTAGAGACATACTCCGTTGATAATCAACAGCCCGAGCAGTTCGCTTAGATTGGCTATTGAGCAGCTGTTTGCAGACACAGTACAGGCGTATTGAAAGGTTGGTGTCCTGTCTATGTTGCAACGCCGTGCTGATCAAGCGACGAATGGTATGCGCAAGAAGTCTATGATCGTCTAGCCCGCAATTCATGGTCACACGCTTACCTACTAGCAACCAGCGAAGACCCAAACACAGCTGGCAGCCTCAGTGGTGGTGGTGTTCTTTGCCAATTCTTGGCATAACTCTCTGCTTGTCAGTGTTTGCTTTGACAAGGGTAAGTATACACGCAGTGTTGGCAGACCCATTACCCTCCACTAGGTGTCATCAATACACAGGTAAATTGACTGGTATTCTTAGCTTGCAGGCGTTTGCTAGCAGCACCTCAAATGGGGCTGTGACTTTCAGAGACAAGACTGCTCAGCCAACAACAAGTCAGTCCCGCTCCTTTCACAGCTGCTCATCAGCAATGACTTTGTTTTGCTTTCTTCAACATGAGCAACAAGTGCAGGTCATAATAGTGAAGGCCTAGCTGGTCCTCTTGACTTGGATCAATGCAAGCACTTACCACAGCTTCGCATGTGCTCTCATCAAATGAGAGGAGCCACCACCACCTGGGGGATCCTGGCAGCTTTGCGGTATGTTCCACAGACCTCCACACAGACAGCTTAAATCCATTGTGTTTGACAAGCTGGTTCTGACCCATCTCAGCTGCTGTTCCAGCAGCACAACAACTGACCAGCTTGCGTCTCTGCTGGAACACACTGCAATACGCACAGAGCAGCACACCATGTATCTGCATGCAGGGACCTCTTTCAGATGGGGATTCGCTGCTTTGACATTGACATTGTGACGACTTCAGATCAGCAACTGCTCGTCACACATCCTTCAGCCCTGCAGGTGAGCTACAGCAGACAGATGGTGTAAACCTCTTTGCACAGCTCCACCATCAGCCTTTTCTTCAGTTCGTGTCTTGCTCGCCATCTGGACACAGCAAGTGAGAACGTACTTTTCACTTTGTCTGTAGACGCTGCAGCAATGTGTGCTTACCTGAGCCCCCTCCCTGACTATCAGCACTGCAGCACTAAACATTTGTCGCTCTTGCTTCACTGCTTGATTTGGCTATAGCTATCCGACCCCTCACGCCATGCAGGACATCCTTGATCAGAGTGTGGTCGATCAGACACAGGATAGATCTGAATCAGAAATCCACTTTCATACCTTGAAGAGTGTACGGCAGCTGGGCGCCAACTCGTCATCATTTCCTTCTGCAGCTGAGGTACATCTCCCCAGTGAGAATGACACCTGTCACAATGGAACCTGTCCCGTAGTTTCTGAAGAAACACAAGTTTTCCAGAATAATTGTGATGTTGCACTGAACTCATGGAGCTGCACATTCCTCCCTGGTGCCCCGCAACTTTGCACATGCGAACCAGCACTTTTGTGCCTGAACAGTGTGGTAGAATCACCAGCTGCAGAGCATGCTGCTGCCATGGCGTAGCCTGCTCCAAGTGCTGAGTACTGTGCAGTATTTGGCCTGGGCAGCCCGGTATAATACTTGGCTTCTCATTGTACTTGACGCCAAGAGGCATAGTCTTTTCTTTTCTTTTCTGCAGTATTTGGAGGAGTATGCCAGGCTGATCAGAGAGGCAGCTCAAGCCTCTGATGCGTGGCGTGACTGGGATCCCCACAGGTGTGTCTACATAATCCCCTGCTCTCACTGGCACTCAAAACGTGGTGTCTCTTCAAGGGTCTCTGCTTGTGTTGGTTAGGTTTCGTCACTTGGTCCTTGTCAAATCACTTGAAGGCATCAGCACCAAAGCAAGGCGGCTCATGTGAGAATGGTTTTGGGCTAAACATCTGTCAGTACATGTGCGCCACTGCCAGCTCTTCCTTACGCTGCACTGTATCTTATAAGGCAAGGCATGAAGTGGATGATACAAGACACATCAAGCCTGTATTGGCTGAGCCAGGGCAAAAGCTGAGGAGTTGTCAAGTCTGTGTATGCTGCAGGATGCCTTTTGTGTTTCTAGAGCTCAAAGGAGCTGCATTCAACACAGATGCTATAGACTGGCTCTGGGCAGAAGTGCTGGAGCTTGGCATAGTCAACCATGTGGCTCTGTATGTCACAGATGACACACAGCCGGGCATGCTGGCGCAGCAAACACACTGGCAAGGCTTGCTCATACGTGGCTTCCGTGTAAGTGTTCACTGCTGCCCAACTGTGGCATTGAAGTTACGCAACTGGAGCACAGACTGGCAATCTTGCAGCTTGCAAACTGCAGTGCTATCCGTCTGCTGCTCTCTTGTGCTGTTGCCTGTTCTTGTACCATTCTTTCAAGTGCATTTGCAAGCAGCGTGGCGCTGCATTTGTCATCTTGTGCTTGGTCTTTCTGCAGGACACAATGAATGATGACGAGCAGGGTGGTATCACCAGCCAGAACTTGCAGGCTTCTACCCTGATGAGCCCTTCAATCAAACTGCCTCAGTCCTTTTACAGTCAGTTGCAGCAAGTTGGCAAGCCCGTGTTCTCTTGGGTTGTAGATAGCCCCCTGCAGCTGCGCAGTGCTCTCAGCAAGAATGTTGACGGCATCATCAGCAATGACCCTCTCTTTCTAAAGCTTGTTCTCAAGAGCTGGTGGAAGCGCTGCAGGAGTGCACAATGACATTGGCTGTTGGCTTGCAGCCCATATACAACTGCTGTACCCAAGTGATGTCTGGCAATGCGTGAAGCTGTATCTGTGTGTGATTGGTGCTATGTGTGGATGCAAACCCAAACCCAGGTGTGCTTGATGGTCCTGGCACCATTAGCATGGTATAGCTGTAGCCTTGCAGTTACCGACGCAAACATAAGATTAGAAGCACGTGGTTGCCCCACAGTATAGTCACAGACATAGGTAGAACATCCCTACATGCATGTGCATCATCACAGTGTGATTATGGTTGGGTCACCATTTTATATTGTTTGTGACCACACACAATGCATTTCATCATCTTCTTTTGGCGATCTATAGCTGACTCTGGTGTTCGAGTCGAAGAGTTGGTGTGTAAGCTGCGTACCCGTGCATCCGGAGCATCAGCAGTCCAAATCAGCAAGCATCAATCACATGCTTGAGCTGTTCAAATTCAGCACATGCGACTTGTCTCACTTTGTTACAGACCAGATTACACAGTGCTGCAAGCTTGCATGCACTGACTAGCAATAGCCCTGTCCGCAAAAGCAACCGGAACACAAAGACAGCAGGAAACAGAGCAAACAGCAAACTGTGTAAGGACTCGACCTTCTTGCAATGCGCAACATGCCACTGAAATCAGCAGCTACAAAGGTTGCTGCAAAATCTGCGGTACAGTACAAAAAATCACCGGCAACGCAACCTAACAGAACTCATCACAAGCCCATGTGGGCAATAAATAATGTTGCACCCTAACAAGTCCTGCAAGCAGCGCCTTCTTTGCACAAGTTTGTTTGTGCAGCTTCACAACCAATTAGACCAAAATACACATGCACACCAGCAATAACAATCTTCTGCAGCAGGAATGAATGTCACCACCTGAGCTGGACATACAATAACCTTGACACAACTTTGCCAGGCATGGGAAAATGGCAGTGCTGGTTTGATTCAGCTCAACCATCTTAGCCAGATTTATTTGCTGCGGAAGGCAGTTACCATGTAGCACACAAGAGCAGCTAATGTAGCAGCTGCCAGCAATTGCCTGCAACTCGGGTTGGATTTGAGAATCGGAAGGATCAAATTTTGCCCAAGGGTATTCCAGCTGCTGGCTGAAAGAGCACCAAGAATGGCCCGACGACTACTTGGGGTATGCTGTGGTAGCCTAGTATGACCCTAAGGGGTATCTGCATGCAACACATAGTGTTGTCTGCTTGAGGCCATACTGCACTAGGCTGCAAGATAGCATGATGCTGATGTGTGAAAACATACCAAAAATGCTGCAACAAGCAGACCGGTGAATGCAAGAGCAGGTTGAGCTGGCTTCCACGCAATAGCCAGATACACTGCCAGATAGGCCAGGGAGCTTGCATGGCTTGATGGCATGCCAGGGTCCTGTTTTCTAGCATAAGCAGGCCTTTGCATGTTTGTGGCTCTCTTCAAGGCCTGCACATGCATTCATGCTTTCCTAGTGATATGTATCTGGGAAGTAGTCTTGCCAGTTGAGGGCTGTGATATGGTCTGCGCAGGAAAGTCTTGAATACCTTGCAGACATATACTGCGACCACAGACCCCAGCAGACACCAGCTGACATAGATGTCATGATACCATACAAGGACTCCTCCTGCTGCTAAGGTCACAACGTACTTGGTACTGTCATTAATCAAATTCAAAAAGTCCAGCAGGTTGCCGGAGCCAAGTTGAGTCTGTTGACGCTGTGAGACCATGCAGCGCCATTTGAATGTCAACTTGGAAGGGTTTGACCGCAAGGTGCTGACATGGGAGCTAGTTTTGCGTTTGATAAAGCTTTGCAGGCCTGTCTTTTGAAAGGAAGAACGGGGTACCTCCAAGATCACACGTCGATGCACAGAATGCGAAATGGCAGCTGAACAGCTTTGTGTGCTGTACCTTCCAGCCGTACCTGACATTCACGTGGCTGCGCAACAGCTGGTCACTGTGCTTTCGCACATACAAGCATTGTTTGCCCCAAGGGTTTCTTGCAAAACCCTTGCTGCCCTGGACTAGTCAACGTTGGTGCAATGGTATGTTTCGCCAATAAATCCTGTAAAGATTCGATTCAAGCAGTTCCTGCGGCTAGCATCAGTCGAAAGAGGTGCTGCCGACGACTTCTGCATCCATCCGAGCTTGTTGCGAGCAGACCAGTTTTGCATGCATGCTTCATTTTCAGGAGCTGTAGGCTGACCTCAGCGGCATGAGCAGCAGACTTCTGCACAGCGTTGGCAAAAGTTGTTTGCGCCATCAGTCAGTAGGCCTACTTGGTGGTCCGTTGTGCTCTGCAGCCTCTGAGCCGCTAGCAAAACAGCTCAGCAATATAGCCAGGTGTTTTGCGACTTACAACCCCACATCCCTTGCTCAGAGCAGCCTGCATGACCAGTGTAATCAGTCAGTTGCCTGCTCGGGCCGAGCCCACTCTGGCTTGTCTTGGCAGGCAAGCCAGCTCACAAACGTCAAGGTCAGTAGCTTCATTACCGTGTTGGTATACATATGCTGGGAAGTGGCTTTCGGCAGCAATATAGATGCATCTGTTTGGTGTCTGTTCAATTGTCAAGGCTCATTGTGACTGCAGGGGTTCACCTCATTTTCAAGCAGATCCCAGGCTGCAGATGAGCAATCTGCAGGCATCAATCCCCTCATGCAGACCCCAGCTCCAGCTACAAGAGGCTCAGTGTTTGTTCCGCCACTAGCCGCCGCCTTGCAGCAAGACAGGACAGCACAGGCTGTTCTGCGCAAAACAAAGATTAGCCCAAAGAAGCTGAATGAATTCGCAAGGCTGATCAGGAGAATGCACATTGATGATGCCTTGGTACAATGCTCAGTAGCACCTAACAAAGCTGCAAAACTTTGCTATAAGGTATGGCTCCCTTGCCTGACTCACAGCATCATTACTGTCTTTCTGTGTACATGTCAGGTGCACACCTCACCTCTGGCATTGCCACAATCATCCAAGAAGGCTGTTTGTGAAATGGATTGCCTGAAATTGTCAGGCTGGGCATTAAACGACGCGCAAACTCTCATCCTTTTGAGTTTTGCTTGACATCCAAGCATGCTCAGGTCTGATATGTACTCTATCTTTTGTGCAGTTGCTATTGTCAGCCAAAGACAACGCTGAGAAGGACAAAGGTCTGGATCCTGAAAAGCTACGCATCGATAGAGCATTTGTCGGCAAGGGACAGCACTCCAAGCGCATGAACACACATGCTAGAGGCCGGTCTGGTGTACGGCATGTGTATCATTCACACTTGACGATCATCTTGGCGGAAGGAAAGCTGAAGAGATTAACCCGCTTCCGGCCTCCCAATGCCCAATGGAACAAGCACAAACGAAGTGTGTCTGCAAGTGTTGTGTAACTTGTCACACTATGCTTCATGTGTTGGACAGTCCACTAAATTTAGGAGGCAGCCATAGTTGGCTTGCTGCACACAGTGTAAGAAAAGAGCACACGTGCCCATATGACTTTCCATGGAACAATTTGTCGACAAGCAGCCTTGCAGAGGAGCTGTGAGTACAACTGCTGTATTCAGATTCCAGCTGCCCCCAAAATAGGATGGTTGCTTTACGGCAGGTGGCAGAACTCTTTGGCAGTCGTATTTCAACTCTGTTCTGAACTAGCCAAGCACTTGATACATGTGCACCAGTATGAATGTGCTTCAATTCATTACATTGACTCAACTTTCATTTTGACATGACAACACTAAGCAGAGTTGCACAAGTGCAACTGCACTGTATTTTATGATGGCACATTTATCTATACGCATTGCCTCAAGCTGTACTGCTGCAGATCTGCACGTACAGTGCCCACTCTGGACAGCACGTGATGGTTGCCTGTACTTGTCAGTCGTTGTACAAGCATGACCAGCATCTTGCCAGGGCTAACAGGGTGCAGGCGCTCTGTGGTTGTGACGCTGGTGCCGTGCATTGAAGAAGACAGATTCATGTTCAATTCTTGAGCTGCTTTGATACTATGCTGCTCCATTTGCAAAAAGTACTGGCCCTATGAGGTCTTTCATTGTGCAGCCGGATCACATGCAGCTTTTCGGCTTTGCTTTTGTCTTGTCTCAAGCGTCGACAGCTGCTGACAACAGGGCTTGTAGAAGCTACATTGCAAGAAATTGCAGCAAGTCAGCACTAAGTTGCAAAAGCAATTGCTTCATTGCCTCTGTCCCAATGAGTACGTCATGACTAGGTTTGAGTGGGCACCTGAGCATGTTGCTATATTATTATATTATAAGCATGCTGTTCAGAAATTCAGCTCCAGTTTGTGATCATGTCTGCCCTCATTCAGATGGAGCGTTGTCAATGTCAGCGTCAAACACATCAATTCATACTACACTAAGTAAGCTGGTGACAAACAGCAGCATGCAAATGAGCAATGAGGTCTTTTGCCAAGCGCTGCCAGACAGGCACAACGTGCCATTTCACCACCAAGTCATTAAGTGACCATGAAGGCCATTGAACTGACCTGGATCTGTGCATTTCAGCAAAGACACCCTAACAGCAATATAGTGTACACACAGCACAAAAGCAGTGCTGACTCTACAGGACCTTGTGCATTCAAAGTCTTGAGTATAATCAGGCTTGTAAATGCTATACGGCACACAGATAGTAGCCTTGCTGTAGCTCGGTCATGCTGCCATGGGCTCTTCTGCCACTACTGGGCGTCCCTGCTTTTGAGCTTGTGCTTGCAGCAGCTCAACAGGTTCGGCACTGTTCTTGTCTGATGGCAAGACAGGGGTGTGCTGTGGCACGTCAGGCAACTCTTCTGCTGCCTCTTGATCAATGAGCTTGGACTCCATTACTTTCAGCTCAGCAGCAATGTCCTCATCTTCCTCTGGGGTGAGAGACTCGCTGAGAGCCTCGCTCATGCGTTCTTGTGTTGCCTTGGCTTCAGCGCTGTCTTCCATCAGCATCTCGACATCCTCAACACTAACATCCTTTTGCAACTCTTTGAGAGCAGTGTTTCCTTGTTTGAGAGCACTGTAGATCTGGTTGTTGTTTTTGGTGTTTTCAATGTTGCCCAACATCTCCTCTACATTTAGCAGCCAAGCATCCAATCTATCTACGCGCCCTTGTTGCACTTTCTTCTTTTTCAAGCAGAGCAGAGCCCGAGACTTGTTGCCTTGACCGATCAGCTGTCGAGCAATCTCAACTTCGCGAGATATCAAGCTCTCTATACGCTTCCGCTCTGCCACCAACTTGCGCCTTTGGGTCTTGAGAGTCAGCACGGCTTTGTCTACATCTGTGATGTGGTTTTTCTTGGCAAACACATTCCCCATCTCGCGTGTGGCGTAGCGTTTGTCTCTGCTCTCCAATATGGACGACAGCTACGCGCTTACATCACTGAGGTAAGGCTGGCTTGCAAGCGGTGTTGTCAGAGGCTATCGAGTAAGCAGGAAAAGTTGCAGCTGGTGCTGAGAAAAAGCGGCCTCACGACACCAAGAAATCAGCAGGATCACACGTGATGTAGGCGGCTTTGATATTCAAGCTGACGCTCGCTGGTACAAAATGTACAATCAGACTGGGTGAATGTACGGGGGAACAAAAGTTTCAGGTATCGCTCGCGAACCAGGAATCTAGCTCAGGGCCCTTGGTCTTTGAGTTCAGGTAAACTGTACAATGTTACCTCGTGCTGATCCTGTGTCTGCAGCAAAACTGCTGATGTTGTGCTTTGCCAAATGATAGTTGTGACAACAATCCATGATCTGCGCAGACATCCATAGAGCTCAAGCTTAAGCGCTCCAGTGTTGCTAGGCTAGGCTAGCAACACTGGAGTGCTAAGCATACTGCACATTTGTTTGTAATGTATTATGACAACAGCTGCAGAGGTTGTTCATCGACTCATCTAAATTGGCAGAAAACATTAATATTGTCAGTGTCATTGTGTCAATGTTGCATGAAACACTAACTTCATGCAGACACTGCTCATAATGTTTTGATATCTAAAGCCAATACAAAGGTTGGACTGCTGGACACAGGGCTTTTGCCTGCTTGACTATGCCCTATTGCTAGGTTGCCTGCTTGCCTACACTCTGTCGCTAACACAATGTCGGTGTACATCACTCCATGGTACTACTGTCACTAGATTCGCCTGAATCTATTTCAGGAAGGCTGCCCTGACTATCACTGCTTTCAGCTCTTTCCAGCAAGCTAGCAGCTGCTGCCAATTTCGGCTGCTGTGCACCTAATGTTGCCGACTTCCAGGCTGTTGTATGGCCCTGTTCAAGGCTTATGTAACCATCTTCTTCCGCAACATCAGTCTCCATTGCTATTGGTGCATCAAAAGGACCAGACAGCTGCTGCCGTGCATTGCTGTGATCCCCAACTGCATCAGTGGCAGCAGCAGCAGCAGCAGCAGCATCAAGCACACCATTAGGTGCTTTGTTGACAGTCACGCTGTACCGGTCAGCTCCTGTAACACCTTGATCAGCCTTGCCAATAGGTGCAGCAGCAGTCATGGTAGGTGCAGGACCTGCAGTGACCCCTGCAGCCAGACCAGCAGCAGATACGCCATTCAGACCCGGGCTCACTGACACAAATGCCTCATGTTCACCAGACACTCTGCCCTCAGCTGCTCTCATGCCGTTTCTTTCAGCTGCAGGTGCTGGTGGATCAGCAACTGTCCCTACCCCTACCCCTGCCTTTACCCCTACCAGGGCTGCCTCAAGCTTTGCTACTGCTGCTGTATATACTTGACCAGCTCTCAGCACTTCTTGTGCAGCTGCTGTGCCAACACCATCACCAGCCATGCTGTTGTCAGCAGCCTGAGCTGATGCAGCAGTGGGCAGCTCGGTGTGTTGCTGGATAGAAGGTGAGGCTGGCATGACAGCTGACCAGAGCTTTGGGATGCCCAGGTCTGTGGTGTGGTCTATGCTGGTGCTTGAGGAGGTGTAGGGGTGCGTGCTTGCAGATGCCCTGTGTGATTGGAAGATGGTGTGTCTTGCTCTGGGGTGTATGATGCCTTCCAAAGCCAGAAGAGCTTGTCGGCTGAAGGCAGCTATTTGCGGCGCTGATAACTGCGAGCCCTGCATGCAAACAGCCATCTGTATATGCTATGCTTTGAGGCCGCCAAAATGCTGTACTACGGATAAAGCTCTGTACAGATTCAGTTGATATGGAGCATGTAGGCTTGGAGCTGCTTCTGCTGTATATGGCACTTCCTGGGCAATGACTATGCATCATGACTTCTGCATAGTAAATGCAAAGCAACACCCCAGCTTGCCATATGCCTGGAATGACAGCACAGGCCTGACACGGCAGAAGTGCCCACGAGCTTGTTGTTGAGACACCAAGCAACATCATTTCGATTGCTGTTGCAGTGCGTACCTGTGTGAAGAGCGTGAGTGCCTGGGGTAGGAAGGAGGGGCGGTGGAGGGCGGGGCACAGCACAGAAGCCAGCAGTGCCTTCAGGGCTGCCAGCTGTATTGCGACAGTGCCTGCCTGGCTGCTGTTCCCTTCAAAGGACTGAGATATCTGATCTATAGCAAGACCAGCGGTCGATGCTATGTGGGCTATCACAGCATCTATTTGAGTGCGCTGCTGCTGAGACATGCTGCTGCCCGCTGCCTGTGCAACACAAACATCCCTCGAATGCATATAATGATCAGGCCATGATCTTTCAGCAGAGCGTGTTGTTGGGTTTGTTTCGGTGTCCTTCTACTTCGAGCATTATGCGCTGACCAGATCAGCTCATACGGTGATGGCTTATGGATAAGATGGGTGTTGAGTGGCATGATTAATCTAGCAAGCCAGTTGAGTCCTACAACCAGATCTAACATCTACTTCTGTGCATGTACACAGTCTGCAACCAGATCTAATATTTGTGACAACGGCTGAACTCCGGTCAAAATCCTGACGTGACTCTTGCAAAGCTCTATGAGCTGTTGCACCATACCAGTCTCACAAAGCTGCATGCCTGTTGACACCGTGACAAAATGCACACTTGTATCATGAACTCCAGCAGATGCAGTGCACCTGCCTGTCATCTTAGTTGTCTGTACTGGAAGTCATTGCCTGCCTATTGCTCTGTGTCATTCAAGCAGGTTGCTTTCATCAAAAATGCATGCTCTGCATAGACCAAGCTTGCTCTGTGCCATTCAAGCAGGTTGCTTTCGTCAGCATGCAGGCTCTGCATAGACCAGACAGGTTTGGACTCACCTGTACCAGGCACTCTCAACATATGCAAGGCAGGAGTGAACTAACCTGGACCAGGCACTCTAACATATGCAAGGCAGCCTCTTGTGGGCCAGGAGAAGTGGTGTTGAAGTCAGTGCCAGACTGTTGCTGTTGCTGTGCGCCACTTGAGGCAATGCTGTCTGCCAGCATCCCATCCAGTGATGGCAGCGCATCCTCCTTCTTGTTCTTCTTGTGCTTTTTGGGGACATGGCCATTGACAAGCCCTGGACAACACAGGAGATGCACATGTAGCATTGCAGCTCATGACATCAGGCATTGCATGGGCGCTGGCACACGCAGCAACCTGTGTGTGGCCACGTGTATTAGCTTCAGGGTGAGGTATAGCAGCCACCTTCCTGTTACCTACCTAGCTTCAGCGGCACATGTCAACAGTGATCAACGAATAAATTCGTCAGGCTCAATCAGGCAACCAAACAATCAGTGAGATAGTCAAACAAGCAAGCAAGCAATCAATCAACCAATCGTTCCAGCGATCAATCAACCACCCAACACACAGCCATGTAACAGGACAGGTGAGTCAGACTGCAGCATGCCCGTGCAGTCAGTCAGTGGACATGTACCTTCACTGATATGCTGTTCAGCAGCTAGCTTGTTGCAGGTTTTGAGCTTATGCACTGATGGACACAGAGTCAATGTCCAGTAGGCAGACATACCTTCCTCAGCAGGCCGCTTCTTGCTGTGCTTACTGCCATACAGCTCCAGCAAAGCACACTTTGTGGCTTCAGGACCCAACAAGGACCCCACCCCAATCCCCCCTTGGGTCACCAGAGCACTAGCTGTTCTGTATACCTGCAGCTCACAATCGCTGGCACCATGCTTGGGACTCAAGCGATATGGTGAGATCTCTCTGTCATGCATCATCACACACTCAATGTCATATGCTGGTCATGCATACAGATGCTCGCGGCGCAACATGACCACAGACTTATATCGTGCTCCAACAGGCTGGATAGAAAAAGGCAAAGTGTCAGCAGGACCATTTGTGAAGTGAGCATGTTGCACCAGATACAAGATGTGTCATGCTATCCTCTCTCCAGCTGCTTTGCAGAGTCCTATTGCCCTTCTGCTGTGTACAAAGGCAAGTGCCTGCTAGCCTGTCTGGCAGTGTCCACACAAGGGAGGAGAACTTGCTGTTACCTGCTGTCTGAGTTGCAAGGCTGCCGGGGCAGAGTCCACAGCAGCAGAGGCAGCTACCTGGCGTAGCAGACTGGTGAGCAGCCTGGCCATGGAGGTGTGATGCAGCAGTAGAGCAGCTTGGCCAGCCCACAGCAGGGTCTGCATGAGCTGAAGGGCACAGGTGTGAAGGGCTGGAAGGGCAGCAAGCAACACCAGATAGGCAGATGCTGAAGGAGGCACCTGCCCTGCAGTATCACATCAGGTGCTAAATCACACATTGTCCCAGACAGATCAGTGAAGAGTAGTGAGCAAGGCTGTCCAGACTGGCACATCTTGGAAGGTGTGGAGAGCCTGTTTGGAGGCTGGGGGGGGGGGGGGAGCGCTTGCTCTGCAGCATGCCATGATAGCATAAGAGGATGATGCATGTTTGTCTTTGGACAAACAGAGTGTGCATGCTGATAGCTTGAAATGCATTTTGGATTTGGTAGCTGCATCCTGCCTACTGTGTGCAAAATGTTTACCGTCCACTGCTGTGCATGCAGGAACCTGAGTGCATCTGACCACATTTGATGCGCAGCAGCTTGTCAACTTCAATCACATCGGTATCCTTTTCAGTGGGGTGCATACCTGCCTGCCTGGCAGTGTCATCCATAGACAGTATCCTGGTTAACAGCATGAGAAGCCCATGAGCAGGTATGGGAACGGCCACAGGAAAGGACAGAGTCAGCATCCTTTCTAGGGTCTCAAGAAACCCAGCTAGCTGGCTGAGTGCACCCTGAACAGCTCCCACGCTGTGCACGCTTTGCCCTGCCAGCTTGCCTTGCTGAGCACAATTTGAAATTGGTGCAGTGAGCGACTGTGCATCAGGGTCCAAAGCTGCTTTGCTAGCTGCTTTCAAGGCGGGGTCGTCCATGCCTAAATAGGCGATGTCCAATTTTGCATGACAGGCACAGAGTGTATCCTGGATGTAGCTGCTCCAGGTGTCTGCATCACCTGCAGCAGCATCATCAAAAAAGCATCTCAGATAGTTGTCAGTTTCTGTATTTTCTGTAAGACGAACACCATGTAAGACTCGCATGGTTATAGTATATCATTAATCAGCTCGCAAGCTGTAGCCTTGTTGACAGACAGCCATCTGCGTCTGCATGGCAAAGTGATCGCAGTCCGTATCTAGTGGAATGCTGCACTTGTGAGAGACCATTGCTGCCAATGCATTGTGACACGCCCTTCATGCGCTTCTAGAGCAAGTTGAGCGGCATCCTGATGGCACATGGCCAAAGATAGAATTCACCAAGTATACAAAACGCTCTTTTCAATCCCGAAACGTCTATTTTAATTCAGAAACGTCATCCCTACACTGGAAATCTAAAGTCAGAAACGCTTGGGGACAGTAAAAACGCGTTTCTACATTAGGGAGATGTTTTAGCTCCGATACAATACCAGGAACAACAATTCATTGCAGGCTGATGACTCAGTCTGTGCGCTGTCAAACCAATTTGGAAGTAGTCATGAAGCATACCTTGCAGTTTAGTGTCTCATGTCAGTGCATGTTGGCTCACAAGACTAGGGTTTAGGCACACCTAGTAGGTACCTGGCAAAAATGATTAGCTCAAAATTGCCAGTAAATTATTTATTATGAAGCATACCTGTAAGCCTGGGAAGCAAGCTGTAAAGCAGAGCTGCTTCACACCTGACTGCATCATGCAGCTGAGATGATGCCAGCAAGCTTGTGGCAAAGGATCCCAAAGTTTTCTGATGCGCCCTGAAGGCTGTGGGCAGAGCTTGCAGCCCAGCATTGAGGGCTTTCAGCATGTCAGAAGTCACACTGCCATGTATTGACACTCCTTTACCAGGCTCACCAATTCCTGCAATGCAGTGCTTCAGACCTGTAATCAAAAGGTAAGGATGCAGCGCTGTTGAGGTTCAGATCTGTTCATGCGTGTGAAGCTGGCATTCCATGAGGAGACACTGTAAATGGGGATCTGAGGCAATTTCTTGGGTGAAAGAAGCCCCTTAGTGCTTTTTTTGGTGTTCCAGGCAACAGCAGCAACAGTGCAGCTGAGATGTGTACAGAGGGGTGGAAGGGCTGGCCCCACAGTAGGACTGCAGGGCCAATCCAAAGTGCATGCAGATGGCATACAGAGTGCATTTACGGCGCAGAACAGTGTGTACACAATTACCTGCTGCAAGAACGGGCTGCAGCACAGCAATGAGCTTTGGCGCCAAGTTGGAGGCTTCCCGCCTCAAGCCAGGCACATCCAGCAGTTGCGCTATCCTGCACGTCAACAAAACGCCTTTCAGGTGCATGCAAGGTATTGTAAATGGCCACACCAAGTCTGCCTGGCCTGTCAGCATGTACTGCTGCTTATATAAGCTTTTGTACTATGGCATACACCTATGACATGGTGTTCTGTGCAAGCACATGTATAGCATGCTTTGAGGTTGCAAGTCTGTCTGTATGTTTGCTCTGGCGGCCTTACTCAAGGAGTCAATGATGTGCTTCAACACACATGCTGTGCTTGAAGCAGATGCTTCCAAACAGCACAAAAGCAGCGCAGATGATGCTGAGCAGATGCACTTGCACATCAGCAAGCGGAGCGTTCAAAGAGGCAGTGTGCACCCATAGATGACTGGTTGCAACGGGTCACACATGTATGATAAGAGCAATTCCAGGGGTAGTCAGCAGTTCTGAGACGGCAGCAAGTGTACATCACACTGTTGCTCAAAGCTACACGCAGCAGGATATTGCACCGCTGCTGTTTGCAGCGCATGCTGAGTTTTCCTAACCTTTTGAAGGCAGCTGTGACGATTGGCCACAGCTGAGAATGGGCTGCTCTTTCCTGAGGTGGTTTGCGCAATAGCTCCAGCACTACTTGAACATACGCAATGTAGTGCTCCACAAAGAGACTGCTGCTGCTGTCTGTCACGGCAGCTACTGCCATTCGACATGCTAGCTGACGTTTAGTCGTCTGCATCAAAGCGTACTTTGTAGCAGCACAGTGTTGCTAACGGTGAGCAGGATAGCTGCCTCAGTGGTATAATTGCTGCACCTGTGTATCCGAGATGAGCGCCAGTAGGCTATGCAGCCACTCTTTTGCAGCAGCTGACCACTTCAAGTGCTGCTGTGCTGAGCCCATCGGCATTTCTGCCAGGAGTCCTTGCTTTGGCACTGTTTCTGCAAGATCGTTGGACGCTGTCAGACTCAAAGAATCGGCCTGTCGCAAAGTGGCGGTCAGGCTGGTCAACATTTCGCTTCTCATGTCCATGGCTAAACCGTCAGCCATAAGGAGTTAACTAAAACGTTGTAGCTGTGACTGTGGTCAAGACGGCACGATGCCTTTGCAGTCAGCGCAAGATTAACGATCCACCCGAATATGCAGAAACAAGCGCGTTGCTCAATGCAGTCGCTTGAAACCTCTTAGCGAGACTTGCCGTCGCTTGCGCAAAAGCCCAGGCCAGCCGTTACACGGCGTTTCGGCAGGCCCCTTGGGAAGGGCGGGCTAAGGGAGGGGTCTAAGGGAGAAGCAGAAGAGAAGAAACGAGAGACATTAGCTCTTGCCAACGCCCGAACGCCCTCAGAACGAATTCTCTTAGGGCGTGACTGAGTGCTGCAAATGTCAAAAGTCGTCCCAAAGTCTGACATGGAAACGTTGCAGCGTGTCAAGGTGCATAGTCTAACATGGCAACGTGTCAAGGTGCAGGATACCAGCATGTGCCTGAGAGCACGTCATTACCGTTGTATTAGCTAGCAATGCTCATGACCTAGCACCAAGCAACAGAACAATGGGGCAGTATCATCCAGGACACTCAATCATTGCAGATATGTGTAAGCACACCGTATGTGTATTTGGAAAGTATTGTTGTATGACAAAATCCTGCATCAGATGCCCGTTAGCTCATTGTACCTGCTACCAGTAAACCTGCTACCAGTCTCCCAGACACGAAATAACAGAAGGTGTCGCCATCAGCAACACGGCCGAAGATTTTGTTTAGCTGCATAGCTGTTTAGCACATCAAAATAAGTAGTGTGCATAGCTGCTCAGCATATCAAAATAAGTAAGACATAGTATCACAGACTGCATGCATGGCGTGTACATTCTAAAGTGAGTTTGTACGCCCCACTGGAACGCTTGACCGGTAAGTTTCACGCGAATTTTGATATACATTCTCCCAATTGGCAGCCTCAAGACCATGGCAGCGCTCAATGGTCAGCTCCAGGCCGTGCGTGAACCATCTGTACAATCTTAAGGAAGATCTCTGGGTTTGGAAGGGGCAAGGACTTTTCAGCAAGCAGCCTGGCTTCTTCCACAGCTGATACATCTTGAGGGGACAGCAGGATGAGCTGTACGTGCGAGTTCTGGATGGCAAATTCAAGCAAGGCAGCCAGGCTGACCTGCAGGCCACAGACAAGCCTACTCAACAGGCACACAAGCTTACGTATCTACAGCACAAAAGCACAGAATCTTACGCATCTGCAGCACCAAAGCACAGAATTTTATGCATCTGCAGCACAAAAGCACAGAATCTTATGCACCTGCAGCACAAAAGCACAGAATCTTGCGCATCTGCAGCACAAAAGTCATCGTATTCCTTGAGACAAGGAGTTGGCACCGTCAAGCTGGCAGAAGTTGGCGTTGACTGAGTCGCCCCTTGATAAGCAAGTGTTCTTTCAAAGAAACCAATGCTGTTAGAGGGCCAACAGTGAAGCATAGCACTTTGTGCCTGTTCAGCAGAATGCGAAGAAATGAGAATAGAGATGGCAAAAAGCTGTGCGCACACACACACACACACACACCCCTCTGCCACAGACAACTGCAAGCATGTGCTACATGACGAGTTACCCGGCGATTGATGGCATCCATGAAGACATCAAACTCATCCATACAGTGGAAGGGCGCAGAGATGACATTGGCCAGAGCCATGATGAAGCACACAGAAGTATAACTGCGCTCTCCTCCAGACAGACTCTTCATGTCTTTGACCACGCTCCTCCTGTTAGTGCTGCCGCCGTCCATGTCCACCTTCAGCTCTAGCTTTTCAACATCGTGGAGCAGCTTGATAGAGCCTCTGTGACCTTTCTTGCTCAGGTACCTGCATTTCAGTCAATGACAGTGTTGTGTCCATCTGACTGACACTTACTTGGGTTCTGCGTGCAACCCTGGCATCCAGTGTTTTGTCTATCTGACTGATGGTCACTTAAATTCTACGTGCATCTTTGGCATCCAGTGCTTTGGCTATCTGACTAGTGGTCACTTGGGTTCTGCGTGCATCTCTGGCATTCAGTGTTTCGTCTATCTGACTGACAGTCATTTGGGTTCTGTGTGCATCACTGGCATATGCATAAGTATATCGCGCTGGACAGGTGCGTACGCTGACATCATGACTTGATAGACACTTTTGCATACAGGCTGCCGTTCCAATCTCGCACAAGACTAAAGCACGACCTGTGATAGCACTGAGTGCAAACCAGGCCTGTTGCATGAAAGACCTGTATGCAATGCTGCTTACATGTTGAACAGCTGACTGATCTGCTGCTCTGTCAGGTTGCGTATCCTCTTGCTGGTGGTCTTGCGCCTGTCCACGCCATCAGACAGCAGCTCATGAGCCTGCGCCACTTTGGTGAACTTCAGCTCCAGCTTGGCCACCTGATTCTCAAGCTGGTGGTGTTGAACCTGCATAGCAGGCGACATCTGATTTTAGAACAGGGACATATGAAGAACAGTGATTCCTCGAAGTGGGAGCACCTGATGATGGTTGATTGACCAAGGGCATGTGCAGCCCAGGACTTGACATGTTGTCATGCATGGAATGGTTTAGTGGGTTTGTCATTGCAGATGTGGGGCAAAGCTGCATCACACTGTACGACACAGCTCAGACATGCACTTTCACGCAAATTGGTTTGGGCAACTGCCACCAGACAGGACTTGCGTGTGACAGCCGCCAAAGCAAAATATCAAATCCAGCTTTTGCATGCATGGAGTGAGCTACACAAGCTCAAGAATGTTGAGTACAGCTTGGAAAGCGGTGTGATGTGGCATGCAGGACAGAACAGCCACCTTGAGGGTGGCCAGGTCAGTTCCTGCAACTCTCTCCTTCTGGGCGATCTGGGCTTCAACCTTCCTGAGGCGATCTACCAGCACATCCACCTGCATTCCACCAGGCTCCCCTCTGAGGCAACAGAGTACAGTAACCCTGGTGGATTTGCACATGCAACAGAGTACAGTAACCTGGGTGGATTTGCACATGCAACAGAGTACAGTAACCTAGGTGGATTTGCATATGCAAAAGAGTACAATAACCTAGGTACATTTGCACATGTCCCATGTGTTCACTTGTGAGGCAAATGTACAATGGGCTGTGCGCGTTGTGCTGTTGCACGGTGCAAGCAACCCATCAAAGAAATGATGCTGCAGTGTTGCTCTGAGTAATGCTGCCGGCAAAGTAGATTATTGGACGTTTGAGCTGTAATAACTGAACTGAACTTTAGCGTGTTGCTTTCACTGCTGGTCGTCTGCACACGACCAGTGTACCATCAACAGTGTGTCCTGACAGCGAGGAACCATGACGAATCTGAATAGAAATTTTGTGACGGTCAAAGGCTCTTGCCAAAACGCCAAACATACTGATACACATGTCTGCTGTCATAGCAGGAGTTGCACATGTTCACCTGAAGGCAGTTCTGGATCTGTTCTGGCGTCCAGTTGTCCTCTTCCCATGCGCGGCACAGCTCAGCCCTTGCAGCAGCCTCCTCCTCAGGAGTCGACATCTGCAGGCCACAACAAGGTGTTCC
>JAABUK010005747.1_pt1 | contig 19064 bp, 12 predicted proteins | sample 5559141 | NCBI WGS metagenome assembly JAABUK01 (sample SAMN10711869, study PRJNA513367) | rock metagenome | isolation source: Antarctica rocks | place: Antarctica: Victoria Land, Pudding Butte nord | collected 2016-01-03 | reverse complement strand
GGCGGACGCGATCCGCGCCGCCGCCTGACAGCACACGACCGGACAACGAGGGGGGACGATCCGATGCGATGCGGGGCAGGTAGGGGCAAGTACAGGTGGGCTGCCGTTCTGGCGATGGCGTTGGCGTTGGCGGGCCCCGCGTCGGCGCAAGCGCCGGCGTCGGCACAAGCGCCGGCGGACATCAAGATCGGCGTGCTGAACGACCAGTCCGGTTTCCAGTCCGACCTCGCGGGCGAGGGCTCGGTGGCCGCCGCGCGGATGGCGGCCGAGGAGTTCGGCAACACCGTGCTCGGCCGGAAGGTCGTGATCCTCGGCGCCGACATGCAGAACAAGCCCGATGTGGCGGCCTCGATCGCCCGGCGGTGGTTCGACACCGAGGGGGTCGGCGTGGTGGCGGACAACCAGCTCTCGAGCGCGGCATTCGCGGTGCAGGAACTGGCGGCGGCCAGGGGCAAGATCACCATCAACGTGTCGTCGGCGTCCACCGACCTGACGGGCGCGCGATGCTCGCCCACTGGCTTCAAGTGGAGCTATGACACCCATTCGGGCGCCACCGGGACCGGGCGGGCGGTCGTGGATCGGGGCGGCAAGACCTGGTTCTTCATCACCGCCGACTACACGTTCGGGCAGACGCTGCAGGAACAGACCGCCATGATCGTCGAGCGGTCGGGCGGCAAGGTGCTGGGCTCGGTCAAGCATCCGCTTGGGGCGTCGGACTTCTCGTCCTACATCCTGCAGGCGATCTCGTCCGGCGCGCAGGTCGTCGGCTTGGCCAATGGCGGCACCGATACCAGCAACAGCATCAAGCAAGGGCATGAGTTCGGGCTGGGCACCGCGGGCAAGGCGCAATTCGCCGGGCTCGCCATGTTCATCACCGACATCCACGCGCTCGGCCTCGAGGCGGCGCAGGGCCTGCTGCTGACCAACACCTTCTATTGGGACCGCGACGAGAACAGCCGCGCCTGGTCCAAGCGCTTCTTTGCCCAGACCGGGAAGATGCCGACGATGGTGCATGCGGGCGTGTATTCCGGCGTCCATCATTACCTGGAGGCGGTGAAGGCGAGCGGAAGCGTGGACGGGCCGACCGTGGCCAAGGCGATGCGGGCGATGCCGGTGCACGACATGACGGTCCAGGGCGCCACGATTTTGCCGAACGGGCGCGTGCTGCAGGACCTTTACCTTGTGCGGGTGAAGGCGCCGGCGGAGTCGAAGGCGCCTTGGGACTACTACGAAATCCTGGCGACGATCCCGGGCAAGGCCGCGTTCCAGACCGAGGCGGAAAGCGGCTGCAAGCTGCGTTGAACAGCCGGGCGGCCTGGGGAGAGCATTCATGCTGACGATCCACCATCTCGAGAAATCGCAGTCCGAGCGCGTGATCTGGCTGTGCGAGGAGCTTGGCGTGCCGTATGCGCTGGTGCGCTACCCGCGGGACCCCGTCACGATCCTGGCGCCGCCGGCGTTCAAGGCGCTGCACCCGGCCGGCACCGCGCCCGTCATCACCGATGGCGACCTGGTGATGGCGGAGTCCGGCGCCATCATCGAATACATCATCGCCGTGCACGGCGGCGGCCGGCTCGCGCTGGGACCGAAGGATGCCGATTTCGCCCAGTACCTCTACTGGTTCCACTTCGCCAATGGCACCCTGCAGGCGGCCATGGGGCGGAACCTGATCCTGCGCCGGCTCGAACTGGCGCCCGACAATCCGGTGCTGGTGGCGAGCAAGGGGCGCCTGGACCTCGCGCTGCGCCTGGTGGACGCCCGGCTCGGCGAAGCGGCGTATTTCGCCGGCAGCGCGTTCACCGCCGCCGACATCATCATGGTGTTCTCGCTGACGACGATGCGCCACTTCCTGCCGGTCGACCTGGCGCCGTATGCGGGCATCCGCAGCTACCTGCAGCGCATCGGCGCGCGCGAGGGCTACCGCCGGGCGATGGGGAAGGGCGACCCGGAGCTGACGCCGCTGCTCACCTGACCGCCGCACTGCGAACTGGGGGGACCCATGACCGATCTGCCGGAGTATGAGATCTACGGCATCCGCTACGCCCATGACGGCAAGCGCCGGGTGGCCGAGAACTTCCTGCCGCCGCTGACCGAGCCGCCCGACCTGCACGACTCGCCGATGCCGCTCGACTTCTTCGTCTGGGTGATCAAGGGCGGCGGCCGGACGATCATGCTCGACACCGGCTTCGACCGGACCGAGGGCGGGCGCCGCGGCCGGGAGGTGTTGTTCCCCGTCGAGGACGGGCTGCAGGCGCTCGGGCTCCGGCCCGACGCGATCGGCGACGTGATCCTGTCCCACCTGCATTGGGACCACGCCGGGAACCACGACCTGTTTCCTGGGGCGCGCTACCACGTCCAGGACCGCGAGATGCGCTATTGCACGGGCCGCTGCATGTGCCACCCCTTCATGCGGCGGCCATTCGCGGTCGACGACGTCACCGCGATGGTGCGCCGGGTTTATGACGGACGGGTGCAGTTCCATGACGGCACCGGCGAGGTCGCGCCGGGCGTGACCGTGCACTGGACGGGCGGGCACTCGCAGGGGCTGCAGATCGCCCGCGTGCGCACCCGCCGCGGATGGGTCGTGCTCGCGTCGGATGCGAGCCACTATTACGCCAACATGGAACAGGCGCGGCCGTTTCCGCTGCTGACGGACACGGCGGAGATGCTCGACGGCTTCAAGCTGATCCGCGAGCTCGCCTCCTCCGGGGACCACTGGATCCCTGGTCACGACCCGGAGGTGCTCAAGCGCTATCCGGCGACCAAAGCGGGTGCGCCCCACATCGTCCGCCTCGACCTGGAGCCGGGGCGCGCGCCCGCGTCGTGAGGGCCGCTACTCCGGCACCTCGATGTCCACCAGCAAGGCGTGCTGCTGCCCGCCATAGGTGTCGCCGTCGTCCAGGTCCCCCTGCGTGTAGGGCCGGGGGATGGAGATCTTGATGGCGCGCGCCGCGTCATGGGTGAAGAACAGCACGTCCTCTGCCGGCATCCGGTACAGCCGGGCGAAGCTCTGCCGGGTCAGCACGCCGGCGGCGAGCACGCGGCGGTATACCGCCTCGTCGCGGAACATGACATCGAAGGTCAGCATGAAGGCGCCGGCGTTCTTCGAGCGGATGAGTTGGGCCAGGTCCCCGAGCTTGGCCACGGGCTAAAGCTTGGCCACGGGATAGAGCACGATCCGTGCTGATAGGCGCACGGCTCGCGCTCTAGTCATTGTTTTTACGAGCATGTTCATCCGACGAGTGATCCCGTGTGGTCGGATCATGCTCTAGACCTCGACCATCTCGGTGCGGAACATCTCCAGCTTGTCCTCGGGCGCCACGACATGGTTGAGGTTGAAGCGGTAGACCTCGCCCTTGCTGAGATGCGCGGGCGCCATCGGGAATGCCAGGCCGCTGATCAGCCCGCCCCATTCCGGGATCGGGTAATGCAGGGCGAAATGCGCGAAGGTCTTGGCGATCGCTTCCGTGGTCGGCTCGTCGGGCGCGGTGATGGTGAACAGCAGGCACACCTCGTGGCCGAGCTGGGCGGCCATCGGCTCCAGCTTGCCCATCACGCCGTCGCGGCCGTAGACCCGGACATGGATGTCGTAGTCGCCGGGGCCGACCCGGCCGTCGAAAATCTCCTGCACGCGGGCGACGAACTTCGCGCGCATCGCGTCCAGCCAGGAATCGAGCTGGCGGATGATGAACGGCTCGCGCACGCCGCCGATGATGATGGCCTGGTGGCCGACGCGCTCGGCGCCCTCGAGCTTGATGGTCATCCGCTCGGCCCTGATGAACTGCGAGCCATGCACCCGCACGGCGCGGTCATCCAGCGCCTCGTAGCGCGAGGCATGGCAGTCGATGGTGCCGTCGGGCTCGGTGATCAGGAAGGGGTCGGCGTTCTCGTAGAGCGTGTGGGAGGCGACGCTCTGCGGGCTGCAGCGGGAGTTCAGGTCCATGGGCTCGATGTCGAAATGGTCGTCGCGCACCCAGGCCATGATGCTGTCCGGCCGCTTGCGGATCACGGTGCAGGCGGTGCCGCATTCCAGGATTTTGGCGGCGTGCCAGGCCGGGCCCGCGCCTGCCCCCTGCATCAGCGGCACGGTGGCGAACAGCGAGGTGTCGGAGGCGCGGCCGCAGAGGATCACCTTGGCGCCGCCCTCGATGGCGTGGGCGATCGGCTCGTGGCCCATCATGCCGACGATGTGGGCGGAGCGGTCGATGATCGCCTCGCTGATTGGCGGGGCGGGGTTGAGCGGCGTGATGCGGCCTTCGCGGTAGCGGCGCTTCAGGTACTCCTTGTCCTGCTCGCTGCGCACCAGGGCCATGCGGAAGCGGAGCCCTTCGTCCCGCGCGATCTCGAGCGCGATGTCGCGCATCCAGTCCACGCCGGCATCGCCGCCGGCGAAGCCGCAGGAGCCGACGATCAGCGGCACGCCCAGCTGGTCGCGGCCCTTGAGCATCAGGCGCAGGTCGCGCTTGGTGCCGGGCCGGGAGAAATGCGGCTTGCCGGTCCCCAGATGGGCCGGCCCCGCATCGGTGGAGCCGCCGTCGCAGGCGATGACATCGGGCTTGAGCGCGATGCCGCGCGCAAAGGAGGCTTCGAGGAAGCCGGAGCCGATCTGGCCCGAGGCTGACAACACCCTTACTTCCGTCATCGCGTTTGCCCCGGTTCGGCCCAACTCGACGCGCACTATACCGAAGCACGCGCTTCGGCTACGTGAAACTAGCACTTAACAGCGAAGACTCTCGAGCCGAAAGAACCTGCATTCATGACGTTGCTGCTCCATCCTGCCCGGCCCGGCTGCTCGAAGTTGGCGATCGCAGGCGTGGCTGGCCGTTTGCCGGGTGCAGACAACGAGCTCGAGTTCTGGCGTCTGCTCGACGAAGGGCGCTGCAGCGTGGGCACGCTTCCGGCAGGCCGTTGGCGGCCGGAGCGCTACTACCACCCGCGTGCCAGCGAGCCCGGCTTCAGCTACTCGTTCGCGGGCGGTTACATCGACGATCCCCTCGGGTTCGACCCCGCCGTTTTCGGTATTTCACCGCGCGAGGCGGCCGAAATGGACCCGCAGCAGCGGTTGCTGCTCGAGGTCGTGTGGCTCGCGCTGGAAAACGCCGGCATCCCGCCCAGTGCCTTGGCCGGCAGCAACGTGGGCGTCTATGTCGGCGGTTCCAGCCTCGACTATGGCAACCTGCATACGACCGATCCGGCCGCGGTCGAGAGCCACTTCATGACGGGCAACACCCTGTCCATCCTGTCCAACCGCATCTCGTACATCTTCGATCTGCGCGGCCCCAGCTTCACCATCGACACTGCCTGCTCGTCGTCGCTGGTGGCATTCGCCGCGGCGCAGGCGGCGATCTCGTCGGGGCGGATCGACATGGCGATCGTGGCCGGCGTCAACCTGCTGATGTCGCCGACGTCGTTCGTGGGCTTCTCGCGGGCTTCCATGCTGTCGCCCACGGGCCTCTGCCGGCCGTTCTCGGCCCAGGCGGATGGCTATGTGCGGGCCGAAGGCGCCGTCGCCATGCTGCTGGTCCGGCTGGAGACGGCGGTCGCGCACGGCTATCCGGTCCGTGCGGTCGCGCTCGCATCGGGGGTGAACTCCGACGGGCGGACGAGCGGCATCTCGCTGCCTTCGCGCGAGGGCCAGCGCGACCTCCTCGACCGGCTCTACCGCCAGGGCGAGATCGATCCGCGCCAACTTGCCTTTGTCGAGGCGCACGGTACCGGCACCAGGGTCGGCGACCCGGCGGAAGCCGTTGCCATCGGCGAGGCGCTCGGCCAGATGCGCAGCGCGCCACTGCCGCTCGGGTCGGTCAAGTCCAACATCGGCCATCTGGAGCCCGCTTCCGGCCTGGCCGGCCTGTACAAGGCGATCCTGGCGCTGGAGCATCGTACGCTGCCGCGCTCGCTCCACGCGGACGACCTCAATCCTGCGATCGACTTCGGCGCGCTGAACCTGGTCGTGGCGAGCGACGCCGTGACGCTGCCGCCGACCGGCACCTGGCTGGCTGGGATCTCGTCGTTCGGGTTCGGCGGCACGAACGCCCATGCCGTCATCCGCCACCCGGAGCCGGCCGAGCTGCCGGCCCGTGATGGAACCGAGGCGCCCAGCCGGCCCGAGCTCCTGGTCCTGTCGGCGTACTCGCGCCAGGCGCTGGCCGCCACCGCGGCCGACTATGCGGCGTTCATCGAGGCGGGCTCGGCGGATGGAAACGCCGGCTTTGCGGCCGAAGCCGCGGCCGCCACGGCCTGGCAGCGCGACCTGGCGGGGCATCGGCTGGCGGTGCCGTTGAGCGACCCGGCGCAGATGGCCGCCTCATTGCGCGGCTTTGCCCAGACCGGGAGCATTGCCGAGGGCGCCGCCGCGGTGGCGCCCTCGGGTGCGCCGAAGCTGTGCTTCGCGTTTTCCGGCAACGGCTCGCAATGGGCGGGCATGGGCCGCACGGCGTTTGCCCGCAATGCGGCGTTCGCCCGCCGCTTCCGGGCGATCGACGCGCTGTTCGTGCCGCTGTCGGGCTGGTCGCTGGCGGAGGCGCTGCATGACCCGTCGCTGGCGGATCGGCTGGGCCTGACGCGGGTCGCGCAACCGCTGCTGTTTGCCGTCCAGTCCGCCTTGGTCGCCAGCCTGTCGGAGTGGGGGATGAAGCCGGACATGGTGCTCGGGCACAGTGTCGGCGAGGTTGCGGCGGCGGAAGCGTGCGGCGCGATCGGGCTTGCCGATGCGGTCCACATCATATTCCACCGCAGCGCCTATCAGCAGAAGGTGCATGGGCTGGGCACCATGGCGGTGGCCAGCCTCTCTCGGCACGAGGCCGAGGCCCTGATCGGCGGCAGCGGATTGGCAGGGTTGGAGATCGCCGCGGTCAACAGCCCGACCTCGGTGACGATCTCGGGGCCCGGCGATGCGGTCGCGGGCCTGGCGCAGATCGCCCGCAAGCGCCGGGTCGCGCTGCGGGTGCTCGATCTCGCCTACCCGTTCCATTCGGCCATCCTGGAGCCGCTGCGTCTGCCGCTGCTCGACGCGCTCGGGGTGGTGGCGACGCGCGAGGGCGGCATCCCGTTCGTTTCGACGGTGTCGGGCGGCGTGCTTGCCGGCCATGAGCTCGACGGGACGTATTGGTGGCGCAATGTGCGCGACGCGGTGCTGTTCCGCGATGCGGTCGAGGCGGCGGCGCGGCTGGGCGCGTCCATTTTCGTCGAGATCGGGCCGCGGCCGATCCTGACGTCGAACATCGCCGACACGCTGCGCGAGGCCGGCCTGGATGGCACGGCCATGCCGAGCCTGCTCGAACGGGAGGGCAAGGGCGCGGCCGATCCGTTGATCCTGATCGCGGCGCGCGCCCTGGTCATGGGATGCCGGCTGGATACCGGGCGGCTGTTCGGCGCCCGCCCGCCGGGCCGCTTGCCGCTGCCGTCCTATGCATGGCAGCGGAAGGTGTTGCGGCAACCGCCGACGAGCGAAGCGCTCGATCTCTATGGGAGCGCGCTGCGGCATCCGCTGATCGGGGCCCGGCTGGCCCAGGGGACGCCGGAATGGCGCACCCTGATCGATGCGACGGTGGTGCCTTATCTCGGCGACCACCGGATCGATGACGAGGTGGTGATTCCCGGGTCCGCGCTGGCGGAGATGGCGCTTGCCGTCGCGCGCGAGGTCTTTCCCGAAGGCCCGATCGGGCTCGAGGATTTCGACCTGCTGCAATGGCTGCCGCTGCCGCAGGACGCCATGCGCGAGATCTCGGTGCGGCTGAGCGGCGACACGCGCGTCGTCGAGGTCTGGAGCCGCCCCCGCCTCGCGGCCGATGAGTGGACGCTGCACGCGCGCGGACGGATCGTGAAGATCGTCTCGCCGGCGCCGGCCTGCACGCCGCGGCGGGCCTTGCCGCATGCGCTGACCGAGGCGGACGTCTATGGTGCGGCGGCGGCGGCCGGGATTCAGTATGGGCCTGCGTTCCGGCGCGTGCTGCATGCCGAACGCGACGACAAGACCATCGAAGTCGTGCTGTCGCCATTGGCAGGGGATGCGGGGCTGTCCAGCCGCGGGCATGTGCTGCATCCGACCGCGCTCGACGCGAGCTTTCACGCGTTGTTCGAGAACATCAAGCCGCGGCTGGACGAGCGCTATGCGTATCTGCCGGTCCGGTTCGGTTCCCTGCGCGTCGATATCGACGATGCGCAACCGGCGCGCGCGCATGTCGTGGTGGACCGCGAGACCGACAACTCGATTGTCATATCGGTCACGCTCTACGACGCGCAGAGCCGGTTCATCGCGTCTCTGAGCGGCGGCCTGTTCCGTGCGGTCGTCCTCGACCGGCGTCAGCCGGCCCAGGTGTTCTACCAGCAACGGCACGTGCGGCTGAGCCGCAAGGCCGGTGCGGGCAGCGCGCACGCGACCGCCGCCGCGGCGCTCGCCGGCTTCGGGCCCGAAGCCCTCCCGGACTCCTGGCTGATGCTGGAGGGTTTTGCGCGCGCGCTGGCGCATCGCGACCTGCGGCGCCTGGTCGGCGACAGCCCCATGCTGCCGGAAGCACCGGCGACGTTCGCAAGCCTGGCGGCGGGCGCGCTGCCGCTGGCGCTCAGCCTCCTCGAACACCTGCACGCGGCCGGCCTGGCCGCGGAGACCCCGGACGGCTGGATGCTGGCCGGGGACAGCGGACTGCCCGACCCCGCGGAGATTTTGCAGACCTTTGCCGCCGAATACTCCGGCGCCACGGCCGAGATCGTTCTGGCAGCGCAGGCGTTGACGGGGCTGGAAGGCGCCTTGCGCACGGGCACGCCGGTGCCGGTACGAACCTCGATATGGGAGCAGTTCGAGAGCTGCTCGCTGCTGTTCGCGCCGGTTCTCGCGGCCGCTTGCCGGATCTGCGATGCCCTCGCCGCGCCGATCAGGCCGGACCCGCTCAGGGTGCTGGTGGCGGAGCCGTCTTGCCGCGGGCTGCTGCGGATGCTGATACCGCTGGTCCGCGCAGGCAGCGCCACGGTTGCGGTCATCGGCACCGATGGCAAGCGCTTGCGCGCCATTGCCGCTCAGCATGCCTCGGCCGCCGACTTCGAGTTCATCGAAATCGAGGACGATGCCGACCTTCCGGGGGAGGCGCTGTTCGACCTGGCCCTCGGCTTCGCGTTCGGGCCGGTGTTCGGCGACGACCTCGCGCTTGGGCGGGCGATCGCGCGACGTGTATCGCCGGCCGGGCTGATCTGCGTGCTGCAGCCGCCCGACAACAGCGTGTTCGACTTGCTGCTGGGCACGAGCGAGCGATGGTTCGCCGCCTCGTCGGATTTGCGCTACCCGGTCGGCCGGGTCGCGGCGGCGCAGACCGGCGCGCGCGGGCTCGTTGCGGCGGGCTTCGGCGACGTGGAGAGCATTGTGGCGGGCGAGGGCGCGGGGAGCATCCTGCTGGCTTCGCCGCAGCAGCGTCCGCTGCAGCCCGGCGTCGGATCGTCGCTCGCGGTCCTGGTCGGCGATCAATCGGCGTTGGCGGTGCAGTTGGCCCGTCAACTCCGGGAGGACGGCTACACCGTGCAGGTGCCGGAGTCGGGCACGCCGGCGTCGTATGGGCCGGCTTGGGGGGCGGCCGCGGCGTCGATCGGAGCGGGCGAGGTCGTCGATGTCGTGTTCGCAGGCTTCGCCGAGGCGGCGGGCGGGCTCGATCGCTCGCTGGCGCACCTTGCGGCGCTGGTCGAAGTGGTCCAGGGCGCCCCTTGCCGGCTCTGGGTGCTGGTGCGCGGATTGGGCCAGACCGGCTCGGGCGTGGTCGACCCGATCGCCGAGGCGGTCTGGTGCTTCGGGCGCGTCGCCATGAACGAATACCCCTCGCTGGCCTTGCGGCTGATCGATGCCGCGCCCGAGCTGGATCCGGACCTGGCGGCGCGCGACGTCGCGGAGCTGATCGCCCATCCCGGCCCGCACGCCGAGCTGCTGGTCGATCGGCAAGGCGCGGCGGCGGTCAGGGTCGTTCGCGGTGCGCGCCAGGCCGCCGAGGCGGGCGCGCCGGCGGCACGGCTGCAATTGGGGTCCAAGGGCGTTCTCGGCAGCTTCGATTGGGCCGAGATCGCGCGGCGGCCGCCCGATGCGCTCGAGGTCGAGGTCGAGATCGTTGCCGCAGGGCTGAACTTCCGCGACATCATGCTGGCGACCGGCCTGCTGGACGACGACGTGCTGGACGACGGGCTGGCGGGGGCGGTGTTCGGCTTCGAGTGCGCCGGCCGGGTCGTGCGTGTCGGCGCGCAGGTGACGGGGCTGCGGCCCGGCGACGCCGTGATGGGCTTTGGCCGCCAGAGCTTCGCCACGCATTGCTCGGCCGATGCGCGGGTGTTCACGCGCCTGCCGGACGGCGTGCCGGTCGAGGCGGCCGCAACCATCCCGGTCGCCTTCCTGACGGCCTGGTATGCCTTGGTTCACCTGGCCCAACTCCAGGCCGGGGAATGGGTGCTGATCCATGGTGCCGCCGGCGGCGTCGGGCTGGCGGCGATGCAGATCGCCAGGCTGCGCGGGGCGCGCATCGCGGCGACGGTCGGCTCGCCCGATAAACGGGCTGTGGTTGAGCTGTTCGGGGCGGAGAAGGTGTTCAACTCGCGCAGCACGGCGTTCCGGGACGACGTCGCCCGGGAGATCGGCGGCGTGGACGTGGTGCTGAACTCGCTCGCCGGCGATGCCATGCTGGCCAGCTTGAAGTGCCTCAAGCCGTTTGGCCGGTTTGTGGAGCTCGGCAAGCGCGACTACGTGCTCAATACCGCCATCGGGCTGCGGCCATTCCGTCGCAACCTGACGTATTACGGGGTCGACCTCGACCAACTGCTCGCGGCTAATCTCCCATTGGCCAATCGTCTGATGGGCGACCTGGTCCAGCATTTCGAGAGCGGCGCGCTCACGCCGCTGCCGCACCGCGCGTTCGCGTGGCATGAGGCTGGCGAGGCGTTCCATTTGATGCAGGCGGCCGGGCATGTCGGGAAGGTGCTTGTCCGTCCGTCGGCGGAACACGTTGCAGCGGCCCGGCTGCCAACGCCGTTTAGGCCGGGACCGGGGGTGCACCTGGTCATCGGCGGCGCCGGCGGACTTGGCTTCGAAACGGCGGCATGGCTGGCGGAGAAAGGGGCGGAGATCGTGGTGGTCGCCTCGCGGCGCGGCGGGATCGAGCCGCATTTGCAGGAACGGGCCGACGCGATCCGCGCCGGCGGGTGCCGCTTGATGGTGCAGGCGCTCGACGTGAGCGACGCCGCTGCGGTGGACGCCCTGATCGCACGGCTGGTGCAGGCGCACGGCCGGCTCGCAGGGGTGATCCACGCCGCCATGGTGCTCGATGACGGGCTGATCGCCCGGCTGGAGCCGACCCGCACCCGGGCCGTGCTGGCGCCGAAAGTGGACGGCGCCGCCAACCTGGATCGGGCGACACGCAAGGCGGCGCTCGACTACTTCGTCGTGTACTCGTCGGCGACCACGATGATCGGCAATCCCGGGCAGGCAGCTTACGTGGCCGCCAACGGCTACCTGCAAGGGCTGGTCCGCCGGCGCAGGCAAGAGGGGCTGCCGGGGTTGGCGGTGGCATGGGGCGCCATCGCCGACGTCGGCGCGCTGGCGCGCAATCCGGAGGTCGCGGCGAAGCTGGAACGGATCAGCGGCTTCGCCGCGATGCGGGCGGCCGAAGCCTTGTCCCACCTGGAGTTCCTGCTGGCGCGGCCGGCGGCGTTCCCGTCCACGGTCACCTGCGCGAGGTTCGTCCCCGGGGCAGCCTTCGAGACGCTGCGGCTGCTGAACACTCCGGCGTTCGCCGACCTGTTTGCCGTGGCGGGTGGGACCGACCGGGAGCTCGGCGTGGACCTCGCAGCGCTGGTTGCGGGCAAAAGCGACGCCGCGGCGCGGACCGCCGTGGCGGGCCTGGTCGCCTTGGAGGTGGCGGGCATCTTGCGGGTTGCGGCCGAGGACATCGATGTTGCCCGGCCACTCGACGAGGTCGGGATGGACTCGCTGATGAGCCTCGAACTGCGGATGGGCGTCGAGAAGCGGTTCGGCGTGGAGCTGCCGATCGTTGCCATCGGCTCGGGCGTCACCGTGAACGACCTGGCGGCCCGGCTGATCGCTGGGATGAAGGACGGCGCGCCGGGGCGGACGGGCGAGGCCGAGATGAGTTTGCTGCAGCGGCACGGTGCGAGCCATGCGGACCTGGCGGAGACGCTGGCTGCCGCGGAGGCAGCCGACTTACGCCCTGACGCGGTGATCGCACGATGACGGACGCAACCGATCGCGGCGCAACCGATCGCGGCGCAACCGATCGCGGCGCAACCGATCGCGGCGCAACCGATCGCGGCGCAACCGATCGCGGCGCAACCGATCGCGGCCGGCTCAGCCGCGGCCTCAAGGCGGCTTTCCTCGACACCATGCGCAAGGCGCCGACCGGCGCCAAACCGTCTCGTGCCGGGGCGGTCGCCCGCGCCGGCCGGCACGATACCTCGTTCGAGAGCCTGCCGGCGTACCGGGAGATGCGGACCCAGCGTGCGCTGGCCGACACCCTGGCGATCGATTTCCCCTTCTACCGCGTCCATGACGCCCGTGCCGGGTCGCGAAGCATCATCGGCGGCAAGCCAGTCGTGAACTTCGCTTCATACGACTACCTTGGCCTCAATGGGCATGCGGACATCACCAAGGCGGTCGTGGACGCGGTGGGCACGTGGGGCACCAGCGTTTCCGCCAGCCGGATCACGGCCGGCGAGCGCGATTTCCACCGAGACCTGGAACGCGCGCTTGCCGACAACTACGACGCGGACGACGCGCTGGTGTTCGTGAGCGGCCATGCCACGGCGGTCTCCACGATCGCCGCCTTGCTCGGGCCGAAGGACCTCATCCTGCACGACGCGCTCATCCACAACTGCGTCGTGGTCGGCGCGCAGCTCAGCGGGGCGACCCGGCGCCCGTTCCCGCATAACGACCTGGACGCGCTGCGCGAGAGCCTGGCCGCGACGCGCGACCGTTTCGAGCGGGTGCTGGTCGTGGTGGAGGGGCTGTATTCCATGGACGGCGATGGGCCGGACCTGGCCCGCCTGGTCGAGATCAAGGATGACTTCGACTGTTGGCTCATGGTCGACGACGCCCATGCGCTGGGGGTCCTCGGCGCAACCGGCCGGGGGATTTTCGAGACGACGGGCGTCGATCCGAAACGGGTCGATATCTGGCTGGGCACCTTGTCCAAGACCTTGGTCAGCTGCGGCGGTTATGTCGCCGGCAGCCATGTGCTGATCGAGTACCTGAAGCTTGCTGCGCCGGGCATGGTCTATAGTGTCGGGCTTCCCGCCCCGGCCGCGGTCGCGGCGTTGACCGCCATGACGCTCATGCGGCAGGAGCCGGAGCGGGTGGCCCGCGTGCAGGCGAACGGCCGGCTGTTCCTGAGCCGGGCGGTCGAGGCCGGGCTCGACGTGGGCCCAAGCTGGGGCTACGCGATCACACCGGTCGTCATCGGCGATTCGCTGCGCACCATCCTGCTGGCGGAGCGCTTGCTGGCACGAGGCTTCAATGCGTGCCCGATCATTCCCCCGGGGGTGCCCGAACAGTCGGCGCGGCTGCGGTTCTTCATCTCGTCGGAGCACACCGACGCGGAGATCGCGGGAGCCGTTGCGGCCACGCGCGAGGAGCTGACGAGGCTCGAGGGCGAGCGTGTTTCGCTGGGCATGCTGTCGAAGCTCATCGTGGCCAAGATGAAGCCTGCCGGCTGAAGCATGGATTTCAGGAACGTCGTCATCACCGGGGCCTCGAGCGGGATCGGCGCGGCGCTCGCCCGCTATTACGCGGCGCCGGGCGTGACCCTCGGCTTGATCGGACGCGACCCAAGCCGGCTCGGGGACGTCGCCGACCAGGTTCGCGGCAGGGCGGCGGCGGCCGAGATCGGACAGCTCGACATACTGGACCGCGCGGCGCTCGCGGCGTTCCTGCTGCAGTTCGATCGCGATCACCCGATCGACTTGCTGATCGCCAATGCCGGCATCCTCGATGGGCGGCATGCCGGCGGGAGCATCGAGGATGCCGCGACGGCCCGGCACGTGATCGACGTGAACCTGCTGGGGACACTCGATACGCTGCACGCCGTGCTGCCGGCGATGCGCAGCCGTGGACGGGGGAGCATCGCGCTGGTCAGCTCGCTGGCGGCGTTGTCGCCGCTCCCCGATGCGCCCGCTTATAGCGCGAGCAAGGCCGGGCTGCTGTCGTATGGCCTGGCGCTTCGCGCCGCGGTGGCGCCGGAGCGGGTCGGCATCACGGTGGTCTGCCCGGGCTACGTCACCAGCGGGATGACGGCGATGCACATCGGCAAGCACCCGTTGAAGATCGGCGCCGAAACGGCGGCGCGTCTGATCGGGGCCGGGATCGCCAAGAACCGGGCGGTCGTCGGCTTTCCCTTGCCGCTCTATCTGCTGGCGTTGATCTCGCCGCTGGTTCCGGAGTTCATCACGCGGCTGGCCACGCGTGGCATCCGCTTCCACGTGAACCGCCCCGCTGCCGGGAGGGCGAATTGACGGGATGGGAGTGTGCGTGTTGAGTCGAGGGTAAGAACGCCGATCGGCGGCACTGGCCGCGCGCGGGCCGAACACGGGAGGAACGCCGATGATCGTCGGAGGGAACACGCGCCGGCTTCTGGGTGTTGCGGCGCTGGCGCTGCTTCTGGCCGGGCCGGCGGCCGGGCAGGAGACGGTCAAGATCGGCGCCATCTACCCGCTGAGCGGCGGCGCCGCGAGTGCGGGGGAGTCGGCCAAGGCGGCGCTCGAGGTCGCGGTGGACGTCATCAACAACGCCCACCCGGAGCTGGGCGAGCTCGTCCTGGCGAGAGGCGCGGGGCTGCCGGGGCTCGGCGGCGCCAAGATCGAGGTGGTGTTTGCCGACAACCAGGGCACTCCCGCGGCCGGGCAGAACCAGGCGCTGCGGCTGATCACCGAGGAGAAGGTGAAGGGCCTGGTCGGCGCCTACCAGTCCGGCATCACGGTCACCGCCAGCGCGATCGCCGAGCGTTACGGGATCCCGTTCGTCAGCGGCGAGTCGGTTGCCGCCAACCTGACCGAGCGCGGGTTCAAGTGGTTCTTCCGCACCACGCCGATCGCCGGCGACATCGCCAAGACCTACATGGCGTTCCTGAAGGACCTGAAGGCGGGCGGCCAGAAGGTCGAGAGCATCGCCGTCGTCAACGAGAACACCGAATACGGCACGTCCATCGCCAAGGTGCTGCGGGACGCGGCCCGGGAGAACGGGTTCAACGTCGGGCTCGAGATCGCCTATAGCGCCAACACGACCGACGTGCAGTCCCAGGTGCTGCAGCTCCGCGACAAGAAGCCGGACGTGGTGATTTTCGTCAGCTACACCTCCGACGCGATCCTGTTCGTCAAGACGATGAAGGCGCTCGACTACAAGCCGCCGGTGCTGATCGGTGACGATAGCGGCTTCTCCGATGCGGCCTTCATCGGCAGCGTCGGCGAGCTGGCGCAAGGCGCGATCAACCGCTCCGCCTTCGATATCGGCAAGCCCGGCAGCACGGCCTACCTGATCAACGAGATGTATCGCAAGAAGCGTGGCGCCGACCTCGACGACACGTCGGCGCGGGCGATGCAAGGCTTCCTCACCCTGGCGGACGCCATCAACCGCGCGGGCTCGACCGATCCGGCCAAGATCCAGGCGGCGCTGAAGGCGACCGACCTCAGGGCCGACCAGCTGATGATCGGCTACAAGGGCGTCCGGTTCGACGAAAAGGGCAACAACACGCTGGCGGCGGCCTTGCTGATCCAGCTCCAGGGCAAGAACTACGTGGCGGTCTGGCCGCCCGAGGGCGCCTCGGCGAAGCTGACGCTGCCCTACAAGGGCTGGTAGGGCCGGCCTGACCGTAGGGTAAACGTGGCGGTACTGGGGGCAAGACTGGGGGCGGGACGATGCTGACCGCGACGGTCCTGCAGGTGGTGATCGGCGGGCTGCTGCTGGGCGCGCTGTATGCGCTGTTCGCCTCCGGGCTCACGCTAATCTGGGGCATGATGAACGTCGTCAACTTCGCCCATGGCGACTTCGTCATGCTGGCGATGTACGCGGCCTTCGTGCTGTTCAGCACGTTCGGCATCGGCCCGGCCGGCGCGGTGCCGTTCGCCGCCCTGCTGCTCGCGACCGTGGGGATCATCGCCTATTTCGTGCTGGTGCGGCACGTGATGCGCGGCCCGATGCTCGGGCAGATCCTGGGCACGTTCGGGCTGGCGCTGTTCATCCGCTACGGGGTGTTCTGGTATTTCGGGGCGGATTTCCGCTCGCTGCCGGACGACCTCGTCGGCGGCACCTTCGACTGGGGCGGCATCCGCCTGCCGGCCGCGCGCCTACTGGCCGGGGCGGTGGCGCTGCTGGTGACGGCCGGCCTGCATGTGCTGCTCACCCGGACCTCGCTCGGCAGCCGCATCCTCGCGGTCGCCGAAGACGAGGCCGCGGCCCAACTGATGGGCATCCGGCCGCAGCGCATGCAGGCCATCGCCTGGGGACTCGCGGCCGGGGCGACCGGGGTCGCGGGGGCGCTGATCGCGACGTTCTTCTACATCTCTCCCACCGTGGGCGAGACGCTGGTGATCGTGGCCTTCGTGACGGTCTCGCTCGGCGGCTTCGGCAGCGTGCCGGGGGCGCTGCTGGCGGGGCTGCTGATCGGCGTGATCGAGAGCCTGTCGGCCTATTGGATCGGGGCGGTGTACAAGGACATTGTCGTCTACTCGCTGTTCGTGCTCGTGCTGTGGACCCGGCCGCAGGGCCTGATGGGCAAGGCCTGATGCGCCGCTTCGGCTGGCCCGCCCTGTCGCTCGCCCTGGCGCTCGCGGCGGCGCTCGCCTATCCGCTCGTGTTCCACTCGGCGTTCCAGCAGCGGCTTGGCGCGCTGGTGCTGCTGTATGCCGTGGCGGCCTCGGCGTGGAACATCGTCGGCGGCTATGCCGGGCAGGTCTCGGTGGGGCACGTCGTGTTCTTCGGCTGCGGCGCCTACGGCTCGCTCGCGGCCTACACGCATTGGGGCCTGCCGCCGCTGGCCGGGCTGCCGCTCGGCGTGGCCGCCAGCCTGGCGATCGCCGCCGCGGTGGGCGTGCCGACGCTGCGGCTGTCCGGCCACTACTTCAGCATGGCGACGATCGCGGTGGCGGAGCTGGTGCGGCTCGTGGTCACCAACACCGAGTGGCTCGGCGCCGCCGTCGGCCTGTCGGGCCCGGTGGTGCCGCGGACGGCGTGGGACATGTCGTTCCTGTCGGCCCTGCCGTACCATTATCTGTTCCTGGCGGTGCTGGTGGCCACGCTTGCGATCACCTGGCGGATGGAGCGCAGCCGCATGGGCTACTACCTGCGCGCCATCAAGGGCAGCGAGCGGGCGGCGCGGTCGCTCGGTGCCGCGGCGCCCCGGTACAAGCTGTATGCCTACCTGCTGAGCGCCGGGCTGACGGCGGTCGCGGGCGGGCTCTATGCGACGCTGTTCGGCTTCGTCGATCCGGAATCCGGCCTCGGTATCCTCACCTCGGTCAAGATGCTGATCATGGCGGCGCTGGGGGGCGCGGGGTACCTGTTGGGCCCGCTGGTGGGCGCGGCGATCCTGGTGCCGCTCGAGGAGGTTTCCAACAACGTGCTCGGGGGCAAGGGAGCGGGTCTGACCTTCGTGGTGTACGGCGCCGTCATCATGTTGCTGGCGCGGTTCCTGCCGGGCGGCCTGCTCGACTTGTTCGTGCGCCTGCGACGCCGGCGCGGGGCCCGCCGTGCTGCTTGAGGCCCGCCACGTCACCAAGGCCTTCGGCGCCTTCAAGGCGGTGGACGACGCGACCGTCGGGGTGGCGGCAGGGGAGGTGCTCGGGCTGATCGGGCCCAACGGCGCGGGCAAGTCCACCTTCTTCAACTGCCTCACCGGCGACCTCGCGCCCACTTCGGGGAGCGTCCACCTGGATGGGCGCGACATCACCCGCCTGGCGCCGGAAGCGCGCGCCGAACTCGGCGTCGCCCGCACCTTCCAGGTGCCGCTGACCTTCGAGGCGATGTCAGTGCTGGACAACGTGACCGTGGGCGCCTTTCTGCGCACGCGGCATCCGGGCGAGGCGCGGGACCGGGCGGCAGCGGTGATCGAGCGGGTCGGCCTGGCGCACGCGATGCATGCCCCGGCGCGCGGCCTGGGCACGCCCGGGCGCAAGCGGCTCGAGATTGCCCGGGCGCTGGCGACGGAGCCGAAAGTGCTGCTGCTGGACGAGGCGATGGCTGGGCTCACGCCGACGGAGGTGCGCCAGGCGATCGACCTGGTCGGCGCGATCCACGCGACCGGGACCACGCTGGTGATCGTCGAGCACATCATGGAGGTGATCATCACGCTGGCGGGCCGGGTGGTGGTGTTCCACCAGGGTCGCTCCATCGCCGTGGGCTCGCCGCGCGCGGTGATGCGCGAGCGGCAGGTGATCGAGGCTTACCTGGGCAAGCGCGCCGCCGCGGCCGCGGCCGGCGCCGGGCCATGAGCGCGATGCTGCAGGTCGAGCGGCTCGAGGTCCGCTACGGGGACCTGCTTGGCGTGGCCGACGTGTCGTTCGAGGTGCCGCAGGGCGGCCTGGTGGCGCTGCTCGGCTCCAACGGCGCGGGCAAGACCACGACGCTGAACGCGATCGCGGGGCTGGTGCCGGCCTCGGGCGGGCGGATCGTGCTCGACGGCCAGGCGATCACCGGACAGCCGGCCTACGCCATCGTGCGGCGCGGGCTGGCGCTCTCTCCCGAGGGCTGGCGGCTGTTCACGCAGCAGACGGTGGAGGCCAACCTGCGGCTGGGCGCGACGCCGCTGGCCGAGCGGGGCCGCGTCGCCGCGCTGCTGGACCGGGTGTACCGGCTGTTCCCGCGGCTGGCGGAGCGAAGGCGGCAGCAAGCTGGCACCATGTCGGGCGGGGAGCGGCAGATGCTGGCGGTGGGCCGGGCGCTGATGAGCGACCCTCGCCTGCTGATGCTGGACGAGCCCAGCCTCGGCCTCGCCCCGGCGGTGGTGGAGACGATGTACGAGGCATTCGCCGTGCTGCACGGGCAGGGGCTGACCATCCTGCTCGCTGAGCAGTCGGTGGAGCTGGCGCTCGAATACGCC
>JAABUK010005746.1_pt1 | contig 19071 bp, 18 predicted proteins | sample 5559141 | NCBI WGS metagenome assembly JAABUK01 (sample SAMN10711869, study PRJNA513367) | rock metagenome | isolation source: Antarctica rocks | place: Antarctica: Victoria Land, Pudding Butte nord | collected 2016-01-03 | reverse complement strand
CGTGCTACACTCGATGCAATGTTAGCAAGGGCGGAATAAGCGTCTTGTAAGAGGTGCGCCCCTGCAACACTTGTTTCGAAGATGACATAAGCGGAATAGATGTCAGATCGTGTTATAATCGTGCGAAAGTGCTGATTGACGAGGCTCAAGCTCCTGGGCCGTCGATAGTCGAGGTAGGAGACGAGCGAAAGGCATGGTTTCGCTTTGTTTGCTGGCAAGGGCAGACTTCAAGAACTGCTGTTGCATCGATCTAGCAAACGTCCTCTGAGTGTTGCGTCCAAGAGACCCTTGGCCATGTTTATAGCAGAACGTTTTTTTGCCCTAGAATAAACGCTGCCTGCTTTGATGCCTAATGCAGCCCATGTTCTTCTCTCTCTCTCTCTGTCAATTCAATTCCCCCTTGCATTGCGCGTTTCCCGATACGGCAACGATGTTGTTCAACAGCTCTGGATATGAGCAGTCGTCTTCGGAATGCTCATTGCGGTCATTGAGAAGGTCTCATCATTAGGTGAACGGCTCGGATACTGTCTAGGATGGTTTCGGTCGTGATTCATGACAATTCGCTTGCCAGCAGTCGACGTAGCAAGCGAACATTTCTCAAAGAACAATCCTTGTTCCATTGCGGGAGACCTAAGGCATGTCTCCGAACATGACAGGAAAGCTTGCAAATTGCTCATAGCCGATAGATAGCATAGACTCGAATCGATTCCAAGGGAAGTAGCATGAATTCGACCCTGCATCGAAAGGGCCCGAAGATAGTTGGGGGGCGCGTACTGAAGCCTTGAGGCTTAGGGAATTCAATACCATCCAAATTTCGAGACGAACCCTGAGCACGAAAGAGATCGCTGAAGCCTAAATCGGGATGTGCTGGGTGTCATTGGCTGGGGATAGAAATTTCAGGGAAATGTGCAGTTTAGTTCAAAGCTGCTCTGGACACAGGACTGAATCAGCGATTCACCAAAATTGTCGAAGCCGGCAAGTTGGTCAGTGGTTTGCAAAACCTGCCTTCGGGAAGCCTAAGAAATGTCAGCCGAAAGTGAAGTCACTCGTCGCTTTCACCGCTAGAGACACTCCTACGTCTCTTCTTCCTCGGTCCTTTCATTTTCTGTTCTAGATCCTTCGGTTTGTCTTTGCTGCTCAGGCCTACCCATCGATGATCTTCATCTACCATCTCGAAGACAAAACCTCTGGCTTCCCGTTCTTCTCCCGTCCAAGTTCCTCTCTTCTTGTGTCCTACACTACTCCTAACCTCTACCTTTGCGCCATCGGTCTTCCTGACAATCTCCCCAATAGTTCTAGCATGTCGATATCCCGTGTATGCCTCCCAAGGAAACCGCCAACTGGTTACAACCTTAAATCCAGAGTGTCGTGCCAAGTCTCGGATATTCCACAAAGAGTACGGCTCGCCGTCGAACAAGGAGATGATGACCTGTCCAGTGGCTCGTGCGTCTTCAGCTTCATTCTGATTTCCATTGCTGCTCAAGTCGTCCCATCGGTCTTCGACGTCAAATTCTGGCGGGTTTCGTAATCGCTCCCGTCGCACAGGGTTTGAGTTACTTGCAAGCAAAGGCTTGCAAGACTTAAAGAACGCCACAAGCAATTCCTGGTTCGCACGGACTTGCCGGTTCAAGTCTGTAGAAAGGCCACCAATATGTGGGAAATTGAACACTATCTTGTTGTATGGGGCTCTGCGTCGTATCGGCCTGTAGGTAGGAAGGTTTTTTGCCGATATCGAAGCGTGAAAAGATATGTTGCTATTCGCGGAAGTGTGCAGGTTGGTGCCACCTAATCCATTGGTAAAGGCTGATATGTAGCTCGTGGTTGGACAAGCATCCTCTGACGGGGTCGCTGGAGACAAGCCTTCCCATTCCGAAGAGCTGCTCTCCCTGTTCCTTGCCTGTTCTCCGGTCTCTTCTGGTATGAGAGAATGGATCTTTGTCGGCTCCAGATGTTGCTTGTCTCCCAAGCCGTGATTTTGATTGTAGGTCAAGAACTTTCCCATGATCTCATGAGTCTGCGAATACTTTCGATGTAGTGCTTCGTCTGAATCATAACAAGTTGCTGTGACGTATCTGCATTTGTGTTGGTCCACCAGGGAGAGGGCGAAAGAAAAGTCTCCTACGGAATAATCAGAATGGAAACCATGGTAGCCGAGGAAGAAGAGAGGGGTGAGGGTGACAGGGAGAACGAATAACTTGTTCTCATCAAACCAAAGGGCTCATGAGTGATATAAAAGAAGCAAAAGTCAGGCGCACGTCGTCCAGAAACTATGGTTAAGCAGGAAATTTGGGCTAGCGATAAAGCTCCAGATACAGCAACATGCATTTGTCGAACCGCTCACCTTCACCAACTAGCAAGATATGATCAGATGGTCGAAATGGGACGACGGGCTTTACGTGCTGTGGCCGCTTTCCTGTCTTCGAGGACTTGCTCGGTGTCGATTTCTTTGTTGCTCGACGTGTTGAAAAGTTCTTCTGAATGCCGGAGAAGTCATGATGGTTCCTATTACCTTGTCGAGGTTTCTTTTGCTGTTTGCCCATAGGCATTACAAGGCCTTCGGAGGTAGAAGAGGATTGTGATGCGACAAAATGCCTTTGGATTCGAGTTCCGAAGATGCTTGGCGGGAGAAAGGCTCACTTTCTGCGTCGAGCTCCCCTTGCACCAACTTTTTCGACGTCGCTTTTATTTTAGGATTCAACCAATTGATCCTAGATAAGGGAGAGTTAGCGGCGATGAACTACACAATTTGAACAGCTTTCGAAGCTCGTTAATGCTTTTACGTTGAAATACGGGCTTCCGGCAACTAAAGACTCGTGGGCTTTGCTCTAATTAAATCAGCAAAGGAACTCGTAGGTATTTCGTCGCGAATCCCACAAATGCTTCGTGAGATTCGCAATGTACTTCTGCTCAACCTCATTACCCGAAAACAGCCGCAGCTCGTGTACACGACCGCCCAATACCCTTCTCTTGACTCCCTCAACAAATAGCACTGGCGGATTGTAGTGTTTCTTCCCGTAGACTAGATGAAGCGCTGTCGCAATCAATGTTACGCCCACCCAAAGTGCAGGACCCTAGTCTGTCTCCGCTGGAGTCGTGACGGGAACCGCAACGGGGAAAAAACACCAGACCGTCGCAAAGCAGCAGTACAGAAACCCTGCTGCGTTAACGTGCAAGCCGTTGCAACCTAGTGACCATCGTGCTGGTAGAAAGGGTAGAACGTCGGCGTTGATTGCTGCATGCGGGTACAAGAGGCGGATACGGCGCGAAAGGACAGCCAATCGAGATTGTGTAAGTTGAAAGGAGAGCGAGAAGGGCGAGCGAGACAATGACGTTGAACCCAAGAGTTGAGCCGAGGTTGATGAGGTAGAGAAGGGCAGAGATTATGGAGGTAAAATAGATGGCTTTGGAAGGTATAGAGATGCACGAGAGCTTTGATGTATGCATCCCCGAGACCCAGCGACTGAATGGGAGGCCTCTGTCACACGAGAAAGCCTCATGCTTCGCGCCATGTGGTGGCAAGCAATGTGATGTTGCCTGAGTAGATTAGGAAGAAGAGGACTACCAAGATGAGAATGGCGATGCCATTGAGTCCTGTATTGTTCAAAAGGACAAGATAAGGGATGTTGGCATTCATCGAAGTATCGAGGTCGCCGAAGCAGAAGCAGCAAGTCACGAGAGAGACCTGAGCATATCAGTTTGTGGATTGAAGAAGCCATAGCAGGACTGACGATCGTGAGTATAAAGTTCAGGATATAGGAGCACCACATGCAACGCCGAACAACGAGGGAGGCGTCCTCGACCTCTTCAGCTACTGAGGTATTAGTTCAGACCGGAGATCACTACTTGACCACCGCTTGTGGGCGCCACGAACGCCTTCTCAGTTAAGCGAGGCAATAATTGGCGCATAGAAGACGCATGTCCCGAGGAAAGACCACAAAAGGCGTGCGTAAACGCCATTGGATAGACCTGCTGTAGAGACGAGGATGACAATCCCCCACGTTGTCATCTATGCCATCAAAGCCGTGTGTGAGCGAAGCCGGCTCGGTAATGGCGTGTCGCGAGGCCTTGGGCGAGTGATCTTTACATAGATTGAGATGAAGCCTAAAGTGGACAGGTAGCTGAAATTCCTCTTCGCGAGTCAGCAATGCAAAACTTCAAACTTGAATCAAGAAGGACCTCGAACTTTTGTTTCTTGCCCGGCCGTTCCATGACAGACATGTCATGCTGATTGTGTCCAAAGACAGCATCGTAGCCACTAGCCTCTTCGTACGAGGCCGTAGAGGTAGCTGCGTGTGCATCCTTTTCAGAGATCTACTCCGAAGCAGTTCTCTCGCTCAAACACAGTTATATCTTTACGATAAGTTTCTGACTGGAGTCGAGAGAAGGGTCTGGTATCCAGTCACGCGTCAGGACTCGTCCTCGTTGAATGCCCCATTACTGACCGAGGATCCCAATCTGGAAAGCCGCTTGTGTTGGCAAATATTGAGTCTTGTGGAAGCGGAGAGAGAAAATTCTGAGAGAGTTGTTCCGACATTGCGGTGCTTCGACTTTGAAGGATTGGAGTGCCAGCAGAGTGGACGCCTGAGATCGCTGTAATCGGTTGATAGTACTCCGTACGACGCAATCTTTGCAAACGAAATCCTGGTTCTTATTGCTCGAGGTTCAACATAACATATCTCTGAACGAAGAAACTCGAATACGATGCTTGCTGGAAATGGCAAAATGTTTATGTGCTCTATATGAGAACACTCCGGGGTTCCCTCACAACGCCCATCCAGATATGCATACATCTTGTTCGCCATCCATCAAGCAAATGCGCCACTCTGGTCTAATTATCGCGGCCTCTTCTAAGACTTGAAGCTGTCTCTCATGCTTTGGCTGCTGGCGCTCATAGGTGGGGCGTTTGATGAGGGCAAGATTCCAGTCTTGGGTTTCGAGCTTTGCCTGACCTTCGAAACTGCGTAGACAATGCCACTGACAAAGCCCACAAAGATCGCGGACACGCTGGGAATAGTGACAGGTGCATCGAAGAATACGAGGCCGGACACAGCGATCGGAAGCTTGTTGAGCGCACCGACCATAGAATAGGTGGTAGACGAAGTGACACGGACGCACCAGGCCGACGTGTAAGAGATGAAGACGGACGAGAGGCCGGAGAAGATCATTGCCATAATGATGTTGTTTCGAGCGTCTATGGGGAAATTCTTGGCAATGTTGGTTGAAGACCAGTCTTCCACCACTATGGATGCAACGAACAAAATTGGAATCGTGAGCAGGTTGTTGTAAAACATAGCTAGAAGTCGTTAGTGATGAGACGAAAGCCTTTTCCAGCATGAACTTACTATCAAAGTCCTTGAAATTCGTCAATTTTATCCTCTTGCGCATTCCAAGAACGTATGCCGCAGTGCAAAGGCAGTTGGCCAACATCCAAATGTAACCCGCGTTGAGTGTGGAGATACGAGCCGTTGCTTCAGAGGTCGAAGTCCCATGAGCCTCTAGCGCATGCTTGATATCCGCCCATGCCGCAACGACGGAGCTCAGCACCATCAGGCCGAATGAAAAAAGCGCCATCGAAGTCACCGAGCCGCCGAACCATAGCACCTCCCCATATGCGATCAAAATGATAGTCAAATTTTTGAAGATAGTATAGACGGGGATCGATAGGAATCGGAGCGCTTTTGTACTCGTGTAGATCATCCCTATCAGAAGAAGGGAAATCGGAAACCCTGGCCAAAAACTGTCAGCTTGTCCGAATGGGTTCATTCGTGATCCTTGGAATACATTTCTTTGCTTCGTCTGCCTTGAAATCTCGATACGTGATGATTCCTGATGACTTGCATGTCTGAATCGCGACAACGCAGACAATGGACTGAGGATGACCCTATCAGCATCTCCATAGACTAAAGCGGTTTCATACGCACCTGAACACAAAGAAGAAAGAAGTTTAGGTTGTAGTCTGTCCCGGACAATACGTATTTATTGGTCACGGTCATCAAGATCGAGGATGCGCAATAGCTGAGGATGGGAATGATAGGGTTATTCGTGAGAGGGGTTGATGGTGCTGGATTAAATCTGGGTTGCGGCGGAGGCGACGGTGCATCGACAGCGTTGCCATTCTTCTCCCCAAGTTCCATATCATAGTCATCTCTTCTCTTGTCATCAGACATCTTGATTTCGTGCTGAAGGGTGTCCTCCTGGCCCCAATTCGGGACGATGACGGAGGATAGGCCAGGAAGCGTCAGTCACAGAGGGCAGTGACAAGGAATTAGAAGTCCGCTATGAACGATCGTACTCAAAACGGTATGAGGAGCGCGTGGAGAAATCGACGTGGCGTGAACGGCGAAGCTGCGGAAGCCGGTTGGAAAAGTACGAGACTGTCAGGCCATTGAGTTGGCCAAGCTTTCTTGGCTTGGCTAGTTGCTTCCCCTGCGCTCCATGCAGGGCCACGCACACTTGGGCCTCGTGGGATCATTAATGATTTCGGCACGGTAGCGGCATTGGCTTGTTTCAAAATGAACGCTGTTGTTACATCTTTCCTCACTGTGGTCGATTATCTCGGCGCCAGATTTATGATTGAGATGCCAATACAAGTTAAATACATTGCTTCTAAGCTGTCGCAATTCTGGCCCTGCCAAGCCTGGCATCAAGCCCCCGTAACACTCTGCCGATAATTCACCCCTGAGAATTATGCTTGGTTGCTGAAGAAGGATAGCTATCAAGCAAAGACCAGTCACTTGAATGGCAGCGATCAAGGTGCACTCTGTGGCGTCCGTGGATATTGAACGCAGGATTTCTCTGTCCATTGTCAATTGTCTCCGTGCGTCTTTGCAGGTCGGACCATGTGCCGCTCAATGTAGGCTGGCATTAATTCCTCTCCTTTCACCACGAAGCCATATTTGAGGTACATCGGATACCCCTCCATGCTGGCGTCGACATATGTTTCCAGCCCATCTTTGTCGGCCATGTCACAGCCATATCTCATCATGAGAGAAGCCGGCGCCACGGCCTTTGTGCTCTTCGGCGGTCTGTACAAACTCGAGAACCGTCATCGTTAGGTTGACGTAACGCTGACCGTACATACCACTCTTGATAATTCTGCTGATCGGAACTGGTGTCAAAACCTACAGTAATGCTTTCTTTCCCCTATAATCTCAACCCGAATTCGCCCCATGGTCTCAAACAACGGATCGGCGAGGCTTCGGTCAACCTCGTCTGTTAATTCTGGCCACCGTTCTTCTTCAGATCCTGGCTGTGGACCGTTGTCGTCACGCGGGAGCACCCATCTGGCCAAGGCCACAATCTCTCCGTTTGCTTGATCTGTAACCTTGACAAAATGAGTCTTGGGACCAATCAAGTACGGCGATACGGTGCGACTCTTGCCACCACTTATCATTTCCCGGAGTATCAGGCATCATTTTCTGGAAAAATGGTGTGTTGTGGTATGCCCGAGGGAATAGCGCTGAGGGAGCCGGAATATCCTCAATAGTTGCTTTTGAAAGCACCAACGAGCTTTTGGAGTACGCCATAATGGTTGAGCTTGACAATCAAAGGACATAAGGGGATGGAAGAACATCAACAGGTAAGGACAGGAGCTATCAATGCTGTCTTGCAATGTTCAATTTGATTTGGGGGCTAGATTACGAATGCCTAGCCAAGGAAATCACCAGAAATGAGTAAATTTCTATTCAGCAAGTTGCTGGTTTTGCACGACTCGCTGGCTCAATATCGATAGTTATGTGACAGACTTACTTTGCTCCAATCATTTCCTTCGGCAGGAACGCCCAGACTGTGCCAACAACAGCCATGATGCTACAAGATATAATTAACACCCAATCAACAATACGCTCTTTTAACGAAATGTCCTTGCCAAATATCTTCAGATAGAAAGCCGCAGGAAGAACAATGCAAATGGTAAAGCACAACGCAGATCCCATCAGCGCCATTATGCTATCAAAGTCCGGGAAGACGATCGCGATGACAGCTATCAGAACAACAACGAGTACGCGTATGAATATTTTGAAAATGCCACGAGTGAATGGGGACATGCCTTGAAGGCGAAAATTGGGCGATAGAAGACGAGGATCGAGACCGCAAAGTACTTCGACTGTGCTTATGATCGGACGACAACTGGAAACTTGTCAGTGAATGAAAACAACACAATCCTTTGTGTTTCATACCTCAGAGGTATCTTGGTGATCGGAATGATTGCGATGAGCACAACGATGATGATGGAAAGAAACCGTGGATAACCTTTCGTTAGTAAGATGTTGGACGTTACTTCATCCCGAATGTAGTCTCCAAACATCAGCAGTCCCACAACAGCCATTGTCAGATCGATGCCGAAGGTGAAGCTGTAAGTATACCGCAAGCTTTTACCATACTTCTGCGGATGTCTCATATCTCGATAGATGCTAGGAAAGACCGAATGTCCCCCCCATGGACTCATCAGGAGACCAAAACTCAATGGTAAAGTCGACCACTGTTCTGGGAAAAGGTAGGTTGTCGCAGGTTCTCGCAATGAACCAGGACAACGAGGTTTGATGAGGCCATCGATGATGACGATCCCCACTAGCGTGGTGCAGCACAGGATACCCAAGATGCTTGAAAAAGAGAGCAATCGAAGAGGCGCGAAATTCAGCGGTATTAGTAGTATGCCGCAGACCACCTTCCACTCTATGACGCCCCAGCCCGGTATAAGCGCATCCAAGCTGTCAGCAAAAAGGACTACAAGAGCGACACAAGCGGCTATCAGCTCCAGGCTGAAAAGTAACCCTGTGACGATGCGCGCTCGTGGTCCGAAACTCACATAAGCAAGATCTGCGTACGTGATGAGAGACTGGTCGATGTCCAGGCATATAGTAAGCAACTTCGCGGTGTAGGAGGTAATAATGGCAGAGAAGAAGAGAAAGAGCAGTCCAACAACCCAGCCAGAGTACTTGATGCCAAGGGGTAGGCTCAGCAATCCTACACCTATCAGCGTATTGACGGAGTTGAAAACAGTTTGAGGCAACGTTGATTGGCCGACGATCACGTTTATAAGCGTGCCATCTTCGTTCTCAACCTGCTTGACGAGAAGCGGCTCCCTCTCCTTGTCTGGCTCTTGAGCCCCTGTCATTTGTTGCTCCTGGAAAAGCCGCGCGGCATGCTTCCTCGACGATTCATTTATTCTTGAAGATAGAGTTCCATAGCTGGTCCCAAAGCTACGACCTAGAGGGGTGGCCAAGTGTGCTGAATACGAGAAGATGTCATCGTTGGCATCACTCGAAAGTCTTCCATGCAGAGGTCGACTGCCTTCCCTTTGTCCCGGATCTTTTGCTGGCTCGTCCTCGATAGCAACATCAGCGGCCCCATGGCCTCCTGCCGACTCGAACTGTTGTCTCAGAAGAGATTTGTGTGGTCTAGCCTGCTCTTCGTCACCTGTTTCAGCACTTTCTGCCTCGTCCACATCATTCGCCACGACCGATGACCCCCGCACTGGTGTGATCTCGTGAAACCCTGCGGCACGCTGCCATGACCGTGCAAAGTTGTCAATGCTGTTGACGCCCCCTGCATGGCGTAGTGAAGTAATTCTCATAGAGATCGAGGACCTTCGTCTTCGCAGGTTGTCCGCTCCGTTATACTGCTGTGGCTTGTGGATGTTGCGCGAGTCTGAGGTTGCTGAAGGTGAGATTCTCATTGTGTTGTTGGCATTCGATTCGGAGCCTACCGAGGCCGGTGAAGAGGTACGGCCATGCTCATACCTTTCCCACGTCGCAGGCGGTTTCGAGGACCTCTTCGACATCTGCTTTGATCGAGCAGCAGCAGTCACAAAGCAAGGTCGAGGAGGACTTCGGCCTCACGATGAACTGGCCCAATGGACACAATTGGTGCCTCCAAACTCTTCAATAGAAAGTGCCGGATGGTCAATGGTTACTTTGGTTTCCAGACATAGAACAAGGCCGACTCAACACTCAAAGAGATTGCAAGCACAAAAAGACGGGTCCAGTACCTGTCTCGTTAGAGCTCGTTAGAGTAGAGGGAGAAAGTTCATGATGACAGACACAGAGCGCGAGGTTTCCAGGTAGAGGTTCTCCGCAGCAGCAAGCAGACTCAAAAGTCGAGGACGTAGGAAGATAGAAGGGTCTCCACATTACCGTTGATAACCGTGGTCTTCAGCCTATCAAGCCTCGCATCGGGGACCCTCGGGCTCATGAATTTTACTTTGGGCGGCCGGCTAGAGGTGTTGACAAGCATATGCGTGTGGAGGTGGAGTGGGGCAGACTATATGATAAGCCCACCAAAATTTAAAGTTGGGATTAAAAATACGCCAAGTCTGCAGTTCCATCAGGGTGGCTTGAAAGGCACTGTCAATTCTCTGACACTTCACCAACACCAGGAGTCACAACTCGACAAGACCGGCTGACTCGCCACCTTTTCCTTTCTCTGGTGGATCTCCTTCTATTCTGGGTCCTACCTTCTTCCAGAGTAAATCCTTCTACAAAGTTCTTGCCAGCCAGGTCACTGGCACTTTTCCGCAATCATGAGTGCTCCCCAGCAGAACGAAGCCGAAAAGAATATTGAAATATGGAAGGTCAAGAAGCTCATCAAGCGTCTTGAAGCCGCGCGAGGGAATGGGACTTCCATGATATCGCTCATCATCCGTAAGTTCAGACATCTTCCACATATTCGCGCAGTCTAACAGATCGCAGCACCCAAGGATCAGGTTTCTAGGGCAGCCAAAATGTTGGCCGATGAGTTTGGCACAGCATCAAATATCAAGTCGCGAGTCAATCGTCTATCTGTGTTGTCGGCAATCACGTCCACTCAACAGCGTCTCAAGTTGTACACGAAAGTGCCTCCCAATGGCCTGGTCGTCTATTGCGGTGAGATTATCACCTCTGAGGGGAAAGAACGAAAGATCAACATCGACTTCGAGCCTTTCAAGCCCATCAACACCTCGCTGTACCTTTGCGACAACAAGTTTCACACGGAGGCACTGAGCGAACTGCTCGAATCTGATCAAAAGTTTGGTTTTATCATCATGGACGGCAATGGCGCTCTGTTCGGAACGCTCAGCGGCAACACAAGAGATGTGGTACACAAATTCTCGGTCGATCTTCCGAAGAAGCATGGTCGTGGTGGACAGTCAGCGCTTCGGTTTGCTCGACTACGTGAAGAAAAACGCCACAACTATGTCCGCAAAGTAGCCGAGTTGGCCGTGCAAAACTTCATCACCAACGACAAGGTCAATGTGGCAGGACTTATTCTGGCCGGTTCCGCGGACTTCAAGAACGATTTGAACCAGTCTGATATGTTTGACAATCGTCTTTCGACAAAAGTTATTAAAGTTGTGGATGTGTCTTATGGTGGGGAGAACGGGTTCAACCAGGCAATCGAGCTTGCTGCAGAAACACTGAGCAACGTCAAATTTATCCAGGAAAAGAAGTTGATTGGGAAGTACTTTGAAGAGATCAGCCAAGATAGCGGAAAAGTCTGCTATGGGGTCGAAGACACATTGAAAGCGCTCGAGCTTGGTGCCGCAGAAACCCTGATCGTCTACGAAAACCTTGACGTTACCCGCTGGGTCCTCAAGTCGTCCGATGGAGTGGAAAAGATCCTTCATACTACGAAGACACAGGAAGCGGATCGAGAGCAATTCATGGACAAAGAAACAGGACAAGAAATGGAAATTGTCGATCAGGGCTCTTTCCTCGAATGGCTTGCCGAGAAATACAAGGATTTCGGGGCAAACCTCGAATTTGTTTCCGACCGATCCAGTGAAGGTAATCAGTTCGTGAAAGGATTCGGTGGGATAGGCGCCATTCTGCGGTATAAGGTCAATTTTGAACAACTTGCTGATTTCGATGACGAAGATGAATTTTACGATGGTAAGTGCAGTTTTCCAGACTTGTGGTTCGTCTGCTAAGGCTTGGTACAGATTGACGGTGTAGCAACCTCGCGGAGAGCGAGGATGAATCTCCAGAGCTCCAACAGAAGGCTTCTTTGACGGCACTTCCAGGCGAGCAAAGCTCAAGTGATCCTCCCAGGCCTTCGTCAGTCGAGGCTTTGAAATCGCTTCCGAAGCGCACAATGAAGCCCCCCGCCACGCAGGATCTAGGCCTTGTTCACGGTATGCTTTGATTCTCCTGCTCCGGAAGATATCGTTCGCTAATAGCAATTACAGGCCGCTCCGGAGTTCGCCACGTGGTCATGGTCTAGACGCAAGAACTCAAAACATTGACTCTTCGTGCCTCATGTGTGGTCGAGATCGAAAAACTTGAGACCATGCGGGCTACTAGAGTCAAAAAGTGCTTTTGGTAACAAGCATTAGAGTGGTATCGGGATTGGCGATGTCGCGGGAGGAATCAAGGACTGGTTGGTCCTTTGACGAGATGGTGGGTTTGTGAGGTTGAAGCTCGTAGCTCATCTCTTCCTTCATTTATTGAGCTCGACAAGTAGAGGCAGACCATTTCAGTCCTTACAGAAAATCAATCTACTAGATTTTAGCCTTCGTGCTACCGACACCATCGTGATTGGTCCCAGTCCGCAATCAATTGATCTTCCCAAGAGCCCAAGTGTCGACAGCTCAACACGACATCGCCAAGGTTTGATATCAGATTCGTGATGGCGTCTCTCCGGTGCTGATGACACACTTGTTCGCACTCCGCGAAGAAGACGTAATGCCAGGACCGAAGCCGGCTGGGCCTTGTATTGATACTGGTAAGGTTGAAGCCATGCTTTTTGAATATCGACAGAGCGTCAGCCAGTGCACCTGGCGATTCGTGGTCAATTGTGAACGACACCAAGTTCTTGTAATTTCTGGAATCCCCAGTGCCATTCTCTGGCGCTAATTGCGAGAGAGCAACGCCTGCCCTGGCTACGACGAAGAATCTTGTAGTGTTATCCCCTTTGTCTTCAATATCGTGTGCCAGTTTGACTAGCCCATACTGTTCCCCAGCCAGTTCACTGGCAATTGCCGCACATGTACCCGCTTCGTTCCCTGAGACCACACGAGCAGCTTCCGATGTACTAGAAGAGTCTTGCCTCGCGATTGGTCTGCATTCGTTGCGGGAAAGAAAAGCAGAGCACTGGCCCCAAGCCTGGGGATGAGAATAGAACTTTTTGATGCGCGTCAAGGCCTCTTCGAGCCTTATTTGCCTCACAGCATCCTGGCCAGACTGCTTGACAAGCAATTGGTGATGCACAGGTAGATAATGCTCAGCGCATACCTTAACATCACTGTACTTCGATTGACGATCGGCAAGTAAGTCTAGCAACTGCACGACTGTCCCATTGCTGGAATTCTCAAAAGGCACCACTCCATATTCGAATTGCGAGGACTGGACACCCTCGAATATGTCCGCAAAGGTGGGTAGAGCCTCGAGCTGGGTTGTAGAGTCATAAAAGATCTGAAGAGCAGCTTGGTGAGAAAAGGATGCCTCTGGACCCAGGTAGGCTGCTTTCATGCTTGACCAACCATTCCAGCCGGTAGATGCATGGATGCAAGGTTTGAGGGTGAAGATGTGTAGACAGTACCTAGAGACTTGTGGCGCATTGTAGCTAACCTTGACTGACCTGTGGCGCAGTCAGGTCCCGTTCATCCAACAATCCTAGTACTGGCGATGACTAGTTCTCAATTATGCGTCTGGATTACTTGAGTTGACCCTAGAGCGAAGAGTCTTGGGTTGGCTTCCTAGATTGTTCCAGGAGGACATGACCAAGTCGGGAACATATCTTGAGACGTCAAATTGTGATTGCTTTCGACACCGGTTGCGGTCTAACCTACGGATACCCTTGCCTACATCTCTGTTCGCCTCAGAGCTACGCTGTGCTTGTCTTGTCCAAGATGCAATTCCCGAAGCTCACGCCGCTCCAATCTCGCCTGGCAGCTACCCTTGCTGCTTCAGTCATACTTGTGATACTCTTTTTCTCTCTCACCAGTCCTCAATTCGCATACGCTGCTGAGCTGGACTCAAGAATACCTCCTGACCACAACCATCCTATTATATTCGACTTCGATCAAGATGTCAAAGACGAAGAAGCAGAGGCTGCATCAGTGCTGGAGCCGGATGGATCTACGCTGCATGGAGAGCTTGTTGCAAGAGCACCTTCTGGAGTATCTGCGCTATCGAACAACAATCCTCAGAACATGAACATTGACGGTGGGCAAACGCAAAATTGGGTCTTTCCGAAAGAGAACATAGCAGGTCCGCCGGGAGTTATTGGACTCGGGCTACCTTCGGAAGATGGCACAAACGATGGTCCCCCCCGGACTCGAAGCGAACTGCGAAAACGACAGGGTACCAAGACTGTCTACATTACTCTGAACACGTGCATACAGCCTACTGTCAACACGTCAACCAGTCCCCCCGAGGTAGATGGCGGCAGCCCGCCTCAGCTGCAAATGTGGATATCACAGTCATCCTCCCTGACAAATCCTGGACCGGGTACAAGGGGCAATCCTGATCAACAGCAGTTCGATTTCGATGGCGGCTATGCATCTTTTCAGGCTGACACTTCCGAAGATATCTATGTTGGAATCTCTGCTCCAAACACAACGAGATTGACTGGCATCTGGAACTATGAGGTTGCTGCCTCAATCGATGCACCCTTTCACACTGTTGACCAGAGTGGAGCGAATCTGTTCTTCGTCGATGGTGACAATCATGCTGCACTTCTAGTCACCAATGATACTACCCAGCAAAATTCAACGTCCGATGTTTACAATCAATGGATGACCATCGCACCTCCCTATGGTGTCTTTGCCCACAACCAGAACGACACCACAATCCTCGGAGTGCAGAACTCTTTCTGCGGCCTAAAGAATAAAGCTCAAGTCACGGTTAATTCCCGGAATACCGACAATCAAAATGTTGCCAGCATGGTCAATCGGGGCCTTGGCGGCAAACCAAAAGAACAATTCTACATAACAGACCTCATCGCCAGCTCAACATACTATGGATTCCTCGCCATGGAAGGAAACTCCACAGCATCCGGCAACGGCGTCGTCGGCGGCGGAGGCAAAGTCTGGAAAGCCATGAACTTCACCACCAAAGCCGAAGACAACTGCGCCCTCCTCTACAACCTCACCTTCTGCTCCGAAGTCGCCTACGCCGTCCCCTCCAACCCACAGCTCTTCGACCCCTCCACCGGCGTCCCCGCTCTGGCCGCCCTCTACGACCACAACGCCGCCCTCTTCTACCAAAACTTCAACTACTCCCTGCAACAAATCCCCTGCAAAACCCCCAGCGTCCAACAATACAGCCTCGCTCGCACCTGCGACGACTGCGCCCGCGCCTACAAAACCTGGCTCTGCGCCGTCACTATCCCCCGCTGCGAGGACTTCAGCTCCTCAAAACCCTTCCTCATGCCGCGTAACACCGCCGCAAAATTCGTCAACGGCTCCTCCGTCGCTGATACTGTGGGCCTCAATCTCTACAACGCCGATAACATCACCTCCTGGATCTCGCGTGTCGCTTCCAACTCTAGCAGGAATCCAATCATCGACTCGGATATCCGGCCGGGTCCATATAAGGAGGTCCTGCCCTGTGAGGATCTGTGCTATGATCTTATGCAGAGTTGTCCTGCTTCGTTGGGCTTTGGGTGTCCGCTGGAGGGGAGGGGGTTGAATGTCAGTTATGGGAAGAGGAGTCGCGATGCGGGAGAGATTAGTTGTAGTTATTTGGGGGCAGCTTATTATCTTAGTGCGGGTGGGAGGATGAGTTTGGGTGGTATCGCAGTTGGAGTCTTGGGACTGATGTTTTGGGGCTTGGTGTTTGGTTTGAATTGAGACTTCGTGAGACGTGATAGTTGACAGATGGAGTTGGCATATCAGAGGCATCAATGGCGGCGTCTGCAATGGACAGAACAGGGCTCCGATGCCAGGAGTCAGGAGCTTATACTCTAGTACCAGAAAATGCATAGGCTTGTCTAATTGGGTGTTATACATTATCTTGAGTGATATGTATACTACCATACTACCATTTCAAGTTTCGTAACATTACTTCCCACTTTCGACCCCTGCCCTCCTCTTCGGCGTGGGCGTCCACATATTCCGCAACCCGCTCCTCTCTTCCCCGCCGCCCCCACCACTGGACCTAGCAACTGGCGTCCTCCCCACCCTGTCCAACAACCTCTTCGCCGCTGGGGTCAACGCCCCTCCTTCGCGACCCTTCACACCCGTCCCCGTCATTCTCCCCACCCCACCCACCATCGGACTACTGGGAAACCTCGGCACAACCCCCCTGACAATGACTTCTGCGCGACTCGCTCTCTTCTTCCTCGCCTCCCTCTCCACCATGCGATGATGCAGATCCTCTCGCTTCCTCACCTCGCCGATCTTAAAGGGGTTGGGCGTTACGTCTCCAACTTGGCCGGCTAGGAGGTCGCGGTACGTTGGTGCCAGATCTTCTTGATCGTGGGGAATATTCTCCGGTTCGTCCTCATCAACGAACGCATATCCGTTGACGCGTGGTGTTTCGCCGCCGTCACCACCGCTGTCTTCAATTTCGGATGCAGAGAGTCTTGGACGTCCGGCGATTGCCTCTCGGACGGCTGAGAGGGAAGGGCTGGGTGGTACAGCCCGCTCGTCTGGCAATGGGGGGGGCGGTAATCTTGTGTTTGCGTGTATGACGCATTTCGGGCCTGCACAGGAAGTCCGCTCTTTGGCCCCCGCTACCGTTTCCAGCCCGTCCTCGTCTACTGAGGTGGCCGGGAACATGAATGTGTTGTCCGGCTTCTTGATCTTCCAGCTATCTGGTCTAGCGGGCCTGCTTGCTTCTCCTCCGACGGTGATCGGGACCAGTGCCTTTCCAATTGCTTCATCTTCAGCTTTCTGCTTCAACAGTTTCGTTTCACGATTTCGGTGCGCGATTTGTCTCGCGGATAGGATGCGCTGATCAGGAGCCCAGAGGTAGGCGTGTTTCTCGCGGCGTTTGATATTTTGTTTGTCGAGGACGGCGTTGAAGGATTCGTTGTCTTCGGAGGTATATTTGGTTTGGAATGCGGAGAGTGACAGGGTCGACGTGTCTATCTCTGGCATTTTGGTCGCAGATGTATTTTCCGTTTCTGCAAAGCTGCTGGCAGGTGTTTCGTCTCCCGTGAAGCCACGAGGCGTTGCTCCGGGTGTTGCTCCGTTTCTTGGTGTTACGGCACTGGGAAGAGGTGTATTGAACCTGCTGTTTCGAGCCGCGCGTGCTTGTTTGCTCCGTGTGTTTGGGCCGGGCGTCATAACTTCTCGAAGTTTTGTACCTGCCTCAGCTATCCAAGCCGGATTATTCGATTCGAGCGCCGTCAGATATTCCTGCTGCGTCTGGCTTTCGAGCAGACCAGGAAAGTAGTCTCTTGCAATGATTTGCGAGAGTGCTTCGGTGTAGTCATCTTCGTCTAACACTTTTGGGGGACGTTTTATGCGGTTGGGTGGAGGAGGTGGGGCCATCAATGCAGAAGAGGAGGGCACCGGCCGCTTGGTGAGGGCGGAAGACGACATGGCAGGCGAAGTCGAGGACATCGTGGCACATGAGAGCGGATGTTGTAAGTCAGGTCAGGGGAGCAATGAGAAGGCAGTGGAATGGCGCTCAAAAAGAGCCTCTCACTCAATTTAAGCTAAAATCACAATCGATAAGACTCGGTTCCGCTTGCCTCTTTGAGCAATCAACTCACTGCCATTCTACGAGCAAGGAGTACAGTGGAAGAGTTATAAAAACATTTATACTCACTCAAAGAATATAGTACTTGATAGGAACAGAGATGCAAGCGCTAAGTAGAACAACGTGAAAGCCCCATCCAGCTCTTGCATGCTCAATCTTGCTGCACCTTGACAACAACCTTTCCCCTCGCTCTCCTACTCAAAATCCTATCATAAGCCTGCACTCCCACGTTAGCACAGATGTTGCACAAGGGAATAACACTTGCTGATCTCACCTTTAGTGCATTCTTCATATCCCAGCACGAGTCGACCGGAACTCTCAGCTTTCCTTGTTCTACCAATGAGCGCAATTTTTCCATAGCGTCCAAGTTCACAGCGGCATTCACTTGCACGTATTTCCTCTGACCATCTCCCGGTAGAAGTGAGGTCAAACTGTTCATCACCATCATAAATACTGCATGGAGCATGCTCGAGTATCTGTAATTCTTGTGCGCAATGCCAACGGTGACAAAGGCCTTGCCTGGACTGAGGTAATCACGGCAGTAGGTGTAAATTTCTTGCACGCCATACGCATCAATGATCGCGCTGAAACGTTGATCTGAGTAGTGTTTTGCGAGATACTTTGAGATAGGACGACATGTTTGGTAGTCGATGACCTATGAGCAGAAGCGTGAGTCTGGTATACGACACTCAATAAGGATTTTTAGGAGCAAAAGAGAGTCCCGAGCGAAGTTGGAGGTGACGAACCTCATCTGCACCAAGCGCTTTGACCATATCTGCATTCTGCCCCGAACAGATGGCAACGACTCGTCCGTTGTTGTTGACAACGCCTCTAGCCATCTGCACTACCATTGACCCGATCCCACCACTAGCCCCATTTACCAGAACACTATCTCCATCATTCAACTCAGCCTTCTCCATCAACGCCACCGACGTACACCCGGCAACACCCAGACCGCCGGCCTCAGCATCACTCGCATTACTGGTTGGTTTCCTTGCGACATTCGTCACAGGCACCACGACATACTCTGCGAGTGCTCCGGAACCCGCATTGATGTGCTTCCCAGCCCCAATGGAGCCAAAGACAGGGTCTCCGATGGCGAGACGACCAGACTTCAGAGCTGCTGATCCGGCCGCGACAAGCGTTCCAGAAAAGTCTAATTCAGGTATCGCGGGCTTTGATCTGAAGAAAAACGGGCAGAGCTGCATCATTATCGAGGCACCCGGGTTCAAGGCAGCATGAATGATGCTGACAAGGACATCGGTTGGCTCTTTGATGGTAGGAGTAGGGACATCAGAAGATAGGGAAAGAACTTGTGAGGGAGGTCCAGCGCGAGTGTGTATCCAAGCACGCATAGTCGCTGGAAAGGAAGAAGACTCGTCCATTTTTAAGACCCCGCGATACTGATAGAAAAAGGTTTTTTCGATATGAAGATGGAAGATAA
>JAABUK010005744.1_pt1 | contig 19076 bp, 7 predicted proteins | sample 5559141 | NCBI WGS metagenome assembly JAABUK01 (sample SAMN10711869, study PRJNA513367) | rock metagenome | isolation source: Antarctica rocks | place: Antarctica: Victoria Land, Pudding Butte nord | collected 2016-01-03 | reverse complement strand
CTTTTACTTCTGTACTTTTACTTGTAAAGGTTTAGAAGGGATTAGAAGTAAAGCTTCGCTAACTAAAGCGACAATCCCTTCTTTACTTCTGAAGGGTAACTAAAACAGAGTTTTAGTTCGTCGAGGACTTACCAACCTAGTTACAGATGGTCTAGTTCTGATCTTGAACAATATTTCTCAACCTTAGTTTCGCATAAACGTAAAGCGATGCTTTACTTTAAGTACTTAGCAATGCTTTACTTTAAGTACTTAGCGAAAGTTGGTTGTATAGCAACCTAGTAGCGGCGCAAAACTCAAAGGTAGAACGCTTGCTTGGTGAAACAGGTAGACACAACAGACTTAAAATCTGTACCCTATTTTGGGTTATCGGTTCAAGTCCGATAGCGAGCAATTGGGGTAAGGTCTAATTTCTTATATTTATAAGGCATGGTCCCGCGTAAACGTAAAGCGATGCTTTACTTTAAGTACTTAGCAGAAGTTGATAACTCGCTAGTCCTCCTATAACTAAAGCAAAGCTTTAGTTATAGGAGGACTTACAGCGAGTCAGTACAGCAACCTCAATAAAGTCTAAGTTTTACAACTTAGCTTTAACTAAAACGTAGTTTTGTAACTCCTCGACAGCTCCTTCTAAAGCTTTAAAAGTAAAATCTGCAATTAAAACGAAGTTTTAATTCTGGAGCTCTAACTAAAAGTACACAAGTAAAACTACGTTTTAGTTATAGGAAGAGTTACCGGACTTCAGAAGTAAAGCAAAGCTTTAGGAAGACTTCCACCCTACGTTTTAGTTATAGTTCTAACTCTTCCTAAAGCGAGAACTAAAGCGAGAATTAAAGCTAGAACTAAAACTACGTTTTAGAAGGACTTGCAGCCGTAAGTCTTCCTGTAACTAAAAGTACAGGTAACTCTTCTAAGTAAAGCTAGAACTAAAACTACGTTTTAGTTATTAGTTCTAAGTCTTTAAAACTACAGAACTAAAACGTAGTTTTAGTTCTAGCTTTAGTTAAGCCCTTCTTTACTTCTGTTATTGGTTCTACTTATCGAGTTAGAAACTTAAACTTGGTTTCTTATTTCCAACATTTAAAGCTCATTTAGTAGTACTAAAGGTAAAAGCTGTGTTTTAGTTACAGCTTGCCCTTAGTAGAACCAAAACTTACTTTAATAGAATTTTTCACAAAGTTATACCTTTTATCAAAAATTTGAAGTTTCTTTTAGCTAAGCGTTTTCTAGTTAAAACCTTAATTCTGTAAAACATTAAATTATGAATAGAAGTAAAGCAAAGCTTTACTTCTAATTCGCGCTATTTACTTTTGGCCCGTCATGATTTACAAAGTAAAAATTGGGTTTTGCTAAGTCCTTGAAGTAAAGCTACGCTAGCAGAACTAAAATCTGAGCTATGCTCAGATTTTAGTTCTGTTAGCAAAATTTGGTTTTGGTAAGTAAAGCAGGGCTTTACTTTGAGGTGCCAAGTAAAGCTCTGCTTTACTTCTGTAACGGAAACTTTATAACTCAGCAAAGCTGAGTTATCGGTAAACCGAAACTTGAGAACTCGAAAGTACAAAAGCATCTCTTTAAAGACAGAAGTAATAACTAAAACGTAGTTTTAGTTCTAGCTTTAGAAGGGATTGTCGAGGAGTTACCAAGCAATTGTCGAGTTATAACTAAAGCACACCTTTACTTCCAGCAACCTAAGAACTCGAAAGTACAAACTAAGAGTACGTTTGAGGAGTTCGTAAGTCCTCGGTAACTAAAGCTTTGCTTTACTTCTAGTCTTCCTAAAGCAAAGCTTTAGTTACCGAGGACTTACGAAGCACTTGTCGAGTTATAAGTAAAGCTACGAACTAAAAGTACAGAACTAAAACGTAGTTTTAGTTATAGTTATAGTTCTAGCGACTTAGAACTACGTTCAGGGTTTACTTGAAGTACTTAACCAGAGTTTTAGTTAGAGCCCTGTTAAAATTTAGTACAGCTATTATAGCTTTTTATAAGTCTTATTTAAATTAAAGTCATGAACTCCGTTTGGGGCATTCTTAGCTCAGTAGGACTAGAGCAACAACCTTCTAAGTTGTGGGTCGCAGGTTCGATCCCTGCAGAATGTAACGCGCAGCTGCATTTATGTACTCTTGTCTCGATAAGAAAAGCAAACGTAGAATTAAAAATAAACGTACCTTCAGTTAGTTCACCAAGACAGGTTTTACCTCCAGGTTTACTTCTAGGCCAGAGTAAAGCTAAAGCTTTACTCTTTAGCTCGACTTCAAGTCGCTAAAGTAGTCTTAACCATCTCTCTTTTTAAGATCTTCTTGTCGAAGTAAAACGAAGTTTGTAAGTAAAGTTCTGGTAATTAAAGCTCTGCTTTAATTCTGCAGATTTTAATTACCAGAACTTTACTTACAAACTTCGTTTTAATTATCAAACTTTTAATTCTGCAACTAAAGTTGGTTTGTAACTAAAATCTGTAATTGGGTTGGTAACAGAAGTAAAGAAGGGATTGTCGCTTTAGGAAGAGTTACAGCAACCTAGTTCTCGAGGTTTACTTCTAGCAACGTAAGAACTCAGCTTCAAAACTAAAACTGAACAACTAAAACTTCGTTTTAGTTATAGTTCAAGTTATAAATAAAGCTACAAACTAAAACGTAATTTTAGTTCTAGTTCTAGTAACTTAGAACTATGTTCAGGGTTTACTTGAAGTACTTAACCAGAGGTTTGGTTCTCGAAATCTGAACCAAGCTCTAAGTAAACTGCGTTTACTTCGCACTTCAGAACTAAAACTATATTTTAGTTTTACCGTTTACCAAATTTACTAGAGAGGTTTTTACGTAACCTATTTAAAAGAATATACATATGCTTTACACCTTTCGTGATGAATTTAAAAGTGCTTTCGGTACCCAGTTTCAATCTTTTTTGTTTGAGAATGACTTTAAAGCTGTTATCCCAGAATCTTTTCTCGTGTTAGCGTCACTCATTCTTTTAGTTTATGGTGTAGTGTACAGTGGATCTAAAAAAAGTGGATATCCGATTCTTATGCACGGCTTAGGTTGGTTAGTACAGTTGAGTCTTCTATTCACAATATTGCTTCTTCTTAACAACCCACTAAGCAACGGTTCGTTATTTTATAATAGTCTTGTTATAGATGATTTCGCACTCTTTTTAAAAAGTATAGTATGCATTGGAGCATTAGTTTCTGTATTAATCTCTCTCAAGTATGTGCAACAAGAGAAGATAAACGCCTTTGAACTGCTTATTTTAGTGTTACTTTCAACAGCTAGTATGTTGTTTCTAGTGTCTGCGGCGGACTTTATTTGTATGTATTTAGCAATTGAGCTTCAGAGTCTGTGTTTCTACGTAATGGCAGGTTTAAAGCGAAATTCGGAATTCTCTACAGAAGCGGGGCTTAAGTACTTTTTATTAGGTGCTTTCTCTTCTGGTATTCTCCTTTTCGGGTGCTCTTTAATATACGGCTTTACGGGAACAACAAATTTTTTAGAATTGGGTAAGATTTTTACTTGTGGGTCGGAGGAAGTGTTGGCTGGTATCTCTTCAGTTCGTGCTTGTGAACTTGGAATGATATTTGTTCTTGTTGGGTTTTTATTTAAGCTAAGTGCAGTGCCTTTTCACATGTGGGCACCTGACGTGTACGAAGGAGCTCCAACCTCTGTTACTGCTTTTTTCTCTATTGTACCAAAGGTCTCCGTTTTAGCAGTTTTTGTCAGGCTTTTTTATGAAGGATTTTATGATTTAATGGTGCCTTGGCAAAAACTTATTTTATTTTCTAGTATAGCTTCTATGATCCTGGGAAGTTTAGCCGCATTATCTCAAAATAAAGTTAAACGTTTATTGGCTTTCAGCTCAATAGGTCACGTAGGTTATTTGTTAATAGGGTTCTGTTGCGGTACTATAGAGGGGATTCAAGCACTCCTGTTATATTTACTTGTATATATAGTAATGACTATGAATGTGTTTGCTATTATCTTATGCCCATTACGGCGCGAGAGTTTCTCTTCAAACGATTCTACTTCGGAAAGACTTCTAGGTAGGGCTTCAACTAAAGTGGAGCGAATAAAATATACAACTGATCTAGCCATGCTTGCAAAAACGAACCCAATACTTGCAGGCACCCTAACAGTAACTATGTTCTCTATAGCAGGTATTCCACCATTAGCCGGGTTTTATAGTAAGGCTTTTTTGATGTTTGCTGCAATGAGCTCAGCTCAATATTTATTGGCTATTGTTGGCGTGTTGACAAGTGTTGTCACTTGCTTTTACTATATACGTATAGTTAAAATAATGTATTTTGAGTCCCCAAGCAAATGGCTGACGTTTATGCAAGTACCAAAAGAGAGTTCTTTGCTCTTAGGGTGTACTCTCTCTTTTCTTTTGTTTTTTTGTATTCATCCTACACCACTTTTCTTAGTAACCCATAAAGTAGCACTGTCCTTATGTTTTTGATCTTATAACTAAAACGTAGTTTTAGTTCTGCAGAACTGGGTTTAGTTAAGTACTTAAACGTAGCCTCAAGTATGCTTTAGTTATACAAACTTTGTTTGGTTCTGAAGTAAAGGTACGCTAAGTAAAGCGTACCTTTACTTAGCGTACCTTTACTTGCCGAAACCAAACAAAGTTTACTTTAAACTTTAGGGCTAAAACGTAGGGTTTTGCTTTAAGTAATTAGCGTAACTAATAAGTAGGTTGTTAAGTAAAGCTGGAAGTTGCTTTCGAGTTCTCAACTTCCAGCTTTACTTCGAGGACTTATCCTACGTTTTAGTTCGTAGCTTTACTTAGTTACGGGAGTGTAATTCAATTTAGACAAAGCTTTACTTATAGATTTTATTAGGTTGCTACATAACCAGGTTCTGCTAACAGAACGGAAGTAAAGGTACGCTAAGTAAAGCATACCTTTACTTAGCGTACCTTTACTTAGCATACCTTTACTTAGCATACTTTTATTTAGCGTACCCTTACTTAGCGTACCTTTACCTCGTAGCTAAAATGTGTTTTTACTTCTGAAACCAAGGTAGTAATTATAAGGTGATTGATTCTAAAGAGGTCTAACTAAAGAAGGGATTGTCGCTTTACTTCTGCCTTTCGTATTTTAGATCGACCAAACTTTGTAAGTCCTCCTAATAAGTAATAACTAAAAGGGGCGTAACTCTTTCTATAAGTAAAGAAGGGCAACTAAAACTCTGTTTTAGTTGCCCTTCTTTACTTAAAGCTTTAGTTCTTGCTTTACTTCGACGAACTAAAACTCTGTTTTAACTAAAGCTTTGCTTTAGTTCGACTTCGTAAGGCCTCGAAGAGTTACACCCTTCTTTACTTCTGGTTCTTTTTGAAAAAGGATAAGGGCAGGTAACTCAGTTGGTAAGAGTATACGCCTGATAAGCGTAAAGTCGGGGGTTCAAATCCCTTCTTGCCCACAAGTTACAATAAATAAGTAGGGTACGAAAGTTACATCTAACAATTTAATACACTGTCTGTAACTAAAATCTGAGCGCACTTCGAACTAAACAAAGTTTACTTACAAATTACGGTTTAATTTTGTTCTAGCAACTTAAAACATAGACTTCAGAATTAAACCGTACTTTGTAAGTAAAGCTCTGGTAACTGTAAAACATCGTTTTAGTTCGTAGTTTTAGTTTTAAAGTTTAGGAGGACTTACGAAGACTTTGAGAAGTAAAGCGACAATCCCTTCTTTAGTTGCAAAACTAAAACGTAGGACAAGTCCTCGAAGTAAAGTTGGAAGTTGAGAACTCGGCAAGTAAAGCTTTATAACTAAAACTGCGTTTTAGTTATAGTTTTAGTCTTTCTAGAAGTCAAACTAAAAGTATGCTTTACTTCTAAAGCTTTAGTTCTCAAGCTGCGTAACTCTTCGAGGAGTTACGAAGCCCTCGACAGGTCCTTCTAAAGCTAGAAGTAAAGCGACGAACTAAAACTCTGTTTTAGTTGCCCTTCTTTACTTACAGAACTAAAACTCCAGAACTAAAGCATAGCTTTAGTTAAGCCCTTTTAGTTCTAAGTCCTTCTAAAGCTATGCTTTAGTTGTTCACTTTTAGTTCTAGAACTCGAGAACTGTTTCCTAAAGCGAGAAGTAAAGTAATAACTAAAGCTTTAACTAAAGCATAGCTTTAAGTAAAGAAGGGATTGTCGCTTTAGTTATTAGTTGGCATAGGAACCAGGTTTAAGTATTAACTAAAGCGACAATCCCTTCTTTACTTTTAGCTCTACTTCTAACAATCTAGTTATAGTTAGAGCTTTAGTTATTAGTTTGAGAACTTAGCGACCTAGTTACAGATTTGAGTTATAGGGTTTAGTTGTACGGAAGTTTTAGTTTGTAGTTGAGAGGTTTTACTTTAAGTACTTATAAAACCCCTATTTCGGTTTCATCCCAGTAATCATAAATAAATTGGTCAATTGAAATGCGCAGTAACCTGAACAATGTTTCGGTGACTGATTTATAAAATAGATTGCTACACAGTTCTACTTCTCAACAAAGATTAATACTTCAATGTTTTCTTAGAGTTTGATAAGGGTAAACTACAGCCCTAACCCCTAACCCCTAACCCCTAACCCCGAGTATATCAGGACCTAGAATCAAAATTATTTAGAGTTATGCCCTAGCTTTAGCTCGAATTTAACCCCTAAGTTTAAGTTGCTACACTAGACCTAAAATCTGTGTAAGTCCAACTGCTAACTAAAACGTAGGGTAAGTCCTCGGCAAGTCTTCGTACTTAAAATTACGTTATAGTTATCAAACTGAGTTATCGGTAAGAGAACAGAAGTAAAGCTACGCTGTAACTCCTCCTATGTTTTAGGAGGAGTTACAGCGTAGCTTTACTTCTGTTCTCTTGCCGAACCGAAAGATATCTTTACTTACAGCTTTATAACTAAAACATAGTTTTAGTTCAAGTCTTCGAGTTTTGGGTACGGGTGCAGGCCCTTGACGAAACCCGGAAGTAAAGCTATGATTTAGTTACAGCTAAGTCATCTGTAAAACTTACCTAAATCTTCAACTTTATTTAAGGGTTAGGTCGGGGCAAGTACGAGTTACCTAAACATTATTCCTGTTATAAGTTGCTAGAACAGAAGTAAAGGTACGTTAACTAGAAAGCTTCAGCTTTAGTAGGACTTACAAAGTAGTTTTACTTCTTGAAGTAAAGGCTGTAACTAAAACTTCGGTAGAAGTAAAGCTCTGGTAACTCAAACTACGTTTTAGTTTTAAAGTTTAGGAGGACTTACGAAGACTTTGAAAAGTAAAGCTACGCTTTACTTTACGTTTAAGTACTTATCGAAACCTACGGTTTACTCATCACTAAGTTCTTAGGTTGCTATACTAAAACTGAACAACCGGGTTTAACTAAAGCTTTGCTTTAGTTAAACCTAGTTAGAGTTACAGCTTTGTAAGTCTTCCTATAACTAAAAGTACGTTAAAGACTTGTCGAAAGGGTTACCTGTATTTTTAGTTCTGTTCGCGAAGTAAAGCAGTTGCTAAGTAAAGCTCTGCTTTAGTAACCGAAACCAATGTTCAGATTACTGATGGTTTAGCCCCGGTCTAATTATACCTCTTATACCTCTTATACCTCTTATACCTCTTATACCTCTTATACCTCTTATACCTCTTATACCTCTTATACCTCTTATACCTCTTATACCTCTTATACCTCTTATACCTCTACATCAAAGTTTAGCAAACAACCACCTTGATTCTTTAAATCTTTAAAAAAATAAAAGATAAATTATGAAATTGTTTAGATCTCTTCTCTCTTTTTTCCCAGGTGTGGCTTATCAAGACGCGCCGGAGGCTTGGCAGGTAGGCTTCCAAGACCCTGCAACCCCTGTGATGCAAGGTATCATTGATTTGCATCACGATATCTGTTTTTTCCTACTTGTTGTTTTAGTGTTTGTTATGTGGATGTTATCAAGAACGTTATATCATTTTCAAGAGAAGAAAAGTCCTGTTCCTGAAAAGATTTTACATGGCACCACTATTGAAATTGCTTGGACGGTAGCGCCTAGTTTCATCCTTGTTTTTATAGCAATTCCTAGTTTTGCTTTATTATATAGTATGGATGAGGTAGTCGACCCTGCAGTCACAGTAAAGGCCATAGGTCATCAGTGGTATTGGTCGTATGAGTATTCTGATTATAATCAGTCAGACGAACAAACATTAGCTTTTGATAGTTACATGATTCCCGAAGATGACCTAGAGGTAGGCCAATTAAGGCTTTTAGAAGTGGATAACAGAGTTGTAGTGCCGGTTAACACGCATATTCGAATGATCATAACATCTGCTGATGTATTACATAGTTGGGCAGTCCCTTCTCTCGGTGTTAAATGTGATGCTGTGCCGGGTCGGCTAAACCAAACTCCACTCTTTATAAAACGACAAGGCGTGTTCTATGGTCAGTGTAGTGAGTTGTGCGGTGCTAATCACGGCTTCATGCCTATAGTGGTAGAGGCGGTTTCGTTGCACGATTATATCTCTTGGATCTCGAACAAGGTCGAGGAGGTGTAAAAAAGAGCGAAGCCTTTACAAAACCTTCGGTTTTGTATAAACACAACTCGACAACTCCTTTAACTAAAGCTTTACAAATAAAGCAGAGCTTTAGAAGGGACTGTCGAATTAAAACTCTGTTTTAACTAAAGCTAGAACTAAAACTACAGAACTATAACTATAACTAAAACGTAGTTTTAGTTCTGTAGTTTTAGTTCTGTAGTTTTAGTTCTAGCTTTAGTTAAGCCCTTTTAGTTCTAACTTTAGTTAGCGGTCTTGGTCTTACAAAAGACTTCAGACCAAGGTTATTTTAAGTTTTAAGGTTCTACTAACTTGTTGCACTATAACTAAAGCTTTAGCTTTAGGAAGACTTACAGCAATCAAGTTAGAACTAAAACGTAGGACAAGTACTTAGCGTAACTAATAACTAGGTTTTAGAAAGAGTTACGAGGCTTCAAGTCCTTCTAAAAGTACGTTTTAGTTCTAGCTTTAGGAAGAGTAGAACTAAAGCTTTGCTTTAGTTAGACTTACGTAACTAAAAGTACGTTTTAGTTTTAGCCGAGCTCTCGTCTTCTAGCTTTAGTTAGCAAAACTTAAAGAATTACAACTTTATAACAAAATAAGTTTAAAAAAACACCTATTTAAGTATGAGAAAACACCCATTTCATCTAGTTGATCCGAGCCCCTGGCCTTTATTCGCCTCGTTAGCGTGTTTCCTGACCACAGTAGGTGGAGTAATGTATATGCACGCCTATATTGGAGGTGCCTTGGTTCTTGGTTTTGGTGTTAGCATGATCCTTTATTCAATGTTTGTTTGGTGGAGAGACGTTATACGCGAAGCTACTTATGAAGGACATCACACTTTCGCAGTTCAACACGGCCTGCGTTATGGGATGATCCTTTTTATTGTTTCAGAAATTATGTTCTTTTTAGCTTTTTTTTGGGCTTTTTTTCATTCAAGTTTAGCACCAACCGTTGAAATTGGTGCTATCTGGCCTCCAAAAGGTATACAAGTGCTTAATCCGTGGGAAATCCCTTTTCTAAATACAGTTATTTTGTTATCCTCAGGAGCTTCTGTGACTTGGGCTCATCATGCTATCCTGGCTGGCAATCGTTCACAGGGGATCCTTGCATTAGTATTTACTGTTCTCTTAGCGGTGGTCTTTACAGGATTCCAAGCTCTAGAATACTTAGAGGCTCCATTTTCAATATCTGATGGAGTTTATGGCTCCACTTTTTTTTTGGCTACGGGGTTTCACGGGTTTCATGTATTCATAGGAACTCTTTTCCTATTTGTTTGCCTTTTACGTTTAGTTTACAAACATTTTACAAGAGAGCACCACTTTGGTTTTGAAGCTGCAGCTTGGTATTGGCATATGGTAGATGTAGTTTGGCTTTTTCTATTTGTGTGTATTTACTATTGGGGGGGCACTTAACTAGAACTAAGGCTTTAGTTCTATTACGAACCAAGTACTCTGAACTCAGATTTTAGCTATAAATTTGGTTGAACGCAGTATAAGTTTATACCCTGAACATTGTGTAACTAAAATCTGAGCATAGTTCAGAGGTTTTGCCAACCAAACTTTGTTTGTAAGTAAAGCTCTGGTTAAGTACTTGAAGTAAAGGTATGCTTTAGTTACGTAACTAAAACGAAGTTTTACTTCTGAACTTTTAATTCTGAAGTTCACTGAAGTACGAACTAAAACTACTTTATAGTTCTGTACCTCTAACTAAACAAAGTTTAGTTTGGTTTTAAGTCGCTAGAAGTAAAGCGACGAACTAAAACTCTGTTTTAGTTGCCCTTCTTTACTTATAATTAAAATTACGAACTTGGTTTCACTTTAATGAAACCAAGTTCGTACTTTTACTTCGAGGACTTATCCTACGTTTTAGTTAGTACTTGGACTTACACAGATTTTAGTTATACTTCTGTACTTTTATTTCTGCAACTAAAAGTACGTTTTAAAGAGTTCGAGGACTTACACAGATTTTAGTTCTGAGGTTCAAGCAATTTATTAAGTAAAAGTGCGCTAAGTAAAGGTACGCTTACTTCCGCTCTGCAAAGGTTTACTTCGGGTTCTACAGGCGCCTTACTTCTACCCTCAGTGGCAGAATTAAAGCGCGAAATAAATGTCAATTAGGCCTATGATTTAGTTAGACATATACGTTGTAATTGAAATAAAGTTTACTTTGTACTATAGTTACCTAGATCTTATAAAATCACTAACTAAACAAAGTTTACTTAAAACTACAGGTAACTCTTCGGTGGAAGTCTTCCTAAAGCCAACCTTTAGTTCGATTTACGAAGTCCTCAAACTTGGTTTTAGTTACAGGGTTTACTTTGACTCAGTAAAGCTACAAACTAAAACATAGTTTTAGTTATAGTTCTGACTAGGTTTTAGTTGGTGGTTGCTGAGTGTTTAAAAAATTGATAGATAAATTATAAAGCCATGTTGATTCATACTCCTTTAGAGCAGTTCTCCATAATATCTTTAATCCCTTTTCGCGTTGGTAACTTGTATTTGTCTTTCACAAACTCATCTCTTTTTCTTTTAGCTACTATCACTCTTTTATATACGCTTTTTTACATGACCACCCGTAAAGGAGGTTTTCTTATACCTTCTCGCTGGCAGTCATTTGTTGAAATGATTTACGAGTTTGTAGTAAGCCTTGTAGACGAGCAAATAGGGTCTAAAGGAAGAAAGTTTTTTCCCTTAATCTTCACGATCTTTGTGTTTCTCTTGTTTACAAACTTGATTGGTATGGTCCCATATAGCTTTACAGCTACAAGCCACTTAGTGGTTACTTTTGGATTATCCCTTTCCCTATTTATAGGTATTACAATCGTAGGGTTTCAAATTCACGGGGTGCATTTCTTTAGCTTTCTTCTTCCTAAAGGGGCTCCACTGGCACTGGCTCCTTTGCTAGTAGTACTGGAGCTTGTGTCGTACTGTTTCCGAGCGGTAAGTTTAGGGGTGCGGTTGTTTGCCAATATGATGGCTGGGCATACTTTAGTTAAGATACTAAGTGGTTTTGCTTGGACAATGCTTTCAGTAGGAGGAATTTTGACACTCGCTTCATCTATACCATTTGCCATTGTATTTGCACTAACAGGGCTAGAGATCGGTGTGGCTTGTCTTCAAGCATACGTTTTTACGATCTTAACGTGTATATATTTGAACGACGCAATCAATTTACATTAATAAGTAGTTTTTAATCTCAGAGGTAAGTAAAGGTAGAAGTAGAACTATAACTAAAGCTTTAGCTTTAGTTGTAGAAGTAAAGCTAGAACAGAGTAGAAGTAAAGGTACGCGGTAACTTTTCCTAAAACGTAGGTTTCGCTAAGTACTTAGACTAAAGCGTGGCTAAGTACTTTAAAGCATGGCCAAGCACTTAAACTAATAACTAAAGCTACAGGTAACTCTAAGGACTTATGAAGTCTTTAAAACTACGTTTTAGGAAGACTTACACGGTTCTGGCTTTAGTTTACGGTTACGTGAAACCTAGAACTCGATGCAAGTCCCCCTAAAACTAGGAACGTAACTAAAGCTATGCTTTAGTTACGTTCCTAGTTTCGATAACAGGGGTTGAGAACTCAGCGAAGCTGCTACTATAACTAAACGAAATTTTAGTTAGAAGTAAGGTTAGAAGTAAAGCTCTGCTTTAGTTATTACTTACAGTTTTAGGAAGACTTACCGAAGACAGAACTCGATGAAGCCGTAACTAAAGCAGAGCTTTACTTCGACGAAGTAAAACTCTATAAGTAAAGCGACGAACTAAAACTCTGTTTTAGTTGCCCTCCTTTACTTATAGGAAGAGTTAGAACTAATAACTATAACTAAAACGTAGTTTTAGTTATAGTTTTAGCAGAGCAGCCTAGTTAGCACAACTTTAGTTATTGCTTTACTTCTACTTCTGTTACCGGAACCCAGTAACACAAAACTCGTGTATAGATGACTTCTTTTACTAAAACGATTTACGTAACAGAACTAAAACTACGTTTTATAACTAAAGCCTGTAACTATAACTAGGTTTAAGTAAAGCTAGAACTAAAGCTGGAAGTAAAGCGACGAACTAAAACTCTGTTTTAGTTGCCCTTCTTTAGTTATTAGTTCTAGCAACCTAGTTCTTACTTTAACTAAAGAAGGGCAACTAAAACAGAGTTTTAGTTCGTCGCTTTACTTCTAGTCCGTAGTTCTAAGTAAACGAGGTTTACTTCGAGAAGTAATAACTAATAACTAAAGAAGGGCAACTAAAACAGAGTTTTAGTTCGTCGCTTTACTTCCAGCTTTACTTCTATCAGAGCTTTACTTCGAACTAAAACTACGTTTTAAAGACAGAACTAAAAGGGGCGTAACTCTTTCTATAAGTAAAGAAGGGCAACTAAAACAGAGTTTTAGTTCGTCGCTTTACTTCTAGAGTTTTACTTCGACAGTCCCTTCTAAAGCTTTGCTTTACTTGTAAAGCTTTAGTTAGAGGAGTTACAGCGTAGCTTTACTTCTAGGACTTAGCCAATGATAAAAATTATGAAAAGACTATCTATAACCAAACAGCCTCTTCTTTCCGTAATAAATGACCATCTAATTGATTACCCCACCCCAAGCAATATAAACTATTTTTGGGGATTCGGTAGTCTAGCTGGTCTTTGCTTACTTGTACAGATTGCTACAGGTATTTTTTTGGCAATGCATTATACGCCCCACGTCGATTTAGCGTTCTCTTCTGTAGAACATATAATGCGCGACGTGGAAGGAGGTTGGCTACTTCGTTACATGCACGCTAACGGCGCTAGTATGTTTTTTGTTGCTGTTTATCTACATATGTTCCGCAGTTTGTATTACGGTAGCTACGCAAGCCCAAGAGAAACTGTATGGTGTTCTGGTGTTATTATTCTTCTTTTGATGATTCTCACAGCATTTATCGGATATGTACTGCCCTGGGGTTTTTAATTTGGCCCAAAATGATTGTTATATTAAACGATACAACACTTTGTCTTTTTTTTTAAGTACTTCGATATATATTAAAAAAGATTTTTACACGTTGAAGTCTTTTAGAACGCCCTCGACGTCTTTGAAGTCTTTGAATTCTTTGAAGTCTTTGAAGTCTTTTAAAGAGAGAATTGGAGTTCATCACAAAGATGTGATCTCACTCTTAATTGGTAATTTACTTGGTGACGGGTTTGCAGAGAAAAGAAGTAACGCCACCCGCTTCCATTTTTGTATGGGGAGCAAAAACGCAGAGTACATCTTTGGCCTGCACTCTTTCCTTAAAGGGAAAGGGTACTGTTCAACAGACAAACCAAAAGTAAAGAAACGAATTGTAAGAAAGAATAAAGTGTACTTTTCAATAAGATTTAGAACCTTCTCTTTCTCAGGTTTAAATTACATTTATGATTCTTTCTACGTTGAACAAAATCTTATTGCTCAAAAGACTTCAACAGATAAAGAGTTAGCCAAACTTTGTTTGGCGAAGTCTTTTAAGTCTTCAAAAGTAGTACCAAAAAAAATCTCTACTCTGTTAACCGAGAAGGCCTTTGCTGTTTGGTTTATGGCCGAAGGGGAAAAAAGCGGTGCCGGGTTAGAAATATCCATTAAACAATTTTCTTCTAGCGACCGCTTACTCTTACAGAGAGCTCTCTTTGAAAGGTTCAATTTAAATTGTAATATACAGAAACACAAAGATAAATCTGTTCTTTACTTTGAAAAAAAGAATAAAGAGAAACTTTCTAAAATCATAAAACCACACATGTACAAGTGTATGTATTATAAACTTGACCCTTACTCAAAGTCTTTCAAGTAGATCTGCGTAAGTCCTCGAAGTACTTAAAACTTTGGGTAACTCCTCGAACCAAACCTCGAAGTAATAAATAGAGCTACATAACATGGTAAAGACTTCGACAAGTCTAACTAAAGCTAGAACTAAAACTACGTTTTAGTTATTAGTTAGACTTCGACAATCCCTTGAAGAGTTACAGCAACCTAGTTATAGTTTGAGCTTTAGGAGGACTTAGAACTAATAACTATAACTAAAACTACGTTTTAGTTCTGTAGTTTTAGTTCGACAATCCCTTCTTTAGTTAAGCCCTTCTAGAACTAAAACTACGTTTTAGTTATTCTAGCTTTACTTCTACTTCTAGCAACTTAGAAGTCTTCAGAAGTTAGATTTTGTTTAAGGTGTTCAAGTTACTATGTTGAATTTAAAATATAATAATTATAGTATAATTTAATTGAACTTGCAAGTAAGCCCTACGTTTACTTAGAGTTCTAAATCTTATGCAATGTATACAAAGAAATAAGATTAAGCAGGCAAACTAAACCCTGTAAGTAAAGCCTGTAACTAAAGATAAAGCTAAAGCTTTACTTCTGTAACCGAATTACCAGAGCTTTTCTTCTAATACTTTTAGTTACAGATTTTAGGATGTAGTTCGGGTTTGAGTTAGTAAAGCAAGTAGAAGTAAAGTTTGAGCCATAGGTAAAGCATTTTTAGCAATCAAATATCTACTTTTGGGTTTTGGCTGGGGCGTACACGTTCTTGCTGAAACTTATAACTCGACTTACGAACTCGATAAGTGTTTGCTGTAACTATAACTATAACTAAAACGTAGTTTTACTTCTGTACTTTTACTTCTGTACTTTTACTTCTGTACTTTTAGTTCAGAAGTAAAGGTATGCTTTACTTAAAGCTTTACTTAAAAGTACAGAAGTAAAACTACGTTTTAGTTATAGTTATAGTTATAGTGTAGCAACTTAGTAGAACCTTATAACTTAAACTAAAAATTTTCTGGCTTTACTTTTAACGTTAAATTATGCAATACTGATGAAAACGGTCAACGAGATAAAACTTGTTTCAAGACCGTCGGTGGTGTATACCATCGCTACAGACTGGTCCATCGGTGGGTGCCTGAAACGGTGCTTAATGTACAGTCGGAGTCTTTAATAGAGGGTTGTTTCTCTATTTCTAGGGCCTTACGTAATTTTTTCCTAAAAATTAATAAAACAAGCAATAGTAAGTACTTCTAGAAGTAAAGCTAGAAGTAAAGGTACGCCGTAAGCCCTCGAAGCCCTCGGCAAGTAATAAGTAAAGCAAAGCTTTAGTTCTCGCTTTACTTCTGTCTTCGTACTTAAAGCGTACCTTTAGTTTTCTTATTACTTCAAGTCCTTAGCGTAACTAATAACTAGGTTGATAACTAATAACTAAAGCGACGAACTAAAACTCTGTTTTAGTTGCCCTTCTTTACTTCGAGCTTTAGTTCTGCAACCATGTTCCAGCTTTAGTTCTCCCTAAGTACTTTGAACTTGGTTTTTAAAGTTTTAAAGGTGGTAACGGTACAGTAATTACACGTGAAGTTTTCACTCCATAAGTCCTCTAAGAAGTGTTTCTCTAAGTAGAGATAAAAGTAAAGCTAGAACTATAACTAAAACTCTGTTTTAGTTATAGTTTTAGCTTTACTTCTGTAGTTCAGACTTTAGTTATAAATTTTACTTCTGTAACGTAACTGGGTTTAACTAAAGCTTTAGGTAAGTCTTTTGACAAGTCTTTAACGTAGTTTTAGTTATAGTCCTCCTAATAGCTAAAGCTTTGCTCTAAAGACAGAACTAAAGCAAAGCTTTAGAAGGGTAACTAAAACAGAGTTTTAGTTCGTCGAGGAGTTACGAAGTCTTTAGAGCTTGAGTTCAGAAGTAAAGCAAAGCTTTGTAAGTCCTCGGTTTTTCTAAAGCTATGCTTTACTTCTAAGCCCTTCTAGAACTAAAACGTAGTTTTAGCTCTGTACTTTTAGTCCTGTAACTAAAGCTTTGCTTTAGTTCTATAAACCTAGTTGTAACTAATAACAGAATTAAAGCTCTGCCGTAAGTCTTCCTAAAACGAAGTTTTAGGAAGACTTAACTGGAGCTTTACTTCTAGAAGAGTTACGGCTGTAACTCCTCTAAGTCTTTACAAAGCTTTAGTTGTAAAGCTTTAAGAAGACTTAGAACTATAACTAAAAGTACGTTAAAGACTTGTCGAAAGGCTTACCTGTACTTTTAGGAAGACTTACCTGGAGCTTTAGAAGGGTGTAAGTCTTCCTAAAACAGAGTTTTAGTTCGTCGACGACTTATAGAGTGTGTGTGTAATTTAAAGACAAGCAAATGAGTTTCTGGGGGGCCACAGTGATTACTAGTTTGGCGAGTGCAATACCTGTAGTGGGCGACAGTATAGTCACCTGGTTATGGGGGGGTTTCTCAGTAGACAATGCAACTTTGAATAGATTTTACAGTCTGCATTATCTTTTACCTTTTTTGATAGCTGGGAGCAGTATAGTTCATATAGCTGCACTTCATCAATACGGATCAAACAACCCGTTAGGGACTAACTCGTCCGTAGATAAGATACCATTTTACCCTTATTTCTACGTAAAAGATTTAGTTGGTTGGGTAGCTTTCGCTATCTTTTTTTCATTATTTGTGTATTTCTACCCAAATGCTTTGGGGCACCCAGATAACTATATACCAGCAAACCCGATGTCTACTCCTGCTCATATTGTACCAGAGTGGTATTTCCTCTGGGTTTATGCAATTCTACGTAGTATACCTAACAAATTAGGAGGCGTAGCGGCAATTGCTCTGGTCTTTATCTCGTTACTTGCATTACCGTTTATCAACACTTCTCAAACACGAAGTTCGAGCTTTAGACCGATCTATAAAAAACTATTTTGGTTACTGGTTGCTGATTGCGTAATCTTAGTGTGGATTGGACAACAAGCAGTCGAAGACCCTTACATACTCATAGGGCAGATTGCTAGCGTGTACTTCTTCGTCTTTTTTCTTGTTTTTGTGCCCTTCCTTGGAAAGTTCGAAAGGTATTTGATACATTATAAAAGTGCTAAATAGGGCAAGTAGTCAATATTCTATTACCGGAACAATGTTCCGGTAATAGAATTTGTAAGTAATAACAGAAGTAAAGCTCCAGGTAAGTCTTCCTAAAACTTCGTTTTAGGAAGACTTACCTGGAGCTTTACTTCTGGAAGAGTTACGGCTGTAACTCCTCTAAGTACTTAAAGTAAAGCTTTACTTCGGCGAAGTAAAACTCTAGAAGTAAAGCGACGAACTAAAACTCTGTTTTAGGAAGACTTACACCCTTCTTTACTTATAGGAAGAGTTACGCCCTTCTAAAACTAAAACTACGTTTTAGTTATTCTAGCTTTACTTCGACGAAGTAAAACTCTGTTTTAACTAAAGCTTTGCTTTAGTTCGACTTCGTAAGGCCTCGAAGAGTTACGCCCTTCTTTACTTCTAGCTCTAACTAAACGAGGTTTAGTTAGAGCTATTATATAATGCTAAGTGTAGCCCAAACTAAACCTTGGGTTACTTAGAACTAAAATATTAATTATAAGTAAAACGTAGTTTTACGAACTAAAATCTATAACTAGGTTTAAACCATATTCTGTACCTTTAACTATAACTTATAACTAGGTTGCATAACTAAAGCTAGAACTAAAACGTAGTTTTAGTTCTAGCTTTAGTTGGCAACCAAGTTTTATGAAGTCCTAAAAGTAAAGTAGAGCTTTACTTATAAAGCTCCGCTTTACGAAGACTTACCAAGTACTTAGCAAAACTAATAACTAAAACATAGTTTTAACTAAAGCTTTGCTTTAGTTCGACTTCGTAAGTCTTCGAAGACTAGAACTAAAGCTATGCTTTAGTTGTCCCTACGTTTTAACGTTTTAGGAAGACTTACAACAGTGACAGATGTTTAGGTAGACAAAGTTCTAGTTTTTGGTTGGTTAAATAGAGCTAACTCCAAAACAACCTGTAACTAAACTTTCAAGTTATTAGTTTTACTTGCCTCAACATAAACTATAACTAAAACTACCTATAACTAAAACGTAGTTTTAGTTATAGGAAGAGGAGTTACCTGAAGTTTTAGTTTTGAAGTTCTAGTTACCAGTTATAAGTTAACGTAGCAGCTTAATAAAAACAAGAGAGAGGGCGTAGCTTAGTTGGTTAGAGTATTGGCTTGTCACGCCAAAGGTCGCGGGTTCGATTCCCGTCGTTCTCGAAGTAAACATCTGTAACCGTTGTAAGTCTTCGAGGACTTACGAAGTCCTCAAACGGGGTTTTAGTTCGTAAAACTCAGCTTTATAAGTATAGAACGTTAGTTATGAGGCTAAGTTCTTAGGTTGCTATACTAAAACTATAACTAAAACGTAGGTTGAAGTAAAGCTACGCTGTAACTCCTCTAAGTAAAGCTTTACAAGTAAAGCAAAGCTTTAGAAGGGACTGTCGAAGTAAAACTCTATAAGTAAAGCGACGAACTAAAACTCTGTTTTAGTTGCCCTTCTTTACTTATAGAAAGAGTTACGCCCCTTTTAGCTCTGTCTTTAAAACATAGTTTTAGTGACGTTACAGAAGTAAAGAAGGAATTGTCGAAGTAAAGGTATGCTTTACGAAGACTTACCAAGGACTTAGTAAAACTTTGTTATAGAAGCTACGCTTTATAAGTAAAGCTAGAACTTGAGAACTCGGTAAGTCTTCCTAAAACCCTAAAACCCTAAAACCCTAAAACCCTAAAACCCTAAAACCCTAAAACCCTAAAACCCTAAAACCCTAAAACCCTA
>JAABUK010005742.1_pt1 | contig 19077 bp, 19 predicted proteins | sample 5559141 | NCBI WGS metagenome assembly JAABUK01 (sample SAMN10711869, study PRJNA513367) | rock metagenome | isolation source: Antarctica rocks | place: Antarctica: Victoria Land, Pudding Butte nord | collected 2016-01-03 | reverse complement strand
TGTAGGGGACTTGGGAAGTTGCTGAATGGGTGTTGTGAAGAGGGGGGGGAGAAGGGTGGGTGGGAGTGATGTCCGGCGATGAGCCGTTGTTGTGCGATTGGGGGTGGAGAGGCGCTGGCTGACCAAACATCAACGCACCTCTCTACACTATGACTCCGCCAACCGCTCTGAAGGGGTTCTGCAATCCTTTTAGCCAGTCGTCTCGAGGCGTGAGTAAGGTGATCGGATTCACCAACAGAAATAGCAAACTGCGAGGAGATTGCTCGCACCTTAGCCCTGCATCAAGTCACGCTGGGACCTCCTACGATGATTATTATGTGTATGTAATCATTCATTCGTGGATGGTATCGGAGCGACAAGAGTCGACAGAAAGCGTGTTCAAAGATCTATAAGTGAATTTTCAAGGCAAATAGAGTGTATTGTAGAGTATGAATTGTATAAACGATACCGAAATAATCTGGTCTTTCCTTCGAATCTATCACAACGGTCGTCGATATCCAATCACAATGCATGCTGGTACAGAATAGAAACATGAAGGCGTCCCTTAGACAGCGGTCTAACCCTGCGATGTAGGAAAACCCCCCTTGCTCTGATGTGTTTTCCAATAGAGCATCTATCATCCAAATAGGTATCACCTCTCTTTCCAACTCTGCGTCCATAAGTCGCCATCCTTCCTCGCGCTCGATTCATCCCACATCGCCAGCTCCGACGGCCATGCAGCCACCAGTGATCCCAGAGCAAAGCTCAAGGGAAATTACTTTGAAAAAATTAGAATTGACTCATCCCCTCATCCCAGTCGATATTCTCCAGCAAGGCAACGTCATCTGCGATCGCGTCTTCTTCGCCCATTATCGTTTCCCTATCGGCATCCCTCTCCATCTCCCTTTTCTTCACACCATCCACCAGCTTCGAGTCGAGTTTGAAAACGTCGAAGAGCTCATTGGTGACGACACGATAGGTGCCTCTTCCCTTCGCCATAGCTTTGATCTCACCGAGCTCTATGCCGGCTAGGTGCCATACGAAAGCCCGCTTGTGGTGATGACGGAAGGCGACACTGGCTTTGACGAGGGCCCATGTGCTGTTTTTGCTACCTTTTGTGTATTCATGCTGCCACTGCCGGACTCTCTCGGAAACAACGACAGCGGTAGTCGTGTTTGCTATGTTAGGGTTTGTATTTATGTTCACTGTCGAATGACCAGAGTCATCTGTCCTGGGTCTCAAAGCCAAAAAGTCTCCACGACACCTCTCGACCACTGCCCGAAAGCTCAATGCGTTACCTTTCCGTGGTGGGCGCGTCTCGTCACTCTCGTCGTCTGGTCGCGCATATCGCACCCAAAAATCTAGAATCGCTTCCAGGTCAACCTCAAGGTTCTTCAGCACCTGTGCTAATGATTCGTCTGAAGTCGCGTAATCCACCATGTCGTTACGAAGACGCACTAGATCTTCATCCCACCAGACTGCCTCGCTAAATAGATCGTTGAATCCGCGCAATGCCTCCACACGTGCGTTTTTTGCAATATCGAAAAATAGCTGGTCGATCATATGATCTGTCGGCTTTGCCTTGTCCTTGTTCTTGTAAGCAGGGGGTTGTAACCGTGGCGGTAACTCATTCTGTTTCAGGAACGATGTCCATTTAGGTTCATCGAAGATGAAGCCTCCTTTGGCACTGTCAACCAGATTCCCAAGAAGGACCGCGATGTTGATGGCTTGAGGGCTGTCGATAGCTTTGGTTTTATAGCACAAAGCCTCGTGATAATTTGTACATGAACCCAGCATGTTTTGTTGTAGATTGAAATTGAATGCTTGACGCAAGAACCGGTTCATAGAATCTGGATATGCTAGATGATCTGCAACCTTAGTATTGTCCTTTTCAATACCGTAGAAGTCAAAAGGGGGAAAGTCCGGTACTGCAGCGTTCTTGAATGGCTTCACGATATCTGGGTCCCAGCAAATCCAGGCTTTGTCGCCGTCGTAGTCCCCACTAGCGGTTGATCAGAAGATTGTGTACGCTATGACATGTCGAGACTTACCCAGAAAGCTTGCTCGCAAGGGACACCGAACCTTTAGACGAAAAGACAACAACATCCCTGTACACCCGCAGCTCAGGTCTGAATATTGCGCGAACCTATCAAGTGTTAGCGTCCATGTCTAACATGTCATCTATAGGATTGACATCTAGTATCCTGCAGGAGACGGTGATGTGAAGAATACCTTTTGAACATCTGAAGGCAAGTGAGCAGGGAGTCGTGCAACAAGAACGTCCATATCATGTAGCATTGTTTCGTCGAAACCCGATTTAGTATCACTGAAACTATTTGAAAAGCCAAGATGTATCTCATCCTCCTCAAGGATAGCCAGTGGATCCGCAATCATGAAAGCGTAAGTAGAACGGCCTATTCCTATGTTCATTCTATTTTCGAATCGCAGACAGTAGGAATGAATGGCCTCCCATACTTGCTGTTTCAGATACTTGCATGACTTGGCCTCAAAACCATGCTAAGGCGTCGTTAGCGGTGGATTGATTGGGAGGGCCAGTGGCGAATGACTCTCACCTCCAGGAACCAGTTGATCTTTTCAGCTCGTGAGTTTGGTAGACCACCTTGCATCTCAATACCTCCATACTCAGCTCGATCTCCTGATACAGAATTGTTATCTTGATTCCACTTTCTGAGCGCGCGACTACTACCCATAGCAGCCTTGAGCTCGCTTACACGCAGCCTGAGATCTTCTTCTAAGCGGTCACGGAACGTCGTGACTGGTACCCCTCGACTGGCAAGAATAGGCATGAGTTGGAAGTTAAGCGTGCTCGGGCTTAAGCGTCGGGAGTAATCGTTCACCTCAAATGTGACCCTTTCTTCATCCGGATACCTGGCATCACTGGCATGGCCCTCGAACTTCAATTGGGAGTCGTTTATCTCAATCCAAAAAGGTCGCGAGCCCAGGGGCGGTTCCTCGTTCAGCGGATCAACCATCCATATGCCCTTAGCGCCCGCTATACGCCCCTGGTATACGGACGGAGTGTGATCCATACCGAGCCTGTAAGCAATTGCAAGCGCAGCAGGTTTGGATATCCGTGAGCACCCCTGGAACGATTAACATTGACCGACACGCCATGAATGGATTTGCTTACATCGTTCATCACGGGGGCTTTTGAGGTTGGTGCGTTGGTGTGACGCTTCTTTTCATCCGAACGTGCAATATCAACACGCCATACTTTCACCAAATCCGCCCGAGCTTCATCACATCTTATGATCTCATGAGGGCTGAACACCACAGTCGGGATTGTATCACTCACACCTGTCAGCTATGTTAGCTCTGTAAAGTTACCGCGTCTCGAGTGTTTACCTAATGCAAGTCGTGCGAAGAGTTTCAAAGAGGGTTGACTCTGGTTGAGTTCGAGCGGCATAAACCATTGGATCAATTGTTCGACGGTTGTGCACACATGAGACGCTCGTCGTGGGTCCTGCTCGCCAGTATTGACCACCTGTTTGAAGCCTACAGCATCTTCCGCGAAAAAGTAGACCCGGTACTTGGCATCGTTGAAAGGAGTGCGGGACGATCTCAAACGTTTCTTAGCCGCGTCAGGCTTGGTGAAGAATACACGCCATTTTCGGCCCAAGAAATGATGCTCTGTATCAACGAGCCATCTGATGATACAATCTCGGGCTGCTGCATGATCTGGCCTGAGGTATGCTGGCAAGTTCTCAGGGCCTAACCCCGGTATTGTAATGACACAAAATCGGTCACTGCCAAATTTGCGGGACAGCCTGTAAGATGATTCCAACTTCAGCGGGTTCAGCTTGAATTCGAATAACGGACCATCAAGCTGCTCACGAAAACTTAACTTTCCACTCATTGCGACTCCCTCGAAGGTCTGTTCAGCGAGAGTCCAGGCGCGGCGACTTGATTCCTCGGGTAATTGCGCTCCGGCACCTTTGATTACTAGGTGGAGGGCAGACCACATAGCTTCGTAGGACTCATAGGTCTGACCCAGCAAGTACGATATCTTGATTGGGCTCAATTTACCATGCAATGACACTCGTATGATTTCGTAGAGCTGTGGAAAGGGAATAGCTGTAATATCGTCGGCGACGGGAGCTTCGAAGCGTCAGCGGATACGAGAAATTTGATTGTGACGTGAATAGGAATACCAAAAGGAGATTTCGAGGTAAGACGTTTCGCTAGATCGGTCATTGTGCTTGTTTCTGTAACACCTTGTAGCTCAGTGATTTCCTCCGATCTTTTTGCTGGAAAGCTTTGAGCCGGAGCGGCAGAACAAAGGGAGACATTGCTCAGCTTTCGTCGATCGTCTTTCGACCTTCCAATGGACCATAACGATGACTGATCAGAAGGGTATCTTGATCGCCCTCGGCTGAACGAGGGACGAATCGTAGTATCTGTCTCTTCTGCGGTGGATTCGAATGATGTTGCTAAGGATTCGGAGCAGAAAGAAGTGTTTGGGGACGTCCAGGCAGGGGAAGCGCTTGTCATCGATGATGAAACGGTAGAGATATTGTCGAAAGAGCGCGAAAGATCTAGTGAACGTGACGAGAAGCCATGAACGTCTGGAGGCGGCGTCGGCACGGCAGAATTTACATCGCTTTGGAGGTCAGGCTTCTCACGCGAGACTCTCCTCATGGGCGGAGGTTTCATGGGCTGGGCGTCTGAGCAGGGTCGCTTTTTGTTAGTGATACCAGCGAGCTCTGTTTTGGGAGGAAAAAAACTTCTCGGATCGGAGAATTGCTTGTCGAGACCAATGCCTAGTCCAACCCCGGCTTTGTTCGATGGAGGCCGTGTTGTGGGTGGTGTCTCAAATACATCGTCGTCTGATAGCATAACTTCATATTTCTTGTGGTCATTCGTTTGGACTGGATCAAGCCCATCGTGGTACTTACTGATCTCGTCAATGACATCAACCATATCGACATCGGGGAAGTCGTCGGATGAGGTATGACCGCTGGCAGCCGTGGGGCCACCAGTCAACAAACCCAGCTCGCTTTTTGAGCGGCACCATTGCTTGATAAAAGTTTGATGAAGACGTTTGTGTTCGCTCTTAGGCGTACTCGGGACAGAAACGGGTTTAATCACTAAGCTCCAGTCAGCCTTCCAATTGCTATTCGTCAGGCCTGGGAGCTCTAACTATGCTTCTTCTCATTTTTGGGAAATTTCTCGCCGGATTTCACGCGGGCCGTGATTTGGTCAAGGTGAAAGAGAAGGCTCTCGGTCAGAGATTTGACCATGTTTTCGTCGAGCGGGGCGCGCTTGCGCAGGAAGTCCTGCCTGAGAGCACTTTCCCCTGCTTCGCGGCATGGCAGGACGTCGGGTTCCCCCCGGGGCTTATACTGCCAGTTGGATTTAATCGTGAAAGCCTTCTTTTCAAAATCGGCAATGGCAAAGGGCAGTGCCCCTTCTTGGAAATATAGGAATTGTATGCGTGCCAATATATTATCCTCCGGTCGTTTTGGGTTCCTTCTAGAAGGACTCCAGTTGGGGTCCCTCGGCGGAAGATCGATGCCCCATACTTCTGACAAATGGATTCTGAGTTGCTCTATCCCGTTATCCGCCTTCGACGGTGTTGAAGGGTGTAGCATTGGATGATCGACATGAAAGGGTAGATTGGGGTCGGGAGGTAGTGAGGGGCTCTGTAGTGATCAAGGCGTTGGCGTGAGTAGCTTTGCGATGAGGACCGTTGATGGTCCGAATCCGATGCAGTGTTCTTGGGCACTGTTCGTGCGTTGAGAAGCAATTGAGGAAGGGAGGATCGTTCATTGGGTGCGCAATGACATGACAGTTCTGAGTTGTTCAGCAAGGCTCTGCGTCACCATCGCGCAAATGTGATCAGACTGAAAGATAGCGAAAGCCGTCACAATATTAGCATTTCTCAATGGCAGCGCCCATTACAACTCCCACAAAGCGACTGCAATCACTGCAATGCGGCCAGCGCAGTCGGTGGAACTGATGGTGTTTACTTTGCGGATGACTGAGGGACGGGGCGATGCAACGGTCAATTGGAGCTTCAGGGGCCGGCCCGCTGTCAACCTGTCAGGCATTCGTGACAAGCCCATGGCGCCCATATGTATCTCGCCTTGTGCGGATGTCTGAGCTTATATTTCATTTGGAAGAGTGCAGCGCAATGCCATTATTCGGCCGCTTAGTTCTTGATATTCGTCACTACTATCGGTGTGGCCTGATGCCGACATTCCTGCCTGAGGTTGCAAAGATACAGTTCCGCATCATCACATCATCTGTACCAAACGCCCAAGCAACCTTCGCTATGTAGTATGCATGCCAAATCACAGACACTTTGTTGTGCATGCAGATCGCCTGCAGACAATTCACGTCCCCCATTTCTTCGCCTCCATCCCATCAGGTGGAGACGTTTCTACTGGCCCTTTGCCCACTTCAGCCCAATTGGTACTCAGCGCGGTGCCATTGCTCTCCTGATAGCTCTTCATCATGGCTCTCTGTGTGTCGGGATCCGCTCCCTTGTAGAGCATTTTGAAGAAGTTGTTAGTTGGGTCGCCCTCTTCTTCATCCAACCCTGGGTCCTCCATCTCGTCCTCTTCGCCCTCCTTGGCGTTCTTTTTTGGCCGCTTGGAGAGGTCGCTGGCCAGCTTGTCCCAATCCTTGGGCCCGGACTTTGAAGATGTGGGATAAGCGGGACCACTTTTGTTGGTTTTCTCTGCAAGAAGGGCGCGTTTGACGGTTTGGTCGGATTCGTCTGGATTCAAATTGCCCTCTAATTCTGAACTATCGCCTTGTCCTGATTGACTTCCCTCGATTGACGACCATTTCTGGCCTGGTGTTGACTTCGTGAGCGTGAACTCAGCTTTGGTAGACATAATCTTGTAGTATGACTTCATCCGGTCGATGCTTGAGAAGAGGGGATCTAGCGAGAATTGGTAGTCCGATCCGGTTGGCAGTGGAAATGACACTTCTAGCGAGTTTTGCTTGATGTCGACGGTGGCTTTGTCCTTTGGTATGCCTTTGCAGTACAGAGTGACGATAACAGTATCATTCGTTTGAATCCAGTCATGCCGTATCTTGCTTGCTGGTGTTTGAACCCCTTCAGCTTGCACAGTTGGAGTTGACGGCCTGGAAGTCTCCTGGACACCATTGTTGGGTATGGTGGGGTTGGGTTTACCGTCGACAGACTTGAGAGTGCTCTTACTCCCTGCCGCAACTGGAGCCTCCACATCTGGTATTTCTTTCACGGTCACTTTGGCACGCTCGTCGCCCTCCTCCACCCCTTTCAGCTTGCCCTTGATTTTTATGTCCCATATTGCCAATGACCTCTCCTTCTCATCGAGCTTCTTGACCCACTGTAAGCATTGATCGGCATCTGCATATCTTTCCAATCCAAAAAGAGTGATAGCTCGTCTGAGCTGGGCTTGTGTGATGAGCTCCCTCTTAGCTCGCTTGGAAGCGAGGGAGAGTGCAGTCTCCGCATCTGTGAAGGCAGCACTGTGATCAGGAGGAGAGAGACGTGTGTAGGCTGTTGAGCGTTTTATGTAGTAGTCGACTGCGCCAGGGTTCTGAGATATGGCATCTGTGTAGTGTCTGACGGCAGAGTGGAAGTCTTTGGAGGTTAGGGCGGATGCCCCACGGGCAGCTTGATCCATGTTTGTATTGTGGTCGCAGGGGAAATGGGTGTGACAGCTGGCGATAGTCTCCGAGTCATGGACTAGACTGTATCTTGCAGGTATGGTGTGCGTTTTGTATACCTGAAGTGCTAAATGATTCGATCAATCAGTTAAGCATCTTTCTCTTGGCCGTCTTTAACCCTAAACGGAAATCTTTGCATCTCGTGCTAGTCCGGGATCCCACTAGTGGAGTTTCTTCACCCTTGTTAGCGCAGTATCGGATCGCGGCCGAGCCACCTGCCTTACGAATACGCGAATGGTGACCTCTATGAAAGCACGCTATGGTCCGCGGCAATGAAGACATGTAGAGTATAGATAATTCTTGACAGCTGCCAATCTTCCTGCCAGATCTCAGACGTCTGGATGCTGAGGTATGTCACTGGCATATATTTTTCCTATGGGTAAATCATACCATCCAGAAGGGCCGAGGGCCGCAACAACTTAGAACTAGTGCCTTGGGAGGTTGAACTACGGCGAAGATGTGGTTTCGACAAACGGCCACGCTGATTTACAAGAACATCCTCATTGTTCTTTTCCGTCATGCCATTTCTACGCCTTTAGTGGGTGACGGTGATCTCAAGGATGCGAGGTGCTAACGAGTTCCACAGAGATGCTTTCTTCTACCAGTCATCTTCACTGGCTTCCTCGCCTACGCCCGCAACCTTTTCATCCCACCGTCGCACTACGGCATAGGTGAGATAACGCCGGTTAGGTCACTCGTCAACGGTCTACAAAATGCAGGAGGTCGAGATACGGTAGCCTTCGTCAACAATGGCTTCACAGGAGGCGACATCAATGCCGTCATCAACAATGTCGCAGACCAGGTCAAGTCGACAGGGAAGAAAGTCCAGATATTGACGCACGAGGATGGTCTGCTCACCACATGTCGATCGTCTATTCGCGCTGTATCCTCATGCTACGGTGCCGCTGTCTTTTATGGATCGCCGACCGAAGGCAATGGCAATGGCCAATGGAATTATAGTCTGAGAGCGGATGGAGGTTTGGGGAGCAAAATTGACACCACAAATGCAAACAATGATCAAGAAATCTACGTTATACCTCTCCAGCATGCCATTGATTTCGCCATTGCAGCTCAGAATTCCACCATCGATCAATCGGCAATACCGAAAGAGGTCGATGAATACGCTTTCACCTCGGAGACTCAGGCCCAGCGCAACAATCAAATACGGGTTCGCTATATGGGAGGTATCATCGACATCCTAGCAGTAGCCTTCTTCATAGGAATTGTTGGAGTCATTTACCAGCTTGTAGGTCTCATGGCTTCAGAGAGGGAACTTGGGATGACCCAGATCATCGAAGCGTCAATGCCAAACAAGAGGCGCTGGGAGCCCCAAGCGGTACGACTGATTGCCAATCATATCGCCTTCGACATTATGTTCTTACCAGGCAAGCGCAAATCATCCCATGAATGAGGCAGAAGCTGATTCTAACGACTGATTCTAGGATGGATCGCTATTGGCTTGATTTTAGCATATGGTGTATTCGCCAAGACTGATGTCGCAATACTTGTATTCTTCAATATCTTGACCGGGCTCTCTCTATCATCGTTTTCCATTTTCGGCGCTGGTATGTGATGATTCCTCCCTTCCCGTTAAGAATGTCTTGCGACTTTACAATTGATCTAATAAATGCAATGCTGACGCTGACATCATGTGAAGCATTCTTTCACAGGGCTCAACTCAGTGGTATCGTTACGACTATAGTCTCCCTTCTTTTGGCTGTTTTGGCCCAAGTCATTGCCAAATCTGGTACCGGTGCGGTCGCAATTCTCAGCATTCTCTTTCCACCGATGAACTATACGTTCTTCACTATTCTGATGGCCCGATGGGAGCGGCAAGACAAGGGGACCAACCTGACCAAAGCCGCGCCAGAAAACCCGTCGACATTACCTGGGATTGCTTTCTTCATCTTTGCAATCATACAAACTTTGGCATTTCCAATTCTCGGGGCCATCATTGAGAGGACTCTGTATGGTACGGCTTCGGAGGGGCGACAGCTTACCAACGCCACTGATCGCTCTGGAGCTGCCGTTCAGCTCATAAATTTCACCAAATGCTACACACCGTCGCTGTGGGCCCGAAAGATCGCAACGAGATTTGGGAAGCGCAAGGAGACTGTTACAGCCGTTGACGATCTGAATTTGACGATTCCACAGGGCCAGATCATGGTTTTGCTTGGAGCCAACGGAAGCGGCAAATCTACGACTCTTGAAGCCATTAGTGGACTGAACACCATTACGTCGGGCACTATCGCCGTAGACGGCTACGGTGGGTTAGGGATATGTCCGCAAAAGAATGTCCTCTGGGACAACTTGACCGCGTTTGAGCACGTTAAGATCTTCAATCGACTCAAATCGACTGGAGTGCCCTCATCTAAGGAGGAGATGCACGAGCTCATCGCCGCTTGCGATCTTGATAGGAAAGTAGATGCTCAGTCGCGTCATCTGTCTGGAGGGCAGAAGCGCAAGCTCCAGCTAAGGTATGTTCGATTCTGTGTAAAGTATCCCAAATGCAAGCAGCGTTTAGAACTAAGAAAATTGTCTCGGGAGCAGCGATTTCCTCCTGCTCTCCTCTCACTTGCGCCCTCATATTGCGTAGCTGACAGCTGTCCACCAACAATTTGCTGACTCCTATCTCACATTTAGCATGATGTTCACTGGTGGTAGTCGTGTCTGCTGCGTGGATGAGTGTTCCAGCGGAGTCGACGCGCTTGCTCGTCAGAAACTCTGGCAAATACTTCTAAATGAGCGCGGAAAGCGCACCATCATATTTACTACTCATTTCTTGGACGAAGCAGATCTACTCTCCGACCAAATCGCCATCTTGTCACGTGGAAGTCTCAAAGCTCAAGGGTCCTCTGTGGAATTGAAGCATCGTCTTGGGGGTGGCTATCGTATCCACGTCTTCAAAACACCAGGAGATGAACGCACTCTTCCGCATTTCGAGGGCGTTGTATCCAAGGAGATGGTGGATCAAACGATCTTCACCTTGCCCGACTCCAGCTCAGCAGGGGAATTCGTCCGATTGTTAGAGTCGCACGACATCAAGAACTATGAAATCAGTTCGCCAACTATTGAAGAGATCTTTTTCAACGTGGCGGAAGAATCTGAGGCTCCTACACTCCCTGCCCCCATCACCCGGGGGGAGTCTCGCGACAGCGATAGTGCTAAAGACAGGTCCAGTGAGGAAGTTGTCATTGCGGAAGACAAGGGCCACGGCCTAAATAAGAATGACTATCATCTTCAGCTTCAGACAAGTAAGCAGATTGGCCTGTTCCGCCAGGCTTACACGTTGTTCCGCAAGAGGTGGACTGTATTTCAAAGAAACTGGATACCCTACGCGGCCGCATTCCTGATCCCTGTGGTCGCCGCAGGACTAGTGACCTTGTTTCTCAAAGGCTTCAAGGCCCCGGGCTGCTCGCCTACAGATTCCATTTCCCCATCAGATCTCAAGTCTCTGCTCACTCAGGTGAATTATGATATTGTTGTTGGACCAGCAAGCAAATTCTCACCAGAAGATCTCGCCCGCATTGAGGTGACTCTTCCGGGTGGGAATTCAAGTGGTTCTGGTGGAAACGGGCTTTCGACGTTTCAGTCCTCAGTCCATGCTATTGATGGTACTCTGGATGACTTCAATAACTACATCCGCCAGTTTGCTGGCAATGTTACCCCTGGTGGCTTCTTTTTGGGCGATGACCATTCACCACCAACTTTCGCGTACAAAGGGAACGGCGACATCTCCCTGGCTACCATTACACAAAACGCACTCGACACCCTTCTGCTCAACGTTTCGATCAGCAGTCAGTATCAGGCTTTCGACACACCGTGGTTACCATCAGCAGGCAAGACATTACAGCTCGTTGTATACTTCGGGCTCGCAATGGCCGCCTACCCTGCGTTCTTTGCCCTTTATCCTACGCTCGAGAGATTGAGGAATGTTCGCCAGCTCCATTACAGCAACGGTGTTCGCAGCATCTGTCTGTGGTCCGCCTATCTAACATTTGACTTCGTGATCGTCCTTGCGACGAGCGTTCTAGCAATCATAATCTTCCGAGGCGTGAGCGACGCTTGGTATCACGCGGAATACCTCTTCGTGGTTCTGTTTCTGTATGGTATAGCGTCGACGCTCTTGTCATACGTTATCTCCCTGGTTGCCAGATCCCAGCTTGCCGCCTTCGCTTTTGCCGCCGGTGGGCAGGCTGTTATGTTCTTGTTGTACTTCATTGCCTATCTCAGCGTTCTCACCTATGCTCCAACGAACAAAGTGGACGGATATTTGCTGGTCACGCATTTCACCATTGGCCTCATAACGCCTGCGGGCAACCTCATTCGCGCCCTGTTTGTGGCTCTGAATGTCTTCTCGACCCTGTGTGAAGGGCAAAATCAGATTGCGTCCTATCCGGGGAAGATCACGTTGTACGGTGGGCCTATAATGTACCTTATAGGCCAGTCTTTCTTCCTTTTTGGTGTACTCCTATGGTGGGACAGTGGCTCTCTCTGGGCCCGCATCCGTCACCAGCAGTACAAAAACGCAGATGCCGAGGAACTAGATCCCCTGGATGACGAGATAGCCGCCGAGGTCAAGCGTGTCAGCGCGTCACCAGATGATGGACTGCGAGTCCAGCACATCACGAAAGCTTACGGTAGCAATGTCGCAGTCCAAGACATCACTTTCGGCGTCAAGCGAGGCGAGGTCTTCGCATTGTTGGGACCCAATGGCGCCGGGAAGTCTACAACAATCTCACTTATCAGGGGTGACATCCAGCCATCCCATACCAGTGGCGAGATCTTCGTTGAAGATATTGCACTTAGTAAGAGGAGAGCAGCAGCTCGTAACCACCTCGGAGTGTGTCCGCAGGTCGATGCTTGCGATCAAATGACAGTGGTAGAACATCTCCGGTTCTATGCTCGCGTTCGTGGTAAGGCACTCTTCCAACCTGTTTTCTCTAGACATGCGGAACACCGGGAGTGTGCCATCTCTTTGCTCTTTCTAGCTTACCACAGTTGTTGATTGGCTGAGTGTGGCGAGGCCTTCGCGTCCTTGTTTGTTGTTCCGTGATTCGGGTGAACTCCCTTCGCTTGGGCCGCTGTTTCGTTCGCAGCGATATCTGATGGCTCTGTTCAATGTCATTATGAGGCGATGCTGATGCTGCAATATGTATAGGTGTCGAAGACGTTGAACATAACGTTCGAGAAGTGATTCGAGCTGTTGGACTTGGTTCTTTCCAGCACCGCATGGCGGCCAAGCTTTCCGGAGGCAACAAGCGCAAGCTGTCTCTAGCCATCGCACTGATGGGCAACCCATCGGTCCTTCTGCTTGATGAGCCTTCGTCCGGCATGGATGTTTGCGCGAAACGAGTCATGTGGCGCACTCTAGCCAGTGTCGTCCCAGGCCGCAGCCTTGTCCTGACCACCCACAGCATGGAAGAAGCCGATGCCTTGGCGGATCGGGCTGGCATCATGGGCAAAAAGATGCTTGCATTGGGAACCAGTGAAGGGTTGCGACGCAAACATGGGGACCGCTACCATGTACATCTCATCATGAAAACTGCCCCTCATACTTCAGAGTCGGATATGGGTCGCATCAAATCCTGGATCAATACCCATCTCGAAGGTGCATCTGTAGAAGATAAGACCTTCCATGGCCAACTTCGCTTCTCGGTCCCCGCAAGCCGACCAGCTCCACAACAGCCGCAAAGTCCGAAATCACCGGAAGTTCGGATTGATGCCATTGAGATGGCCCACGCGAACCGTAGCGGAGTTGGGGGCTTGTTCACGTTGCTGGAGGCGCACAAGGAGGAATTGGGGTTCGAGTATTACTCCGTCAGCCAGACCACACTGGATCAGGTTTTCTTGAGTATTGTCGGGAAGCATAACATTGAAGAAGAGAATTACGGGCAGATGGCTAAGAAGAAGTCGCTGTGGCAGAAGGTGTTGAGACGATCTTGAGCCATGATTGTAGATATGGGTTTTGTGTTGGGATAGATGCATAGCACAGGCGTTCGTCGTTACGTTTCTCTATGCATCAATTGGATTCGGCATTGCCATTTTGACATGTATATCAGTATAGTCGAATATATATGACGAAAGCATTGAATCCCTAGAACGATTAATTTCAGGTTGCCCAATGATGAGAGAAATACCCTTGCACGACGTTTATCGCTCTTCGAGTGAAATCAAATACCCCGATTCGCGATTAATCCTGTAAGAGATCTGCGGGCTCGTGGCCAAGGATGGTTTGGTGGAGGGAGAGCATATGCTCGTGAGAGCGCCAGTCAAGAATCGTGTCACGCAGTAGGGTTTCTCCAGTCTATTCGTGGACGAGGGAGAAGAGTTTGTGCTACATATATAGGAGAGGTGGGGGGACATTGTTTTGGAGCTTTCACGGCTGAGGCATATGGATGAATTGGATATATTACTTGGTGTAGGGAAGGGTCTGACATGGTAGGTATTTGGGTTTCTTTTTACATGGCTTGAGAGAGCTATGGTTAGGTGTGTATTTGTTGTTGGGATGTGTCCTGTGTGCGAGTGTTGGTTCGTGGCCATCTTTTGGAATTATCTAAGGTAAAGTAGGTGAGTAGGCATGTCGGTTGGATGGGTGGGAGGGGGCTTGGTGACTCTATTTATAGCCTTGCGTCTAGCGTACCGTAGTCGTTGTACGCACTGCAACCACGTTTGTTTCAACGAAGGTCCTACCTACAGAGCCTACTATCTCATCCGCTCGCATCTTGTTTTCCAAGCAATCCAGCTATGGTACCACGCACGACAAAGGACAACCGCATGAGCTCAAGCTTGAAAGCAGACAGATGTCTCTCGCAAAGCTCTTACCGTACCGCGCGGCAAGGTAACGGTGAAGCCTCATGCAGTGTGACCCACTGCAGCATAAGTCATAAATCGTGCAAGAAAGCTATAACAATGAGCTCTTGAGTCAAAGACGATTGGCCAGCTGCTCTCCGCAGTTCTGAAACATCTACCCCACCCAGGCTACAGGGCTATGCTGAATCCTTCGACCGCGGCACTGCTCGTCTCGAATCCATGCACAGCAGTCAAGTAGCCTCTGAGAGCACGCAAATCTATGCAGGGCACGATCCTACAAGGCTCTCTACTGCCCTGTCAAACGCAGGAGCTGGCGTCGGGTAACGCACGAGCATGGCTTGTCGGGCATTGTTTGGGATGCTGCAGGAGCTGCGGTGAGGGCTGAGTCGAGGTCGTATCGCATGGCATTGTATATCAAGCTGATACTTCCTTCTGGCTTTCTGTTACGATCACTCGTGTTCTTCCCCCCAAAAAAAGACGGTTTCGATTGCCGTGAATAGGGATTGGAGAAGCTCAAATAACAGGACGGACTACACTTGATTTCTTGACCCCTCCTTGTAGCCTCAGCTGCTTCTTGTCCTTATCCGCCATCATGTCCATCCTCAGCAATCCTCGTACTCTATACTTCACGCGCATTGTCCAGCTGCTGTTCGGTATTGGCTTCCTCGTCCTGGTCAGCGATGCTGGTGTCCATCGTGGGTGGTGGGACAACATCAATGGCGCTCTAGCTGTCGGAGGTACCTTCCCAGCTTTCCCGACTACACCACAATCATCCACTTGCAACGAGACAGATATGCTAACCCGGCCTTGCAGTAATCGCTACAATATTCACCTTCGCCCTCACCATCCACGCACTAGTCACTCACCACCTCAAATCGAACCCATTCTCTGGCGGCTCGCGCACGCGCACCATACTCCGGCTTGTAGCTGAAGCGATCGTTTTTCTTCTCTGGGTGGCTACGGCTACATTGATGCTGAGACCCAAGGGCGGCTGCATTGAGGTTAAGGACAAGGGGCTGGATGTATGCGAAGGCAAAGGAGAGGTTGTCCGCCCTCACTCGGATCAGCCACTGGCTCGCTGGGATATTGGTATAGCTTTTAATTTTGTCGAGCTGTAAGTCCATTTGCAACCCCTATGTTGTTGGTGCATCCGTCTGATGTCCTTTCTAGTATTTCCTTCTTCATCTCGGGCTTGCTAGTGTTCATGGAAGATCGCGCCACGAAGGTTACCGGGGGTACGAGCTATGCTTGAGGCGCAACGACAACTAATATATCGCTATCAGGAGGAAGATTATTGTGTGCTGCGATTGATGACTCTAGATTATTGACGGATGGGTATTGGTAAGACGGTTTTGAGGGCGAACAGCGCCCAGATGATACCAATTGAAGCTTCAAAACTCACCATGTCAATCCACGCTCATGAGAACTGACCTCACTGTGAATGGCTTGACCCCATTCATCCTCTGCTAATCGAGTCTGGCCAAAGCCTACGGGCAATTGAGCAATCAGCCTCAAGTTAGTCAGTACAGCCAGCCATAACTTAACACCCCCAATCCCGAGGAAACGATCCCACCGCCTTACTTCCCTACAACCCAGCAAGCCAGAACTCTTCCACATCCCACCTCACACAACGCATGCATTTCCTGCTACCATCATCCAGATCTCACCTCCCACTCCCCACAACCGCCATCTCAGCCCTCTATCCTATCCTACCCTCCTAACTCCTTCCCCCCCTCCCCCTTCCATCTATGCCTCCGGACATGGCACCTACCAAATTTCCCCATTAAACCACGCAGATCAATTCAAACCCAATCTCAAACCTCCCATCAGCATTATGTGGCTGTGAGGGGTGGGAGTTGGCTGTGATTTCTTGGGGTCTAGGGGGTGGAGGTCATGTTTTGGGGTCTGACTATTAATTGTTGTGAGCGTGTTTGTTCTTTGGGCTACCAAGGGACCTGCCGTTGATGGGGGGTTGAAGGTTGTTGGAGGAATCGAGGTGAGGGGTCTGGTTTGGGAAGGGAAGGGAGGGGGATTGGAAGGGGAGATCGAGTAATTGGGATGGGTGGGGGAGAGAAGGGTGGTGAGATGGAGAGTCGTCTCATGCCGAAGGAGGGTATCGCCATCGTATCTTTGATAGTAAGATATGTTCTGTCTGGATACAAGTGTGGTTATGATTCCTTGAAGGCAAGTACGTCAATGATGAGTGCGCTTTATTGCTGCAATAACGAATCCTCTCGCGCTAGAATGAAACAGCTGACGCACTCCGCAATACATACATAATACCCTGACGATATCAAACCCCTTGCATTACTGCTACCTGCATCACACCACCACTTCCCTCTCTCTTACCCTGATCCTCTTAACGCTCGAATGTCACTTCCGGAAACGCAGCCACAGGACCCTCAAGCAGAGGAGAGGTTTTGCACTTCAACACCATATCAAAGAACGCAGTAACATATGTCGTGACGATCTCCAACGCTCGCGAGCCATTGAGATCCGTCACAAGCAGTTTCTCGGCTGTAGTCGCATTGGGAACAATGCCAAGCGTCTCGAAGACAATGGGATAGTCGGAGAATGTGTAATGCAAGGAATTCGCGAGCATGATGTCGAGCTTCCACCCGCGCAGATTGGCCCAGATGTCGTACCATGAGTTGAAAGGATCGTCCGGGCTGTTGTCGTTGGTGCGCGTACGATTCATGTCTGCCATGAACATGAACGGTTTGTCAAGGCCCTGTTCGACGACAGGGCCGAAGAGGGCGCCGTCCATGGCTATTCCGCCGGCTATACGGCTTTCGTTGAGCATGGCGGCTGCAGTTGCCGCGCCTCCGAGTGAGTGGCCGAACATGCCTACTTTGCGTACATTGAGGCCTTTTGAGGTACCCGGTATCAGCTGTGAGACGACGGATGGATTGCAGAGTTGGTCGAGGACGAAGCTTGCGTCTTGGGCGCGGGCAGAGATGGCTAGGTTGATGCTGGTGAGTGCGGCCTCGGCGGTTACGGTGGCGTTGATGAGGTCTACTGAACCGTCTGGGTATTCGACTATGTCGACGTCGTGGGGTGCGTCGATGGTTATGACGATGTAGCCTGAGCTGGCGATTGTTTGCGCGATGACGCCGTAGAAAAGGCGGGTGGTGGCTTCGGCGGGCGAGAAGAGGACGATTGGGAAGTCGGTTGATATGTGGGTCTTATGGGAGTCGCTAGCTAGTTGAAGTGCAAGCTTCTCGAAGGTGCCGCTCGGGGACTCGAGGCTGTAGTTGGATGACAAATATCCATCTTCAAAAGCAGCTGTTTCGGGTGGCATGTAGTTGACTGGTGTGGTTGGTTTGCGTGATTTGACAGGATAGAACAAGGATACCATGAATTTGCGAGGCTGTACATCGGGAACGAATAGCTGCAGTCTGCTCTTGTCGATCATTTCCATTGTACCCATGCCAACTTGGAAAGCCCCATTGGCCTTTGGCAGCAACAGTTGATCGGTATCCGTCGCCGCCGAGAATAGTGGAAAAGACGTGGTGAGGAAGCACAACGAGACACAAGGTGCAAAGCGCATGGTGGCAGTTTATGGAGGGATACGGTGAAGGCAAGAGACAAAAACCTCGACTATCGAGCTGTGCTGCTTCTGGGTCTTTAAAAATGAAGGAGACATTGCAGCTTTCTTATACAACTGCCCCTTAACAAAAGGAGATTGAAGATTTGACTGTGCTGATCCACAACGGGTCGTCGATACGAGTGAGTTCAGCATGTCACCCTCGCCAACAAGAAGTAGCCGCTTCATAAGCAATCTCACCTTCGCTGATGATGATATGACGCTTTTTATGAAGTAAAGTCAACAATCATAGCCCTTTTCCTGACCGCCGTTCAATATCCTCACCCATTTTAGGTTTAGTACTCGCTGACGCCAAGCCTCAAAGGAGCGCCGGGAGCGCTGAGAGCACCTGATTCGGTCTAGCGCTTATCGCAACCTTTGAGTGCCCTTTGCAGCTAATATCCTCAGCTTCGGCACGGTGGATTTGCGAAAGCTCAAAATGGCATGGGGCTTATGCTCAGTGTTTGTGGCTTGATATGCACAAGCTTTCTTCCCACCGTGTTTGCATGAGCACGTGGCTTGGTCCTGCGTGATATGTAATTGTATTCCTGTACCTATCGTGCTAATATATTCATGCGGCGGTCTTGGCATTGCAGGAGAAAATCTAAAAACCTTTATATAATTAATATTATATATATTAGCCTATCTCTAAAGTATATAATAAATATATATAAAGTTTATATTTAATATTATTAAAGTTATATATTATTATATTATCCTTCTACCTTATTATTTACTACCTTTATTATTATTTATTACTATCTTATTTACCTACTTACCTACCTCCTTATAATATACCTTACTAGAATAGCTCTTATTTATAAAAGGAGGTTGTAAGATTTCTATTATATAATTATAATAATAATTATATACTATTAGCTACCTTAATTAAGAGGAGGATATTAGAGTAATAAAAATATAATTAAGGTAAATATAAAATAATTTAATATTTAAAATATATTACCTAATTAAATAACTATTATTTTATATTATTTATATATTATATTAAAGAA
>JAABUK010005740.1_pt1 | contig 19082 bp, 23 predicted proteins | sample 5559141 | NCBI WGS metagenome assembly JAABUK01 (sample SAMN10711869, study PRJNA513367) | rock metagenome | isolation source: Antarctica rocks | place: Antarctica: Victoria Land, Pudding Butte nord | collected 2016-01-03 | reverse complement strand
ACGGACTGACAGCACCGTCGTCTGGTCAGGCTGTGCGCAGCAGGTATTGGGCGTAGATGCCGTCGTCGGAGTACACCGCTTGCTCGATCTGGAAGCCTGCGCGCTCGATCATCGGCTCCATCAGCCAAGTGAAGGTCGAGTGTTCATCGCGGATGTGGTCCTCGAGTTCGGCCCGGCTCCACTCGCCGACGATGCCGTCGCTGCCCGTCGCGCACCATGCCTCGAGCCGGTCTTCGGCCTCGGCGGGCGCGAAGTTGTAGACCACGTCCCATAGCCGCACCAGGCCGCCAGCGCGCAGCATTCGGCGCATTCTGGCCAGCGCGATGGCTTTCCATGCATCTGGCAGGTGGTGCAGGGCGTAGCGGGTGTAGATGAGATCGGCCGGCGCGGCTGCGTGGTGGTAGGTCAAGAACCCGGCTCGAACCACCTCGACGTTGCGGAACGGGCTGTCGGCGACGTTGGCTCGGAGTCGGTCAAGCATGACCGGTGAGACGTCGACGGCGACGACGCGTGCACAAGCGGGCGCGACCGCAAGGGTGAACTGGCCGGTGCCGGCGCCCAGGTCGACCACCACCGAGGACGCGTCCAGGCCTCGCCTGCGAAGCAATTCCACTTCGGCCGCCGCGCCGGCGTCCTCTTTGGTGTCATAGCGGGCGACGTGAGCAGGGTCGAGGTTCTCATCGCCGGCACTCGCAGTTTCATCCAGTAGCCAACCAGGCTTGGGCCGGGCCACAGCGAAGGTCATGACCCCATCGTGGCAGTTCCCGCACATCGCAGCAGCACATCGCGGACCTCCTGGGCCTGGTCATGCTGCAACCGATGCGGATCGCGGACCCGGACGGTATGCGATCAGGTGCCCAGTCTCGAGCGGATGGTTTCCATCCAGCCAGGATCCAGCTGGTGGGCAGATCGTCCCCTGGGCCAGGTGTCCAGCTCGTCCCCGGGCCAGCGGGGTACCACGTGGAAGTGCAGGTGAGGAACTGACTGGTCGGAGTCCGGCCCGCTCGCGTTCAAGACGTTGACCCCACGTGCACCGATCACGTCGTTCATCTGCTGCGCGATCCGCTGGACCAATAGGGCCACGGCGCGCATACCGTCAGCGGAGACGTCCTGAACGCCGACGGCGTGCTCGTTCGAGATCACGATCGTGTGCCCTGGCGCCAGAGCCCCTGCGGGCAGCGGCAGCAACGCCGAAGCAGCGTCGCCGCGCGCAAGCCACTGCGCCGATCCATCGCCAGCAAGCAGACGGCAGAAAACGCACGAGTCGCTCATGGGCAGCATCCTCCCAAACCGACCTGCACGTCGGACCGCAAGCTCATCCCTGTCCGAGAGGCGCGCTTGACTCGCAAGGTGGATATCACTCGCTTCACCTACATTGGAGCACCCGCCTACGCCGGTGCCCTCGCGCAGGAGCTGGAAGCTCAGGGCCTCTCGGTGGATTACCAGCCACCGATGGAGACGAAGGACTTCGCGTCGGCCATGAGCGTCGTCACGGTGCTCTTCGCGGTCACGGGTCCCGTCAAGGACATCGTCTCAAGCGTCCACGCGTTCACGAATCGCTTCGCCGGCACACGAGTCGCCTGGCCCAGCTCGACGCGCTGAAGGCCGACGGGGTGATCACTGCAGATGAGCACGTCGAGCAGCGCGCCCGCATCCTCGGCGAGCTGTAGCACGCCGTTCCCCGTCTCAGCAGCCGATGGCTGAGCGGGCCATCGAGGACACCCAGCCCAGCGGCCGGCCTCAAGAAGCCTTCAGTCCGTGGTCAACCGATCATGGCCACTTGGGACACCCGGTCCGGCGCGCTGGCACGATGTTCGAATGCCTGACGAGATTCCAGCCGTGACGCTTTCTGACGGCCTGATCACTTTACGGCCTTGGTCGAGAGACGACGCCTGGTTCATGGCGGAAGCACACGCCGACCCGGCGATCCGGCGCTACAACGGTGGCCACGACCGGCTTGGACACCCGACCCCGCCGCTGTCGAACACGGAGGCTGAGGCCGTCATCGACCAACTCGTGATGAACTGGCTTGCGTTTGCTGCGACTGGGACACCCTCTGTTGCGTTCGCAATCCAAGACACGAGCTCCAGCGAACTGCTCGGCGGCTGTGGCGTCGACGACTGGAACGCAGAGGACGTAGCTCAGTTCGGTTACTGGATCGCACCAAATGCGAGAGGACGCGGCTATGCGACTCGAGCGGCGGTTCTGCTCACGCGCTGGCTGTTCGACCGAGGAGCAGCTCGCGTCTTCCTGACAGTCGTTGCGGGGAATGAGGGTTCCGTCGCGGTGGCTCGACGAGCCGGGTTTGTGTATGAGGGAACGATGCGCTCACACAGCGTTTGGCAGGACAAGCGCTACGACGTGATGTGGTTCGCGGCGCTGCCGCTTGAGTGGGCGATGCGCCGGCCGGATGAAGAAGCACAACGCGAGAAGGCCTCGCCCCTTCCGGCGCAGTGAGGGATCGACATGCGGGGGCCGCGACGTTCCTAAAGCAGGTCGCCGCGGCCATCCCGACCGGGAGCTGCACGCGACTCACTCCGCGGCTGCAGCCACGACCGCGTCGACCACCATCTCTGGTGGCTGCGTACCGTCGATGAGCACTGCCCCGGACCGTGCATAGCGAGCTGGGATGGCGTGGTTGTCATCGAGCGCGGCTGCCAGTTCTTCTGGATGCTTGCCGAATGCGTTGTTCGTGCGCGCCAACAGCCGTTCGCGCAACGTCTCGGCATCGATGGCGAGGCAAATCATGCGGTCGAACAGGTAGAGCACCTCGGTTTCGTTCTCAGCGGATCCGCACAAGAACACTGTGCTACCACGCGCGACCTCCACGAGTTCTGAGACTCGGGGCGTGAGTAGCAACGGCGCAGGATCCTCCGCTAAGGGCGGCTGTCTGGCGTCTGGTCAGTAGTCGACGGTGAGGCCGTCCATGGCGGCCTGTCGGTCGGCGTCGCTGGGGAGGCTGTAGCGGCGGGTGGTTTCGAGTCGGGAGTGTCCGGCGAGTTCGGCGACGAGGACGATGTCCATGCCGGCGCGGACGAGTCGGGTCAGGCAGGTGTGGCGCAGGGTGTGGGCGGAGGTGTCGACGTCGGCTTGGTGGCCGAGGTGGCGGATGGCGAGGTCGATCGCCCGGGCGGACAGCCGCTGTCCCTTCAATGAGAGGAACAGTGGCTCCCGGTCGCTGTTGGGCAGCTTGGCGCGAATGGCGAGCCACGCGTCGAGGGTGTCGCGGGCCTCGGCGTTGAGCGGGACTTCCCGGTAGCGGTCGCCTTTGCCGTGGCGGACGGTGAGCAGTCCTTTGCGGGCGCTGATGGCGACGTCGTCGCGGTTTAGGGCGGCGAGCTCGGCGATGCGCAGGGCGGTGAACAGCAGCACGGTGACGATCGCCCGGTCCCGCACGCCGGCGGGGGTGCCGAGCTGGGCGCCGCGTTCGGCGGCGCGCAGCAGCCGGCGGGTCTCCTCGACGGTCAGTGCTCGTGGGGCGGCTTGTGGCAGGTCCTCGCGGCGGACCCGGGCCGGCCCGAGCCCGATCCAGCGGTAGAAGTGGTCGAGTGCGGCGAGGGCGAGGTTGACCGAGGCGGGTTTGGCGCGGCGGTCGGTGATCAGGTGGGTGCGGTAGTCGCGGATGGTGTAGTCGCGGGCATGGCCGTGGGTGAACGGGTCGCCCTGCAGTCGGCGGATGACCGGGTCGAGTTCGGCGAGCCAGGCGAGGTAGCCGCCGACCCGGCCGGTGTAGGTGCGGCGGGTGTTCGCGGCCAGCGGCTGGGTCTGCAGGTGGGTGCGGTAGCCGTTGAACCGCTCCGTGAGGTCTTCATCGAGGCCTTGTAGATAGGCGCCGACCGCGTCCGCTCCACTCACCATCGGACACACCCTGTCCTGTCTCATCGAACCTGCCGCACGAGCGGCCAAAGTCCGGGCCGTCTCACGTGGTTGACGCAAGAGGCGGGATCGGTTGTCTCACCCACCTGACGCATCCTCGCGCGGCTGTCGCCTCTCGCCGGATTCGTTCGATGCACTCGATGGCTGTGGTCCCGTCGACGGAGATCGTCTCGGACCAGCCACCGGTCTGGGGCATGTCCTCTCGGCCGAGGTAGGCGGGTAGGCCGATGTCAGCTCGCCACCACCGCTTGATCGCTCGCTCGACGACGGCCGCGTGGGTGCCCACTGCGAATAGTTCGAGGTTTAGCACCTGCCACCCGCGGAGTTGGAACGCGGCGAGTCGGTTGGTGCCGACGTTGGTGATGCCGACCTTGTATGCCCGCATGGATTGGTGTTCGAGGAAGTAGACGTAGCCCGGCTTGCCGGGGTTGAAGCCCCCTCTCTCGGCGCACTCCGGGCAGCCCTGGCCGTGTGTGCGGTTGTTCACGGTCGAGAGCCACTCGTGACCCTCGGGGCACTGGAACCACATCTTGCGGTTGGAGTAGACGGCGATCGTCTCCGGAGCGATCGGCAGATTCCGAGTCGGATGCCAGGTGGCTGCGACATCGGGCGCACGGGTAGCCAGGTCGTTCACTCCTGGTACGACGATCGCTCCGCCGCAGGCCGGACATCCGACCCCGGTGGACCGTGAGGCGATGATCGATTCCCACTCGTGCCCCGAAGCGCACCGCCACCACGCTTTGGTGCCGTTCATCAGCGTGACCATCTGGGGAGTCCGGTCGGTGTTTCGGGTCGGGTGCCACTCGGCCGCGAGGGTGGGGTTGCGGGTCGCGAGGTCGTTGAAGCCGACCAAGATGCGCTGACCGGAGCAGTAGGGGCAGTTGCTGCCGTTAGACCGTTCGTTGGCGCTGGCCTCCCATTCGTGCCCGAGGGCGTCGCGCCACCAGAAGGGCTTGGCTGTGCTCCGGAACACGTCGCGTGGGGTCACGGGCGCGTTGCGGGTCGGGTGCCAGTCGGCTGCGAGCGTCGGGTTGGTTGTGGCCAGATCGTTGAACCCGGCGAGCACCTTCTGCCCGGCGCACACGGGGCACCCCTGACCGAGCGCTGTTCGGTTTCCCACCGTCGACTGCCACTCGTGGCCGTCCCTACACCGGAACCAGACCTTGCGACCGGACTGCGACGCGATCCCCGAAGGCGTCAGGTCTCCGTTCTTCGTCGGGTGCCACTCAGCTGCGATGTCCGCCCGTATGGTGGCGAGGTCGTTGAATCCGGCCAGCACCGAGTTGTTCGAGCAGTACGGACACCCGGTGCCGTTGGCTCGGTTGTTCACCTGTGACTGCCACTCATGGCCGTACTCGTCGACCCACCAGTAGCGCTTCGATGACCCGGCGGTCACGTCGGTCGGTTGGACGTCTCCGTTGCGGGTCGGGTGCCACTGCGAGGCCAAGTCCCGGCGCGTGGTGGCGAGGTCGTTGCAGCCGAGCTGGATCCGCTTGCCTGCACAGACGGCGCAACCACTCCCACGTGACGTGCGGTGGCTGGGTGTGTCGTCCCATTCATGACCCTTCGCACAGAGCCACCACACCTTGGCGCTCGTCCCAGCGCGAACGGCGTCCGGTGCCAGGTGACCGTTGCGGGTCGGGTGCCACTGGGCGGCGAGGTCGGGATGCGTGACGGACAGCGGCGCGCGCGCGCCGAGCTGGTTAGTCACCCTTGGCCATCGCGTGTGCGAAGTAGCTGTCCGGGCCGAACCCCGAGTCGTCGTCGATCCCGCGCGCCTCGTAGTCGTCGTACTCGAGTTCGTCACAGAGTGCGTCGATCAGCTCGGCACGGCTCGCGCCAAGGTAGTTGGCTAGGTCCAGACCTACCGCCCGCATCTCATCCAGCAGTCGCTCGCGGCGCGCCTTCTTCAGGCTGGACCACTCCGCCTTCCAGCGCACCTCGTCGTCCGCCAGAAGCGCCGGAACCTCCGGCTCAACCCTGGTCGCGACCAGGGCGGCGATGAGCTTCTTCTGCTCGCCGGTGGCTGGCCGCATCCGCTCATTGGTCTTGGCGCGGTGGCAGTCCTTGCAGAGCAGTTGCAGGTTGTCTGGATCCGGGGAGTCGCCCTCGATGTGGTCGATCTCCTCGCCTGGCTTGCCACACTGGCGGCACACGGCGCCGTCCCGCGCCCAAACCTGGTTCCTGATGTCCCGGCTCAGCCGCCGCGCGGCCTTGCCGTAACCACCGGCGAGAAGGAAGGCGACGCGGGTCCCCACCGCCTCGCGGACGTCCGGCCGCTCGTAGCGGCCGTCGCGGACGACGCGGCGCCAGTAGCGGACGGTGTCGCAGGTCTGCATGCACAACTCGGAGCAGAACAGTCCCTCGACATCGTCGGGAAGTCGTTCCAGGCAGTTCGCGCAGCAGTCGGCCTCGAAGTACCGCTCGTGCTGGGCGCTGCGGCGCCGGGCGGCCACGTACCGCTCACCGGTCTTCCTTTGCCGTTCGCGGGCATCCCGCTTGGCGCGCTTGTTGTCGGTCATGCCTGATCCCATCCGGCCAAGCCCCACGCGCCCGGCCGTGGTTTGAGGCACGACAGGAAAAATCTGGCACGAGTCGGAGACCCTTGTCCCATCGTTACCAGCTCTGCGTAGGAGAGCCTGGTTCGGAGGCTGGCAGGTGCTGCTGCCGGGGAGAGCGTATGCCGGTGCGGCTCGGCCCGCTACACGACCGGCTCAGGTCGAAACCCGAAAGGAGCAGTGATGCGCGCCAACGGAACGGCGCCAACGCCGGAATTTCACGAACCCGACGCCACTCGGCGAGATTCTCGCCCACCGCGGAACTACATCACCTCCCATGAGGCAGAACACCCGGTTACCTGTTATCGGAAGTTCTAACCAGGCGTTAGCCTGCACCTCACCACGGGTTATCGGTAGCAGGACACGCCGGACGCTGCGGAGAATGTTAGTTATCAGCAGCGGCTCGCACGGTGCTGGGGACCCGTAGGACGACACGTCGAGATCGCAGCGAAGGGTGGTGCTTGCAGGTGTCCGACTCGCTGTCGTCGGGTGACCATGGCGGCTACGGCCTCTACGGGGGCGAGCCGTCCCAGGCGCAGCTGGACCGCTACTTCCACCTCGACGCCGGTGATCGGGAGTCGACGCCCGTCGGGGCGCGCACAACCGGCTGGGGTTCGCGCTGCAGCTGGGCACGGTGCGGTTCCTCGGCAGGTTCCTGGCCGACCCAACCGACATGCCAGCACCGGTGGTGGTCTACCTCGCGGCGCAGCTCGACATCGACGACCCTGATGTGCTCAAGGGCTACGCCCGGCGGCAGTCCACCCAGTGGGAGCACGCCGAGCAGATCCGCCGCGCGTACGGCTACCGGGACTTCTCAGATCCTGCGGTGCAGGCCGACCTGACCGGCTGGCTGGCTGCCCGGGCCCGTACGTCGGCGGACCGGGCCAGTGTGCTGTTCGACCTGGCCACCGCCCGCCTCATCGAGGCCAAGGTGCTGCTGCCCGGTTCCAGCCTGCTGGAGCGCCTGGTCGCGACCGCCCGCGAGCAGGCGGCGCAGCAGCTGCACGCCGAGCTTGCGGCACTGCCCGACGAGCAGCAGCGACGGCGGCTCGCGGACCTGCTGACCGTCGATGAGGCCACCCGCACCTCCCAGCTGGAGCGGCTGCGCCGCGGGCCGACCAGCGTCACCGCCGCGGGGCTGCTCGGTGCCCTGGGCCGGCTCGCCGAGATCCGCCAGCTCGGCGTCGGTGAGCTGAACCTGTCGGGGCTGCCGCCCGGCCGGGTCGCTACCCTCGCCCGCCATGCCCAGGCGGCCCGGGCGCAGGCCTTGGCACGGATGGCCGAGCCGCGGCGGACCGCGAGTCTGCTCGCCGCCGCCCGGCAGCTGCAGACCGACGCCACCGACGACATGCTCGACCTGCTGGACCGACTGCTGGCCGGGCTGCTGTCCCGCAGCCAACGCGCCGAGCAGCGGGAGCGGCTGCGCGGGCTACCCGCCCTCGACGTCGCCGCCCGCTCGCTGCGCGATGCTGTCGATGTCCTGCTCGACCCGCCCGATGCCGGCCGCGGTGGCCTGCACGCGCTCTGGGCTGCGTTGGAGCAGCGCGGCATGTCCCACGCCCAGCTCGCCGACGCGGTGGAAGCGGTCAACGAGCTGTCCCGACAGCCGGAGTCCTGGGTCGAGCAGCTGCTGTCCCGCTACAGCCACGTCCGCCGGTTCCTGCCCACCCTGCTCGACGGCCTGCAGCTCAGTGCGACCGCCGGCGGGCAGCCGGTGCTCACCGCCCTGGACACCCTCCGGGATCTGGAGGGGCGGCGCCGGGTGCAGGCCGACGAAGTGCCGCTGGAACTGGCCACCGGGGTGTGGCAGCGGCTCGTCACCGCCCCCGACGGGCAGCTCGACCGCCGCGCCTACACCTTCTGCGTGCTCGAGCGGCTTCGGGACGCGCTGCGCCGCCGAGACGTCTTCGGCCCCACCAGCTCTCGGTGGGCCGACCCCCGCGCCCGGCTGCTCACCGGCCAGGCCTGGGATTCCGCCCGCGACGAGGTCTGCCGCAGCCTTGGCCACGACACCTCAGCGGACCGCGAACTGACCGAGTTGGCTGACGAGCTCGACACCGCTTACCGCGCGGTCGCCGCCAGACTGCCCGGCAACACCGCAGTGCAGGTGGAGACCGTCGAGGGCCGGGACCGGCCGGTGCTCACCCCACTGGACCGGCTGGACGAGCCGGCAAGCCTGCTCGCCCTGCGTGAGCAGGTCACCGCGCTGCTGCCGCGGGTGGACCTGCCCGACCTGCTGCTCGAGGTCGCCAGCTGGACCGGCTTCCCCACCGAGTTCACCCACGTGTCCGAAGGCGCCAGCCGCGCCGAGGAGCTGCACCTGTCGGTGTGCGGCGTACTCATCGCCGAGGCCTGCAACATCGGCCTGCAACCGCTGGTCCAGCCCGGCCGGGCGGCGTTGACCCGAGCACGACTGTCCTGGGTCGAGCAGAACTACCTGCGCGCCGACACCCTCACCGCCGCCAACGCCCGTCTCGTGGACGCCCAGACCAACATCGCGCTGGCCCACATGTGGGGCGGCGGCGAGGTCGCCAGCGCCGACGGGCTGCGCTTCGTCGTCCCCGTCCGCACGCTGAACGCCGGGCCCAACCCGCGCTACTTCGGACCCGGCCGCGGCGTCACCTACCTCAACTTCCTGTCCGACCAGTTCTCCGGCTTCCACGCCGTCGTCGTCCCCGGAACCCTGCTCGACAGCCTGTACATCCTCGAGGGTCTCCTCGAGCAGCAGACCAGCCTGCGCCCCCACGAGCTGATGACCGACACCGCCGGCTACACCGACATCGTCTTCGGCCTGTTCCGCCTGCTCGGCTACCAGTTCAGCCCCCGCCTCGCCGACCTCGGCGACGCTCGGTTCTGGCGCGCCGACCGGACCGCTGACTACGGCGCACTGAACGGGATCGCCCGCCACCGAGTCGACACCAGCCTGATCGCTACGCACTGGGACGACTTGCTTCGCGTCGCCGGCAGCCTGTCCACCGGCGCCGTGCGCGCCAGCGAGATCCTGCGCGTCCTGCAAGGCGGCGGACGGCCCACCCCAACCGGGCGCGCCGTCGCCGAACTCGGCCGGATCGCCAAGACGCTCTACCTGCTCGCCTACCTCGACGACGAGCCCTACCGGCGACGCATCCTCACCCAGCTCAACCGCACCGAGAGCCGCCACGCCCTCGCCCGCCAGGTCTTCCACGGCCAGCGCGGCCAACTCCGCCAGCGTTACCGGGAAGGCCAAGAGGACCAGCTCGGCGCCCTCGGCCTCGTCCTCAACGCCATCGTGCTGTGGAACACCCGCTACCTCGACGCCGCCCTCACCCAACTCCGGTCTGGCGGACACCCTGACGACGCCGACGTCGAGCGGCTCTCCCCGCTCGTTCACGACCACATCAACCTGCTCGGCCCGTTACCACTTCACAGACCCCGACAGCCTCGGGGACGAGCTCCGTCCGCTCCGCGACCCACGCACTGCCGAGGACTGAAAACCGCCATCCTCACTCGTTAGCGGAGGATCCTGCGCGGTTGCTACTCAGACCCCTGATTTCCTCGCAGATTCTCGCCGCGGGCTCGGGCAGACCCAGCGTGACCGCGAGCCTCTCCACCGGCACCGGACCGGCATTCCGGGCAGGCGAACGACAGCCAGCCCGGCACAGATCGCCACCACCGGCCCAGGGAGACACCCCCCATGACCACCACCACCAGCAAGCGGGCCGGGAAGACCACCGAGCAGCGCAAGCTCGAAGCCGAAGCGCTCCACGCCCAACTCCTCGACCAGGTCGAACTCCTGACCGACTCGGATCGGTGGCGGACGTTCCTCGACTTCTCTGGGTCGTTCTACCGGTACAGCCTCAACAACGTGCTGCTGATCCTGGCCCAACACCCAACCGCGTCCGCGGTCGCAGGGTTCCGGGCGTGGCAGGGGAAGGGTCGGCAGGTCCGCAAAGGGGAACGCGGCATCAAGATCCTGGGTTACTCGACGAAGAAGACGACCGAGGAGGACCCGGTCACGGGGGAGGAGACCACCCGGGTCGCCGTCCGTTTACCCGATCCTGTCCGTGTTCGCCCTCGACCAAACAGACCTCATCGACGACACCGTCGACGCCAGCACGGTGACGGTCCGGCTCACCGGTGACGACCCGGCCGGGATCTACACCCGCATGCACGCCCACCTGACCGGCCTGGGGTGGACCATCACCCGGGCGCCGATCCCCGGCGTCGCCAACGGCTACACCACCACCGACGGCACCCGACAGATCGGCATCGACGCTGACCTGAGCCCCGCCCAAGCCGCGAAAACTCTCCTCCACGAAGCCGCCCACGTCACCCTGCACGTCGACGCCCCACTGCCCGCTGCGGACTACCAGCAGCACCGCGGCCTGGCCGAGTGTGAAGCCGAATCGGTCGCCTACGTCCTCGCCCGCCTGGCCGGCCTGGACACCACCGCCTACAGCGTCGGCTACATCGCCACCTGGACCCACGGCAACACCGACCTGATCCGCTCCACCGCCAGCAACGTCCTCCAGGCCGTGGGCCACCTCGCCCCCGCCCTCACCGACAACCCCGACCACACCACCGACGACGGCGGACAGGGGTAGCGCGCGTCGGTCGCGGGTGGACACCACACCACCCGCGACCGACCCCCGAGCACGGGGGAGCGTGGCGCGGTGGGCGACGGAGACCCACCGCCTGGTCGTGCCGCCTACGGCGGCGCTGTCACCACCACCAACGAAAAGGGTTTGGTCCCTCCCGGTCGAACGATTCTGGCCGTCGCCGGCTCCGCGCAACCCGACTCCCTCCGGGCCAGAACCCGGTCGGGGTTGCGTTCGGCGCTGCGCTGATTTCCTCACGAAACCCCACCCCAGGTTCTGGACATCGGGTGGCACTGCACCGGCTCGACACGGCCCACATCTCATCTACCGGGAGGGACCAAGAAACGGTCAGCCAGCCACGGCAACCACATCCCGCCCCGGGACACGTGGAGGCCCCCATGACCCGTCAGCCCAGCACCACCGCACCCACCAGCACCCAGCCGGACAGCGGCGAACAGAGCAGCGGCGAATCGGCCGGCGACGCGACGTCCGATCAGCTCGAGCTGCCCGACGCGCACACCTGTCTCGCCGGCACCCAGACCCCGCACGGCCTGGAACACGACTGCCCCGACTGTCGAGCACCCGCCGACGTCGACTGCACCTGGTCCTGCTCCTCGACCTGGAACTAACCCCCACCATCCCTGTGGAAGGAACCCGTCCCATGCTCACCACCACGATCACTTTCGAAGGCAACCTGACCAGCGACCCGGAGCTCCGCTTCACCACCGCCGCCCGGCCGGTCGTCGAGTTCACCGTCCTGGTCGGCCAGCGCACCCGCACCGATGCGGGGGAGTGGGTCGATGCCGAACCCACCCGCCACGTCGTCAAAGCGATCGGTGTCCTGGCCGAGAACATCACCGAGTCCCTGACCAAGGGCGACCGGGTCATCGTCGTCGGCCACGTCGTCACCGACACCTGGCGGCACAAGGACACCGGGGACAAACGCACCGCTCCCCGGGTGCTCGCCGACACGATCGGGCCCAGCCTGCGCTGGGCGACCACCCGCATCACCAAAACCCACCCCTACCGCGACGACACCGAGGAATAGAAGGAGGCTGCCGGGCCTCGTGCTCCCGACCGGACACGGGGCCCGGCGTACTGCCGCCCAAGGAACCCCCACGCACGGGCAACCGCACCGGGATCTGCGCCGGGGCGGGATTTCTGACCGCTCGCCCCCCAGCCGCCGGGAGGGCTTCGGCTGGCTCACCCTGGGCGCCACACCCGGGCCCGGATCATCGTTCATTACGTTGCATTACATTCTTTCGTTTCATTACATCACATGGTAATATGTGGGCATGACGACGCCCGGTACGAGCACGCGGATCTGCAAGTTCCCCGGCTGCCGACGCTCGGTCGAGCCGGTCACCGGGGCGCCGGGCCGGCCGGGCGAGTACTGCGACGACGACGGGCACACCGCTGTCCGTGCCTGGCGGGCCCGGCGCGCCGACGCCAGCACCGGGGCGGGGGAGCCTGATGACCTGGGCCGGCCGGTCGCGATGGCCACCGCGCGGGCCGGGATGCTGCGTGACGACCTGGTCAAAACCGCCGAACAGCTGCGCGTACAGCTCGACCGGGCGGTGGTCGAGCTGCGGACCCTGACCGACCCGGACGCCGCCGCCGCGCAGGTCGAGACCGTCGCGGCCGAATCCGCCCAGCAGGTCGCGGCCGCCGAGGTGGCCCGCAACCGGGCCGAGACCACGACCCGGCAGGCCCAGTCCGACCTGGCCGAAGCCAACGACGCCGCCCAGGCACTCGACGACCAGCTGCGGCAGGCCGGGATCGCCCTGGCCGAATCCGACCGGGCACGTCAGGAAGCGCTTGACGCACTGACGGCCGCCACCGCCACTGTTCAGGGACTGACCGGGGACCTGGCCACCGCGACGGGGGAGCGGGACCAGTCCCAGACCCGTGTCGACGAGCTGACCCGGCAGTTGACGACGGTCGGTGACCGGCTGCACGCCGAGACCCGGCGAGGCGATGAGGTGGCCGCGCGCGCGGACCGTGACCGTGCCGCCGCGGAGAACGCGACCGGGGCGCTCGAGGCCCGGCTGGCCGACAGCAGTGCCCGGGTCGCCGCCCTGGACGGTCAGCTCACCAGCATCCGTGAACAGCTGGACACCAGCCACACCGTCCAGGCGCGCCTGGAAGCCCAGCTTGTCGCCGCCACCCAGCGGGCTGAGGAAGCGAACGCCCGTACCGATCGCGCGGACACCGCCCGGGCCGACGCCGACCGTGACCGTGTCGCCGCGGAGAAGTCCGCCACCCGGCTAGAAACCCAGCTCGAGCAGGCACACGCCCGGATCGCCGAACTGAGCGCTGACCGCGACCGGCTCACCGAAGCGGCCCGGGCCGTCGACCCCGACCGTGTGAAGCCGCCGCGGCCCCGCGCCCGCAAAAGCACCCGAACCACCACCGGTCCCGCCGGGTCGGACTGACACCGCCCCACGGCAGGAGATGACGATGTCCGCACCCACGGTTGTTGACCTCGACCTGGTCACCCGGATCTGCTACGACGCCACCATGAGCGAGCGGGACGGCGCCCTCGTCGAGAACGAGGTGGTCGGTGATCCGCTCGACGGCACCGCCTGGGTCGCCATGGCGTCCTGGACTCTGGCCCGGGACGTGCTCACCGCACTCAACGCTTATGGCATCAGCGGACACGACTACGGAGACGGTCGACTCCACGTCACCGGATGGGACACCCGGCTGCTGCACTGGCGACTCGGGACACTGCTGGCCGGCGTCGACGACCTCACCAACGAATGGGACGCCACCGCCGAGTTGGTCTGCTACCACCACGACCGCCAAGTCGCCGCGGGCGTCGACCCCGACCCGGTCGAGGTCCTCGCCGACGTCGAGACCGCCCTCCGCCGCTGTCTACCGTTCCCGCGCCGGGCACCGGGCATCGACGACGTCGACAGCCTGCTCGAGCTGATCGGCGCCGCCGAAGACGCCTACCAACAACTCATTGCCGAACACGTCGACTACGCCGAACACGCCCTCACCCAACACACCCCGGCGCCCACCACGACACGATGCGGCCCCACCACCGCCCGATACGGGTCCTGACCAACCAACTGTGTCTCTTGAGGATCCCCGGTGGGGGGACGGACGAGACCGGTGGGCCCAGACCGCTGGGATGAGTCAACCGGTAGCGGTTCGCCTGTCGGGGTTGCCGGCCCGGAGGTTGGAACCTTCCAGCGGGAGCCGCACGTACCCGGCCGGCGGGTCAACGCGTGGCGTCGTCGACGACCACACTGGATTCGTGCTCGAGAGGCAGTTGGGTGATGTCGAGGGGGTCCGCTACGTCCCGGCGGTGCCGTCCGGGGTGGGCGCTCTCCGTCGTCGCTGGCTCCAGCGGCCGCGTCGACACCGCGCGGGCTCGAGTGCTGGCCGAGCACGGTGTCCTGGCCGAGTCGATCCGATGGTTCGGCGGCGAAGGCCAGCATGACGGGCCGTGGGAGATCCCCCTCGAGATGTTCCTCGACCGGGTGTGCGGATCGACAGTGACCGGGTGGTCGTCCTCGGTACGTCCTTCGGTTCAGAAGCTGCCCTGCTCACCGGTGCGCTCTCGGACGAGGTCGACGCCGTTGTCGCCTTTGCTCCATCCGACGTCGTCTGGGCCGGCATCACCCGTGATGGTCGTGTGACATCGCACTGGACCCATGACGGCGAGGTGCTGCCCTTCGTTCCCTTCGCCAACGACGGGGAGTCAGAGGCTGATCCGCCGTCGTTCGTCGGTCTCTACGAGCGCTCTCGGCGACGGTTCGCTGACGAGTTGGCAGCGGCCGCCATTGAGGTCGAACGTATTGCCCACCTTGTCCTGGTCGCTGGTGGCGATGACAGGGTGTGGCCATCTGTCACCCAGGCCGAGGCCATCCGGGAGCGACGCGCCGAGCATGGGCTTTCCACCGTGCTGGTCATCGACCCGCAAGCCGGGCACCGCACCATCCTCCCCGGCGAGCCGGTGGTGGCGGGTGGGGTTCGGATGCAGCGAGGCGGCACCGAGTCGGCAGACAGGCGGCTCGGCCAGGAAGCGTGGGCCCGCCTCTCGATCCTGCTGGGAGATGAGCCCGGTCCGTAGCACACGAACGACTGGCGGTGACACAGACGCCAACGGAACTCCTGGAACGTCCGTCCCGCAAGAGGATGGCTGAGCGGGGCTGACGGGTGATCGCGGTACTGCTGATCGCGTGGATACCAGGTGTACGACACTGGGCTCGATCTGAATCGACTCCTGCTACCTGCTCGGAGGCCTGTCATTTCCGCTGTGCCTGTACGTGCTGTGCTTTGGGACGCCGACGGCGTCCTGCAGCACACGCCCGCGTCCTCCTGGGACCTGGCGGTCCGGGTCGTCGCGCAGTTCCCCGATGCAATGACCGGTGCTCTGATCGACGAGGCCCGCATCCGCGCTGCCGCCCACGGGCTCGGCCTCGGTGACCGCGTCGACGAGATCGTCGCGGTGTGGTCGATGTTCGACTTGGTGAGCCCGAGTCTTGAGGTCGTTTCGCTGGTGCGAGCCGCGGGTACCGCGTGCTATCTCGCGACCAACCAGGACGCCTACCGGGCGGCCCGCATGCGGGAGAAGGCGCAGTATGGCGAGATCCTCGACGGCGCGTACTACTCGTGCGATATCGGCGTGGCGAAGCCGTCGGCCGCCTTCTTCGAGTACATCGTCACCGATCTGGGCCTCGCGCCGGGTCAGCTGCTGTTTGTCGACGACCAGCTGAAGAACGTCGTCGCTGCCAGATCGGCCGGACTCAACGCGGAGCACTGGGCGCATGACGACGGCGTCACCCGGCTGCGCTCCATCCTCGACGCCCATGGCATTCGGCTGGACGGAGGCGGCGTAGTAGCTCGCCAGTGACCTTCAGCGTGGACAGCGGACGACCGATAGATCTGCAGGGGATCAACTGCCGACAGGTCGTGCAGTGGTCGGTCGACGCGCCTTCCCGGTAGAGGATCGTCATGCGGAGATGTGTCGCGGCGCGGGCTTGAGGAATCGACGATGTTGGGACCTGGCTGAGGCTGGAGGTTTGTCATTGTCGGGCCGCGGGTAGGGCGGCGATCATGATCAGGTAGGGCTGGCGTGGGCCGGTGTCAGGTTCGTCTGTATGGGGGTTGGACAGCTCGCCGAGGAGACGGTCGAGTTCGGTGCAGAGGCGCTCGGCCCGGTGGACGCTGAGGTAGATGTGGCGGTCTTCGAAGATCAGCGGTTGGCGGTCTGAGGTGCGGTGGGGCGGCTGGTCGCTGGAGTAGATGTCTCCATGGTCGTCGCGGGCGATGGTTCGGACGAGTTCGGTGTCGCGGGCGAGGACGGCGCTGTAGGCGTCGTTGAGGCGGCGTTGGATGGGAGCACCGATCCTGCGGGTCTGATCGCGGGCGTCGAGGAAGTCCGTCGCGGTGAGTGGCACCCGGTAGCTGTCGGAGCTGGACTGGTAGTAGGTGATCGGCCGCCCGGCACGCTCATCCCGGCGGGTGACGATCAGCAGCGCAGCAGCGGTCAGGACACGAACTCTGTAGGCCATGGTGGTCAGTGCGCACCCGACCTCGCGAGCGGCCTCGGCTACGGAGTGTTCGCGGCCCAGGAACGGGTAGATGAATCCGGCGCTGCGGGGGTCGGTGAGGAGCCGCGCCTGACGGTGGTCAGTCACCAGCAACGCCCGATTGCTACTACCAATCGGCTCTGTCATTCGTACAAGCCTAGTACCTACCTTCTCGGGTGTGGCTGGTTCGTTGTCGAGGGGATTGTCGGTGCTGCGGGTGCCGAACGTGGCGTTGGCGTGGGCTGCCGGTCTCATCTCAGCGGTCGGCTCCGGCGCCATGTTCGTCGCGTTGCCGTTCTACGCCTACTCCGTCACCGGGTCGGTACTGGTGACGGCCACCGTCGCGCTGGCGGAGTACCTCCCGACCGTTGGCGTCGCGCAGATCGCCGGTGTGGTGGTGGACCGGTGGGACCCGAAGCGGGCGTTGGTCGCAGCGAACCTCGCGTTGGCCGTGTGCACGTTGGCCTACCTGATCGCGGACGCGTGGTGGTGGCTTGCCGTCGTCAGCCTGACCCGGTCCTCGGTGGCGCAGCTGCTCCCTCCGGCGTCGAACACCATGGTTGCGGCCATCGCCCCAGCCGGCCGCCTAGCCGCGGTCAACAGTGTCAACGTGATCGGTTCGAACACGGCACGGTTGCTGGGTCCCGCGCTCGGCGGTGCGCTGCTGGCAGTTGGTGGCCTGAGCGCCGTGGTCGTGGTGGACTCGGTCAGCTTCGGTGTCGCCGCCGTTCTGCTGGTGATGCTGCGGCTCGACCGCACCGTCCAACCGGTAGCACTGGAGTCGTGGTCGCTGCGCTGGCGACAGGGGTGGGCAGCAGTCCGAGACCATCGGGTACTGCGGCCGTTGGTGGGCGTGATGATCTGCGTCGGGTTCGGGGAGGGATTCGTCTCCGCCTTGATCGCGCCGTGGATGCTTGACGTGGCCGGTGGGAGCAGCGCCCAGCTCGGGCTGATGCTGTCGGTCCAGGCGCTTGGCGGTATCGCTGGTGGACTGCTGATGCTGCGACTCGACGGTGTCCGGACTGCCGCGTCGATGCTCACCATCGCAGCACTCGTGAGTGGGGTGTTCCTGGTCGTGATCTTCAATTACCCCTTGATCGTCGGACCCACCCCGTGGCCGGCGATCGCTTTGACCGCTGCCGGCGGGGTGCCATTCGCGGTGTACGGGACGGCTCAAGCGGTCATGGTCCAACACCACTCGACAGACGGGCTACGTGGCCGGATCGTCGGTCTCACCTTCGGAGTTCAAGGCATTGCCCAACTCATCGGTATCGGCGCAGCCGGACCAGCGGCACACGTCATGGGTCCCCTCGCCATCAACGCTGAACCCCTCGGATACCTCGCCGCCGGACTCCTCGCCGCGGCCACGATTCACCGCAAAGCCCCGCCCAGTCCCGAATAGCCACACCCTCGAAACCGAGCACCGCACCTGCGAAGAAACCCGCTGCTCACCGTGCTCGACGAACCCACCGCCGCTCTCGACGCCTACGGTGAACAAGCCGTCTTCCGCAACGCTCACACGCTCGCACGCACGGCCGGGGCACAACGCGGAGGTCTGACCGTCCTCGTCACCCACCGCGCCGCCAGCGCCAGCATCACCGACCACCTCATCACCAACAAGCCGACCGGCCCCTACGCCACCCGCTACCACCTCGAAGCCGCCGGCTACACACCCGGCGACGACAGGCCGACCGGTGCCGACCAAGAGGAACGCTGACCGGGCGCCCACAAGCCGATCGACGTACGGGACACAGATGTGGCGTGACTGTGTACGGTATGGCTGATTGCGCTAGTATCGCGTACATGACTACCTTACCCGTCGCCGATGCGCGGGCCCAGTTGTCACGGTTGATCGACGCGACGATGACAACCCACGAGCGCTTCGAGATCACCCGCAACGGGCACCGAGCCGCAGTGCTCATGTCCGCTGACGATTACGACATCCTGCAGGACACCATTGCGGTGCTGTCGGATGCAGAACTGCTCATGGCTCACCACCAGGGTCGCGCTGCCATCGACGCTGGCGATTACCTCGACGCTGATCAGCTTGCTCACTCGATGCGCGAAGCTGGACGCCTGCCGCAGTGAGCGAGCGCTACCGGCTGCGCATAGCCCGGCCGGCGGTAAAGGCCCTGGCCGAGGTGCTGCCCGAGAAAGTCGCCACTGCAGCCTACGAGTTCATTACTGGCCCGCTGCTCGATAACCCCCGCCGGGTGGCAAGCCGCTTGATCCGCCGATGGCGCCGGCATGGACCGCACGTCGCGGCACCTACCGCATCCTTTATTACCTCGACGAGGATCACCGGGTAGTCGAGGTTACGGCGATCCGGCACCGCTCAGACGCCTATCGGACATGATCCGTTCGCGAATCGGTCGTTGCGGAGGATGCTCCGTATGACGATCGTCATACGGGACACGGTTCACTCGGTCGGGCGCATGGGGCTGGGAGGATGGCGCCGTGACTTTTCACGCGGTGGTTCGGGTGTTCGGATGACCCGGCTTCCCTAGCGGCACCCTTGGTGCCCG
>JAABUK010005739.1_pt1 | contig 19084 bp, 17 predicted proteins | sample 5559141 | NCBI WGS metagenome assembly JAABUK01 (sample SAMN10711869, study PRJNA513367) | rock metagenome | isolation source: Antarctica rocks | place: Antarctica: Victoria Land, Pudding Butte nord | collected 2016-01-03 | reverse complement strand
ACACACTAAAGGAGCGACTGCTACACTGCTATAAGTTGCCTTTTTGAGCAGTTGTAAGTTCGATTCTTTTGTGTCATCTTCAAAGAACTTTTTTGGGTAACCAAAAATTAATTACTCGCAATGACGGATGTCTTGTGCAACAAGAACAATATAAAACGGATTGATAATACAATACTTCTATAAATAATTATGGTTGATATAACACATAAAGTAAGCAGTTTAAGAAAAGCAGTTGCGACCGCTGTTGTAAAAGTATCGAAGCAGGAAACGATTGATGCTATTCAAAACAAACAGGTTCCCAAAGGAGATGTGTTCGAGTTTTCAAGAGCTGCAGGTTTATTAGCTGTAAAAAAAACAAGCGATGTTATCCCGGATTGTCATCCATTGCCTGTTGAATATACTGCCATAAAACACGTTATTGACGGACTTACTGTTATCATTTCTGTAGAGGTTCATACCATTTATCGTACAGGTGTGGAAGTAGAGGCTATGCACGGTGCAGCAATAACAGCATTAACCATGTACGATATGCTGAAGCCGATTGATAAATCTATACAAATAGAAACCATACAATTAGAAAGTAAGAAAGGCGGAAAATCAGATTATAAAGACTTTCCTGCCCATACTTTACAATGTGCAGTCATTGTTTGTTCTGACAGTGTTTCTGCAGGCACAAAAGAAGATTTCTCAGGGAAAGCTGTTATTAAAAAAATGGAGCGAAACGGTTTAAATGCTTCCATCTATGAAGTTATTCCTGATGAATTTAGTGTTATACAAAGCAAGGCAAAGCAGTTAAGTGAACAAGGTTTTAACCTCGTCATTTTTACCGGCGGTACAGGTTTGTCAAAGAGAGATGTAACGCCGGAAGCTATTGAGCCTTTGATAGAAAGAAACATTCCCGGCATTATGGAAGCAGCAAGAAATTACGGGCAGGAACGTATGCCTTATGCGATGTTATCACGGGGCGTAGCGGGTTTTATAAAAAACACCCTTGTGCTTACTTTGCCCGGTTCTGTAAAAGGCGCAGAAGAAACGATGGATGCTTTGTTTCCTTACATTATTCATATTTTTAAAGTCGCAGAAGGGTTTAATCATGCTGTTATTTAAGGTAAAATTTTATTGATTAATCTTGCAAAAAAAGCAATTCAATTTACAGGATTAAGTATTTAGTTCGCATATCTCTTGCCCCGTTGCTTTAGCCCGGGATGAGGATAATTTTTGGTTTTCAGCTTTAGCATAACAACTCAGCTTGTGACATATTTTGGCTAAAGCCTCCACGTCTCTTTACTATATTCCCTATACCTAAAGGATCAGGGCAATTTAAAACATGGAAATGAAATAGTAAACGTTGCCAACTAAATACCTAATCCTATCAATTTATATATTCAACACAGAAAAGTTTAAAAATGATAACAAGAATATGGCACGGAATAACCAAAGGGGAAGATGGTGACGCCTACTTACTTTATATTGAAGAAACGGGAATTAAGGATTATAGAAATATACCAGGAAATGTATCAGCAATGATCTTGCGGCGAATGGAGAATGAGGTATGCCATTTCTACACAATAACTAAATGGGATAATATGGAAAGCATAATTAAGTTTGCGGGCAGTGATTATGAAAAAGCAAGATATTACCCGGAAGATAAAAAATACCTGTTAGAGTTTGAGGAAAATGTAATACACTGCGAAACTTTTGAATATTAGTTTCGCAATTAAGAGGTACCGCACCTTCAGGCTTTTAACAGGAATAGAAAGACCATTTAAAAAACTGAATATGAGGTTATTTGTTCCATAGGAACAATTTGTGGGTAGAAATGTAAGGTGTCAATATATCATCCCTTGTTCCATAGGAACAATTCGTGCTTAAGCAGAGCACCACCATACGTTCCTCCGGAACGTTATTGATTTAATGCCTCTGTAATTTCTACCCACAATAAGTCCTTACAGGACAATTAAGACGAGCTTAGACGTGCCACGCCTACAAAGTGTGGCACGTCTAAGCTGATTATAAAAAGCATACAAACTCATGGAAAACATTATAATAAGAAGAGCAGTCAAAGAAGATTGCCTGAGAATATTAGAGCTCATACGCGAACTGGCATTATTTGAAAGAGCGCCCGAAGAAGTGACCGTAACTCCAGAGCACTTTGCAGAAAGTGGTTTTGGAGAAAACCCTGTCTGGTGGGCTTTTGTAGCCGAAACGGAGGGAAAGGTGCAGGCCTTCGCTCTATATTACATACGCTACAGCACCTGGAAAGGCCAGAGAATGTTTTTGGAAGATTTGTTGGTAACAGAAAAAATGCGGGGCAAAGGAATTGGCCAATTACTTTTTGATGTATTAATTAAAGAAGCCAAAGAAAAACAATTAAACGGCATTGTATGGCAGGTGCTGGAGTGGAACGAACCGGCGATAAAATTTTACAAAAAGCTGAACGCAGCTTTTGATGCTGAATGGGTCAATTGCAGTGTGGAACTGTAAAGAGGTTTAATAAAAATTTTCAGCTAACTCCATCAACCACCGCTGCTTTTAAAATTTTACTTACCAACCCCTGTAAAACTTTCCCGGGTCCGACTTCGGTAAAATGTGTTGCGCCATCATTTACCATTGCTTCTACTGACTGAGTCCAACGGACGGGGCAGGTTAACTGGTTTATTAAATTATTTTTTATTTCTTCCTGATTTCTTACTGCTTTTGCCACCGTATTTTGGTAAACAGGGCAAACTGGTTCATTAAACTTTGTTGCTTCAATAGCAGTTGCAAGCTCTTCTTTGGCGGGTTTCATCAGCGGGCTATGAAAAGCACCGCTGACCGGCAGCACCAAAGCACGTTTGGCGCCTGCGGCTTTCATTTTTTCGCATGCTGTTTCAATTCCTTTCTTACTGCCGCTGATAACCAATTGCCCGGGGCTATTAAAGTTTGCCGGCACTGCCACTTCACCTGTGTCTTCCTGTATTTCTAAACAGATGGCAACTATTTTTGCGTCGTCTAAACCAATGATAGCAGCCATAGACGACGGGCTAAGCTCACACGCTTTTTGCATAGCCTTTGCCCGTATTATTACCAGTTTTAATGCATCTTCAAATAGTAGCGTTTTATTAGCTGCCAGTGCAGAGAATTCTCCCAAAGAATGGCCGGCAACCATATCAGGCTTTGGGTCTGCAATAGTTAAATAAGCAATTACCGAATGTAAAAAAACAGCCGGCTGGGTAACGGTGGTCTGCTTCAGATCGTCGTCTGTACCATTAAAAAGCACGTCTGATATTCTGAAACCGGCTATCTCGTTTGCCTGTTCAAAAAGAACTTTGGCTGCTGCGTTATTTTCATATAAACTCTTTCCCATTCCCGAAAACTGGCTTCCCTGTCCAGGAAAAATGTAAGCATGTTTCATTGGTGATGTTTTCATTTGAACGCCATCTTAGTTAGATAATATTTTGGAAACAATCTTGTAATATCAGCAATACCTGTTAAATAATCAATGAAGTTCTGAAGAAATAAGCTTCAAAAATTCATTTCTTGTCGGGTATTTTTCAAATTCTCCAAAAAAAGCGGATGTTGTAGTAACGGAATTTTGCTTTGATACACCCCGCATCATCATGCACAAATGTGACGCCTCGATAACTACTGCGGCTCCGAGCGGACTTAAAGTTTGTACCATTGCATCCAGAATTTCGGTAGTTAATCTTTCCTGCACCTGCAGTCGTCTTGCGTATACGTCTACAACGCGGGCAATTTTGCTAAGCCCGGTTATCCATCCGTTAGGTATGTAGGCAATGTGGGCTTTTCCATAAAACGGCAGCATGTGATGTTCGCACATGCTGTACAGCTCAATATCTTTTACAACGATCATTTCACTGATATCTTCATGAAATTTTGCAGAGTTTAAAATGGCATGAGCATCCTGCTGGTAGCCTTGTGTAATAAACTGCATTGCTTTTGCAATTCTTTCAGGCGTTTTTAATAAGCCTTCGCGGTCAGGGTTTTCACCAATTAAAGAAATGGTTTCACGGTAATTTTTTATAAGCCCATCGCTCGTCTCTTTGTCATATTCCTCTTTCTTATGATATGCCATAAATATATATTGTATGCTTTTTAAGTCGTTTTTAAAAATGCCGGATATTCTACGTAATTTCTTTCCGTCTCATATAGTCTTACTTGCAGTTCTAAAGCCTGGTTGATTTTTTCGCGCAGAATTTTATAAATAACAATAGCAATATTTTCGGCTGTAGGGTTTGTGTTCTTAAATTCTTCTATATCAAGATTAAGGTTTTTATGATCAAATTTGTTTAAAACATTTCTTTCAATAAGCTCACTTAATACTTTCAGGTCTATTACAAAACCCGTTTCAGGGTCAGGCTCTCCAACCACTTTTACAATCAATTCATAATTATGGCCATGAAAATTTGGATTGTTACACTTGCCAAAAACCGACGCATTCGTGCTTTCATCCCATGCAGGATTCTGAAGCCTGTGTGCTGCATTAAAATGTTCTTTACGGTAAACAGATACTTTATTATTCATAAAAAGAAATTTCAAAAAAGATTACAGTAAGAAAAAGATTTACGTGAATAAAGAATTACTCGCCAAAATATTCTACATAAATACGCGGCGTCTCGTATAGCTTTACACAATGCAAGGCAATATGCGCCGGTAACTGACCCTGAAGCTGATTCCATATTTCCATGGCAAGCACTTCTGTGCTGCACATTTTTCCCTGCAGAAAATCAACATCCATATTCAGGTTTTTATGATCAAGTTTTTTAATAACCTTTTCCTGTATTATTTTGCTTAAATTCTTTACATCAAACAAAAAACCTGTTTCAGCGTCAATATTTCCTTTGATAGTTATATAAAGCTCAAAATTGTGCCCGTGCCAGTTTTCATTTGCGCATAGCCCAAAAACTTCTTCATTTTTTTCTGCGCTCCAGGCCGGGTTGTACAGTTTGTGGGCGGCATTAAAATGTTCTAACCGGGTAAGATAAACCATTCTCCTCAAAATTTTTGCAAAGGTAATATGATGTATTAAAAACTGCACTTTTAAAAATCAGAATATAACATTACCTGTCAATTGAAATAAATTCCAAAAAAGTTCAAATGCTGCATATCAATTTCTGCTGAGTATTCTTAAAGAGTGCTGTCTGTCTTAATGGCCAATTCATTTATCATTTTACCGGTAATTCTTGTTTAAACCAAAATATAATAGTTTTTAATCATTATATTTGAAATCGAAGCCTTGTCTTAATATGAAAAAACAATGGATGAAATGTAACCTCGTTTTACTGCTGCTGGTTATATTTTATACTTCATCCATTTCTCAAAGTCTTGTTCCTGATACTTCTTCAGCGCCTGAGTATAAAAATGCGGTCGCCTTTTACAACCAGTCACTCAGTGAAGAACTGCACCTTTTCAACGGAAGGGAATACAAAGGATACGCTGAGCAGTTCAATGAAGGAACGCCTTATTTTTTAAGTGATAAATGGAGTAAAGGCACCTTGCATTACGAAGGAAAAATGTATGAAAATGTTTCCTTGCTATATAACGTGGCCAAAGATGAATTAATATGTTTATATATTGATAAGGCTTCAGCAGTACTGCTTGACAAGCAGAGAGTTTCCGCTTTCTCAATAATGAATCATCACTTTATACACCTGCCGTCTGACAGCCTGCATACTTCTTCAATAACCCCTGGTTTTTATGACGAGCTATATCACAGTAATAATAGTTTAATTGCAAGACGAACAAAAAACATCCAGACTTTTCTCAGGCAATCAGGAGCGGAAATAAAAGTTTTTTCCAAAGACCATTACTATCTGCGGAAAGGTGACGGGTATTACGAAGTGAATAATAAGAAAACATTTCTGCATAATCTTGGTGATAAAAGAAAGGAGCTGCAACAATACATAAGACAAAACAAGCTCAGCTTTAAAAAAGACATGGAAAATGCAATGACCAAAACTCTGGCGTATTACGATCAGCTATCAAATAAATGATGAAAAAGCTATACTTTTTGCTTTTATTATGCAGTTTATGTATTCCGGGGATGATACATAGCCAGACTGTGAAAAATACTTTAATAACTGTTGATGCCCAAAGTGTAAGTATCGAAGAATTAATAAAGCAGGTAGAAAAGCAATCAGGTTATTTTTTTTATTATAATCCTGCGCAGTTTGATTCGTTTTCTGTAAATGTTATCGCAAAACAACTGCCATTGCAGGAAGTATTGAAATTCGTTTTTCGCAACACAGATTTTTTTGCTTCAATAGATCCTGAAAACCACGTTTTTCTAACCAAAGGAAGAGCTATTCTGACTGAACTTTCTTCGGCTGCTGATATCCGGAGAAACGACTCATTAAGACGCACAGGACATTTGTTTAATAATAAAGAATTAAATGCCCAAAACAGTTTTGCCGATAATAAACTGATACAGATAGGCATTAAAACCAACACTATAAAACCGGGAGCAGCAACGCTGTCAGGATACGTTCTTTCTTATAAAACAAATGAACCGCTGCATGATGTAATCATATCTGAAGAAAACGGGCGTATGCTTGCCCGAACCGACAGCAATGGTTATTACAATATTTCCCTTGCGAAAGGACGAAATAATTTAGTGATAAAAAGCTTTGGCAAAAAAACAGCCCGGCGGCAATTAATGGTGTATGCAGACGGAACACTGAACATAGAACCGCAGGAAGAAATAAGAGTATTGGAAGATGTGCTCGTCTCTACACAACGGTCAATAAATGTAAACAAGCCGCAAATGGGAGTGGAGCGGTTAAATATAAAAGCGATAAAGAACGTACCGGCTGTTTTCGGAGAAGCTGATATAATGCGTGTAATACTTACTTTGCCAGGTGTAAAATCGGTGGGGGAAGCAAGCACAGGATTTAATGTAAGAGGAGGTTCTGCCGATCAAAATCTTATTCTTTTCAATGATGGCACTATTTATAATCCATCTCATTTTTTTGGCTTTTTTTCAGCCTTTAACCCTGAAATGGTTAAAGACGTGGAATTGTATAAAAGCAGTATTCCCGCCCAATATGGCGGACGGCTTTCTTCAGTATTAGACATCACAGGCCGCGAAGGCAATAAAGAAAAATATGCAGGATCAGCAGGCATTGGCTTACTTACCAGCCGGGTAAACATAGAAGGACCCATTCAAAAAGGTAAATCATCTTTTAATATAGGAGGCCGTACCACGTACTCTGACTGGCTGCTGAAGCTGCTGCCCGAGCGGTCAGGCTACAGAAACAGCGCTGCTTCATTTTATGATCTGAATCTTCTTTTGAGCCAAAAAATTAATGACAGGAATGACCTTACTCTTTCAGGATACCTGAGCAAAGACCAATTCAATCTTAACAGCGACACTCTTTACGGATACAAAAATTATTCGCTTTCGGGCAAATGGAGACATGTTTTTAATAAACAAATCGAAGGAACTTTCACCGCTGCTTATGACCGGTATACTTATGAAAATACCAGCAAAAAAAATAAGGTAAATGCTTACAAAATGGCATTCGATATTAATCAGTTAAATCTGAAAACTAATTTTACTTATACCTTCAGCAAAACACATCTTCTCGATTTTGGTGCAAGCTCTGTATACTATAAGCTTCATCCCGGCTCGTTTACGCCCGTGGCTTCTGAGTCGCTGGTAATGCCTGTAATTTTACAACCCGAGCAGGCATTGGAAAGTGCTTTATATGTTAGCGACCGTCTTGATATCGGTCCAAAATTTTCTGTCAGCGCCGGCCTTCGTTATTCTATGTTCAATTACCTTGGTGCTAATAATGTAAATATATATGCGCCCAACCTTCCCGCAGATGAAAGCAGCTTTATAAAAACGGATGCTTATAAAAACGGCCAGGTTATTAAAACTTACATGGGACCGGAAGTCCGTTTGTCGGGCAGGTATTCATTAACCAACAAGTTCTCTATAAAAGCAAGTTATAATACACTTCGCCAATATATACACATGCTTTCAAATACAACCGCTATTTCTCCCACAGATATCTGGAAGCTAAGCGATCCTAATATAAAACCGCAGTTTGGTGACCAGGTTTCACTCGGGTTGTTTAAAAATTTTAAAAAAGATTCTATAGAGATGTCGGTGGAAGTGTATTATAAAAGATTGAAAAATTACCTTGATTACAAGAGCGGAGCGCAGCTGGTTTTAAATCCGCATATAGAAACGGATGTTATCAATACAAAGGGAAAAGCGTATGGAATAGAATTTATGGCAAAGAAAAAAACAGGAAAATTGAACGGTTGGCTCAGCTATACTTATTCACGCACCTTGCTGCGGGTGAACGACTCCTCTGCCGGTACTATTATTAACGACGGCAATTTCTATCCTTCCAATTACGACAAACCGCACGATGCCACTTTGGTTGGAAACTATGCTATAAACCATCGTTTCAGCCTGTCTCTCAATGTTACTTACAGCACTGGCAGACCCATCACTTTACCTATCGGCCGCTATTATTACAGCGGCTCGCAACGGGCTTTGTATTCTGACAGAAACGCGTACCGCATACCTGATTATTTCCGTACAGATTTTTCTATGAATATTGATGGAAACCACAAAGTTCACCAGTTTTGGCACAACTCCTGGACAATCGGCGTTTACAATCTTACAGGAAGAAAAAATCCTTATTCTGTTTATTTCACTTCCGAAAATGGTGTGGTAAATGGTTATAAGTTATCCATTTTTGGCAACGCCATTCCTTTCATCAATTTAAATATAAAGTTTTGAGTATGTTTTGGTACCGGCGATATATTTTCATAGCATCATCGTTGCGCCAACTGGCGGATGCGTTCATCAGCAAACCTTTGGGCATCAAAAGCAGCGGCTGTCAGATGAAATGGCTTGCACTTTTTGCAGTCATTTTTGCTGCGGGATGCAGACAAAGCTATGAGCCGGCTATTAAACCTGAACAAACTCATTTTTTAGTCGTCGAAGGTTTTATCAATGCAAATGGAGCAACCAATATTACTTTAAGCCGCACTGCACACCTTAAAGACAGCTCTGAAGTAATAACAGAGCAAGGTGCAGCCATTACAATAATGGGAGAAGATAATTCTACAATTCCGCTTTCTGAAAATATTGCCGGTCATTATCAATCGGATTCAGTAAGTTTAAATAACAATCAAAAATACCGTCTTCTCATAAAAACTGCAGCAGGCAAAGATTATTTGTCGGACTATGTTGCTGTAAAACAAACGCCGCCCATAGACAGTGTTAGCTGGGACAATCAAAATGATGGAGCACATATTTATGTAAATAGCCACGATGCCCAAAATAATACGTTGTATTATAAATGGGATTACGCAGAAACATGGGAAATAGTTTCTCACTATGACGCCGCGCTTAAATACTTTCCAGGCGAGGCTCCTGATGGCAGCGAGGGTTATGTTAGAGCAAGAGATGAAGATGAAATGAAAAAAATGAAATATTGCTGGCAAAATACTGCATCAAATAACATTCACCTTGGTTCATCTGTGTCCCTTACAGGTGATGTCATTTCTTTAGAACCCATTGTATACATACCACGAGGTTCTGAAAAATTAAGTGTGCGCTATAGCATTATTGTAAAACAATATACCCTTGACAGACAGGCTTATGATTTCTATCAATTAATGAAAAAAAATACAGAATCTTTAGGGTCTGTCTTTGATGTACAGCCATCGGATATTACCGGTAATATACATTGCACCAGTAACGATAAAGAAAAAGTAATTGGATACATTACGGTCAGTACTGAACAGAAAAAAAGAATATTTATTACTAATGAACAGGTGATGGGTGCACAATGGAAATATAATCTGCAATGTGAAGAGAGGTACGTAGTAAACAAATCCGATAGTCTTGTTATTTTTTTCAGAGGTAATGAGTATATTCCGTATAGTGAGAAAGGCCTGGCAGAAGGTTATTTTTCTGTTACGGAAAATTGCGCAGACTGCAGAACAAGAGGTACTAATGATAAACCGGATTTTTGGTAACAAACATTGTGAAAAAACTTTTATATATTTTAATAGTATTGCTAACAGCAGGTTGTAAAGAAGAATTCAACCCGCCTGTAAAAGCTTTAGAAACCAACTACCTTGTTGTAGAAGGTTTTATCAATGCACAGGGCACAACCAGTATCACATTAAGCCGGACTGCACAACTTCATGATACAGCTGCTTCACCAACAGAGCAAGGCGCAGTTATATCAATAATGGGAGAAGATAATACAGCAATTCCACTTTATGAGAACACCGCCGGTCATTATCAATCCGATTCTGTATCATTAATTCAAAATCAAAAATACCGTCTTCTCATAAAAACAGCAGCAGGCAAAGATTATTTATCGGATTATGTTGTTGTAAAAGAAACGCAGCCAATTGACAGTGTAAGCTGGCGAAATGAAAATGATGAAGTAAATATTTATGTGAATAGCCATGACAAACCAGGAAACAGCCGTTATTATAAATGGAGTTATGAAGAAACATGGGAAGTACACTCAAAGTGGCCAGTGCTATATGGATATGTGAATAGAAACGTATCTGCAACGAATCAGAATGAAATAGACAAAATGTTTTACTGCTGGCGTTCTCAACAATCTTCTGACATTATTTTAGGATCAACTGCCTCGCTTAGTGATAATATTATAAGCATGGCGCCTCTTGTTAATATTCCCCGAAATAAGGAACAGCTTGCTATCCGCTACAGCATTCTTGTAAAACAGGTTGCTTTAGACAGGCAAGCCTACGAATTTTACCAGGTAATGAAAAAGAATACAGAAACAACAGGCTCTGTTTTTGGCCCGCTTCCTACCGATCTTTCAACGAACATTCATTGCGTCACAAATCCTGCTGAAAAGGTAATCGGATATATGTCTGTCGCTACGGAAGAAAACAAAAGAATTTTTATTTCAAATGCAGAGGTTGCAGGGTGGAATTATCAATCAGGATGTATAAGTACTTTGGTTCTTAATGACCCTGTAAGTTTGTCAGTATTTGACAATAATGGGTTGATTCCTTATGCTGAAGCTATTGAGGGACTTAATACACTTGGCTTTTATGCTTCAAATGAATTCTGCATGGATTGCAGAACAAGAGGCTCTAACATAAAACCCTTATTTTGGTAACAGATTCAAGTATAAAATGAGCAATTATAAATATATAAAAGGCATGTTTTTCAGAGCTGTTATTTTTATTTGTTCCGGGTTTGTTTTTACATTTTCCCGTGCACAATCAAATGTTTCTGATACTATTCAAAAGCATTTTAACGAATATCAGCAAAACAACCTGCAGGAAAAGTTATTTATTCACACCGACAGAGATTCTTACATAGCCGGAGAAACGGTATGGTTTAAAATATATTATGTCAATGCAGCAGACAATCATTTGCCCGGCCTGAGCAAGGTTGCATACGCAGAAATATCAGATAAAAATGAGCAACCGGTACTGCAGGCTAAAATTTCGTTGGAGAAAGGAACGGGAAACGGCTTTCTTAGCTTACCGGCGTCGCTGCCTTCGGGCAACTATATCTTCAGGGCTTATACTAACTGGATGAAGAATTTTGATGCTGATTTTTATTTTCAAAAGACACTTACCGTTATCAACACTTCTAACAATAAAACACCTGATACCGCTAAAACTCTAAAACGTTTTGATATACAATTTTTCCCTGAAGGCGGCGATCTTGTCAATGGCATTCAAAGCAAAGTTGCCTTTCGCATGACAGATGAATCTGGTACAGGCATTGATTTTAATGGCGCCATTATTAGCGAGGATAATGATACTGTTGTTCGGTTTCGCCCGGCAAAATTTGGCATCGGCTCGTTTATTTTTACTCCTTATAAAAATAAACAATACAAAGCTGTTATAAAACCTGCAAACGAAAACAGCATTACTCAAAATCTTCCGCCTGTCCGTGATAATGGTTTTGTAATGACGGTAAGTGATCCTGGTAAAGAAAGATTAAAGATTTCTATTCAAACCAATACAAACGATCCATCTGTTTACTTGTTTATACATGCACAACAGCACATTAATACTGCGGAACTTATTTATATAAAAAACGGAACGGCAGAGATAGAAGTTGATAAAAATAAACTGGGAGAAGGCATATCGCATATTACTTTATTTAACAGCGGCAACCAGCCCGTTTGCGAACGGTTGTATTTTAAAAATGTACAAAAAAAATTACTTATAAATGCCGCTGCAGACACTGTACAATATACAACACGTAAAAAAGTAACGATAGATATTTTGTCTGAAGATGAAGCAGAAAAACCTGTGCAGGCAAATATGTCAATGGCAGTTTTTTTAACGGATTCAATACCGTTGAAAAATGAAGATATATACAGTTATTTGTCGCTGTCATCAGATTTAAAAGGCAGAGCAGAACACCCGGAATATTATTTCAAGGACACTTCTGCAGAAACAAAACAAGCATTAGACAACCTGATGCTTACACACGGCTGGCGCAGATTTAAGTGGGCAGATGTGCTGGCAAATAAAAAACCGGCTCTTCACTTCATTCCCGAATATGAGGGACATATTGTAAGCGGCAAACTATTAAATGCAGTATCAGGAACTCCTGAAGAAAACGTTGTTGCCTTTCTTTCTGTTCCCGGCATTCATTTTCAACTATATACTTCAAGAAGCAATAATGAAGGAATGGTGTATTTTAATACAAAAGATTTGTATGGCCCGAAGCTGATAGTTGCTCAGGCAAATACGCAGCAAAACAACAATTACCGTGTAGATTTCACCAGTCCTTTTTCGGAAAGTTATTCTTCTTATAAAATCCCTTATTTTCATTCTTCTGCAAATGCAGCAGCCAATCTTTTGCAGCAAAGCATCAATGCGCAGGTACAAAATGTGTATGCACGCGATACCGGCACTTATTCACTGCCTGCACACTTAAACACTGCTCATTTTTATGGCAGGCCCGACATTACATATAAGCTCGAAGATTATACCCGTTTTCCAACTATGGAAGAAGTGCTGCGAGAATATGTGCGCGAAATAAATGTAAGAAAAAGACGCGATAATTTCAGGTTGACAATGGTTGTAAAAAACGAAATCGGCAATCCCGATGTAAAGAATCCAATAGTGTTTTTGGATGGAGTACCGCAGTTTGACGACGGAAATAAAATAACACATTACAGCGCTTTAAAAGTAAAAGCGCTCGATATTATCCTGGATAAATATTATCTCGGTCCTGCCACTTTTGATGGTATTGCAAGCTTTACAACCTACAAAGGCGATCTCGAAGACTTCCAGTTAGATACAGCCGCAACGGTGATGGATTATGATGCTTTGCAGCTTGAGAGAGAATTCTATTCACCCGTTTACCAGACGAGAGATGAATTGGAAAGCCGTTTGCCTGATTTTAGAAATCTCCTTTATTGGGCGCCGGATATACAAACAGATAAAAACGGAAAGCAACAGGTAAGCTTTTATACATCAGACCAACCGGGAAAATATGCAGCCGTTTTGCAGGGATTATCGGCAGCAGGCAATGCCGGATCCAAAGTATTTATGATTGATGCAAAAAAGGGGAAATAAAAGCTGTTTTGAAAACGATCGGAAATGAACGTAGAAATTGTACTTGTTGAAATTGCTGTTTATGCTTACAATGGCAGTTAATATTTTATTATGAAAAAACTTTTTTCGATTTTTTTTATTCTTTTCTTTTTTGCTATTAATTCAATTTCCCAACCCTTACCTGTACCAAGCCAGGGACAATTGGCATGGCAACAGTTGGAAACAACTGCTTTTCTCCATTTCACAGTTAATACGTTTACAGATAAAGAATGGGGTGAAGGAAATGAAGACCCGAAGATTTTTAATCCCACAGCTTTTAATGCACGAAAAATGGTGAAAACATTAAAGGACGCAGGTTTTAAGATTGCCATCATTACTGCAAAGCATCATGACGGCTTTTGTTTGTGGCCGTCAAAGTATACCAGTCATTCGGTAAAAAGCAGCTTATGGAAAAATGGTAAAGGTGATGTTGTAAAAGAAATAGCTGATGCGTGCCGCGAATACGGAATCAAGTTTGGCGTTTATCTTTCTCCCTGGGACAGGAATCAACCTCTTTACGGCACCGATGAATACAATACTTATTATAAAAACCAGTTGCGTGAGTTGCTTACCAATTATGGAGAAGTTGCGGAAGTCTGGTTTGACGGCGCAAAAGGAAAAAACGCAAAAGATATGCAATACGACTTTCCGGGTTTCTGGAAAGTGGTTCGTCAATTACAGCCGAAAGCTGTGATGTTTTCTGATGTTGGTCCTGATGTGCGTTGGGTCGGTAATGAGTCAGGTAATGCCGGTGAGACTTGTTGGTCAACTATAACTACCGACGGTATGGCACCCGGCAAAGCTGATCCAAATTATCTTAATACCGGTGATCCTGACGGAAAATCATGGATACCTGCAGAAACTGATGTCTCTATCAGACCAGGTTGGTTTTATCATGCTTCCGAGGACGATAAGGTAAAGACCGGTAAGCAGCTTGTTGATCTCTACTACCAGTCAGTTGGACGTAATAGTTTACTTCTTTTAAATATACCGCCAAATAGACAAGGTGTTTTTTCTGATGCTGATGTCAGCAGTTTAAAAGAATTCAGAACTATTTTAAATGAAACCTTTAAAAACAATTTTGCAGCAGGAAATACGGATAAGGTTTTAACGGATAAAGAATTATCAACTTATATAACACTTAAAGAAAATGAACCTTTAATTATAGATTTTAAAAAAACGGTAACATTTGACCGGGCAATGTTCCAGGAAAACATTGCTACAGGCCAGAGAAATGAAGAAGCGTTATTAGAATATTGGGATGGAAAGGAATGGCAGAAAATTAACCAATTTACTACAATTGGTTACAAACGTTTATTACGCTTTCCGGCAGTTACTGCTTCCAAAGTGCGGATCACGGTTTTGAAATCCAAACAGCCCGTTCAATTAGCAGAAGCGGGATTTTATAAGGCTACTGATAAAGAATAAGATAATGTAAGTTATCATTAATTCAATTGAAACTTCTATACCAATCAATATTGTTATCAAAATTACCTCAATAGCCCAAAAGTCGAATACATTTCAGCTTAATAACTCTTATAGTGCCACTTTCATTATTACTTTTTTTCAGGCTTCTCTGCTGTATTTCTTTAGTCAATGCTCATACCAAAAACAATTGCGGAGTTAAGCTCATTTTTTAGGCCCAATAAAAAAAGTTCGATTTTTTGTTTCCCTATTATAATGCTTCATGACTAACCAGTATTTCATTGTCTTTTTATAAAGGCATATTTATAGCACAATCACTATTTTTCCTCTTGTTTTGCCTGTCTCAATTTGTCTGTGAGCTTCTGCCATTTGCCCGAAAGAATATTCTTTAAATAAATAAGCTTTCAGCGTACCTGCCTCCATCAGTTCTGCAATCTGTTCCATATCATCACCATTTGAATGTACCATATAAGGCGATGCTTTAATTTTCCTTGTTTCAGCAAGTTTTTTTACTTCATCAGTTATGCCACCTGCGATTGTAACCAGCCTGCCTCCTTCTTTAAGCATATTTATCGAGCGGAGAGGGTTATCTCCTCCGACTGTATCAAATACCATATCTGCATCTTTCACTACATCTTCAAATTTTTGCTGGTTATAATCTACAAAATCATCTGCACCTAATTCTTTTACAAAATCGTAGTTAGCTTCAGAAGCCGTTCCTATTACAAATGCACCTAAATACTTTGCTATCTGCACTGCAAAATGCCCCACTCCGCCTGCGGCTGCGTGTATCAAAACCTTTTCTCCTGCCTGCACTTTTGCCTCGTCTATCAATACCTGCCAGGCCGTTAATGCAGCTAATGTGCCTGCGGCAGCTTCCTGTGTTGATACCAGCTCAGGCTTTTCTGCTAACTGTGCTGCCGGGGCAACAACGTATTCAGCGTATGCTTTACCATGTCCCGGAAAGTTTATCATTCCAAATACTTCATCACCTTCTTCCAGCAAAGTCACGTCTTCGCCTGCCTGCACAACTTCTCCTGCAATATCCCAACCTAAAATAACAGGTTTATCATCATTAAGGGTATTATAAAGAGCAAGCCCCTTGCGTGTTTTTATGTCTACGGGGTTTATGCTTATTGCTTTTACCTTTACCAGCACTTCATCTTTCTTTGGAACCGGAACCGGTAATTCTGTTATAATAAGATTTTCCGGTCCGCCTGGTTCTTTTAATATAATTGCTTTCATAAATAATTATTTCGTTCAACAATAGCTGCATCCATTCTGCTTTAAGAGTACGAAGGTCGCTAATATACTCTTTGTTTTCTTGCAGAGTTACAAATTTCGGGTAAAAGCTTTTATAGTGATTATTTAAAGATTATAGAAATTAACTGCATTCCCACCAAAAAAAGACTCTTGTTCATCTTTTGAGAAATTTAAAAAATAATTTTTTACTATAGAAAGTACCTGATTATAAGAAGCAGCAACAAGACAAACAGGCCAGTCTGACCCGAATATAACACGTTTAGTTCCGAAGGCTTCTGTTACTATATCAAGATAAGGAGTAAAATCTGCTGGTTTCCATAATTTCCAGTCAGCTTCTGTCACAAGTCCTGATATTTTGCACCAGACATTTTCATACTTTGCAACTGCCTGTATTTCTTTTTTCCATTCCGCTGTTTTTCCTTCTTTTATCAATGGTTTAGCAATATGATCTATTACAAATTTCTGATTGGGAAATGAGGAAACAAATTGGGGAATATATTTTAACTGGTCTGGAAAAATGAGAATGTCGTAAGTAAAATTGTATTTTTCCAGCTTACTTATTCCATTCATAAATTTTGGATGCAGCATTAGCGTTCTGTCTGCTTCTCCCTGCAAAACATGCCTGAAGCCTTTCATTTTTTCACATCCACTATAATCAGCTAATTTTTGTTCAATATCGAATGCCTGTAAATCTGCCCAACCGACCACTCCTTTTATAAAATCATGTTTTGCAGCATTATCAAGTTGAAAAATGTTTTCTTCTTCTGACTGATCTGATTGCACAGTTATACAACCATCAAAACCGTTTTCCTTTAGTAAAGGCTGCAAGTCGGGGGGCAGAAAATCTCTTTGAATAACCGTCATATCATCCGTTATCCAGCTATCTCTTACGGCGTCAAATTTCCAGAAATGCTGGTGAGCGTCAATTTTCAAAATACGCCACTACTTTTTGGCTTGACGTGCCAAGCCCTTCAATTCCTAACTCCATTAAGTCACCGGCTTTTAAAAAAAGCTGCGGCTTCATTCCCAACCCAACGCCCGCCGGAGTGCCGGTTGAAATAATATCGCCGGGAAGCAGAGTCATGAACTGACTTAGATAGGAAACCAGAAATGGAACCTTAAAAATAAGATTAGCAGTGGTGCCGTCCTGCATCATTTTATCATTCAGCTTCAGCCACAATCGAAGCTTATCAATATCTCCGATTTCATCTTTTGTTGCCAGCAAAGGTCCTAACGGTGCAAAGGTATCACAGCTTTTTCCTTTTACCCATTGCCCGCCTCTTTCCATTTGAAAAGCTCTCTCGCTAAGATCATTATGCAGGCAATAGCCGGCCACATATTCCAGCGCCTCAGCTTCATTTACATACGAAGCTTTTTTGCCGATCACAACAGCTAACTCGACTTCCCAATCTGATTTCTCAGAACCTTTTGGAATGATAACATTATCAAAAGGGCCGATGATAGCAGAAGTTGATTTAAAAAATATAATCGGCTCAGCGGGAACAGGCGCATTTATTTCTTTCGCGTGGTCTGCATAATTAAGACCGATACAAACGATTTTTGAAGGACGGGCAACAGGACTGTCAAGACTTATATTACGCGGCAACGGCTTAAGCTGATCTTTATTTTCTTCAGTGAATTTTTTCAGCCTGTTTAATCCGTCATTCTCAAAAAACTGCTCGTTATAATCTTCACCAAAAGCGGATGCATCATAAAAAGCATCGTATATAACAATGCCTGGTTTTACTTTGCCATTTTCTCTAAAGCGAATAAGTTTCATTATTAATTTTTTTACTGATCTTTTCTTAAAGATATAAAAGTAAAAGAAAACCATGCTTCTGCAATAATTAAGAGGTTTTATGTTGGATTTCAAAAGTAGTTTTAATTGTAAAGGGTTTTAGAAGCGTTTGCAAGTAAATACTTATCATGTGGTTCTGATAAAAAAATATGATAAAGAAACTGATTTTACTATTTTTGGCTATAATGATTACTGACCAACTTATAGAGGAACTTATTGCCTGTAAAAAAACGGTTGTCGAACCACCTAAAGATATGAAAGAAGGTCGGTCAGGCTTTATAAAAAAAACGTTTACACTTATTTCTTTGGATGGACAACATAGTTTCAGTGGTTTCATCACACAGAATTTGATATTTATCGAAAACTTTTCAATTGGATTAAGTTATAGCCCGAAAGATGAAAAGGGTAAAATAGTCTTGTTGAGATGTAACGGTCCCATGGGGGCACTAAAAATAGTCCGCACCATGCAAGTTGCCATATCCATACGTCAACAGCAGAAAGAATTAATAACGGGCTGAAACCTGAAGGTCAGATTGATATAACTAATGATTATTCAACTATTGAAGATGCAATACAATTTTACATTAGACGTATCAATATAGATGCTGACGATAGGAAAAAATATTTTTCACCTCCAAGTGGGCAAATTGATTTATTTGCCCAAATTGCTGACAACCTGTAATGGAAGAAATAATTCAACATATAAAAAAAGACTTCAACGAAAGATTTTCTATTAAACAGAAGAGACCAGGAATTTTTCAGTTATATCTTCCAATTTATCATGAAGATGGAGATATGATAGATTTATTCATTGTTCCTAAAGGCAATAAATATTCTTTGTGCGATTATGGCTTAACTCTGCAGAGATTGTCCTATTCTTATGATATTGATACGGAAAACAAAGAATCTATCCTTCAAAAAATAATTTCAGAAAATGGTTTAATTGAAGAAAATGGAAATATTTGTCTGGATACAAGTCCAGCTACTGTTTATTCCGATATAATGCATATAACA
>JAABUK010005738.1_pt1 | contig 19085 bp, 14 predicted proteins | sample 5559141 | NCBI WGS metagenome assembly JAABUK01 (sample SAMN10711869, study PRJNA513367) | rock metagenome | isolation source: Antarctica rocks | place: Antarctica: Victoria Land, Pudding Butte nord | collected 2016-01-03 | reverse complement strand
GTGACCGTCGGCGGAGCGCCGGACGTCCGCCGCCTGCCGGCCCTGGAGATCACCAAGATCGCCGTCGGGCCGATGAACAACAACGCCTACCTGCTCCGCTGCGCTGCGACCGGCGACACGCTGCTGATCGACGCAGCCGACGAGCCCGACCGGCTGCTCGGGCTGGTGCCTGGCGGGCTGGGCACCGTCGTCACGACGCACCAGCACCGAGACCACTGGCAGGCGCTGGCCGACGTGGTGAAGGCGACGAGTGCCTCCACGGTGGCTCACCCGTTGGACGCCGGGCCGCTACCGGTGCGCCCGGGCCGGCTCGTCGATGACGGGGACGTGGTGTCGGTCGGCTCGGTCGAGCTCTCCGTCATCCATCTCCGCGGGCACACCCCGGGCTCCATCGCCCTGCGGTACGACGACCCGGCCGGCGTGACGCACCTGTTCACCGGGGACTCGCTGTTCCCGGGCGGGGTGGGCAATACGGGGGGCAACGCCGTCGCGTTCACATCGCTGCTGGACGACGTGGAGCACCGGGTCTTCGACGTCCTGGCCAGCGACACCTGGGTCTATCCCGGCCACGGCTCCGACACCACGCTCGGCGTCGAGCGCCCCCACGTCGCCGAGTGGCGGGCCCGCGGCTGGTGAGCGCTCCCGCTGCAGCGCGGCGACCTTCGACCGGGATGCGCGAGCTCACGCCGCCCGAGGCCGGCGTGAGCTGGGCCGGGCGGCATGAGCTGCGGCCGTGAGCACCCAGATCGTGTTCGAGACGCACTCGATCAGCGAGGACAACGAACGCGGCCTAGCCAGCGGCTGGCTTCCCGGCCGCCTGTCCGTCCGGGGACGGGGCCTGGCCGCCGAGCTGGGGCAGCGCCGGTCAGGGTCGGTGGACGCGATCTTCGCATCGGACCTGGGCCGGGCCGCCGAGACGGCAGACGTCGCGTTCTCCGGCTCGGGAGTCCCGGTGCTGCTGGACTGGCGGTTGCGTGAGTGCGACTACGGCGACCTCAACGGGGCGCCGGCCGGACAGGTGCACGGCGACCGGGTGGCCTACCTTGACACCCCGTATCCCGGCGGCGAGAGCTGGCGGCAGGCGGTCGACTGCGTCGGGCGCTTCCTGCTCGACCTGCCCCGGCGCTGGGACGACCGGCGGGTGCTGGTGATCGGACATGTGGCGACCCGGTGGGGCCTGGAGTGCCAGCTGGCCGGCCGGACGGTGGAGTCGCTCGTCCAGGAGGACTTCGCCTGGCAGGCCGGCTGGGTGTATCGGCTGCCATGACGGGGACGGAGGCCATCCGGACGGTCGCCGTGGCGACGGCGACGTTGTGGACCGGTCCGGACGCGCCGCGCCCGGTGGACGCACCTGCCCTGGCGGCCGCGTCGTCCGTACGGGAGTGGGCCGCACGGATGACGCACGAGGAGCGCCTCGACCTGCACGGCCGAGTCGAGTCGCAAGTGCTGCTCGGCGACCGGGTCCTGGTGGTCGAGGAACGACCCGGCTGGGCGCAGGTGGTGGTCGCGTCGCAGCCCAGCTCGCGCGACCCGCGGGGGTATCCCGGCTGGCTACCGGCGGCCCAGCTGACGGACGTGCCGCTTCCGGATCCCACCGCCAGACAGGCCGTCGTCCGGGTGCCGACGACCTCCGCCTGCGACCGGCCCGGCGGGTCGGTGGTGCTGCCGGACGTCAGCTTCGCGACAATCCTGCCGCTGTCTGGCCTCGCCGAGGACGGCTGGCTCCCGGTGCGCTTGCCCGGACGGACGGCGTCGGGCTGGTTGCCGGCCGACGACGTCGAGATCGACGTGGGCCGGCCTGGTGCGGCGGACCTGCTGGCGGCGGCCGGCCAGTTCGTCGGTCTGGCCTACGTATGGGGTGGCACGAGCGGGCTGGGGTGGGACTGCTCGGGGCTGGTGCACGCGGTTCTGCGCCGGTACGGCCGGACAGTGCCGCGCGATGCCCACGACCAGGCGGCCGCCGTCGCCGTACCCGTCGACCCGGCCGTGGCGCTGGCCGGGGACCTGCTGTTCTTCGCCCGGCCGGGGCAACCGGTCCACCACGTCGGGATCTGCGCCGGCGCGGGGCGGATGTTGCACGCGCCGGAGACCGGGCGCGGCATCGCATACGAGCGCCTGTCGCCGGAGCGCGCCAGGACCTTGGTCAGGGCCGGCCGCTGGTGGTGAGACTCGCGGCCGACCGGCCGCGCCTCCCTCGGCGGCGGCGCTCAGGCGTCGCGGCGTCGATCACCTTTGGCCAGGCTGGCGACCGTGGTAACCACCAGGACCGCGAGAATGACGCCGAGCGACACGAGAACCGGGATCGTGGGCGCCCACGAGACGCCGGACCCGTGCAGCGCCTCGAAGATCAGCTTGACGCCGATGAAGGCGAGGATCACCGACAGCCCGAGGCTCAGATAGACGAGCCGCTGCAGCAGCCCGCCGATGAGGAAATACAGCTGCCGCAGGCCGAGCAGCGCGAACGCGTTGGCCGTGAAGACGAGGTACGGCTCCTTCGTCAGCCCGAAGATGGCCGGGATCGAGTCCAGCGCGAAGAGCAGGTCCGTGCTGCCGATGGCCACCATCACGATCAGCATGGGCGTGACCAGCCGCCGACCGCCCTGTAACACCACGAGGTGTGTGCCGTGATAGTCGTCTGTCGTGGGCAGCACCCGCTTGGTGAGGCGCAACACGGCGTTCTCCTGGAAGCCGGTGTCCACCTTCCGGAAGGCCAGCTTGTAGGCCGTGTAGACCAGGAATGCGCCGAAGAAGTAGAAGATCCAGTCGAAGCGGGCGATCGCCTGCGCACCCAGCGCGATGAAGGTGCCTCGGAAGATCAGCGCCAGCACGATGCCGACCATGAGCACGTTGCGTTGGTTCACCTGCGGCACCTTGAAAGCGCCCATGATGATCACGAAGACGAACAGGTTGTCCAGCGACAGGCTGTACTCGGTCAGCCAGCCGGCGAAGAACTCACTTGCATGGCGCCCGCCGAAGGTGAGCAGCACCCCGATACCGAAGGCCACCGCGAGCAAGATGTACGCCGTGACCGACAGGCCCGCCTCGCGCATCGACACGTCGTGCTCGCCGCGGCCGGCGAGCAGCAGGTCGACCGTCAGCAGGACAGCGACGGCCGCGACCGTCGCCAGCCAGACCCAGACAGGAACGTTCACAGCACACCTCCGGTGGACAACCAGTCATCACCGAAGGTCTCTCCCGCCCCACCCGCGAATCGGTGGGGCCGACGGCACCGGGCCACTCCGCGAGGCGGGCGGACCGTGCTGACGATGCCGCCGCGGCAGGGATACTCCCCTTCACAGCGTCCCCATGGTAACCGCGACGCGACCAGGCCGGGGCGCGCGAAGCGTCAGCGAACGCCCGCGACGTCCATTCCGCGAAGCTCCTTCTTCAGCTCGTTGATCTCGTCGCGCAGCCTGGCGGCCAGCTCGAACTGCAGATCCCGCGCCGCCTCCAGCATCTGCCCGTTCAGCTGCTGGATCAGGTCCGCCAGGTCGGCCCGCGGCATCCCGGCCAGGTCGCGGGCGTGCCGGCCGGCCCCGCTCGCCGCGGAGCCGCCACCCTTGGCAGACGCCCCCTTGGCCAGCCCGGGCACCGGTGCCTTGCCCCGGCTCTGCGCGCGGCCGGACCCACCGACCATCGCGTTGTCGGCCGCGTCGCGATAGATCCCGTCCAGGATGTCGACGATCTTCTTCCGCAGCGGCTGCGGGTCAACGCCGTGCGCGGTGTTGTAGGCCACCTGCTTGGCCCGCCGGCGGGTCGTCTCCTCGATCGCGTGCGCCATCGACGGCGTGACGTTGTCGGCGTACATATGCACCTGGCCGGAGACGTTGCGGGCGGCCCGGCCGATGGTCTGAATCAGCGAAGTGCCCGAGCGGAGGAAGCCCTCCTTGTCGGCGTCCAGAATCGACACCAGGGAGACCTCCGGCAGGTCGAGGCCCTCGCGGAGCAGGTTGATCCCGACCAGCACGTCGAAATCGCCCTTGCGCAACTCGCGCAGCAACTCGATCCGGCGCAGGGTGTCGACCTCGGAATGCAGGTAGCGGACACGTATGCCCAGCTCCAGCAGATAGTCGGTGAGGTCCTCGGACATCTTCTTGGTCAAGGTGGTGACCAGCACCCGCTCGTCGCGCTCGGCCCGCACCCGGATCTCGTGCACCAGGTCGTCGATCTGGCCCTTGGTCGGCTTGACCACGACCTCGGGGTCGACGAGCCCGGTCGGGCGGATCACCTGCTCGACGAACTCCCCGCCGGTGCGGCCGAGCTCGTAGGGCCCGGGAGTGGCTGACAGGTAGACGGTCTGGCTGATCCGGTCGAGAAACTCCTCAAATTTCAGCGGCCGGTTGTCCATGGCCGAGGGCAGCCGGAAGCCGTGTTCCACGAGGGTCCGCTTGCGGCTCATGTCACCCTCGTACATGCCGCCGATCTGCGGAACGGTGACATGGGACTCGTCGATGACGAGCAGGAAATCTTCGGGGAAGTAGTCGAGCAGGCAGTTCGGCGCGGTGCCGGCTCCCCGGCCGTCGATGTGGCGGGAGTAATTCTCGATCCCGGAGCAGAAGCCGACCTGCCGCATCATCTCGATGTCGTACGTCGTGCGCATCCGCAGCCGCTGGGCCTCCAGCAGCTTGCCCTGCTTCTCCATCGAAGCCAGCGACGCGGCCAACTCGGCCTCGATGCCGCTGATCGCCCGCTCCATCCGCTCCGGCCCGGCCGCATAGTGGGTGGCCGGGAAGACGAGCACCTCGCCGACCTCGCGGACCACTTCGCCGGTCAGCGGGTGCAGGTAGTAGAGCCGCTCGACCTCGTCGCCGAACATTTCCACCCGGACGGCGAGCTCCTCGTAGACCGGGAAGATCTCGACGGTGTCGCCGCGGACCCGGAACGTGCCGCGGGTGAAGGCGAGATCGTTGCGGGTGTACTGCACCTCCACGAAGCGCCGCAGCAGCTTGTCCCGCTCGATCTCGTCGCCGATACGCAGGCGAACACTGCGGTCGACATACTCCTGGGGAGTCCCGAGGCCGTAGATGCAGGAGACCGACGCGACCACGATGACATCGCGCCGGGTGAGCAGAGACATGGTGGCGGAGTGCCGCAGCCGCTCCACCTCGTCGTTGACCGACGAGTCCTTCTCGATGTAGGTGTCGGTCTGCGGGACATAGGCCTCGGGCTGGTAATAGTCGTAGTAGGACACGAAATACTCCACCGCGTTGTGCGGCAGCATCTCGCGCAGCTCGTTGGCCAGCTGGGCGGCCAGGGTCTTGTTCGGCGCCATGATGAGGGTCGGCCGCTGGAGCCGCTCGATCAGCCAGGCCGCGGTCGCGGACTTGCCGGTGCCGGTCGCGCCGAGCAGCACCACATCCTTGGCACCGCCCCGGACCCGGCGCTCCAGGTCCTCGATCGCCGCCGGCTGGTCGCCGGACGGGTCGAAGTCGCTGACCACGTCGAACTTGCCCTGGGTGGGCCGGATATCGGTGACTGCGCGCATGGCTCCACGATAGGTGGGGGGTCTGACAATTCCGACCGCTCAGCCGCCGAGCGGCTGCCAGCCGGTCCGGGCGGCCCAGGACTCCGCCCGCTCTTGGGCCGCGTCGAACCACGGCTCCTTTGCCTCGGCGTAGTCGGCCCGGACCGGATGGTCGTCGGCCAGCTGGCGCTTGACCGCCTCGTACCTGGCCCGCTCCGCCGCGTCCGCGCGCAGCCAGTCGCGGAACAGCAGGGCGTAGCGCCAGCTCGGCGACCCGTCCACCCGCAGGTGCAGATGCGCCGGACGGCCCGGATCGGCCGACGCGTGTAGTCGCTTGCCCCACTGGCCGGGGTCCGACAGCGACGGCTTGGGGCGGTCGGCGTCGATTCCGCGTACGGCCGGGAAGCCGGCGCCGGTGATTGCCGGGCCGAGTGCGTCGGCCTGCTCCAGCGAGTCGACGGTGAGCTGCACGTCGATGACGTCCTTGGCCGCGAGCCCCGGCACCGACGTGGAGCCGACGTGGTCGACGCGGAGATCCCCGACGGCATGCCCGAGCCGGCCGGTGAGGCGCCAGAACTGCCGAGGCCAGTCCAGATCGGCCGTCACGATAACCACGCTCGGGCGGCTCGCCGGCCGGCCGGCCGCCAGGTTGTCGGCGAAAGGCGCGATGCGGTCTTGCCACAGCGCGTCCACCGCCTCGTACAGGGCCGCCACCGAGCCGGTGTTGTCGAGGAGAACGTCAGCGACTGCCGCGCGCTCGGCCTCCGTCGCCTGGGTCGCGACCCGGGCCTGCGCATCCGGGGCGCTCATCCCGCGCTCGCCGACCAGCCGGGCGACCCGCAGCTGTTCCGGCGCCTGCACGACCACGACCAGCTGGTACGCCGGCGCAAGTCCCGTCTCGGCCAGCAGGGGCACGTCGTTCACGACCACGGCATCGGCCGGCGCCGCGGCGGTCAGCTCCTCGGTGCGGGCGCGGACCAGCGGATGCACGATGGCGTTGAGCCGGCGGCGGTCGTCGGGATCGGCGAAGACCAGCCGGGCGAGTTGAGAGCGGTCGAGAGCTCCGTCCGAGCCGAGGAGCCCGTCGCCGAAGGTCGCCACCACCTGCCGCAGGCCGGACGTGCCAGGTGCGACGACTTCCCGAGCCACCACGTCGGCGTCGATGATCACGGCGCCGTGCTGGGCCAGCCGTCGGGCCACCGTGGACTTGCCGGAGCCGATCCCGCCGGTCAGCCCGACCCGCAGCATCGCCGGCCGGGCCGCTATGAGACCAGCCGGCTCAGGAGCCGCCCTCGAGCTTCTTGCGCAGCGCGGCCAGCGCCTCGTCGGTGGCCAGCGCACCGGTATCCGGCGCTACCGGGTCGGAGGACGAGTACGACGTCTGCTCGGCCGCCTCTGCCTCGGCCTGCTGGGCGCCGACGATCTGCTTCTGATGCGCCTCGTAGCGGGCCTGCGCCTCGGCGTACTGCCGGTTCCACTCGTCGGCCTGCTTCTCGTAGCCGGGAAGCCACTCGGCCGTGTCGGGGTCGAAGCCCTCGGGATAGACATAGTTGCCGGCGGCGTCGTACTCCGTCGCCATGCCGTAGGCCGAGGGGTCGAAGCCGACCGCCTCGCCGATCGTGCCCTCGTTGGCCTGCTTGAGCGACAGGCTGATCCGCCGGCGCTCCAGATCAATGTCGATGACCTTGACCAGGATCTCGTCGCCGACGTTGACGACCTGCTCGGGGATCTCGACGTGGCGCTCGGCCAGCTCGGAGATGTGCACGAGACCCTCGATGCCCTCGTCGACGCGGACGAACGCGCCGAACGGCACCAGCTTGGTGACCCGGCCGGGCACGACCTGCCCGATCTGGTGGGTCCGGGCGAACTGCCGCCACGGGTCCTCCTGGGTCGCCTTGAGCGACAGGGACACCCGCTCGCGGTCGAGGTCGACGTCGAGCACCTCGACCTCGACCTCCTGACCCACCTCGACGACCTCTGACGGGTGGTCGATGTGCTTCCAGGACAGCTCCGAGACGTGCACCAGACCGTCGACGCCGCCGAGGTCGACAAAGGCGCCGAAGTTGACGATCGAGGACACGACGCCCTTGCGAACTTGTCCCTTCGTCAGCTTGTTGAGGAACTCGCTGCGCACCTCGGACTGGGTCTGCTCGAGCCACTGGCGGCGGGAAAGGACGACGTTGTTGCGGTTCTTATCCAGCTCGATGATCTTGGCCTCGAGCTCCTTGCCGACGTACGGCTGGAGGTCGCGGACGCGGCGCATCTCGACCAGCGAGGCCGGCAGGAATCCGCGGAGGCCGATGTCGAGGATCAGGCCGCCCTTGACCACCTCGATCACCGTCCCGGTGACGATGCCGTCCTCTTCCTTGATCTTCTCGATCGTGCCCCAGGCGCGCTCGTATTGCGCGCGCTTCTTGGACAAGATCAGCCGGCCCTCTTTGTCCTCCTTCTGCAGGACGAGCGCCTCGACGGCGTCACCGACCTTGACGACATCGTTGGGGTCGACGTCGTGCTTGATGGACAGCTCCCGGGAGGGGATCACGCCCTCGGTCTTGTAGCCGATATCTAGCAGGACCTCGTCCCGGTCGACCTTGACGATGGTGCCTTCGACGATGTCGCCATCGTTAAAGTACTTGATCGTCTGGTCGATCGCGGCCATGAAATCTTCGGCCGAGCCGATGTCGTTGACAGCTACCTGCGGGGTCGTGCTGGGGGCGGTCTGGTCGGTGGCAATGCTCATGTGGGCGGGGGCTCCGGGGACGGCGGCGGCGGGGACGTTGGCTGAGCAGGGCTTGAGCCGCGGCCGATCCAGGCACACAGCGCATCTGACATCGTACGGGCGCGCCACGACGGGGGTCAATCGAGGGAGGGCCGGTGGGAACTGACGCGGAGCTGGGCGCTGTCGGGGTGGTCCGACGTGCCGTCGGCGCACAGGAGTCTGTCCGGGCCAGCCGGCGTTGGTGGGACGCCGACGCCGATGCCTACCACGCCGAGCACGCGGACTTCCTTGGCGACGTGCGCTTCGTCTGGTGTCCGGAGGGCCTCGACGAGTCGGTAGCCGGGCTGCTCGGCCCGGTGGCCGGCCGCCGCGTCCTGGAAGTGGGCTGCGGGTCGGCGCCGTGCGCCCGCTGGTTGCGGACGGCCGGCGCGTGGCCCGTCGCGCTCGACGTCTCCGCTGGCATGCTGCGGCACGCGGTGGCGGCGGCCGCCCGCAGCGGGGTCGGGGTGCCGCTCGTCCAGGCCGACGCCGGGGCGCTGCCTTTTGCCGCCGGCTCGTTCGACCTGGCCTGCTCCTCCTTTGGCGCGGTGCCCTTCGTCGCCGACTCGGCCACGGTGATGCGGGAGGTGGCGCGGGTGCTGCGGCCCGGCGGGCGCTGGGTCTTCTCGGTGACCCATCCGCTGCGCTGGGTGTTTCCGGACGACCCCGGCCCGGCCGGACTGACCGCCCAGACGCCGTATTTCGACCGCACGCCCTACCTGGAAGTCGATGCGGCTGGGACGGCGACCTACGTCGAGCACCACCGGACTCTCGGCGACCGGGTGCGCGAGATCGTCGGCGCCGGCTTCACGCTGCTCGACATCATCGAGCCGGAATGGCCGGACGGCCACGAGCTGGTGTGGGGCCAGTGGAGCCCGCTGCGAGGACGGCTGGTGCCGGGCACGGCAATCTACGTCTGCGAGAAGCCGGCGGGCTGAGCCGCAGGGGTTAGTGCGCGGCGTCGGCCCATGTCCGGCCGACCCCGATCGAGACGTCGAGCGACACCGACAGCTGATAGGCCGAGCCCATCTCGCGCCGGACCAGCTCCTCGAGGGCGTCGCGCTCCCCCGGCGCCACCTCGAACACCAGCTCGTCGTGCACCTGGAGCAGCATCCGGGACCGCAGGCCGGCGGCCCGCAGCCCGCGGTCCACGCCCAGCATGGCGACCTTGATGATGTCGGCGGCCGACCCCTGGATCGGGGCGTTGAGGGCCATCCGCTCGGCCATCTCGCGGCGCTGCCGGTTGTCGCTGGTCAGGTCGGGCAGGTAGCGCCGCCGGCCGAGGATGGTCTCGGTGTAGCCGGTCATCCGGGCCTGGTCGACAACGTCGCGCAGGTATTCGCGAACCCCGCCGAAGCGCTCGAAATACGCCTCCATCTGAGTCCGCGCCTCGTCTGCGGTGATCTTGAGCTGCTGCGCAAGGCCGTACGCCGACAGGCCGTACGCCAGGCCGTACGCCATCGCCTTGATCCGCCGCCGCAACTCCGGGTCGACCTGCTCCGGCGGTATGTCGAAGGCCTTGGAGGCGACGAAGGTGTGCAGGTCCTCACCGGAGGCGAAGGCCTCGATCAGCCCCGCGTCGGCGCACAGGTGCGCCATGATCCGCATCTCGATCTGGCTGTAGTCGGCGGTCATCAGGGACTCGTAGCCGGCGCCGAAGATGAATGCCTGGCGGATCCGGCGGCCCTCGGCGGTGCGGATCGGGATGTTCTGCAGGTTGGGGTCGGTCGACGACAGCCGGCCGGTGGCTGCGATCGTCTGCTGGAAGGTGGTGTGGATGCGCTCGTGGTCGTCGACCATCGGCAGCAGCCCGTCGACGACCGTCTTGAGTCGGGCCACGTCGCGGTGCCGCAAAAGGTGCTCCAGAAGCGGGTGTGCGGTCTGGTCGTAGAGGCTGGCCAGCGCCTCGGCGTCGGTGGTGTAGCCGGTCTTGATCCGCTTGGTCTTGGGCAGGCCCAGCTCGTCGAACAGGATCGCCTGCAGCTGCTTCGGTGATCCGAGGTTGAATTCACGGCCGATGACGGCGTGGGCCTCGGCGGCCGCATCCCGTACGCCGGCGGCGAAATCGGCCTCCAGCTCGTGCAGCACGTCGAGGTCGACGGCGATGCCGGTCGCCTCCATGCCGCTCAAGACGGCGGCCAGCGGCAACTCCATGTCACTCAGCAGCGTGGTGGCGCTGCGGGTGGCCAGGTCCTCGTCCAGCGCCTGGGCCAGGTCGGCGGTGGCCCGGGCCCGGACCACCTCGATGCCGGCGACCGCGTCGTCGGCCTCGCTCTCCCCGCCGTCGAGAGTGAGCTGCTCGCCGGGCTCGGCGTCGGAGCGCAGCTCCCGGCGCAGGTAGCGCAACGCGAGATCGGCCAGGTCGAAGGATCGCTGATCGGGCTTGGCGAGATAGGCGGCCAGGGCGATGTCGCTGGTGACCCCGTCGAGATCCCACCCGCGCGCCCGCAACGCCAGCAGGGCCCCCTTCACGTCGTGGATAGCCTTGGCCGCACCGGGGTCGGTCAGCCAGCCGAGCATTGCCTTCTCGTCGTCGTCGGTCAGCTGTTCGGCGTCGACGTAGGCCCCGACTCCTTCCTCGACCGCCAGGGCCACCCCTTGTACGGTGCCGGTCCCCCGGCCCCAGGTCCCGCGGACCGCCACGCCGACCCGCGAGCCGGACATCACGTTCTCGGCCAGCCACTGGGCTACGTCGCCGGGCTGCAACAACCCGCCCTCGACGTCGAAGCCTGAGTCGGCTTCGGGCTCGGCGGCGGTCAATGTCGCCCACAACCGGTCCCGCAACACCCGGAACTGCAAGGTGTCGAACAGCTGGTGCACCTGGTCGCGGTCCCACTGGGCGACGGTGAGCTGGCTCGGCTCAACCAGCAGCGTCACGTCGCGGACCAGCTCGGTCAGCTGGCGATTCTGCAGCACCGCGGCCAGATGCTCCCGCAGAGCGTCGCCGGTCTTGCCACGGACCTCCTCGACCCGGTCCACCAGGGCGTCGAGCGAGCCGAAGTCGCGGATCCACTTGGCCGCCGTCTTCTCCCCCACGCCCGGGATGCTGGGCAGGTTGTCGCTGGGATCCCCGCGCAGGGCCGCAAAATCGGGGTACTGGCGCGGGGTCAGGTCGTAGCGCTCCTGCACGGCCGCCGGCGTCATCCGCGACATCTCCGACACGCCCCGCTTGGGATACAGCACGGTGACGTGGTCACTGACCAGCTGGAAGCAGTCCCGGTCGCCGCTGCAGATCAGCGTGTCGATGCCCAGTGCCTCGGCCTGGGTGGCGAGGGTGGCGAGCACGTCGTCGGCCTCGAAGCCCTCCGCGGTGACGACCGGGATCCGCAGCGCCTCCAGCACCTCCTGGATGAGGCTGACCTGGCCCTTGAAGTCCGTCGGGGTCTCGCTGCGATTCGCTTTGTACGCCGAGAACTGCTCGGTCCGGAAGGATCTCCGCGAGAGGTCGAAGGCCACGGCGAGGTGCGTGGGCGCCTCGTCGCGGAGCAGGTTGATGAGCATCGAGGTGAAGCCGTAGACCGCGTTGGTGGGCTGCCCGGTCGTGGTGGAGAAGTTCTCCACCGGCAGGGCGAAGAACGCCCGGTAGGCCAGCGAATGCCCGTCGAGGAGGAGCAAGCGGGCTGTCCCCGGCGCGGCCGTCACGGGCGAAACTCTAGTCTCGGGGTCCGACCGACCGACCCGGCCGACCACCGAGAGACGGCACATGACGGCTTCGCCCGACGAGATCGCGCAGGTGCCCCCCTCCTTCGCCAGCCGGCCCGAGCAGTTGACGGACCGGATGGGGATCGTGCTGACCGAGGTCCGGCCCGGCCGGGTCGTGGGCACGCTGCCGGTCAGCGGCAACCGCCAGCCGTACGGCCTGCTGCACGGCGGCGGCTCGTGCGTCCTGGTGGAGACGCTCGGCTCCATCGCCGCCGCGATCCACGCCAGCCCCGACCGGTTTCCGGTCGGTGTCGACATCAACGTCACCCATCACCGGGCGGCCGCCGACGGAGTTGTCACCGGTGTCTGCCTCCCCCTGCACGAGGGCCGTTCGATGGCCAGCTATCAGGTGGTGCTCACCGACGAGCGGGATCGTCCGGTGGCCACCGGCCGGCTGACCTGCGCGTTGCTGACCCGCGAGCCCGGGCAAGCCGGCTCGGTGTAACGAGGGGCTAGGTCTCGGCTCGTCCCAGCTGGGAGCGGATCAGGGCGCCGCGGACCCGGGGAGTCCGCCGGAGCGTCAGATGAGCGGGGACGGCGTCGGTCTCGGGGGCGGCCAGGTGACGGCGCAGCACGGGCAGCGGGGCCACCCGACGGACGACCACGGGGGCGAAGCCGAGCCGAGCCAGGAATCGGTTCGCCTCGCGGTCGGTGGTGGGAGCGCCGACCGTCACGTGCTCGACGCCGACCTGCTCGGCGTAGGAGCCGGCCGCGGCGACCAGGGCACGCCCGGCGCCCCTGCGCCGGTGGTCGCGGTCGACGACGAGGTGGCTCACCCGGACGATCGGCACGTCGAGCAGCTCGCCGCCCAGGTCGACCGACAGCACCGCCATGCCGACGACCAGGTCGGCCTCGGCGACGGCGAGCACGACCCGCCGGGCGGGGTTCGTCAACAGGGCCGCATAGCGGTTGCGGGTGTCGGCCGGGCTGGCCGGCCGGTTCCCATGCCGGCGACCGCCCGGGAGGCCGCGCACGTGATCGGCGAAGGACGTGACCGTGTCGAGGTCGTCGACCGTGGCATCGCGGACGGCAATGCTGCCTCGGCGCATGGACCACCTCTTCGATCGACGGAGCCCGGCCGGGCTATGGATCGCATGTCCGGCTGGCCGGCCATTGCGGGGGTACGGTAGCGCGCCGGGTAGCCGGCACACGAGCCCGCCCAGGAGGCGCCGTGAGAGGCCGACAGTGCGTAAACGGGCGGTAACGCAGTGGGTCGCAGACGTTAGGCCGGGTCTGTGCGGTGAGCCCCTGGCGCGCCGCTGACCGGGCCGGCCGGCGGCGACTCGGCCAGCTCCTCGCCGAGGTAGGCCGCCCGCACCCGATCGTCGGCCAGGAGCTCTCTTCCGGTGCCGGACAGGACGATCTCGCCGGTCTCCAGAACATAGCCGCGGTCGGCCAGGCCCAGGGCCTGTACGGCGTTCTGCTCCACTAGCAGCACCGTGACGCCGGAGGTGTTGATCTCCCGGATGATCTCAAAGATCTGCGCGACGATGAGCGGGGCCAGCCCCATGGACGGCTCGTCGAGGAGCAGCAATCGGGGCTTGCCCATCAATGCGCGGGCGATGGCGAGCATCTGCTGCTCACCGCCCGACAGCGTGCCGGCGTGCTGCTGGTAGCGCTCCTTGAGCAGCGGGAACAAAGTCAGCACGTGGTCGAGGTCGGCCTGGTCAATCCGCTTGAACCGGAACGCGCCGATCTCGAGATTCTCCTCGACCGTCATCCGGGGGAACACGTGCCGGCCCTCGGGCACGTGACAGACGCCCAGACTGATCAGCTCGTGGGCGGCGATGCCGTCGATGCGGCGCCCGTCCAGGGTGATGCTGCCGAGGGTCGGCCGCAGCATGCCCGACACCGTCTTCTGCGTCGTGGTCTTGCCAGCGCCGTTCGCGCCCAGCAACGCGACGATCTCGCCGGGGTGGGCGGCGAAGGAAATGCCTTTCAGCGCCCGGATGGCGCCGTAGCGGACCTCGACGTCGGTGACCTCGAGGTCACCGCCGGGGAGGGTGGAAGTGCCCGGGCTGCTGGACTTGCCGGCGTTACTGGACATGGCCGCACTACTCGACATAGCTGCACTATTCGAATTAGCCGCACTACTGGACATCGGCGCCCACCTCCTCCGGCGGGGTGCCCAAGTAGGCGGCGATCACCGCAGGGTCGTGCTGGATGTCGGCCGGGCTGCCCTCGGCGATCTTGCCGCCGAAGTTGAGCACCACGATGCGGTGCGCGATGGACATCACCAGCTTCATGTCGTGCTCGATCAGCAGCACCCCGATGCTGCGGCCGGTGTTGACCCGCCGGATCAGCTGGCCCAGGTCCCGCTTCTCGGCCGGGTTGGTGCCCGCGGCCGGCTCGTCGAGGAGGAGGACTCCGGGCTCGGTGCCCAGGGCGCGGGCGATCTCGAGGCGCCGCTGCTCGCCGTACGGCAAGGAGCCGGCCAGCTCGTTAGCGCGGTTGGCCATCCCGACGTCGTCCAGCAGCTCGTACGCCGCCTGAGTGCTCTCGCGCTGCTCGCGGCGCTGCCACGGCAGCCCCAGCATGGCCGAGAGCGGGCCGGACCGCTGGCGGGATTCGATCCCGACCATCACGTTCTCCAGCGCCGTGAGGGCGGGGAACAGCCGGATGTTCTGGAAGGTCCGCGCCACCCCCAAGTGGTTGATCACGTGCGTCTTCTTGCCGAGCACGCTGACCGGCGGCTCACCGACCCGGCCGGACACCGTGATGGTGCCCTCCTGCGGGGTGTAGACGCCGGTCAGGGAGTTGAACAGCGAGGTCTTGCCGGCCCCGTTGGGGCCGATGACGGCCAGGATCTCCCCGCGGTACATCTTCAGCGAGACGTCGTTGAGACTGGTGACGCCCCCGAACCTCAAGGTGACGTGGCCGACGTCGAACACGACGTCGGTCGGTGGGGCGGCTGCGTCGGCCGTCAGCGGCGCGGTCATCCTGCGGTCACATCCCCTCGCCGGCCGGAACGGCCCGGGTCTCGGCCGTACGCGGCGCGTTGAACCCGGACAGCTCGGCCCGGCGCCGGTTGGCCGGCAGCAGCCCGGCCGGCCGGAAGATCATCATCAGCAGCACCACGGCGCCGATCCACATCTGCCGGTCCTCTGCCGGCACCTGGTCACGGAGGAATTCCGGCAGCCAGGTGAGCACCGCCGCGCCGGCCATGGCGCCGGGCAGGGAGCCCATGCCGCCGAAGACGACATAGGCAACCACCAGAATGGAATTGTTGAGCACGAAATTGTCCGGATTGAAGTAGCCGACCTGGCTGGCGAAGAAGACGCCGGCGACGCCGGAGGTCGACGCGCCAATCGCGAACGCCATCAGCTTGACCCGGGCGGTGTTCACGCCGGAGGCCTGCGCGGCCACCTCGTCCTCGCGGATCGCCGCCCAGGCGCGGCCCAGCCGCGAGCCCTCCAGCCGGTAGAACAACACCACCACGGCCACGATGAGGAACAGCAGCAGATACCAGTACTGCAGCTGATTCAGCCCCCAGGAAACCTTCAACGGTCCCAGGTGGATCACCGGATTCGGCACCGGCGGCGAGGGTCCACGGGTGCTGTTGGTGAATCCACCAGCGTTGATGGCGACGATGCGGATGATCTCGCCGAAGCCGAGGGTGACGATGGCGAGATAGTCACCGCGCAGCCGCAGGGTGGGAAATCCCAGGGTGATGCCGGCGAACAGGCAGATGGCGATGGCGAACGGAATGGCCAGCAGCGGGCTCATGTGCAGCCAATCCGGCGGCTTCACCGGCAGCGAGCCGACCAGATATGCAGTGGTGTACGAGCCGATGGCGTAGAAGGCGATGAAGCCTAAGTCGAGCAGGCCGGCCCAGCCGACGACGACATTGAGCCCGACGGCGAGCAGGACGTAGACGCCGATCTCCCCGACCAGCACCTTCTGCCAGAACAGCGTGGTCGTGGGCGGGTAGAAGAGCGCCAGGGCGACTCCGGCCAGCGCCAGGCTGCGCACCGTCCCGGAGCCGGCCGACAGTCGCCCGCCGCTGGTGGACCGGGCAGGGACAAATCGGCGGCTCCCCCGACGATCGGCGGGAGCGGCCACCGCGCCGCCGGCGCCTGCCGCGGCGGCTGCCTGGTCGCCTTCGGCTGCGGGCGCCGGCACCGTGTGAGGGGTGGCCGCGAGGAATCCGCCGGCGCCGATCAGGAAGAAGCCGATGCAGGCGAGCCAGCCGCCGGCCCCGAGGTTCTGCCAGGGCCCGGTCGCGCTGTCGACGTGGGTTCGCGCGGCCAGGGCGCTGAGGTCGTACAGGGTCACCAGCGTGAGCACCACGCCGAGGAGGCCCACGCCGGCGCCGACCCAGCCCAGCGCGCGGTTGCGCAGGTAGGCCGCCGCGCCGGCGGCCACCGCACTCAGCAAGAGCAGCGCCCAGGCGAGCCAGCCGAGAAAGGCCATGGCGATTGCGGCGAGGCCGTAGCCGGTAAAGCGGGAATGGGTGTCGGCGAGCGTCGAATTGAAATTGCTCGGCGAGAACCAGGTGGCAGTAGCGAAGGCGATCAGCCCGGCGACCAAGCCGGCCACCACCAGAGGCAGGCCCAGCCGCCAGGCGAACGCGCGGTCGATGAATTCCCTCGTGGCGGCCACCTGCTGACCGGTGAGCGCGACCGCGGCACCGGCCGCCGCGATGACGAGGTAGCCGAACGCAGCCACGGCCGCGCCGAGCGAGTGGTCGATGCCGCCCGTGAAGTTGACGACGTTGGCGTGTGCGACGTAGGCGACGACGGCAGCGACCAGGCTGAGGGCCGCCCCAGTCCAGCCAACGATCCGCCGCCGGGTGGCGACGGCCACGCCGGTCAGGATGAACACCGCGAGAAGTTGCGCCCAGGCCAGCCAGCCGAAGAATGCGGTGCTGAGCGGCGACAGCCCCCCCGCCGTCTCGGACACCGCCTTACGGACAGCGCCGAACTTGGCGTCCCCCACCGGGTCGTACCAGTGCAGGAGAGTCTGAGCGGCCAGCACCGTCGCCCCACCGGCAGCCAGCGGCCACGCGCCGGGCCGGGTGAGGAAGGGCTTGACGCTCGGCCAGTAGGTGATCGCCAGGAAGGCCAGGACGCCGATGACCAGGAAGACCCCGATGCGGGGGCTGAGCAGCGACTGGCGGATCGCGTAGCCGTAGTCGGCCTGGGTTCCCTCCTGCGGTCCCCACATGAGCGCGAAGACGACGGCCGCGGCCAGGCAGCCGACAGCGCGACGGAGCAGGACGCTGCCCTGGCCCGCGGGGTTCATGCGGCCCGGCCGAGACGCTCGCCCAGGATCCCGGTCGGTCGGACGATCAGGACCACCACCAGGACGACGAAGGCGACGACGTCGGTCCACTTGGTGTCGATGTTCACCATCGGCACCATGTTCTCCACGACGCCGAGGATGAGACCGCCGATCATGGCTCCTCGGATATTGCCGATGCCGCCGAGCACGGCCGCGGCGAATGCCTTTACGCCGGGCACGAACCCCATCGTGTTAGAGAAGACAAATGCGGTGCCGAACAGGAATCCGGCCGCGCCGGCCAGGGCGCCGCCGATCACGAAGGTGCGCGAGATGGTCTTGTCGATGTCGACGCCCATGAGGCTCGCCGTCGGGGCGTCCTCGGCGACCGCCCGGATGCCGCGGCCCAGCTTGGTGCCGAGCACCAGCCGGTCCAGGAAAACCATCATCACAAGGGCGGAGACCACGATGACCACCTGCACCACCTGCACCCGGGCGCCGAAGATGTGGAATAGCACCGAGTTGCCGGCGAAATAGGGCGGGAAGGTGTTGTTGGTGAAGCGGTTGAATAGCTTGCCGAACAGCTGCGACAGGAAGAATGACGAACCGATCGCACTGATCAGGAAGGCCAGCTTTGGCGCTCCACGGCGGCGCAACGGCCGGTAGGCGACCCGCTCCAGAGTCCATGCGACAGCCGCTCCGGTCACCGCCCCGCTGGCCAGACCCGCGGCCAGCACCAGTGGCACCGCCCAGGAAGCCAGATGGGTGGAATTGCCGACCAGCCCGTGCACCACCACAAAGCTGCCGAAGGCACCGGACATGAATACCTCGCTATGCGCGAAGTTGATCAGCTGAAGCACGCCGTAGACCAGCGTGTAGCCCAATGCGATCAGGGCGTACATGGAACCGCGGGTGAGCCCGAGCACCAGATACCCCATGAAGTCGGTCACCCACGACACCCTTCGCAAAGATTGTTCGTCGACTGGGGCGGGATGCCGAGCAGCACCCCTCCCATTTCAGGGATCAGGGTGCTGCCCGTTCACTTCAGGCCGTGCTCCCTTACATCTGGTCCTTGATATTGCCGACCAGCTTGATGACGCCGGCCTTCTCGGCGTACAGGTTCACCGTCTGAGCGGTGGCAACCACCTCGCCGTTGGTCTCGAACTTGACCTGGGTGGTGATGCCCTTGTAGTCCAGCCCGTTCACCGCCTCCTCGACCGACTGCCGGGTGACCGGGCCCTTGGCCTTGGCTGCCTTGATCGCCGCGATCATGGCGTTCGTGGCGTCGAATGCCTCAGGCGAGTACGTCGACGGGGGGGTCTTGAACTTCGCGGTGTAGGCATCGGTGAAGGCCTTCGCTCCCGGCGCGGTGGTGGCGTCGAGGCACCCGCAGGTGAAGTACCAGCCGTTGCCGGCGTCGCCGGCCCCCTTGGTGAAGACCGAGGACTTGCCGCCGTTGCCAGTCACGGTCAGGCCCTTGAAGCCGGTGGCCTTGATGGCCTTGGCGAAGATGCCGGCCTGCGCGTCGTAGCCGCCGTAGAAGACGGCGTCGGCACCGGACGAGGCGACGGCCTGGGCGATTGCGCCGTAGTCGGTGGTCGTGGCGACGACGCCCTTGCGGATCACGGCGACCTTCTTGACCGTGAGCTCCCGCTGGATGGTGTCGGCGACGCCCTTGCCGTAGTCGCTGAGGTCGTCGATCACGAAGACCTTCTTCAGCTTCTTGCGGGCGAACCAGTCAGCCGCCTGGGTGCCTTCGACGTTGTCCGAAGGAACGATGCGGTGGAAGGTCGAGAAGCCCAGCGAGGTCAGCGTCGGGTTGGTGGCCGACGGGCTGATCGCCGCCATGCTGGCCGCGGCGTAGGTCTTGCCGACCGCCTTGGTGGCACCGGAGAAGCTGGGGCCGATGACCCCGACCACGGCGGCGTCCTGGATCAGCGA
>JAABUK010005737.1_pt1 | contig 19086 bp, 20 predicted proteins | sample 5559141 | NCBI WGS metagenome assembly JAABUK01 (sample SAMN10711869, study PRJNA513367) | rock metagenome | isolation source: Antarctica rocks | place: Antarctica: Victoria Land, Pudding Butte nord | collected 2016-01-03 | reverse complement strand
GCATGAAGCGTTTTCTACGTTTCAGACTCAGCTGTCATTCACTACCAATTGAGACAGGCAGACATCATAGACCACCTATTCCTAGATCATCTAGACTTTGCCCACATTGTCCCCTAGCTAGTGTTGGAGATGATCTTGTCTTTGAGTGTCCAACTTTCCAGCCACTCAGAGACAAGTATCACACTCTTTTCAGTTCCCGAACCTCTTCAATGCGATCCTTCTTTGCCCAGAAGGAGCGCAGGCTTGTTTACAAATTCATTTCAGACTGTTTAGACATGATAAACACTTAGTACTGATGATCTGACCAGGTTACTGACAACCCTGGCACATCTGTACAACCTAGTTGGTTGGCTGAAGATGTAAAATCCTCTCTCTCTCTCTCTTGCCTGGAAGCTTTGAGAGAAATGGCCAAACATCCAGTTTTTTCCAATCATTCTTGTGGTTTGCCGTCCGTGTTCGACTCAAATCCGCCCGAGGTGTCTTTGCACCCAGTACTGAAGGAGCTTGCAGACGTATATATATTTGCGTAACTGACTACTGACCACATCCAGATTCCAGGGTTTTGTCAAACTATGTAAGGAATCAAAAGCAAGCAGCCATGTGTAAGTGTGTCAAAACCCCCTTTACTACTAAGCAGTGTTTTAAAGTTTGAAATTAGGGCCTCCATCTGTCCATCAGAAACCTCCCAATTAGCAGGCTAAATTAATGTACCATGCTATGTAGGCCCCTAAATAGCTAATTCAGTACTTTCGCTGTAGTTAATTCCCATTTACTAATGTACTACTCTCTTTAAAAAGTCTTAAAAAGTATAGCATAGTAGAACTGAGTTCCCCAGGGTTTTGTCTGAGGGTCTGGTGCATTGTGTCAGAGACACACACGCACCCCCTGCTTGCCCTTAAATGTTGGCTACCCTGGTGAGATCCCAAAATTATGACTGGTAATCCTCAGATCATGACTAAACTCTTACATAATCCAGAAATTTTCAGAAGCTTCTTCTGCAGCCCTAGAGCTGCAGAACTCTGTACACAGACTATTCTTCTTCTGCATGCAGACCCTGCAGTGGTCTGGAGCAGATCCTACAGTGATTTGGGCCTGAATTACAGATGATCTGAGCCTGATCCTACAGTCATCTAGGGCAGATGCTGCAGAGTCTCGGGCAGAAGTATACAAAAATCACTTCAAGGATTATCTGCATTATGTAAGAGTTGACTAAGGGTGACATAACTCTACTTTTTTCTGTACACAGAGTACTCTAGCTCTGTAGAACCTTGACAAAACTCTGTATTATCTGTAAATGATGGCTACGGCGCTAGAAAACTTGAATAAACACCTGGAATTGGCAGTGCGTCAGTTCAAAATAGTAAGCACACGTGACAGCGAAAACATCGCAAACAAAACAGTCGATCTTATAGATCAGAGCAGATCGTAGATCTGATGTTGCAACTGACAGAGCCGGGATCCCCAAAGAAATGAAGGGACCAGAGATCATTGCTGCCCTAATTCACTACGAATAAAGGGGGGAGGTTTCCTAGGGGTACTAGCAGCTGTCTACTATACCTCTATTATACTGGAGATGCAGCAACTAGGGTGTAACATGGGTCTGACAGGGTGTCAGCATTACTTAGCATGGTAGCATGTAACAGACTAGCGACAGTTATGCGAGTGTAAGCGTAGCGCGGCAGCAAGTAAGAGCTTAGGTAGCACAAGTTGGAGGTGTTTAGAGTACACCGGTGGTGGTAGGGTGAGATACTGAAAGCCAAAAGTGCGGCTACGGTTTAGTCATCCGTAATACAACCACTACAATGGTATTGTGACGGTATCGTTACACTGCAGCATTGATAGGACTCTATTGCCCTGCTAACACAAATATATTGCACGTTGTCATTAAATTCTCAAGATGTTCATAACTATATCAGGCTTGAAGCACAAAAGGCAGTACTTCAGATTCATGTACTTCATTGTACCTTGCAATAGCAAAAGCTTCCATAATACCAATTGTTGAAATACTCTTGTAGATAATACTATATGAATATATCTACAGTATATACAACGTTGTACAATGTAAAGTTAACATCACATAAGTCAAACAAACTTGAGCAAACTTTGCTCAAGTAGACTCAACAGGCAGTCTCTCAACACAACCTTATTCAATGTCAATGACAACAAAATGAATGTATCCACACAAGCCATCAACACACAAGCTTGACCTCAAACTGCATACAGCCGCTGCATCAAAGCTATCATGTGAACATGATGGCGCTCATTTTTCATCACCGCAAGGCGTGCTGCATGTCAAGCTACTTAATTCAGGAAGTTGGCAAATTCATTCAGAACACACACACACCCACCCAGACTTGTGGTGGCATAACACTATATAGTCTCATGTTGGATTGTACTGCTTGGACCATGTGGACGATGTTATGCATGCTCAAGTCAAGCTCCTAAGCAGGCAACAAAGCCAACATGTCTAGTGTGTCAAGCAAGACGCTTTTGTGTCATAGTAGCCTAGGCAAGTCCACGAATTTGGAAACTGCAGACTTCTGAATTGAAGCAGCCTTGCATAACGCGTTTGCCATCAAGGACCAGCCAAAAGCACATACATTGCTTGCTTGAGCTGCCCATCCATGCCAAGTGGCAGACAACATTCCTCATTCCTATCCCTCGTTGCCTTGCAGCGCTCTACGACTGCTTGCCGTTGTGGAGGTGTGACCGTATAAGGCAAATCCAGCTTGGGCTTTCCACCTACAAGGCATGCAAGCTTGTGTGCTCGAAGCGGCATTATATAGCATCAGCATTGTAAGCAAGCAAGCACAACCACCATTGCAAGAAAGTGTGCACAATCAATGCTGCAAAATCACGTCCATGATACACACAAGAACCTGGTGAAACTTGCACGCTTTCTTCAAAGATATGCATGCAACCTAAAGGGGCATTCACTTTGCTTCTGATCTAGAGCAAATGCAAGGATGGAATAAAACATGATCACATCATACATGTTGTATTGGCTTCATGGGTAATGTAGGCACCAATTGATCTACAGCTAGCCAGTCTCAGTCCGTGAGGTCCCAAGATGTGCGCAAGCTTTGCGGATGCACAGTAGTCTCTGTCATCACTTCAAGTGATAGGCATTTTGCAGGCTGGTACATACAATGCGCTTACTGAATTGCTAGTGAACCAACCCATATTGCACATTGTCTCTATAGCATACTATATGTAAGCCCACAAGGTATGCCATTGAACAAGCAAATGCAACAAGATGGTGCATAGCTTGGCTTACCAAAGTTTTTGCCAAGACACACATGGCGGCAAGTCCCAAGTGCCATTACTTTGATGTCAACTGATTTTTGGGCAATGTATGGTGCATCCTTGTCGACTCACAAAGTACCTACATAACACAACCTCCAACTGACTTCTTATGACAAGCTAAAAGATATGACGTGTTAGTGCTTGCAATGTATGGTGTATGCTCAAGCATGTGACTTGCAAGTCTTTGACTCATTGCAACTTTTGTCTTTGAATCCAACTGTGCCACTTCATCCTAGGCTGTTTGCATGCTTGGCAAAACAAGTCAGTGTCTACAGCTCTATAGCTAGACTGTAGATTATAGCTATGCATGGACAAGCACACCATTTCAATGCATGTTCCTGCCAACAATCAAGCAATCACGATGTGTATCACCTGACAAGCTTGCTGCAGGATGTATGGTCACAGCAAGTACCCTGTCGTCGATGCTGCAAGCTCATGCAGCAAACAAATTCAAGCGCGTTTGGGATTGCTGTGACCTCCCTTAGGCAGTTTGTACATGAATGATACAAGAGCATTGGCTGATGACTGTGCTTCTGAGCTGGGGACTGCAACTGTAGGCTCCTCTTGGCTTGAAGTGTCTTGGATGATCAATAGCCGGCACTGCAGCAACGAAGCATATACACCGTTAGGCTGTAGTGATCAAGTGCCGAACCTCCTTGGCAAACTGGGTTTCTCGGATTTTTGCAGGTCTTCACACGAATCTGCCTCGACAGCATCACGTTGGGGTTCGGCAGCGCTGTGCCAAGCGCCCGTGAAGCAAAGATCACTGTTGTCCTCACAATTGCTGGTCTGTCGCTGAGTATTCAAGGCTGTTGTTGTTGTGCCGATGTGAGTCAACCCAACGCTTTGATGTCCAGCACCACATGCAGATGAACGCCGTACCCAAAATCGCAGTCTTGCTACACTACTTGTTTGGTTGAGTCGGATGGATCGGATGGAAATGCACCTGCTGACTGTTGGATTTAAAATATCAGCTCTGTGGGAATCTGCGACAATACCCAATCCGCACCACGACGCAATAGACCACGTCCGCACCTCAACGACTACGAGCGGCTAGTAGCTCAACAGGGTCAAAAAGTGTCAACAAGAGCTTCAGCATTCGTTCAGAAATATTTCCCCAGCGCAGCGTCAGTTGTGAACCTTTTTAGACCATCACAACGCAAGTTTGACCTCCATCTGAGCGTGAAAGGTGCAAAGCCTGTCTGCCTCGAGGGCTACAACAGCGATGTCAACTTTTGGTATTAGATTGTGCCTACGGCCTGCCGCTGACCCAGAGACCGTGTGCAACTGAGTGTTTTCTGGCCGCGACTTTGAAAGTGTACATTTGGTGGATGTCAAGCTAATCAGTGCATTCTTTAAACAGAGTCCCAAGCCACTTGGGAAGTTTCACAGCATGCTCAACAAGGTGGTTTGCAGAAGCGTAAAGGTATGACACTTGGCTTCATTGATGATGTGCTGGATGTAGTTAGATGTTGCAAATCCTGCAAGGCGCTCAAGGTTTTGTACTAGGTTGCCTTTGGTGTTTGCTTGCAATGGAACATGTCGCCAACAAGCTTGTGTGTCTCAGGGGATGTTGTCATGCAGGTTGAGATGAACATGTACCAGCCACAATGATTGGTCTCAGGACGACAGGCATGGAAAACAAGACAACATAGAGGTAAGCATTGTCAGCAATGATATTTGGTCACTCAACAGCACTCAACAACTTTGCTTATGTGTATACATGGGCATATGCACATTAACACATCGCGATGAAGCTACTTTGGCACAAACCTGTCTATTTGCTGTGCGACTTACAGTCAATACTTATAGTTGCCATCAACTTTGCTTGTTGCAAATGCCATTCAGGTTTGCAGCCATGCATGAGACCATTGATCGAGTTGGCAATGTAGTCATCAGTAGTGTAGTTGAGAGTGGCAATGCAACTTGAACTAAGGGCAACAACGCTTCAACCATTTGGGGATGTCATGGTCTTGATTCCTTGCCAGTCATATCAAACTTCTAAGGGTCACAAGCGGGTTGGCTGGCAACAGCAGTTGTCCATGGCCATGTGTGTGGTGCACTTGTGATGGCATACATGTGCAATGTGGTTTGGCACTAACAATGGCACTTTTGCTGAAGGTTGTTGAAGTGAGCTAGTCTGTGAAAGTCTACGAAAAATGCCATGCATGTGTGCACATTTGTAGTATTTGTGAACACTTTTGCTTGTTTATGAACAATATGATCAACTGTCTTTTGTATGGGTCATTATGGCTGCTAGAAAGCCAGTAAATTATCCACTAACAACACCTTTTCGTCATTACACGTGTGATACAGCTGTCAACTATTATTTCCAATATAAATTACAAAAATTGTAAAGGCCTACTACCCATGATAATACGCTACCAAGGCACCTAGTATGGTAATGGCTACTAGTGCTCAAGTATGCTAGCTACCATGTTGAAGCGCTGCTAAAACAGCTACTATACTAGCTACAGCTGTCGTTGGTAGCAGCCTATTATGTTTTGCACTACTCTACCATACTTACTCTATAGTGCGAAAGCCCGTAGTAAACAGGGGGCTACAAAGCTAACATGTTAACCGTTTTCCCACTAGCAACTAGCCATAGTGAACCCCCTCCCCCTTTATTTGTAGTGGGTTTATACGGGGGATAGTAATAGTAATACGGGGGATTATCATAGTAATAGTAATGCGGGGGATAGTAATAGTAATACGGGGGATAGTAATAGTAATACGGGGGATAGTAAACAACACGTCGTTGAATAACCTAGTTGCACAGGATAAAGCTGACATCCAATAACTGGTAGAGATCATTAACTTGTGCTCTCTTGCTTACAACTTGAATGCCTAACAACTCTATACAGGGTGCACGCTACAGCTGGGTTGTGTCCGACCTGAAAGACATAGCGAAAGACCTCGAGGACATATATGGATATATATACAAACCGATACCATAGAAAACATTTTTGAAGTCGAAGCATCTCTCGGTCAGTACTACCTCAAACAAATCCCAGAATCATTGATCCTAGCGACCAGAATCGGGAGGCGTACATGGCCATCCCTCTCCCAACAGATGCAGTCATTGACTACCTCAGCATCACCCACAGGAACATCTACAGACTCCCCATCACCCCAGACCAGCGCTGCATAATCAAGAAGTATTTGAGGCTAACCGAGAACGACTCGGAGGAGTCCTTGGGCCTATAGGTATAGGCATAGAGGAGTCCTTGGGCCTAGCTAGATCCCCCAGTCAATGAGCGCCAAGCTTTTTATAAAATAAGTAATTACCCAAGAGTTTGTCAACGTTGACAAACTCTTGGGTAATTACTTATTTTATAAAAAGCTTGGCGTTAACGCACGAGCTGCTTTCAGAGACTTAGCATTCTTTTTCCTGGTGGATACTTGGGTCGAGCCTGCAAACGTGGACATAGGAAAGTTGAGAGAGCTAAGAGACTCCCTGACCATAGTGGATTGGTACCTCGACTTGAGAAGAAGTTGGGACACCGACAAGCTGTTGAATGGTTTCCGAGATAAGTGTCAGATTCGCGATGGACACGTGGGGGATTATGTTTCAAACAATGGTGCCGGGAGGGAGTCCGACTACGAGTTACCTCCTGGCGAAATAACTGGCGAACTTGTTGAGGTCGACGCTGATGGAGCAAAACCTTGCTGTGGTGAATCAGGTGGCATGCAGTCCGGCTAACGATCGGGGCTTACGACCGTGGCTTACGACCGTGGCTTGTTCAACCTTTACGTTAAATTCGATTGGGCACCTGAAATCTTTTTTACGCCTTTCGGCGTTCCCGTGTGCAAGGCCGTAGCAACCCTGGTACTAGAGACCACAGTGCGCAACATATATATAGTACTTGACCCGCCGTCAGCTGATAAACCAAGTTCCGAAAAACCGGGTCTTGAACTGCCGACCGACTGCTTGAGAGGCACGCTTAAACCAAGCTAATACGCTGAAAGGTATGATGCAACACTCTACATGAACATGCATGACAATGACAGCCAAAAGATATAAAGGTGCAAGCCATGTCCCTGGTTAACCCAGGAGCTGCAACGTTGCAACTCTGATCAAAGCAAAAGTTTATGTCACAAAGTCAGTCTGTTGGGCTCAATCCTTGGAGGTTACATTAGGGTCTCACTACAGGTACTCAGGTTCATCGGGCATTGCATCATTGGAGACAATAAGAGTCGTGTTGACCCATTGTGAGCCCTTGCTTACTAGCTTGACAAACAATCACCCACATTCCTGCAGTTGATGGTGCATCCTCTGCACATCCCTTGTTGTGCATTACAATGGGAAGAACTGCCAGCTGCAGTGCCCCAGCCGCTTGCGTTGCCATCAGACAGCGTTGTAGGGCAAACGATAGTCTTCCTTTTGTGATTGTGTCTTGCTCCAGCAGTTGTTCGGGCTTGAGCTGTTAACACTTAGGCTGATGTACTTACTGTGCTTGCAAAACAGTGCTGCAAGAAGTAGATGCTTCATATATTGTGAGGACCAGATGCATGTGTGAATAAAGGTACAAAAACACAGGTTCCTTCTACATGTTGTGCTACAGCATTTTGGGCTTGGCATCATCATCTGCTGCCATGTTCCTCTCTACAAGAACTTGTATCACAATGTATGCGATGCACTCATTGTCACCGGTGGTCATCTCCCAGAAAACTTTATTTGCTGACGTGTGCAAAAACCGCGTGTAACTGTTGGTCTCCTCCTTTGTGTCTGCCATTCTGTCAGAACCATAAACAAGATCCAAAGCATACAGTGAGACGTTTGCAACTGCATGTAGCAGCTCTAGCATCGTTTTGGCAACTTTTGCCACAACTTCAAGGTAATGTGCCTCTTTGCGTGATGGGCAGGCAGAGTCAGGACTGATCAACAGCAGGGCGTTAGTGCAGACTTTGTGTGGCTTAAGAAGCAAGGTGCTGTTGTGCACCTCCTCCATGCAGCTTGACACTACTTCATATTGAGCAGCCGCTGCGCTCAACACATACGCATTGAATATCTGGTCGATGTCCATTTTAGCCCCTGCAAAATATTCAGGCTGCTCGAGCTTGCTTCAAGACGGAACAGTCAAAGCCGACCAGCAGCAGTGTAACAATCAGCCTTTCCAAAAGGGTCCTCATGAGATGTAAGATGGTAAGTTATTGTAACTAATACGCATTGTTACATACGCCCTCCCTTTGGAGCCGTGCCTCAGGCCGGTATAAACCGCGGCGCCCGTGTAAGCGACGGAGTCTCAGACTAATTTCGGGCGAAGACAGCTGTTTGGTTTTTGGCAGTTGTCGGGTCGGAGTTTCGAACCATCGACATGCGAGGATCTTGAGCGGAAGCGTCTAACCACTGGGTTAGCGTACCCAGGGCTCCGTGACCACTGTAACAATCAGCCCTTCCAAAAGGGGCCTCATGAGATGTAAGATGGTACGTTATTGTAACTAATACGCATTGTTACATACGCCCTCCCTTTGGAGCCGTGCCTCAGGCCGGTATGAACCGCGGCGCCCGTGTAAGCGACGGAGTCTCAGACTAATTTCGGGCGAAGACAGCCTGTTTGGTTTTTGGCAGTCTATGTAACAATGCGTATTAGTTACAATAACTTACCATGTTACATCTCATGAGGACCCTTTTGGAAAGGCTGATTGTTACAAGCAGTATCTGCCAAAACTGACTGCAATATATTTGCTAGCATTTTACTTTCAGAACAAGTTCATGCATAACAGAGTATAACCTCAACCCAAGCAAGAAAAATGGTCGCTTACCTGAGCCAGTGTCTTAGTCCAATGTGTTACGACTACGTTTCTCATGTTAGGTCTATATGCCGGTGAGCTGAACACCAGTTTTGCCGGTCTAGTTCAGTGTGGTCAGCAACAAGCTTTTCTATGCGCTCTGCAGCTAGTGGAAAAGGGGGGAAAGTTTTACGTAAAGTTTCAACACTCGTTCAGTGCAGTCTCAACTGCAGCAGTGGGCTCTGCGTTCAAGACCTGAAGCGGCTCGAGCCGGTTCGTTGTTGTCTCTCTCCTTCTGGTATGTTGTACATAACCAGTTTCGGATTCTTCGGGTCTCCTCAAACTTGCTCCGCTTGCGCTCTGCACTTTGGTCAAGCGTTCTTCGCACTCCCTCTGTTTGCGCTTTATAGCACCAGAAGCTCTTTGTATAATGACAAGAGAGAGCAGGTTGAGCGTTTGCTCTTCTTCGCTATCGATAGGTCAAATCAAGCCATGAACGGTCAACTTGCTTGCGCAGGTGCTCGCGCAACACACGATGTCGTCACGCAGGCTGCAATGGCACAGCTAGCTTAGCCTGTCATGAACCCCTCTTCCCGATGCTTTTGAGGTCATTCAGTGATCAGCTGACCCAGCAAGATCTTGTAACCTGCTGTGCGGCATGTCGTGCGCCTCTCACTGTTGGACACAGCCTATCAGCAGCAGAAGCTTTGACAGCAAAAGCAGTCTGAGCAGCAAACCAGGACTCCTATCTCGACGCCGGCAAAAGAAAGTCGCAAAAGTCGTCTTCGTTCGGTCTGCCAACACTGATCTGGTATTTATACTCGACATTTATACTCGACATGTCAAGCACTGGGCAGAAAACACTTCGTACGCACGTGTGAAAATCATATTGCTGTATACAGTCGTATACGTATATGACTGCAGTCAGCTGGATTGCTGGAGGCTGTTGCCACAGCGGCTTTACAGTCCCGACTTAGGCAGCACGACAAGGTTGCAACTGATATCAATTGCAACTGATATCAATTGAAACTGATATCAGGTGCAACCTGCTCCAATTGTTGGCCGGCCAAGTTGACAGCGTCAACATCTATGGAACAGGCTGGCAAAGCAAAGCCGGCGTGATAGCCCGAGTCTTAGAGGTAGCTAATGTAGTATTGCCAGGCAGTGTTGAGCATATCACCTTGCCGCACTGACACCATACACATACCCTAAACCCTAAACCCTAAGTCATGCAGCTGTACAGTCAGCCCTCTTGAGCTGATGGAGACGTACTTGAGCTTCATCTTGATGTTGCTGTGCTTGAGTTCCCACCACCCAATCTTGACTTTTGATCACAGATCCAGCCATTGGCAAAGATCTCTGTAGTTTAACTATGTACAACAGTTGCACAAACATGCAGTTTTTTGTTTGTTTGGTTTTCATCACCCAGGACAGAAGCTGGGCTGCTTGTACATGCCATTGTAGTTCAGTGGCATTTTGAAGCACAGTGAGAGTTTCAGAAAGTTGGAAGATCAGCATTGCTGTGCATGGAGTGCAGCTTAGTGAGTTGAGTTGTCGGTTTGAATTGTGTACCGAGTTGAGTGTGACATTTGGCTGCAGGCAGGTCTATGAGTTGTGGCTTAAACCTTGTGTAACAGGGAATTGTGCGCAGACTACTGGTATGGATCATGCAGCATGTTGGTTGACCTGCTAGTCTGTCACAAGCTTGCTCATGCTCTTAAACTTCTTCAAGTCTACAACGGACGCAGGCTTGCTCAGAGACACTTCTCCTCTTCATCCGGTGATTCATCTCCCTGACCAGATAAATTCTTTGTTTGCACCACAGAAAAATCACTGTTAGCCTTTCCCAGTGGGTTTGTGGCTGAAGACAGGTTGCAACATTCAAAGTAGCACATGTCATCCAGTCATATATGCTCCATTACTACGGCTAATTCTTGCCGATGCAACGCCAGGCAACTCCTTTGCACTGCTAGACAACAATTGCACTCTGTCACATTCACACGCATCAACGTGAGACCTAATGCAGCTCAGGATATGCCTCAAGCAAACTGTGTACCTAGTGACGACGCATGAGGTGCAGCATGGCACCTGACAACAAGCTGCTGTAGAGTTCTAGAAGCTGTACAGTACTGTACAGCTTCATCAAGTTTGCTTTCATTGAGGGATGATTCAAATGCAAAGTGAAAGAGCTGCCTGATTGCGGAGCCAGCAATGCCAGCACATACAATAGCATTGAATTATAAAGCACATCCAAGGTAAAGAAGATATTATTGTAACTGTTACATTAAGTACACCCAGTGCGCAAACAACATGACCATGGAGCAGCTGTGGCATCACTTTCCTTCAATCAGCAGATGTTCTTGAGCAATACCACTAGCATTCTTGTATCTCATGATTTTGAAACTTAGGCTGCTGAACTTATCGTGCTTGCAAAATATTAATGCAAGAAATTGATGCTTCATACACTATGATGACCACATGTGTGTGTCTGAACAACAGACTTTGTGCACAGGTATACTAAAACAGGCTCCTTCTACATGCCGTGCTACAGCATTTTGCGCTTCGCATCATCATCCTGCTGCCTCTCTACAAGAGCTTGATCCACAATGTATTTGATGCTTTCAATGTCACCAGTGGTCATCTCCCAGAAAGCTTTATTTGCTGACGTGTGCAAAGCCTGAGTATAGCTGTTCGTCTCCTCCTTTGTGTCTGCCATTCTGTGAGAACCACAAACAAGATTCAGAACACGCTGCGAGCTATTTGAATCTGCATGTAGCAAGTCTAGCAGCGCTTTGGCAACTTTTGCCACAGCTGCAAAGTAGTATGCCTCTTTGCGTGACTGGCAGGCAGAGTCAGGGCTAATCAACAGCAGGGCGTCATTGCAGCTTTTGAGCAGCTTGAGAAGCAAGGTGTTTTTGTCCACCTCCTCCAAGCAGCTTGACACTAGTTCGTAGTGAGCAGCCGCTGTGCTCAACACATAGGCATTGAATATCTTGTCGGTGTCCAATTCTACCCCTGCAAATTATGCAGGCTGCTCGAGCTTGCTTCTAAAGAGCGAACAGTCAAGGCATACCAGCAGCACTACCTGACTTCGATCTATCTGACTTCGAAACATGAGGCTCCTTGCTGCGCACTGCAGAGCGGCCTGTGATCACGATGTACGCATATATAAGCTTATCACCGTTGATGTTGCGGTCTACTCTCAGGACATGTTCACACGTAGCAGAGTAGCACCTCTGGCACCTCAACGGCAGCAAGAAAGGTATTCGCCTACCTGAGTCACTTTCTGGGTCTAGCATGACCGTTCAGCAGGGCAGATGCTGTTCGCCACAACCAGGCTGTCTGTCCCCGGTTCGCAAAGTGCTTACGACGACGTCCGCAGGGGTGACCAGATCACGTATGGAATAGTCAACTCTGAAGAGGCACTGTCAAGGTCTGTGGTGGCATCCTATGAGCTTCAACGTCTGTCCTTCAGCACGCACAAGCTGGCCGCAAGCCCAGGGCTCAGGCCATCTCTTTTGTTGTAGGGCCGTCAAGAACGGCCTGGAGGGTAGTGGTGTCACGCTCGACCTACTGAACTCATCAGCACTTGAATCTGCCCTTGCCGAGGCCCCTGCCGGACCTGTCCTGCTTTACGTACACGGCTTAGCAACAGATTTCTTGGAGTCTCTCGAACAAGGCCTTCGACTGCAGCAGAAATATTCGCAGCCAGTGTTGGTATTCAGCTGGCCGTCAGGCACTTCTCCGCTTGAGTATGGATCAGCGCTCAAGAATCTTCCCTACTCAACTGGACCCCTGTGTGAAGTTTTGCTCCTCATCCAACGCAGGGTGAGCAGTTATCTTGCACCCTGTTTTTTGCCATGGTGTTTTTGCCATGGTGTTTTTGCTGTCGCTTAAAGCTGTTTTCACAATCTTTTGCAGGGCAGGCGTGTTCACGCAATCTCACATAGCATGGGAGGCAATTTACTATGCCAATGTGTGCAGCCAGAGACTTTCAATGCTGACCTGCCACACAAGCTAGTCTTTGCTGCAACAGATGCACGTCAGCAGGAGTTTTCGCAAGGCCTACGCAGCACGTGGCTTACTCGCAGAGATGTTCAGTTCCTGTGCCTTGCGTCTGGTCGCGACCGAGCTCTGAGAGTCTCAAAAAAATATCATAAACACAGCACCTCAGAGTTTGCCAATGGCAGAGGCAGTCGAGCTGGCTGTTGCAAAAAGTCCTTGTGTTGCGATCCGGATGCATTTGCGACCTTGGACTGCACAGCTGTCCACAGCTCTCGTGTAGTTCACCATAACTATACATTCAAATCAGCTGCAGTTTATCAGTGTCTGCAGAGTTTTTTCCTAGGTACTGCAGTCAGTGACATGCCAATGCATGCGTTACCATGTGCTCACTGCCAGGACTGTTTTGCATGCTCTGTTGGCCATGGCCCTGCTGGTCAGAATTATATTGCAGCCATTTTAGCATAGTTGACACCAGCAATATACGCTACAGGTCTGCGTGAATGTTCATCAGTCTAGATACATTGTGGTGGGTCACGACGCAGCGTCATGAGTGCAAATGCATCTGACAGTACTGGGTCAGACCAAGCCTGCAAATACTTTTTGGCACACGCTGATAAAAAGCCCACTCCATATAGAGCGATTGCAAGGCTACAGTGCTGCTGTCAGACATGTCAGAAGATGCTGCATTGAATGTGTAATTCCTACTTCTACTAGCACTGGAGCACTGTAATGCTCCTGCTGAAAGTGTGCAAATCAAATCAAAGCAAAAACTACTAACCAATGCGCAGAGCAAAATTTGTTGCTGTAGCATGTAGAGGAGTTGTCATCTGGACACATCCTACTTTGTGTGTCATTTCACTCAATTCACCTCTGAAACATGCTGCGTGCACCTTACTGGGCAGCCACCATGCTGACATCATGGCCATATCAGTAAGCATACAAACACCACCGCTGCCAATTGGGAGGTCTGTTGAACAGACAGCTTTTTGTAATCAACCAGTGAAGGGACTAACCCTTACAGGGGCAACAAAGAGGTGTTGCCCCTGTAAGGGTTAGTCCCTTCGTTGGCTGGACCACTGAGGCGCTGCATGCTGGTCACAACCTCATTCTGGGGCACAACACCACCAGGGTAGCACACATGTCTCCATACCTTGTGTGCACGCACAAAGTTGGCAGCCTACACAAAAGGAAGACCAAAGGCTTAGCTAACATCCTCTCCAGCAACCGCAATGGTGCAGCAAGCCTCTCAATCTCACTGTAAACGTGCAGCTTTTTTATTTGACCAGCTCTGTGCAAGATCGATGGCCCTTCGGACCAGAACACAATATGCAATTGCCTGAAAAGACTGCATGGATCCTACACTGACGACAAGACACCCTACCATCTGCATGCAGCATGCTTTGGAGCTGTACTGCCATACAAGAGCACAGGCCCACCTGCTGCTTGACACCAATGCAAAATTTGCTCATCGACGTCAGCTTGGCAGCACAAACCAATCAACCAATAAACAGTGATTACGTCATGACGAACACAATACTTTTGTCTGCTGCGAGGCAGAGCTTGTAACAATTGTCTTCTTCTTCTTTCGCTTCGCCATATATTCATATGCTAAGGCCCAATTGTAAAGCATGATTGGTGGGATGAAAAATGGCAGACAATGTGACCAGACTGATGAAAGGGCAGGCCCAAGTACTCGAAGCTATCAACTTGCTCCAAAGGCTGGTTTTGCAAAATTGGCATATAAAGCATGGTTTGTGTGTCATCACCAATCGTCATAACTTTTGTCTTTCCTATGCTGACTTGCAATGCATGCCATGTGTAGCTCCTGACAATAGTTTGCCAGTGCTGTGTTGAGAGCTTGTAGATGTGAGGGGCAATGTGCCAGAAAGAAGATGTCATGAGCATACTCCATGCTGGTGAGCCACATGTGCTGAATATTGGTGCCAGTATCTGGAGCTGAGGCTTGCAGATGATGGTGCAGATCCTCTAGAAAAAGACCAAACAAGGTATCAGGGCAGCTGCAGACTGCTGCTGGGACACCAGACATGCTGCCCAGTGCATTTGGGGCCAGAGGTGAGCCACTGCTGTTGGCTTCAGTGCTTCTGTTAACAGCTGTGTGCTGTCTGCTTGAGCTGCTTGCATTGCTGACATGCATGACTGGCAGCTGACAATAGCTGTGTCTGCAATCTGAGGTGTTTGTGCAAGCAATAGGTTTGCTGTCTGCAGGGTCATCCCCTGTGACTCATGTTAGTCAGGAACAAACAGCTGGGCATAACCATACTACTGCCCAGGGTAAGCATGAATCTTTGCAGCTATTGCTGCTTAACTGCCTGTTGTGCCAATGCCACTGAAATGCATGCTGGTATTGCAGAGAACCCAGTGCAGCTCAATGCTGCTGCCTATGACAATGCAACTAATCAACAGCCAGAAGGAGTTCTTGGTAATGCTGACATTAGCACTAATGACAGTGCTAATGTCAGCTAACTTAGCTACTTTTCAGCAATCTTGCTAATGGTCATGATGTTAGGCTGACACTTGTGTATTGACATGCAGCTCTGAGGGGCCTGGGAGTGCCCACAGAGGAGGAGCTAAAGATACAAATTCTCAAGTCCCTCGCAAAATGCCAGACTTCATGAAATGAAAAGGCAAACAAAGCAGACCTCTTGGCATCACAGATTTTGTGAAGCCTGTCAGGAGTGCAGGGAGAAAGCTCTATACCATGAGCTGCATCGATTGTACCCCAAGAAGAAGCGCACTGACTGGCTCGGCTGTTGCAGATCTGCTCTAAAGGTTTCAATCGCAGAGCTGAACTGTATGGGAGCAAACCAAGACCTTGTGCTATATGTATCTCAAGTCTGAGGAGCATCTGCAGCTGCATGGGGGAAATACGTGTTGAAGGCAAGCAAAGCTGAGGTGGTTCATACACCTCTGCAATTGGTGGCTGTCTTCTTTGTACTGTGAGCAACCTTTGCAGCTGCAGGCACCAAGGGATGACCAGGCCAGAAGACGCCATGGTAGAGGCGCTGCTGACGGCATCAAGGCATGTGCAAGATGCAGTGAATGTGTTGCTGGCTGGCCATGACTGTACCAGGTTGAGTGTGAGAGTTGGTTACAGGCAGGTCTGTGAGTTGTGGCTTGAATCTTTTGTAACAGTGTTACACACTATACAGTATGCCAATGTCTTGTGCGGGGTGCTCTCATGATAGGTTTCGACAACAGCAGCTGCAAACATCAGTAACACTCACTATGAGAAGGAAGCGCGGCTGAACGCCTATCTGGACGCTTTCAGCCTTGTCTTGTACTAGCTGAAAGTGATCAGAGTGTGTCTGAAGGCTCACAGCCTTGTCTAAACTGACTAGAGTGTGATCAGCAACATTCAGCTTACATGTCTGATGTTATCTGACGCATGGCTGAACGCTTTCAGGCTTGTCTTATACTAGCTGAAACTGGCTGAACGCTTTCAGCTTTGTCTTATACTATTTGAAACTGACTAGAGTATGATTTGACTAGAGGTTGGAAAAGTAACGCTCAGCTGTTTATGCAAGAGGCATAACAGTAAGTACGCAGGGGGAGGCGCGCCATTTCTGTCACCTGTAAAAGCGCTCTCAGCTCAAGTGGGCTTCTGTGCAGGGAAACGTGGACAAACTAACTGTAGACAGCGACTGAGTCGGTGCTAACAAGCAACAATTCTTGAAAGGAAAACGTTTCACCCATGCGTTGGAGAAAAGAGCCCTTCAAGCGTAAGCTTACAATCTGCAAGCAATATGGTGGCATGCTACAGATGATCCAGACCTGTGGGCTGTCCATGAGTCAAGAGCTTGTGCTCATCATGTCTAATGGCTGCATTGCTCTCTTGCTGTATGCTGAAATTGCGTGTTTGTGTTCGCAGACTGCAACACAGACAGCAAGTGCTGCAACATGCCATCTTCCCACATGTTCGTGAAATGCTGAAAGGATGAGTAGCACCATGCTTGCATTAGCAAGAGCCTATCTGGTCCTGGAGCCAGCCATGGTCTACATTGAGGTAGTCTTTGACACTGACAAGACTGGTCACACTATCAACCTGCAGGGTATGCACAGCCCTCATAACTGTGGCATAAGTTGCCACAAGTCCAGCAGTTCTTGACAGCACCAGTTTCACTTTACATGTCAGTCTGGATAACTGTTGCTGTTTGAGAAGCCTGCGTGCTCAGCATGCTATACGTCGAAAGCACTGCACTGATCTTGGCCAGAGCAGACTGCCACTGACACTTTCAAGACAATCTGCTGATGGTGATGCAGGCCTGACTTTCACCTGCTGGAGACCGAGTGGGGGCTCTTTTTATGCGTGAGTGCAGCTGAGGTAGATTGGACCAGCAACTGAAATGAACAGCTAGCTTGGCCTCAACCAACATGTAACAGTTACTGATGAGCAAGCTTGATGTCCAGTATGGGCAAGGTGTGTACGAGTGATGACTCATGATAGTAGCTGCATCAGTAGGTCCAACAACTTCAGCATGAGTTCACAAGCTTGGTCTACGCTGCATACTTTCTTGCCCTTATTCCACTCCTCTAGCTGTCTTATGCTCGATTGCATGTGCAGTGTTTTGATAGAGTCTTCAGCCTTAACTAGCTGCGTGCAATTAACGAGATTCGTGCGTATTGAGCTGGGATGTGCGATGGTTTGCAGCTTGCAACCTTGAGCAACTACCTTTGAATCATTACATTTGATAATGCTGCCCAAAGTAACACATGGTCTTGCAACTGAAGACATTATATATAGCAAGACACCCAGAGCTCAGAATACGCCTAACAAAAACAGAAGCAGAGACAAAAAAACACGTGTACATGCCACAGCAGAAGATGTGACGACATAGCAGCACACGACATGCCCTATTTAAAAGCCCTCAAAGTAAAAACCCTCAGGCGTTTAACCACAAAACCCAATCAACACATATGGACATACACGTATTCAATTGGTGCCATCAGCGCAGAAAAGCAGGACGCAGGTCAAGGTCCTCGTCTTGCAGCACAGACTGTCCAGCCTCAGCTGCGTGAGCTTGCGCAAGGGTGGCCATACTTTGCTGACTGGTGCATGAATCAGCCTGCACAGGGAGAAAATTGCACTGGTTAACAAGATGTATACAGACACCATAAGCCTTGGCACAGCAGTGCACAACAGTGCCCTGTGGCCAGGCAGGAAAGGTTGCTCAGCATTGCGCTATTGATCAAGTACTTGAAAGGGCATACAGCATGCAAGCTGCATAGCTATGCCCTAATGTAAATTTTGTAGCAAAACAACGCAAGAAGCAGAGTCAGTAGAGCTCAGCCAAAGCTGACATCCACCTTTGGCCCTGCTGATTGTGCTGAGCCATTCAACAGTCTGCTTGCCTGTAATGCCTTGCTCTGCCGCAGCTGGCGAATCATGCGAGGCGTCAAGTGCTTCTTTGTGCAGGACACGCCCCTAGGACAGTGGCCACTCACAAACTCTTGACAGACTGGTGCGTTTGGATCCACCTTTACATGCGCATAGGGACATTCCTCTGTGGTACACAAACCCTGCAACACCACAAAGCAGGCACCTTTTACAGACCTGGCAAAATCATGCATTGATTGAGCATACTCAGCAGCAGGAATCGACACCAATGCAAAGAAGCACTATGTTGGGATGCATCCAATGCAGCATCTGGGTTGAATCAAGACAGCGGACGTTTGTTCAGTTGCACATGACAAAGCAAGCAGCATTGCCACCACGCTCATGCAGATGGACCTCCATACCACAGGGACAATGAGCCAAAGCATCATCAAGGCAACAGAGCCTGCGCACACCTGAAGGTAAAAGGTACAGACAGGCATGACATTCGGACAAGGCCTGTGTTGCAGCAAGCATGCAGTGTTGGTGCATGAGCCCTGCAGCCAGCGTGAGCACACTGCCACAGTTGCAGGATCATGCACCAAGTGACACTTGCCAGCCTGGTGTTCCCTGCACCCTCCAGTCCTGAACACCACACAAGCTCACACACCCTGCTGCAGTGCTTTCACCCAGCAAAACAGCCACATGAC
>JAABUK010005733.1_pt1 | contig 19091 bp, 19 predicted proteins | sample 5559141 | NCBI WGS metagenome assembly JAABUK01 (sample SAMN10711869, study PRJNA513367) | rock metagenome | isolation source: Antarctica rocks | place: Antarctica: Victoria Land, Pudding Butte nord | collected 2016-01-03 | reverse complement strand
TCTTGATGAAGCTGACAGCTAGCTGGCGGGTGGTCTGGTGCCTGTCAGCAAAGGCCCTCCACATTCTCTGCAGCTTCCTGCTGCTGGCTTGGCGCCTTAGCCAGACACGCATGAATGCCCTGCGCTGTAGGAAGGAGTCAGGAGAGCCTGAGGCACCTTGTGCTGCTGCTGACTTGGCTGCTAGACGAGCTTGGCGATGAGAGTCTGCGGCACGCTGGCTAGACTCAATCTTCTGGGCGACATCAGACTGCTTTTTTGCCAGTCTGTCTGCTGCCTGAACACACAAGGGAAGTGGGTGTGTCAGGGACACATATTGAGAGTAGGCAAAGAGGCATGGAAGCTGCGAAGTATGTGTTTGTTGAGAAAAGGCTGCCTGGGGTACCTTTGTGGTGCGCTCCAGCATGAAGCTTGCCTTGGACCGCTTGCTGTCAATGGATGCCTGTCTGTTGGCTTCTGCTGCTGCCAGCTTGGCCTGCAGAAGGCAGAATAGGGTTTGAGCAAATTGCGGTCTAAGCCATAGTACCTCAGATATGGCAGCTGATGGTTGGGACATGTAGTGGACAGCACAAGCAAGTCACCTCAAGCTTTTTAGCCTTCTCTTGTGTGGTGTGTGGGCCGGAGCTACGAGCGGCGACACTGTGAGTCTGGGCTCTTGTCATAACCCAGCGCAGTACCTCCTGCAAAGCAAAGTAACAGTGTCGATAATCTGAATCATCAAAGACAACGGGTTCCTCCAGCTTGAGACGTGCTGAGTACCACGACGCGGGCCGGACTACCCGATGCAAGATTACGATCCTAATGATTCCGACACGCTGGCGTGCGCACCTGTCGCTTCTGATCAGCTGCTGCCAGTCTTGCTTGGATCAACTCAAGACTGCCCTCCGGCTTGACCAACTGCCGCTGCTTGTAAGGGCCCCACCTGAGCTTCACTTGCTCTGGCAGAGGGCAAGTCACGTCCGTGATGTCCAGACGCATAACCTCAGCCTGCTTGGCTAAAGACATAGCGGAGCGTTCTATATCAACTGACATGCCTTGAACGCAGTAAAAGGAGAACGATGGCAAGCTGAGCGGTTTCTGTCGCAAGTTTGTCCCAAGTTCGTCGTGAACAACTGGCAGTAAAGTTGCATGTGATCACATCCTAGTGGCACGGGCAGCTGACATGACTCATCTCTTGGCAGGGGGTCTCAACTGGGCTCAGGGCGTTGCTACCCCGCTTGCTGACCTGAAATGCCTCAATTTCATCCTGCTGACGATTTTTTACTGTTCGCTGGGCTCATTTGGTGAAGCTCCTATTCCCCACTGAAGCACTGCAGGCAATTGGCTAATTGCTGCGCTGTTAAGTTGCATGCATACGGGATGTGACACTGCTCAATAGCCAACAATACTATGATCTGACACAAGGATGATACTCGGTGATTGCAAATTTTGCTAATCGCTGCGCTCTCCAGATAGAACCAAACTAGGATGAAATACCTGAATTGCACACATGTATGGGGCTGAGGATTGCATGCAACACAGTTGTCTGTAATGAGGATGACAGCTGGTGATCTTTGCACCAGTGACCTGATCCTTGCATTCATCTCACCTTCATGCAAGGCCAAAAGTAATGAAGAAACCAGGATGAACCTGCTGCTAGCTTCCCCCATATCCTTAGATGCCTGTTGAATTTTGTTGATCGCTGCGCTCTTCAGGTGATGCTCATATTTCCCGAATGAAGTACTGTAGGCAGTCAGCTTGGGTGTAAATGTTGGGATGAAAACTGCATGTATTTTGCAGGATGTTTTGTATATTGGCAAGCATCTGGTTGGTCTCCCCAAAAAGGATCAGAAATGTGGTGCGTACCTTTTAGATGTTGATAGCACTACTAAGGGCCAGGAGTCATCCTTACAAGTCATCCCTGCTAGTCACCTCATAGGCTACCCCTACAAGGCAATTTGATCAATCATCCCTTCACCACATAAGTCATTTACATGGCCAACCATGTCACAGCACGTCTAGATCATCAAACAGGATGAGAAGAGTGGTCAACTTCCAACTAGGCATCGTCTGGTTGGGACTACTAGCAGGAATGCACAGGATGAAATCTGGGATCAACTCACCATTGCATATCAAGCACGTGATCCCTACCCTTTGGGAGCATGAGTGATCCTAACCCTGCTGTCCATACGTATTGTTCCCTGGCCATAGGTCATGATGAAACTGGGCTCAGGGCGTTGCTACCCTGCTTGCTGACCTGAAATGCCACAATTTCATCCTCATGCTGTTCAATCATTGAACATGGTGATCGCTGCGCTCTTCATGTGAAGCCCCACTTTCTGGTGAAGTCATGTAGATATCTACATTGTGTCAAAATGTTGGGATGAAGACTACATGCGCCTTGAACCCAAGTTGTGGCCAAGCATTTCACTGTTGGTTTGATCCAAAGACGGGCAGCTGACATGACTCATCTCTAATTTGCAAAATGCCTGCAAAATGTTGTAATTTACGGTCGTTTTGCCTCCGATTTCGCACAATTTTCGGTTTTTGCCGTCCACGTGGCCGGCTTCGAGTCGGTTGTCAAGACTAAGCGGCCTGGTGGTCTAAGCTAATAGGGCACCTCGTCTCGCGCTGGCTGCGAGAACATGCGCAGACACTCTATTTAAGGCACTTGCAAGAATTCTTTGCATGTTCTAGGGTCATGCATGTGTCCCTGAATGCGAATACCCAGCTGTTCAGGGCACCACTAAACTGCACAAAACAGCCACTTTTGCAACGGGACCGCTGTCTGCATCAGCTAGCATGAGGCGATGTGTTGTATGGCTTGTTACTCAAGGTGGTCGCAACCCTAGTGAAACAAACAAATACTGACGCAGAGGTACTAAGGGAACAGAACAGCTGCAGTATTGGCCACAAATTGTGCAATTGATCAGTGATACAACACAGAACCGTTCAACAACACTACATAAGCGTTTCAAATTGAAGGTAAGTCAGCAGCATAGGACGCAGCATGTTTGCGCTCATGAATTAGTATAAGCAAGCAATCAGCATCACCACACCACCTTAATGCATGGGCTTAAGTAAGCCTTCATCAAGCCTAGACTTGAACTGGAAATCACAAGCAATGATACACATGCTGCAACAGCAGGACCTTCACAAGACTCCGTCACATAATGCAAGAGAGACACACACACAACAGGAGCGTTCAGTATGTAATGTCATAGAGAAGTGCAACGGCAGGGAGCAAAAATCAGGGGTCACTACTCTGTGAAGTCATGGGCTGCAGCTGCACAAATACATGCTGCACAAGGCTCACGGCAATCTATGGACGCCGCTGTGGCTTCAGCACAGACAGGCTCATGATGGGTACTGGAGTCCCACAACAGTCTCCCATTCACATCCCGTGACCACCCAATGTCAATTGTTATTGATGCTTATATATATTAATGAATGCTGCAACAGCATGATAGTCAGCAGTGTGAACAGATCACAGCCTCCAGATGGAATGCCCAATGTACTCAGGAAGCCACCAGGCCAAATGTCCATGATCAATCATGCGTATGAGGAGGTGATGTCTTATGCTTGCCAACAATGTGTACATGGGCCACATATAATACTACTGAGGGGCAATAGTTCATCTCTGTGCACAGCCCCACAGGTGCTTGTGAACCAGCATTGCTTGATGTTTGCTCAGATGTTGTTGCTTCATTTGGTCCCTGCAATATATGTCATGACCTGATGCATGCTCTGTGGTAGCTTGGAAAGCCAAACAATATGATGCACAAGCACTTGCACTGTGGTATAGCTAGACTGCATGTGTACTTTGCACCTCATTCCTGAATGCGGTGAAGGCAGGCGAAGCCAACAAGTGCTTTGCAGTTCATGGCATGCACATATCGGCGGAATCTGGTATGAGAGGCGTTAGGCTCAGGCTCATGCCATTCTTCTTTCACTCACTTTTGCCTGATATGACCTGTTCTGAGTTCCAAATTCAGGTGTGACATTGAGTATAACAAACTGAGGGGGGCATGTGAACAGCTCACAAAACAAGGGATACACTCGCAACTCAGAAGCACACTTGTACGCATGATGGCAATCTTTGCTACTACGCATTGCTTTCAAATACCAAGCCCAGAGCTTGTTGAGTTCAGACAGAAATGCTGCCTTGGCTTTCAACAGGAATTGGCCTTATGCATGGTAGGTACATTGCACACTGTGGGGTCCTGGTTACCATACGACTGTCAAAGTGCTAATGCATACCCAAGTTTGCTTTCATTCACCGCCACACATGCATGTGCCTCAACCCCATGTCTGTAAGTTTGGCATCAAGTGTTCAAGCACATCCTGTCAAGCGAGTCTTGTTGAGCACACTGCCACTCTCACAGGACCAAGCCCCCCACCTGTTTGACCACTGACCATGTGGCAGACTGTCTGTGACGTAGGAATGTTGTCATTTTGATGAACATTATTGGTGCTCTTTCGAAGACTGGGTGCAGCTTGTAACAGCTTTCTGGCTGTGCAGGGTAATCTCGGCCTTTCACCTCCACCGTCTGATGCAAGAGAATGGCCACTGTATGGTGAGGCCTGCAACTTGCTGTGTTGCTCATGTTTGCTGCGTGTGTTGCTGCCAAATGTTGTCTCTATGTTCATACGAGGAATGCTGAGCCTTAGCCAAAGGCATGCATCTGCTGCTGGTGGTTTCTCAATGATTGTTCTGGGCAAATGCTCATGATGTAATATTGCAGGCAATCCAGCTGATGACTCACTCTACATTGAGCAGCTTGACAACCCGTCATTCACGGCAAAGGACACCTCCTCAACCAAGGGCGTGCAACATTGGATGACAGCCAACATGTTGTTCACAAAGAGAGAGTATTCAGTTGCTCTGGATGAGCTTGAGCAAGCCAATGCTCTACTGCCTGACCATTATACTGTGTTGCATCTCCGTGGCATGTGCAAAGCAGAGCTGAACCAGTATGAGGATGCCATTGCAGACCTGACAGGCAGAGCCCACTACTGCAATGCCCTGTACTCAAGGGGCATGTGCCACTTGAATCTCGGCAATCATGAGAAAGCTTTTGATGACATTCTGAGAGCTGACATACTTGACAGCAAGGTTGGAGCAACTTTGTGCAATGCAATGAATTTCATTGCAACAATAGACCCAAGCAATCCACAATTGCAGAAGACTGCTCAAATTCGTGCTGCCCTGGAAAAGAGGAAGATGAGTTGCCTCAAGGTGAGGCTGGTTTTGTATGTGCTTCCACGTCGTCCAGTATCGAGCCAAACACCATGCAATGAGATACAAAATCAACCATATTTTGCATGTCATGGTCTTTTTGTGTCGCTGTGCACACTATGTGGTGGCTTTGCTCCACATGTCCTTACAATCATGATTGGGACCAATCAACATACCTGCAACTGTTTTTGCTTGACACTATTGAAGCTCCTATTGCATGCTACAAAGACCAGTGCATGACTGAGGTCACCTACAAGGCTGTGAGTCACTCTCACAGTTGCGGCAATGCAGGCTGTTGATGACAACAGCCGCCTAGAGCAGCACACCTTTGATCAGAACATGACAACCCTTGTGACACTAGTCCAGAAGGGTGACCACTGCAGAGCATCTATCATCTTGAATGAGATCATAGAGCATCTGGACCCTTGCAGTCCAAACATCAGAGAGCAGTCTCAGGCTATCAACCAAGTGAACACAATGTTGCATGAATCAGCTATGGCTGGTTATGCTGCGACAATCGCTGCAATCAGGAAAACCGGGTCAGCCGCAACCAGCCGATCCAACCCCAGTGTGAGTTGCAAGACATGTCTTGAGCTCAACAAATCAGACATTGCATTTATCTGTTTGGATGTGGATACAAGCATGCCCCATATAGGGGCTTGTGTGCCTGCCGGCAAATTCAGACAAAAGAAACACTACTGCCAAACAGGCCACTGCTGAGACTAATGTAGCATATGGGTGCTTTTGCAGCCTTTTCTTTGGTTAGTAAGAACTGCTGATGATTCTTGCAGGGTGACTCAGTGAGAACACAAACCTCTGCTGAGCAGAAAGGCTCAGGTGGAGTGCAGTACATTGCTCAATTAGTACCAGGGTTGTCCATGCTTGTCTCAGCTTGCTGTGGCATGTAGGACAAGAAGATTCTGATTCAAGGTTGACCTGAAGAGGCACGTGACAGCAGTTGCTTGCAATCTGCAAGGTAGCAAAGACTTCAGTGCTGCTAGGTATGGCCTGAAAAGAATGCTGGCTCCGTCCAGACACGCGTCAACAAAGTGCTTTGCTGTTTGCAAAATGCAAATTGCTGTGTCAGAACCCGCGGGTGCGATGCCTGACACTGTAGACTTGGTGACAGAGCTGGCCATAGCGGCCGACTCAGTCCATTTTGGCCAATGGCAACAGATATAACATCAGAAATAATTTTTCAGATCAGTCAGACAGTATATACAACATTTATATATAATATCTATAGACAGTATGTTGTACAGGAGGTCATGTTTACAAACTTGTGAATTCACGTGTTGCTGTCCTGTATCGTCTCAAGAACTGATCAAGGTCACCAAAAGCGGTACTTGAACGCCCTGCTTGACCTGCTGTCAGATGTGGTGGCGTCTCTCAACCAGCATCTGTCAGGTATATCCTTCTCATCTCGTCTGAATTGCTTGGAAAGGCAAATATGGTGCTATATCGATATCCGTTGAAACAAATTTGTGGTGCACCTGTATATGTGTGCTCAAGCAGATTAAGCAAAGGTTTGGCGGTCCTCAGAACCTTTGCCTTCAAAAGGTTGTCAACACCATGTACTGTCACAACAACATCAGGAAGGACGACATATCAGACAAAGCTTCCACAGAACAAAAGAACGGCGCTGGACCATCCTTCCAGTGGGAATGTTCACGCACGCACGCACGAACGCGCACAACCTAGGAATGGCTCCGAGCCCAACCGAGCACCAAGGATCGCAGCGCTTTTTGCGCGGCGTTAGGCGCAACGGACGCAACGCCTGATATCTGAGTAGGAACCCACGGTTTGCCTTTGGTTGTGTTGGCGGCAGGGCTTTGATTGCTTGTTGCTTCTTGCCGCACCGTGCTTGTGGCCGTGTCGTCGTTGACAACGTGTACACTAGCGGGCGTCTCCCTATGGCACAAGCGAGTCTTGCACAGCCGAGGACTGCAATACATCAGCATGCCTCACGTGAAGGTACCGTTTCCAGTTTCCTTGCTTCGATCGACCTACAGCTCCAAAAGCAGTGCAAGGGACTCAGATCATGAGCCGAGTGCAGGCTCCAGAAATTCCCGGGAAGCAGCCTGCATCGACACGCAGAAGGTCACGCACAGCTGACAGCATGCGTTTAAGTGCGTGTTTTGTTGTCCAACGCATACACCCGCTTCCTGCTCTGTCTGACTTCCACAAAATGCTGCTTTTTGGATTGACATATCAAAGCTGAGATGTTCTCCAGGAGCATTTGCCCCCTGCATGCACCATGTGCTTCATGCTGGCCTCAATCGAGGCAGCTTTAGGGCACAGGTGAGCGTTCCCATCAGCTAGTGTGTTTCATGTTGATGACTGCTTCATTGTTTGTTGCTTTTGCAGACTGACCATCATGACTCAACAAAGCGATGCGCAGCGGGCAAGCACAGACACAATGCAATTGCTCAAGGTAGGCACACTTGGGGTATTATCACCTCCAATGGTGCTGGTGTACTAACCCATTAGTGCTGGTACAGCAATTTCCTTTGTGACGCATTCTCCAGAATTGCACCTTCTGTCTGTCAATAGCCTGCAATTGCCCCTGCTTTGCCCCTTGCTACAACTTTGATGTTGCATGAACTTGCTACACAGGGCATCAGTATTTTCAAGATGTTGACAAGTTGGACCAGGCCATCTCTGGCAATACCAAATCAAGCAACCTAAAGCCTGATGCAGCATTTGTAGCAAATCAGCTCATTGTCAGAGCAGCAGCTAAATTCAGTGCTGAAGATGAATCTGGAGACCCGTGGGGTGCCTTGGCAGATCTAAATCAGGCAGATCAATTGCAGCCAAATGACTTGCCCACACGGCAGCTGCGTGCCATGGTCGTGCTGAATTTGGGTGACGTAAGGGCATTTCTTAATGACCTCCATGGCAGGGCTGACACATTTCCCTTGCTCTTGAGGAGAGGACAGGTCAGCGGCAGCATTGGTGATAATGAGCAGGCTTTGGAGGACCTGGTTGCAGCTGATCAGATGTGCCCAGGTGCAGCTGTCAGTACACGTGATGGACTGGAGCACGCGCTGACCGCAAATGGTGCACCACAGTCACATATGGCAGAGCTGGCTGCGCTCAGGCTCAGCATTCACACAAGGATCCAGGTCAGCTTCTGCTGTCCCTCAGTACATCAAGAGCATTGCCCCTTGTCTTTGTAACATACTGTCATGTAATCTACGGGTCATGGTTGGGTACATGTACACCCCAGTCGCCTCAGCAGCCGATTCCATAGTTAAATTGTCATGACTTGTCTTGATGTGCCACTCAGGATGTGGACAATGAACCAGCTTCAGCTGTTGATGAGGAGCCCTCATCAAACCCTTCAACAGGCATGCTAGATAAACTCTATCACATGAGCTTGACGGTGCATCAGCTGATGTCAGTACTGCTGATTTCTGTCACCAGCCCAATCACCGCCATTAAGTCAAGCTGAGGAAACAAACTTGTCAAACTCTTACTGCTTTGATGCGTGACATCAAGCTATGATCGTTTGCAACATGCAAGAGGCTATCTTGCCTTTGAAGCTTGATGCTTGTAATCACAGGTTGCGGTGGGTGTGAGACTGAACAGAAAAAGTTAGCGGTGGCATTTGAACAGCTCACAGAACAAGGGAAACACTCGCAAGTCAGAAGCACACTTGTACGCAGCATGGCACTTTTTGCTGCTATGCATTGCTTTCCAAGCCAAGAGCTTGTTGAGTACAGACAGAAATGCTGCCTTGGCTTGCAACAGGAATTGGCAGAATGCATGGTAGGTACATTGCACTCTGTGACATCCTGGTTACCATATGACTGTCTAAGTGTTAATGCATACCCAAGTTTGCTATCATTTACTGCCACACTTACATATTGTACCTCTTTGAGCTCAAGCTCATGTCTGTAAGTCTGGCGTCAAGTGTTCAAGCGCATCTTGTCAAGCAAGTCTTGTTGAGCACACTGCCATTCTCAGAGGACAAAGTCCCTCACCTGTTTCACCATTGACCATGTGACAAGCTGTCTGTGACCTAGGAGTGTGGTCATTTTGATGAAAGTCACTGGTGCTCTTTCAGAGAATGGGTGCAGCCCAATACAGCTCTCTGTGTTTGCAGGGCCCTCTTGGCCTTTCACCTCCACCATCCGATGCAAGAGAATGGCCACTGTATGGTGAGACCTGCTGCTTGCTGTGTTGCTCATATTTGCCATGTGTCTGCTGTTGCTGTGATGTCTCTACATTCATATGAGGATGGCAGAATCTTGGTCCAGGCATCTGCTGCTGGTGGCTTCATACTGTCGTTTTTGACATATCATCAAGTCCCAACTGTTCATGATGTAATGTTGCAGGTAATCCAGCTGGTAACTCATTATACATTAAGCAGCTTGACAATCAGACCTCTACAGCAAATGACAGATCCATCACCAAGGCGATGCAACACTTGATGACTGCCAACAAGTTTTACACCCAGAGAGATTATGTAGCTGCCTTGATTCAGCTTGAACAAGCAATAGCTCTCGTGCCTGACCACTACGCTGCGCTTCATTTTCGTGGCATGTGCAAAGCAGAACTGCAACAATATGAGGATGCCATTTCAGATCTGACAGGCAGAGCCCACTACTGCAATGCCTTGGTCTCAAGGGGCATGTGCCACTTGAACCTGAGCAATCACAAGAAAGCTTTTGATGACATTCTGAGAGCTGACGTACTTGACAGCAGGAGTGGAGACAGTTTCCTTCGATCCATGAAGTTCGCTGCAGCAATAGACCCTGGCAGTCCACGCATACAGAAGAATGCTGAACTCTGTGCTGCGTTGAAGAGACGCAGGATGAATTCCCTCAAGGTAATGTTGTCTTTGCATGCACCCTAAATTCTGGTCAGCACTAAGATCAGAATTTGCAGTAGACACAAAGTCATCAAGTCTTGCATCATCTACTGTTTTGTGTTGTTCTGGTGTCTGCACTCCACATATCCTGATTGTTGGGACCAGTCAACTCTTAGATTTCAAGTTACAGTAATTTACATCAGAAACAACGTCCATATTGCGTGCTATATTCATTGACCAATGCATGACAGACGTCACTTTGATAGCTGTGAGTCACTCTCATATTTCTGGAAACGTAGGCTGTTGATGACAACAGCTGCCGAGACCAGCGCACGTTTGATCAGAACATGACAACCCTTATGACGCTGTCAAGGAAGGGTGATCATCACAGCGCATCTATCATCTTGAATTGGATCATTGAGCATCTGGACCCTTTCAGTCCAAACATCAGAGAGCAGTCTGAGGCTATCAACCAACACAATACAATTATGCACAAGTCAGCTATGGCTGATCTTGACCCAACATTTGACGCAGCCAATGAAACTGGGTCAGCCGAAACTAGCAGATCCAACACGAGCGTGAGTTACAAGAAGCGTTCTGAGCACAATCAAACAAGACATTGCCCTCAACTGTTTGTACATGGATGCCCCTGCGCTTTGTTTGCCTGTCCGCAAAGTCATTTGACAAGGTATTAGACAAGCCCAGATTGAGAGTGATGCAATATGCAGCATGTTATTTGACACAGAAACCTTGCTATGCCGGCCTTTATTATTTGTCAAATGATGATGGTTGTTGTAGGGTGACTCAGTGAGATCACAATCCCCTGCTGAGCAGAAGGGCTCCAGCCGCACAGGTACTTGAAGTCAAGCTGACTGTTTGCATGACGCTCATTGTGGCAAGCTGAACGATGCATGAGTCCAAGTAGGTTGCCTGAGCTGCGCTGACCGGCATACCATTCTTGCCCAAACTGAGCTTGGTAACTTGTCAACCTATTGCCATGCGCAAGAACATGCCGACAGCTGGTTTGTACAGTGTCAAGAGTCAGCTGCTGCACCGTGCAGAAGCTTCTAGCCTACTGGCATGTTGGCATAATCAGTATGGTTTTGTTGACCATTGAGATAAAAGGATGGTGCCAAGTTGTGAATTAGTTGACAAGTGGTTGCATCTGCAGGACTCAAATGGCACGCACATCCACAACACGTTCAAAGAAAAAGTCAGGTGAGTGCACAAGTTTGCAGTGTTGTTACTTTGCAGAATTCATGTTGATGCGTTAAAACCGACATGGGCTTTTTGTTTTGTGGGTGCCTGGATCAAGGACACTCATTGCTTGTTCATTCAAGCCATTATTGGGTCATGCACATGCAGCATGCACAGCAAGCCTGCGTGCAGTGCGCTGTTGCTTGATGGTCACTTTTAACTGCTGGAGTGCAATGCATTGCTCAGTTTGTACCAGGGTTGCCCATGCTTGTCTCAGCTTGTTGTGGCATGTAGGACAAAAAGATTGTGAATTCAAGACTGAGCTGGATGAGCATGTGACAGCACTTGCTTGCAACCTCCAAGGCAGCAAAGACTTCAGTGCTGCTAGATATGGCCTGAAAAGAGTGCTGACTCTGCATGACATCATAACATGCCTACAAGGGAGTGAGGCATCAGCTGATAAGTTGGCTAATGAGAGGATGAACTTTTCTGGACTACGGAAAGAGTGTGAATTGGGTCTCAAGCTTCAGACTGCAAATTGTTTGACAAACAAGGCAGGCAGTTCGTTTCACCATCAGCTTGTATATCTACAACACTGATGATTTTTGCCGAATGTGATGTTGCAATCAACTTTGCAAATGCTGATTCCATAGAGCACTGTTTGACTGACTCAGAGCTCAGAGCCACTCATGGCCATGTTGAAGAGGGCATCTGGGCTGACAGGAGCCAATGTGAGGCTTACTACATATTAGGTTTCAGGGCAGCACTGTTTGTGCCCAGTCAAATGTCAACAAAGTGCTTTCTTGTCTGCAATCTGCTGTGTCAGCGGGTGCTGTGCCTGACACTGTGAACTTGGTGACACCATAGCTGGCCACAGCAACCGACTCAGTCTAACAGAAATAGACCTGTTCTGCATATTAGTCAGACAGTACTAGTGTTGTATAACAGGAAATGTTTCACGTTTTGCTGTACTGTATCTTCTCGAAAATAACTCAAGGCCATCAAGAGCGGTACATGAACGCCGACAATTGTCACGCTGGACCTGCTGTTGACTATGGTGGCACTCCTCACGCACCATCTGTCAGGTATGCCCTTCTCATGAGGGCATGATCATCTCGTGTGAATGCTTGCAAAGCAAGTATCCGTTTGTAGTGTGCTCAAGCAAATTCTGCAAATATTTCAGACTGGCCAAATTGGTTGTCTGAGAAGTTTTGTATTGAAAAGGTCGTCAATACAATACCATGTATTGTCACAACATCAGGAATGATGACACAACAGACACAGCTTCCACAGCAGGTCCTGTCAGTGAAAATGTGCACGCACGCACGCAGATGTCCAACCTAGGAATGGCTCCGAGTCCAACCGACACCAAGGATCACAGCGCTTTTCGCGCAGCATTGGGCGCAACATATGCATTGCCCGGTGTCCGAGTAGGGATCCAGGATCTGCACATGCTGGTACTGGCGGCAGACTTTTGCTTGGTCGGGCTTCCTGTCATCATTCTTGTTATAGCAATGTCGTCGTTGACAACGTGTACTCTGGCGGGTGTTGTACTACGGAAGGAGCGAGTTCTGCGCAGTCGAGAACTACATTGCATCAGCATACCTCACGCAAAGGTATCGCTTCCAATTCACTTGCTTCGAGCGACCTATAGCTCAACCAGGAGTCAGATCACGAGCCGAGTGCAGGCTCCAGGAAATCTCAGAAAACAGCCTGCATCTTCGCGCAGAAGGTCACGCACAGCTGCCATCATGCGACTAGGTGCGTATCTTGTTGTGTGGACGCATGTACCTGCTTCCTGCTCTGTCTGTGTTCCTGCACAACAAACTGCTTTTTCGCATGAAATATCAAAGCTGAGATGTAGACCATATCTAGGAGCGTTCCCCCCCTGCACCTACAATGTAATACATACTGGCCTCAATCGAGACAGCTTTCAGGCGCAAGTTAGTATTCCATTCAGCTGGCTAAACGCCGTATGTTTCATATTGATGACTATATCATTGTTTGCTGCTCTTGCAGTTTGAACATCATGCCTCAGCAAAGCGCTGCACCCTAGGCAAACACAGACACAGCGTGATTGCTCAAGGTAAGTACACTTTACTCTCGTTCAATACTGTTGGTATAGCAATTGTGCATTTTTTCTGAATCGCTCCTTCTGCATGACATTGGCCTGCAATTGTCCCTGGTTTGCCACAGCAGCATTTTCTACAATTTGATGTCAAGTTGACTTGCTACACAGGGCATCAGCACTTGCAAGAAGTTGGCAACATGGACAAGTCCATCTCTGGCAGTATCAAAATAAGCAGCCAAAAGCCTGATGCAGCGTTTGTAGCAAATCAACTCATCGTCAGAGCAGCAGCTAAATTCGACGCTGGACACAAACTTGGAGACCGTTAGGGTGCCTTGGCAGATCTAAATCGAGCAGATGAATTACAGCCAAATGACTTGCCCACATTGCAGCTACGTGCCAGAGTCAGTCTAAGCTTGGGTGACACAAGTGCTTTTTTTGATGATCTCCATGGCAGGGCTGACACAGAGCTCTGGCTCGGCCTTAGAGGATATGTCTACAGCAGCATTGGTGATGATGAGCAAGCTTTAGACAACCTGGTTGCGGCTGAGCAGATGGGCCCAGGTACGGCTGACCGTGTATGTGATGCACTGGAGGACATGCTAGCCGCCAAAGGTGCGCCACAGTCACATATGGCAAAACTGACTGCGCTCAGGCACAGCATTCACACAAGGATCCAGGTCAGCCTCTGCCGTCCCTCACTACATCAAGTTCACTTCCCCTTGTCTTTGCACCGTGCTGCCATGTGATCTACAAATCGTACTTGCGCACATGTGTACCCCATTTGCCTTAGCACGTTTGAACTGACATGACTTGTCTTGGCCTGCCACTCAGGACACAGTACAAGAATCAGCATCAGCTGTTGATAAGGAGCCCTCATCAAACTTTTCAACAGGTATCCTAGATACACTCTACCACATCAGGTTGAGTGTGCAGCAGCTGATATCATTACTCCTGATTTCTGTCAGCTGCTCAATGACCGCCGCTAAGTGACCACCACCACTAGCTGAACAAAAAGTACTATTTGACTCTTGTTGATCTGAAGAGTGACATCAAGCCATGAATGTGTGCAACATGCACAAACTCTATTTTGCCTTTAAAGCTTCATACTTGTGACCACAGGTAGGCGGGGTATTGAGGCTGAATTCAACTATTTGGGGGCAGTATTTGAAATGTTCAAAGAACAAGGGATGCACTCGCAAGTCAGAAACACACTTGTACGCATGATGGCACTTAATGGTGCTGGACATTGCTTCAACCCCCCAAGCTCTGAGGTTGCTGAGTCCAGACAAGAATTTTGCCTCGAATTGCAACAGCTTTTGGCAGAATGCATGGTAGGTACACTGCATGCTGCGGGATCATGGTTGTCATATGTCTCTCTATGTGCCAGAGCATATCAAAAGTTGCTATCATGCACTGCCACACTTGCTTTTTGTATCACTTCAGCCTCAAGCTCATGGCTATAAGTGTAGCATCAAATGTTCAAGCATATCTTGTCAAGCAAGTCTTGTTGAGCCAGGCTAAAATCCCTCACCATTTGACCACTGACCATGTGACAGACTGTCTGTGCTTAAAACTCACTCTGTTGCATGTTACCCGTGCTCTTTTGTTGAACACCCGCTTCCAAAACAGCTGTCCGTGTTTGCAGGTCCGTCTTGGCCTTTCACCTCCACCATCCAATGCAAGAGAATGGCCATTGTATGGTGAGACCTGTTGCTTGCTGTTTTGCTCGTGTTTGCTGCTGCCACATGTTGTCTCTACGTTGATATGAGGAATGCCTTGGCCAAAGACATGCATCTGCTGCTGGTAGCTTCTACGCTGTTGTTCTTGACATGTCATCAAGTCCCAAGAAATCATGATGTAATGTTGCAGGCCATCTACATGACAATTCAATATACCTTCAGCAGCTTGACACCCTGTCATTCATAGGAAAGGACACATCCTCGACGGGGATGCAACATTTGATGACTGGCAACATGTTGTACACACAGAGAAAGTTTTCAGCTGCCTTGGATGAGCTTGAGCAAGCCAATGCTCTGGTGCCTGACCACTATACTGTGCTGCATCTGCGTGGCATGTGCAAAGCAGAACTGCAACAATATGAGGATGCCATTTCAGACCTGACAGGCAGAGCCCACTACTGCAATGCCTTGTACTGGAGGGGCGTGTGTCACTTGAATCTGGGCAATCACAAAAAAGGATTCGATGACATTCTAAGAGCTGATGTACTTGACAACAAGGTTGCAGAAGCTTTGTGTGGAGGAATGGAGTTTGTTGCAGCAATGGACCCTGGGCATCCACAAGTGCAGAAGACTGCTCAAATCCGTGCTGCCTTAGAAAAAAGGAAGACGAGTTGCCTCACGGTGAGGTTGCTTTTGTATGTGCCTTTACGCTGTCCAGTGTTGAGGCAAAAGTAGCGCAATGAGACACAAAAATAAATATGGCTTGCACCCTGTGCCTTGGTTGAGTTGTCATGGTGGCTTCACTCCATACGTCCTCACAATCATGATTGGTCTCAACATACTTGCAACCGGTTTTGCTTGACACTGTGAAAGTACCTATTGCATGCTGCAAAGACCAGTGCATGACTGAGGTCACCCTCAACGCTGTGAGTCACTCTCACACTTGTGGTAGTGATGACAACAGCCCCCTAGAGCAGCAAGAGTTTGAACAGAATATGACAAGTCTTGTGACGCTCGTCAAGAAGGGTGATCATCACAGATCATCTATCATCTTGAATGAGATTATTGAGCATCTGGACCCTTTCAGTCCAAACATCAGAGAGCAGTGCGAGGCTACCAACCAGCTGAATGCAATGTTGCATGAGTCAGCTATGGCTGGTCATGACCCCACATTAGCCGCAAAACTTCAAAGTGGGTCGGTTACACCCGACAGAGCAAACACCGACGTGAGTTGCGACATGTGTTTTGAGCACAACAAAAGGAAGACACTGTCCTCTGCTGTTTGTTTGTGGATGGAAGCATCCCTGCGTTTTGTTTGCTTGTTTGCAAAAGTGATTTGTGAGAAACATTGGTGTAGACAGGCCAACATTGATAGTGATGCAGCAAAACCTTTTTGAATTTAAAGGTTGATGATGGTTATTGTAGGGTGACTTAGTGAGATTACAACAGTCTGCTGAGCAGAAGGGCTCCAGCCCCACAGGTACTTTGACTATTCAAGTTGACTGCCTGCATGACACGCTTTTGCGCAAGCTAAAAGATGCATGTTGCCAAATAGGTTGCCTGAGGTGCATTGACATGCATAGCATGAACTTTATTGCAGCTGAATGATGTAGCACAAGAATATGCCTGCAGCTGGTCTGTACACACTCAAAAGTCAATTGATGCACAGTGCAAAAGAGTCTTCCTCCGCTTTTTCGTCCAAGTCCTCCTCTGTTTTTTGTCTTACCACTTATTATTACTATCTCTCAACCTTTTCCATTTTCTCCTACTCTCACGTATCTCTTGCACTTCTTCCTCCCCACCATCACAACATCTTGACTCTCCTCCCCTTGTTTTGCTCACAATTGTGATATGCAGGCATGACTTTAGCTGATCTGCTAGCACCAGGCTCAGGCAGCAAGTTTTGTCAAGCAATAGAAAATGGCAGTCTGCAATACAATGGCAACAATGAAGATGTCATCGACACTGCAGACCTTATGGCTATGTTAACAGAATTGTTTGAAGAAGACTCAGATGACTCAGATGACTCAGAAGATGAGGACTCAGAGGTATGCATAGCCACATTTTACGTTCTTGGGTCAGATGACATGTTGGCACACAACCAGCTTGCCTTCATTGACCGTCAGAAGCCAAGCATGATTGATGTTCAATGACAGCAAACTGCATCTGCAGGATCCAAGTGAAACTGCCATGTAAAACATGTAAAAAGAAACAGCAGGTGAGCGCACAATTGTGCAGTGTTGTTGATTTGCACAATCAGTGTTGATGTGTTGAAGCTGACATGGTCTCTTTTGACTGTGATTTTCTTGGTATAATACACTCAATGTATGTTCAGTCAAGCCATTATTGGATCATGCGCATGCATTATGCCACAGCAGGCCTGCTCGCAGCACGCTGTTTTCCGACGATGACTTCTCGCCACTGAACGCAATAGATTGCTTTATAAGTTCCCAGGTTGCCCATGCTTGTCTCGACTTGTTGTGGCATGTAGGCCTAATAACTTCTATGTTCAAGGAGGAGTTGGACAAGCACGTGACAGCAGTTGCTAGCAACCTCAAGGGTAGCAAAGACTTCCATGCTGCTAGATATGGCCTGACAAGAGTGTTGGCTCTGCACGACATCATAGCAAGCCTACAAGGGAGTGCAGCATCAGCTGACAGGTTGGCTGACGAGAGGATGTACTATTGTGGACTATTGCAAGAGTGTAAATCGGGTCTCGAGCTTCACATTGGGAAACGCGCGGCAACAAAGGCATGTGGTTTCAAAACAAATAGCTTGTATACCTACACTGATGATGCTTGTCGTATGTGATGTTGCAACCAATTGTGCAAAGGCTGATTACAGAGAGCACTGTTTGACTGACTTAGAGTTCAGAGCCATAGCCATGATGCAGAGAGCATCTGGGCTGATTAGAGCCGATGTGAGGCTGAGTATGAGCGCTTGCATCTATGCTAGCACACTCACCTACAGTATTTTCCAAGCAATGTTGCAGTTACATTGCATGTGTGTCACATTCTGAGGCATAGTGTCTGCCTCCCATCCACCAGACACTCAATTTCTGCATTTGTCACGACGTTCTCTGCAATGCCTGATTTCTTTGACAAGTTATTGCAAAGCAGCATTGGACCTTTTGTACACAGCATTGATGTGTGACATGGACAGTCCTCAATGGCAGAAACCTTTCAAGTTTTGTTACACACATTTTGTTCAAAATTTGGCCATGATGAATGTTTGATGCTTGTTCATGATTATGACACTTGTTCATCATAATATGTCGGTGTACGTATATTATGTGCATGCTCCTTGTCCCACAAATGCAACTCCTCAGCTGTCAAGCAATCTTGCAGCAAGGCAGTGCTTCACTTTAAGTGAATTGTCACACGTGCACTGTACAGTGAACTAGCATCGAGTCACCTGAACTTCCTGCAAACAGTGACTGGATCATCAGACACAATGCTTCCGTTCACACAATAGGAGACTTCTATGACATGACACAGAGTCATCATTGGTTTAAGTGCATTGTGTTTTCAGCAACATGTTTTTCACATGTCAGCACCATTCATACTCAATATGGCAGACTGCCATCAAGGGATTGAGCTTGATTGCATTGAGGCCCACAGGCGCCCAATAAAAGCAGCTATAGCATCAGGTGCAGTGGAGTTTGAACGGTGGAAGTTGAGCATCACTGATTTTGCATCACACAGTCTAGATTTGCTGCTGTTGAGCTTTGTACTGCTTCCATGAACCGTACTGAGTTATGTTTTCGACTTGTATACTACTCTCAAATGGGCTGTCCTTGCTTGATGCCTGACTGCTCAAATCAGCTATGTATCCTTCACAGATGAATCCCTTGACTTTGCTTTGATCGTCTAAACAAACAGTGCCAAGTCCGAGAGGCTCAGATATTTGCAGGAAAAAATCTCCCAAGCGCTGAACCGGCAAGTCCCAGATTTCTAGCTCAATTGCTTTGCCCTTTGCTTTCCCAACAGCCACCATGCCAGGCTTGCAAGTATGATTTGCAGGATCTGTGATGGCATATAGCTCATACACTGGGCTGCTTCTGCAGGCTTTGACAAAGGCAGCCCCCAGGTCTGTCAGCTGGTGCTCAAGCTT
>JAABUK010005732.1_pt1 | contig 19092 bp, 23 predicted proteins | sample 5559141 | NCBI WGS metagenome assembly JAABUK01 (sample SAMN10711869, study PRJNA513367) | rock metagenome | isolation source: Antarctica rocks | place: Antarctica: Victoria Land, Pudding Butte nord | collected 2016-01-03 | reverse complement strand
CACAAAGCCCTCCATCGCCCACTACCATCCCCCACTTCCGACTTCCAGTATCCTAAACTTTCATCCCTCTCATCCCTCCAACCATATCCGTCCCTTCCCGCGAAGCGATACAACACAGACATAAGCTCCGACGCCGTCCCCCACAGAATGCGAGCTTTGTAAAAGCATTTTGTGGTTTTGCTTGATACGGTGATCTTGTGCATGGAGGGGGATGAGATGCGTGAGTAAGTTGAGGTAGAGATGGTAGAGTAGTAAGCTGTGAGGGTATGGGAGGGCTGATGGTGACGGTTGCGACTGATGGTATTGGGGGTTTGGGTGTGTCTGTACATACGCGCCTTTGTGTCATGAGAAGCTGAAATCTTGGTAGTCTGGGTGTTTTGTCGATTGCTGCTGATGATAATGGATTTAGTCAGTTGAGAAGATGATGTGCTAATGATACGTTCCTGTACGGCATACAAGGGTTCAAGATCATTTGGACCGAGGCCGCTTGGATTGTTGTGCAGGATTGTGGGAGATACGCCCATATGCGGTTGTTGAAGGTTCTGATGGCCCGTTTGATGTCAAAAGTAATGGTCACGAAAGAAAATGTAGTGGAGATATTAAAGCGATAATGAAGTCGATCCAATAATGTCCATGCATGATCATTATTTCAGACGTGGAGGCCTTGCGAATATACCTTAAAATTATCCACGACCCCAATACCTTCCCACCCACTCACAACAAATCAATCATCCCTTTACTCGCATCGCCAATATTAGTAGTCCAATACTCCGGCGTCGTCTGCATGTAAAAAACGCCGCCCTCAATGACACTCTCATTATACCTACGACCCCCCTTCTCACTCAACTTATCCACGACCCTCAACCCAATCTCATTCTTCTCCACCATCTCCTTGAATCCTTCCTGCAACATCTCATCCTTTCCGAAACCGCCATCCTCGAGGTTCTCCGCGAGCGCCTCAAAGTACGCGATTGCGCTTTTGCCAATGTTCTTCTGCCATTCGCGCGGGAAAATGGAGCTCTGGTTTCCGGTCGCGGTGTAGGCGGCCAGCTTTGCGAAATTGTGCTCGAAGTTTGGTTGGAGCGTGATGACGGGTGCGGCGAGCGCGGCGGCGATGCGGGATTGAATGGCGCCGATCGCGGACTCGTAGTCCTTTTTGATGGATTGTTTGGCGTGGAAGTCGAGCCCTGCACCGCTGCCGTTGGAGGTGGAAGCGGCGACACCGGCGGCGTTGACGACATCGGCCAGGTTCTCGGTTGCAGTGTCGATGTTATAGCCAAGGTATTTTTGGTTGAAGATGATGCGAAGGCAGCCGTCGCGGATTTCGCAACCGCAGGTGGATATTTTGGGATTGGTGGCTGGTTCGAGGGTTAGGATATGTGAGGAGCAGAGGACATTCAATTCGCTTCTGCCGTCGGCACCGACTTTGTCGAAGTAGCCACGGATGCCTTCGTTAGCGTTCGTAATGTATCTGTAGGAGGGAGGAGGGTATTAGTGTGATGGTTGCAGGGTCAATGGCGAGGGGAAGGAGGTCACACTTTGTGAGCATTTTGCCCGTTGATTCTTTCGCATAGCGGTCTTCGGCAAAGCTATAGATATAGCCAGGGTCGACGGATATCTTCCACGGGACGCCCATGGTGGAGGAGAGATTGGCTTCAAGCTAGGGAACCTTAACTTCCCAGTTGTCGCGGACTGCAAAGTTCAAAGACAAGTCAGCCCAATGCCCAGCCCTCAAAGATCCATTTCGGACGGTCGGTACTTACCATCCTTGCGAACCGCCATGGGCAACTTGGTCTTGGGAGCATCGGGGGCGCTGCTTGGTGCAACAGATGTCGACGGTGTGTTGGCGGTGCTGGTTGCTGGGGTGGAAAAGCTGGACGATGTATCTGGTGCAGCAGCCATGGGGGCTTGAGCTGCCAGGCCTGAGCCTGCTCCCTCTTTGCCGCCGAGACCTAGAGATGCAGTGGCCTTGTTCAAATCATTCTCGAGCTCGGCGACCTTGGCTTTGGCTTTCTTGAGGAAGTCCATGATTGCTCGTGCTCTCTTAGGGTGGGGGGGGTTTAGTAATGTGACGAGAGAGTCAGTTTGATATGAAATGGCAGAGTGTGTATGATCGATAGAGAAAAGGCATCGCAGAGCGAGACACGGCATTTTATATCCTTCCCTGCTCCTGCGTGGCAACTACCACCCACCCATCCTTTGGACACTTGTTCAATAGGGAGCCATGCATCCTCGTAGCCTAAAGTCAGCCCATGAGGGAGCCCACCACCATTCCCAGAGGTGTGTACTGCCTCAGCTTCTAATGACCCTGAATATGGTCGGTGATATGTATATGAATCATGGGATGTAGGGGCCAATATTGACGAACGCGAGGTCCAAGTCTGCAGAGATGGTGGAGGAGCACCCAGCCACGACGGCCCAGATCTCGGGAGCCTGTCCAGCGGCTGACTAGCGTGCGGCTGACGATGGCGTACCGGGATCTATAAAGCTTGGCCCGTGTTTATCGCTAAAGGCCCCCACCAAAAGGACCCCAAGCTGAGTCAATAGTTGCTCCACCTTCCCCTGTCTCTCGTCAAATATCCCCATAAACAGGATAGTTGTGACTGACCTGCAGCGATGTAGTGTTTCAAGATGAATCATTGAGCTGAGGTTGTTGATACATGGCGTACGATAGGGGCCATATGCGTGGAACGGCCACGGCGAGGCCAGATCTGATGAGACCATATAGCTTTGGTGCCCGGATGGTGCCTGGTACCTGCATAAGTACATGAAGTAATTTTGTTAACGCAATTTCGCCGAAGGAGCATAGTGCTGTTGCACATGGCTTTCGCTTGATAACAATTCGCGAGGGGCAGACGGGAAAGTCGATACGTGTTGCTGTCTGTCCTCGTCCACCCTCGCCCTCAGCTCTAAGGTGTAAGCGGCTTTCTCATTTGCTGTGCTACCTTGTTACTATCTTCCTTGATCAACGGTTGTAGCAAGGTCTGCTTCAGAATAGTCACCTGGGTTGGTGAAGTTTCTCTCTCCATCTCTCGATTAACGATATCCAGACACCAGGGAGACCCTAGAGTTATAGGCCACTGATCATGGCGAAGGTGTAAGTTTACACCTTATTGAACTTGTGATGAAATTCCTCGAAGCTCAACTCTCTTCAAGCCCCATGAAAGTCCGCATGGATCTCCGCGATCACTGGGAAAACCATGACTCTCCGGCCCAAAGCTCAGTCAAAGTTCTCCAAGATTTGATCGGTCTCCCAGTCATCATCAACCTAGAGCCTGCAATCCTATGGGCTGAGCTCGGAAAGTACTATCCAGATCAGGCAGTCTTCATTCCCAGCGTCACTGGTGTAGTCAAAGCATGGTGTGACGCCTTAGCAGAGCGATTCCAAGACGACGTAAACGCAGAGTGGACGGAGCAATTCCTTGAAGTGCTGAATGATAATGGCAAGCGTCTGGAAGCGAGAGTTGAGGCGAAATCCGACACCAAAGTCTCAACATCCCTCACCAAGCCAGCATTCATAATCAATATACCGCAAACCGCCCCTCCCTACCGTGGCGCTTCCGGCTATTTTGCAACAGACTTCCAGACAATCTTTGCCACAACTCCCGCAGCTAGCACATCGCATGAAAACGACGACTGGGCATCCGAATCCCTTCCCTCCCGCTTACCGCAGCCACAAAACCGGTCTACCAATGCTGCGGCAGCAACTTCGACCGAGCTGCCCACTCTGACCAGTTTGCCCCGCCCCGAAATCCTGTTCTCTGCACAGACGCCTTACCATCTGATGGTAAAAATCGTTCGCGACGGCCTTCACATCTACTGCAGCCACCAAGGCAGTCTAGAACTTCTATCCGGCTACCTCACCAAATATGTGCGAAACATTGACAACCCCAGCATTGGGATGCCGATTGCAACGGCGGAATTGAAAGCAAGCGATTGGGGATATGGAGCGCTCTATGACTGTCTTAGTGTCATCTGAAAGACTTCTCAGACGATGTGGGTTTGATCCGCGATACTGTTAGCAAACTGATCGATGAGGCCAAGGATGTTGTAGTCCTTATGCACTCGTACGGCGGCATACCCGGCTCGGCCGCTCTCAAAGGCTTGGGGAAGTCTACAAGGGGAAGTGAACAGAAGAAGAATGGGGTGGTGAGACTGGTATACGTGAGCACCTTGCTGTTGAAGGAGGGAGAGCAGATGCCGGATGCGGATAATCTAGAGCAATTGAGGAGATATGCTAGCGAGGGCCTTGACGAGGAGGTTTGTTCCCTCGAATGCACTGCTCTAGGTTGAAAGACGATGGATGCTGACAGTTGCGGTATTTTCCTAGGCTGGCACTCTCCTTATCGCACCGGCGGCAGCGGCCCACATGTTCTTCCATGACCTGCCCGAGAAGGATGCTCAGCACTGGTCTGCTCTCCTGAAACCACACAGCTTGGGCGCCATGTGGAGCAAACAGACTTATGCTGCTTGGAAAGACATTCCGTCTACGTACGTGGTTTGTGGGCTAGACAGGGTGATATCTGTCGATAGACAAGAGGAGATAATCAAGAATGCAAGAGAGGTGCAGTCGAAGGCTTTGGACGTGGTGGAGAGGTTGGAATGTGGACATGAGCCCATACTCAGTAAGATTGACGGGTTGGTCAAAGTTATGGAGAAAGCTGCAAGCATGGGTGGAAGTTGGTGATTGCTCAACCAGTCGGACAGCTTAAGAAATACAATGACGACATTCATGACTGTGACGTGGGAGCAGGAGACGTTGATTGATAGTTCAAAGCTAAGTCACAAAGTACCCTATCCTCTTAGACCTCGCCGGTCACAACGTCCCAAACCCTTTACAACACCTCTCATGCGCCGCTCGCAAACTCTCTCGCTTTCCTGTCCTAAATCATCTCTCCCAAGCTTCCTTTCTCTTCAAGCTTCTTGCCAGCCGATCCATCAATCGCTGTCCAAGCTTAGCTCTCGCCGGATGCACAGCCCTACTACCCACTACCCCATCCACTACGCCGCTACCACTCCCCGCCCCCATCTCCGCCAACTCACGTTCCTCATTCCGAACCTGCTTCCTCCATACCCGCTCAGCTATACGCATCATATAGCATTTCCTCGCCAAAAAGAACACTCCCACAAGCAACGCCAAGCTAATCAAACCGAAAACTACCGCCATGATCTCAGCCGGACATGCATTCTCCCTATGCTTTGGAAGAGCCGAGCACGTCGGCGCTTGATCTGCCTGTGGAGTCAAAGTGCTCGTCATTGTGATAGTCGTTGGCGAAGCACTACTGATAGCCGTCTGCGTGACCAAATTTGTCACTGGTGCAGGTGTTACGCTTACTGTGGTTGTCAGCGTATTCGTCGTTTTCGGACATTGGGCCAATATGGCATCTGTCAGCGCTGCGCCGGTGAGTGAGTCGCCTGCGTGAATAGGCCCGGAAGGCGCGCTGGAAGAGGCAGAGAGAGCGGCAGTGCTAGTGCCAGCGACTGTTACTGTTTTGGTTTCGGTGTGGTGGATGGTAGTTGTGGATATGCTTGCGAATAGGGTCGTGGTTGTTGTCACTGTCTTTGTGACCGTGGGGGCGGGTGTGGCAGTTGGCTCGGGCTTTGGAATGGAGGTGGGGATGTCTTTGGTTATGTCTGGGGCTACTGCTGCGGCGTTGGTGGGGGGCGATTGGGGGATATCCTTTCCTGCATTTGGGGGTGCTATATCTGTAGGTGTGGGTCCGCTTTTTGGAATAGATGGAGGGCTGCTGTCTTTGCCGATGTCAGGGATCGGGGTTTCGGGTGCGTCTGTGCCGCTGCCTTTGGGAAGACTGGGCTTTTTTCTTTTCGCGATGGGTTGTTCGGTGGGCATGGGCGATGTCAGTGAAAGCATCGAGAGCTTCATGTTTGCAAAACTCCGGTTGGAGCGAGCGAATTCGTTGCGGAAACTTGGAGACCAGTCAAGGCTGGGAGGGGTGAAGATTACAAGGGTTGGATCGAGGGTTCACGGATCGTTGCCAAAAGGGAGATGTGGGTATTGAAGATGCGTGTCTGAGGGGACAATGCTGACAGGGTATTGTGTGGGTCAAAGGCATTGTATTTGCTTCTTTGTTCTGTTTTGAAAGACAATCTTCTTGACGTTTCTTCCTTTGGTATCGTAAGCTACGACCGCTTTGTTTAGCTTGAGTGTGTTGGCCCACTTACTTGGTTGGTTCAAGCTGGACGGGCATGTTTGATTTGATTGCTGCGGAGAAGCTGGTTGATAGAGTAGGGCACTGTTCATATTCTTCGGGATTTCAATTATCGAGCACACTGCTTACCGAATAGACTGTGCTAGTTGATCACTCCAATCGGATATCAGCCAGGAATCGCAGACACGCATACGATATCGCAGAATGCCGCTGAAGTCACTGTTCAAGATCTCATCGGCAAGGCCATAAATGAACAGGATCTGTTCCCATAACATCGCCCATGTTAGGTATCATTTTCATCACCCACCTTGTTGGTTATCATACATTTTCGGGTATTGAATGTTCAGGGAAGCAAGCATAAGTGCACAAGCTAATTTGAGGAAGTAGTCGATGTGATTTAGTGACTGGTGACATTCATCTGCGGAATTCCCATTTGACTCTGGGGAGGAGAAGGGGTGGAGCGCGATCTGGCTGTAGTATTCAAGCTCAGGATAGGTTGATTGTGTTTGAGGAGGGTATATGGTATCTACATGATGCTTGTACCAACTCCGGAGCGCGTGGGTGGTTGTGGATGTTGTGTTCCGCAAATGCTTGTTTAAAGTGTCATTAGGGTCTTGGCTTTGCTGTTCGGGAATGCGGCAGTCATTATTCGAAGAAGAGGGGGATGTGTCCTACGTATAATTGAATATTGGAGACATACTAACCATTCTGTCGAATCCCCTTGATCATTAGACAAGTCCTCCCCGCTAATACTGTATCAGATGAAACTGAGTATTTAGATACTTGGCACTGCCCCTTTCTCTCAGAGCGAGCTTGCGTCTGATAACCTGGATCTAGCTCATAATTATCTTCAATCGATACCCTCAAGATCTCCGTCAGCACGCCTAGAGCTCTCGAGGACACATCCATGGAAGCGACAATTAAGAGTCTGCAGAAGAATCTTTCCGGGTGTACGAGATATGCACCCACAACACGCACATGCCGTATGCGAATCCAGGAGGTTTTTGCAGAATTACAGCGGTCACGCATGCTGCTCAAGGGCTTGGGCAATGTTTTCTAGGGGCGTTCAATTTGGCGAGGTTGATCTTGCACGAGTCTGGCGCTGTCCGCCTTATATAATCCGCTCGTGGAGTCAGCGATACCTCATCTAGGCACAGATGGGGTTATGGAGTGTTGTCGTTTTCCACACATTGTTGAATGCACGAATTTAGTAGTATCCCATACGAGCTGGCAAGTGGCTACAGTTTGGATCTGTAACATACAAATTCAAGATCTACCTAGCTATCATATCTGCTTAGGGATGAACGTACTGAAAACGTACATCCTCGGTGTTTGCTGTACCCTATAACGCTGGGTTTTCTTGCGGCCTCTAGCAAAATAATCCTGTTTGTATGAAGAGGGATTCTCGCGCTCTGTGATCCAGAATTAATGCAACGCGCTTTTGCAGTCGTCTTCGACGAATCGAGGGAAGTACCATTCGTCTTTTGCGAGGCACTGGCTCAGGCGCGAAAGGATGGGGATAATGTGGTTTTGAGGCGATAAGGCATTGGAAGGCCGGCGGATAGATGGTGGAGTATGTGGTTGACTTAGTGCTATGCTTGCCGCCTATGAAGGCTTCGAGAGGATAACGGGGATGTAGTAGAGGGAGTCGAATATAACGTGCTCGAGGATGGGAATATTTGAGGATTAGAAAGGAAAGGAAGAGAGGCAGAAGTCCCTATCTCTAACTTCCCATCATGTTTTCAGCAAGAAAATATAGGTCTCAGAACAAGTATGCACGCTCGAAGGTAATTTCCGATCCGGATTTGCTTCTGTGGCGCGATAGATGGCGGTATCTCCCACAAAAACCTGATCTTCTGTTAGGCTATTAGGATTACTATAGACAAACCCCCTGTTTCGCCATATGTCCGATGCAGAAACAAGACTCAATATAGTGTGGGATTTCCCGCACAGAGAAAGGGCAACTTGAGCAGATCGCGTGGTTCAGGAGGAGCTATTTCAACAGGTTGAGAGCTTCCTGGCAGCTCTCGGTATTAAGTCTCCGCCTGAGCTGACTGAATCTTTTCGAAAGATCATCCGGGAAAACTGTCACAGCGCTTTCAAGAAAAGGGTCAAGAAGCCGGTTAGCTGGTCGAAATGCAGCTTTGGAAATGACTCAATACGTAAGCTCGGGGTGTAGAACGATTCACAAATTTGATGAGTAGCTGTATATGGAAGGTTCGAAGTGCAGTAGATAATTTTTAGATAGACAAAGCCTCAGTAAGATGCCGCAAAAGCGGACATTGTTGTGTTAATCAGGACTTGTGAGAAAGAAGATGGATAGATTATTTCCTTTTATTCAAGGGAGTGAGCGTCGAATGTTGATATCTTAATCAAACACAATGATGCCGTCGTCTGGAATACTCATCGGTCTTGTTTCTGGCCTTCTTTTCTGGCCTTCTTATTCTCCTGGGGTTATCAGCAGTGTCTGCTGTGCCCAACAAGTTTATCTCCTCGCCTCAACCTAGTACTTTAGCGAATTCTAGATCAAGGCTTTCCCTATACTTCCACGTTAAGTGACCGTCTACTCTCCCTGGATCTTAGGGACTAGTCAGACTATACCGACAGAGCTTGATCTAGTAGGTTGACACTACTTGTCTTGCCATTCCTGAGCTTGCGAGTTCTTGCGAATTGACGCTGTTCAGGAGTATTTGTGGTATGGGCATACGGCATAATCAAGCTCGTTTGACCGCTATCGAATGAGTCTTCCGCAAATGGATACCTGATCGTATATTTAGATCTCGAACACCGAAAAAAAAGTCGCGAGAACGACTTTCGTCGGGCTAACGAGTCTGAAACTTGGGATGGTCCAGAGGTTGATGGGATGCATACATGTCGTCTCTAGCCGTGTACCACAGATTGATAATCTCGTCTTCCATCGGAGTGCTCAGAAGCCAGAACTTTTCATGTAGACTTGCGGCATCAACCATGGAGTGCGCCATTGAAGGCGAAATCGTTGTCCACTTGTAGTGATCTCGACCCATGGAATCGGTCCATCATGATGGTGGGCGTGATTTAGGAGGTTCTGCTCCGATTGTGCTTAAGCAGATGAGGTCGACGAGCGCAGCAAGTATAATAGCTTACAGCCTCTTGTTAAGCACGCGCGGAGAGGGCTCCTGCTACGCAGACTTTTTTGTGAAGAACCTCAAGGGCATAGTAGAGGATCAATACCGAAATGAAGGTCTGAAGAAGAAAACACTGTGGGTTCAGGAAAGATGGAACAGACAAAGGAGATGAGCGGAAAGTGCCCACATTAAGTACAGGCTCAAGCATGTAAGCTGAGCCTCCCTCGTGTTATCTAATGAGAGTGGTGAGGATATTGGGGGGCCTGAAGTTAGCTAAGCCACTGCGGACTACTCATAACACTCGTCATTTCGGCCTTGTCATCGATGGATCCCCATCCCCACCTGATACCATCAATGGTGGCAACAGCGTGCATGGCCCCATAGCTATTGTGCTAGTCAAAGTCGTTTCGAATTTTGAGCGCGCGTTAATTCTACTGCTCGTAAGCACATGCATTCACAAGGAATCCCGCGCTCCGCTTCACTATTTGCATGAAAACATGGGGGAATTCAGAATGTGCTGTTGCAAGAAACAGAACAGTTGCAAGTTAGGAGGGAATATCATGGCTGTTCTACATGAGAGCACGCTTCCTTCTGATTGGCTCCTGAAGCGACGCGCGAGCGTCAGCCAGTGAAGTCACGGTCCGGGTAAGAATCCGGATATGCCAAGGCTATAGACATAACCACGCTGCCACGATACACCATCAAATCTCAACGCATCAAGCTATAGAGTTCCTCTGAGATGAAGAATATTAAGAATATCAAGAATCCCTTGTTAAATATATTTATCCGCAAAAGTTACTTATGAAACGCTTTCATCGAAGGTACAACGTAAGAGACGGATTTAGCGTATATCCGGATTCTCACCCGAACCGCGAGGCCGACCTCCATAGCAGAATAGCATCATACTACATACTCATACTCTGAGGGATTTGTCAACAGCCAGACTACCGTAACGATGTTTCTCGCTGTTTGCTCCAACTTGCAAACTTATTCCTCAACCTCTCTAGAACTAACATTCTCCATCAACCACCACCATGGCGAGGTCCCTCTTTACGCCGCTCAACCTTGGCCCGATATCCCTCTCAAATCGTGTGATCATGGCGCCGTTGACACGCTACCGGGCATCTGACGCTCACGTCCATGGAGATCTCGCTGTGGAATACTACACCCAACGTGCCTCAGTTCCTGGTACGCTTCTCATCACCGAAGCAACCCTTATCTCCCCTAGGGTAAGCACCTCTCTGGCATGCACCCTTCCCAACGCAACTATCTGTAAACGGCGATGCTGACTCGCAAATATATTGTAGGCCTCTGGCTACGCCAACGTTCCGGGGATCTACAATCAAGCACAGATCGACGGTTGGAAAAGAGTCACAGACGCCGTACACAAGAAAGATAGCTATATTTTCTTGCAATTGTGGGCGCTAGGGAGAACTGCGAAGCCGGAAATTGTGAACAAGGAGGCAGGTGGCGATTGGTTTGCAAGTAGTAGTGCTGTGCCCATATCTGCAGGGGGTGATGAACCCAGAGCGCTGGAAGAGGATGAGATCTGGACATTGATCGGAGACCATGCTCAAGCCGCCAAGAACGCTATTACAGCGGGTTTTGACGGTGTGGAGATCCATGGCGCCAACGGATACCTGATAGATCAATTTACCCAAGATGTTTGTAACAAGCGGACGGACGGCTGGGGCGGGAGTATTGAGAAAAGGTCACGCTTCGGTCTTGAAGTCGCCAAGGCTGTTACTGAAGCAGTCGGCGCCGAGAAAGTTGGGATGCGGCTGAGTCCTTTCAGCACTTTCCAGAGCATGAAGATGACACACCCGATTCCGCAATTCAGTCACCTAATAGAAGGGCTAAAAGACCTCAAGTTGGGATACCTACACTTGGTTGAGTCACGCATCGGTGGTAACGCAGACATTGAAAATACCGAGAAGGTCGACTTCGCACTGAAGATCTGGGGCAAAACAAGTCCGGTGCTGCTGGCAGGTGGATTTCAGCCAGATAGCGCGAAGACAGCGATGGAGGAGTATCCGGATCATGATATTGCTATCGTCTTTGGTAGACGTTTCATCTCGAATCCGGATCTGCCATTCAGGATCCAGAAGGGCCTAGAGCTGACCAAATACAACTACGATACGTTCTACAAGGCTAAAAGCCCAGAGGGTTACGTCGACTACCCTTTTACCAAAGAGTGGGAAGCGCAGAGCAGACTGTAGGCATTCTCGTGCCTCCTACAGTCACGATATCATCCAATGGAATGCGATTCGTCATGTAGCCCAAGGAGCATCACTATCTACAGCATTTAGAAACTTATAGATGTAAGACACTCGCCAGATAATTAACTAAGCATATCCAAAGATGACAATCTAAGTTTTCTCAACTTCTACTGACGAACTTCACAAAAGTAAGGTAAGACTGTTTCAAGATACAGACCTGTCGATTGAAGACTTTGAGCTGTTGCAACAAGGGTCGAACGTCCATGCCACAGCCGAGTCAAGTCTTCATTATTCGGAAGTCCATGAGTTTCACAAAGGCGACATCTATCAAGGTCAAGATGATACCTAGATCAGTGGAACTTAATGTAGGCGCGGTGCTCTTAGAAGGCTGGTTGAATGTGTCAGTGTGCGACAGGAATGGGACATATTTGCGTTTGCTATAAATTGCTAGGAAAATAGCGCGTCGATGCCGGAACCTTGCGCTAGAGGATCTATTCCGTTAAGGTGACCTAAAAATTTTGGTATTAGTTTTCCATGCTCAGTGCTTAGATTTAGCTAATGAATCATAGCTAGCACTTATTGGAATATATTTTAAGATCACAGTCTGAGAAGAGCAAAATCAACAAACACCCTACCACTCGCAACGCCGATGTCGTATCCGACGTCCAGAATTGCGGAAGCTCAGTGCATTGGCGCGTGGATGACTCTGCCCGGCTTAGCATACACTGGATCTGCTTGATCACGCTGCATTTCCACTTTCATACAGACTACTTCGGTCTACACGGCGAGCCACAACGGCATTGGAACCGCTACGAACATAGCTCAGACTCGTATCATGATCGCAACAAGCCCAAGTCCAATTATAAGTCCATACCGGCAGCCTCAAGGCTTGGAAGGGCGAATTTCCGTCGAAGACCTGTCCGCCATCTTTGAGCACAATGCGGAAGTGTCGACCTTGCTAGGTACCAACTTCATCTTGGCTAGGTAACACGGAAATTCAGAAGATGAGATTGCTAGACTAGACCTGACTGGATGTAGTTTCAGCTAATAGTATCATGGATTTGAAGATGAAGGCAAGGTATGAGAAGAGCATGTACTATGCTCACCAAACCTCTAACAGGATGGGTATATGCAAGTTTGGTTACTTGGGCGGAAAGAACGTGCATGTGAGCTCTCCATAGGAAGACACATGTATGCAGGCAAAGTGCATAATCTGAATGGAGGTAGTTGTGCCCGATGTATAGAGGTCCAGTGGATTAAACAATTGAGATTGGTTTCTCATTCTAGTGATAATTTCGTTCTGCGTCGGCTAGGAGGGCTATTTGCGCCAAGAAGTAGCCTTAACAAACATCTATTATAAAGGGCGCGTTGAACCTCAAGAGGTTAGCTCCGGTGGGCGTAAGCTACCTGGTAGCTCACCTCGCTCACGTCTTCCCATCTTCCAGAATCTCACACTTTTCATAGCCAACTCCCCCACTAGGAATCAGGCACGTGTCCACTCCGTCTCGTCCTAATGTCACCGTCCCTGGCGAGCCTGCCTGCAGAAATACAATTGGCCATCCTCTGTTCAGCGGATGACCTCGACGACGCCTCTTCCTTCTCACACACCTGCCGACGCTTTCGTTCCCTATACACAACGCACCGAGATACTATCGAGAGAGGCGTTATCGTATACTTCACTGGTTGTCAACGCATAACAATGGGGCTCTGACACCGTGCAGACTTCGTCGCTTGTATACGAATACGACTTGACACTGTCCAAATTCTTGGAGATTACTCGAGACATTGCTGGCATCTACCTCGAAGGCGGCAGGGAGCTAGTTCTAGCAAACTTCCCCAATGAGTCAGTTCTCTTAGACTGCACGAATACAACATGGACGAAGATGACGGCGACGGACGAGATCATAGGGGAGATTGTGTCCCGCTGGCGGCAGTCAAGACTGCTTCGTCAGCTATACCTGGATGATGTTGTGGCGAAAGAGTTCCAGCACTTTCGTGTTCGATTCGCAGCAAAGCTGTCAGCGGAATCGAGAGCAGCCATAGTTGAGCCGGGCCTGATGAAGTCAAGCCAGCCACATCAGAGTCATCATTTCGGCCATGACTTCAAGGCACGTTTTCACAAGAGCTTGTGCTTGCATTCGATGGCCATCGCCAACCGGGACATTGGAAAAGCCGTCGCAGTTAATGAATCTCTACTGCACCCACACGACTACAAGGATTGTTCAGATCGAATTAGCACCAACGTCTACAACTTATGGAGCAAAAACAGCGTTATTGTTGGTGAAGAAAAACGCCCCTTAAGCCTAGATACCAGATTTGACTGTCTTGAAGTATTCGACTTCTTATACCTTTTCCTCTTGAAGAAAATCGTCTCTCGCAATAGGTTCGAAGAGTGGCTGGTGGATGACTTGGGGGAATGGCCATACCCGCCTATGAGCGATGACAACAACATCAATTCGTGGCACTTTTGGCTTCAACGCTGTCGCCGGACACTTCAGCCACATGATCTGCTTGACCTAATCGAGCATCAAGCATGGGCTGCAGAAGCCTCTTGACCTCGAGATAAGCGCAAGTACATGCGGGTCCGAAGTGTGTCCGATATGGGCGCAGAGCATGAAAGTTGGTGGTTCGGCATCCTCGACAGATCTTCCATGGTTCACGCTCTGCTTCCCACAGGCACCACCTATGTTGACACAAATTCTGAAGATCGCTGCTGGTGGGATCAGGTCCGGCTCAATATTGGCCCTCCATTCCAGCCGGGATTCAAATCCAGATTTATAGCCGAACACAAGATGATCAAGAAATCTCGTTCGAACAGTTGAGATGAGCGAGCCTCGATCGATGACTCTTCCGACCAACCATGAAAGTCTATCGATTGAATACACGTCGTCGTCCTGATCCATCGAATTTCAAACATGACTGCATCGCGTTCGAGCATGGATCCACCCTACAACAAATCACCGTCTTCCGACGCATATATTCGCTAGGTTGGTGATTTAGGGCCCAGGAACTCATTTGCTGCGACAACTCGCCATTTACTTAACAGACCTCAACGCCATTTCAACCATTTATCTCCTTTTTCCCGAACCCGGACAACAAGGAGCAAACGTATTCCAAATCGCCTCCACACTTGTACAACGGATTTTGAGTGGATGTGTACTGATTCGTTTCATGCTCTCGGCATATGTTGTATGCTCACTTGTTCATACGACTAAAAGCTCTCAGACTTCTTGCAATACCGAAGCAATGGTTCGTTGTACCCATTTTAGTATTTCACCTATAAAAATATCGTTTTCATAGATCTTATACCGTCGACAGGGTGTAAGGCTAAGGCAGTTTCTTATCAAGTTACTCAATATACAGGGCGAGATCGGCTGCTCTGCAATCTCTACAAAGGGTATCCTATCCCTTAGCAGATGCTCACAGGTCTTCGATGGTGATCTGACAGTCTGTCACAACCCCTCGGACAGTGTTTATGAGTCAGTCCACAGCTCAGTCCCTTCTCTAGTGCCATCTCCCCTCTGTCATTATCGCCACTCGCGAGTCGTCTTCCTCTGTCTACCCAGTTCGTTTAGCCATACCGAGGTGTAGGCTACGTGACATAGAATACCCTGTACAGCAGCATAGCCTCTGTCCGCTGACGAGATATCTACATAGAGCCTGTCTTCTGCAGACTTCAAAGAAAAACCTCTCAAACTCAAGCGTCCAGCTCTCCATCGGTGTCTATCCATTCAGTCAGTCCTGTCATCCACTTGTTACTTTTTACTTTCCAGCTGTGTCTCTAGAGTCGCGATATCACATCAACGCACCCCCATCATACCTCAACCACTCAGCCTCTCGAGTGACCCATGCCCGAGCCAGTCGCAGCCAGTCTGGCATCCCAATATCACCTCTCCCACATCCATGAACGCCTATCTCCCCACTACGAAACCCCTACACGCACCCCCTCCTTCCGTACCAAAACACACAACGCCACCCCATCCCTCCCCGTACAAAAGTATCGGCAAGCCCACCACAAACTCAACCAACAACCCCGCCGATAACCCGCATCACGAGCAAAAAGTAACCTCCACCCCCGTTGCCCACAGGCAAACTCTTCAAACGCACGCGTAACCCCATTCACGATCCGCCCCTGTCGCCCCTCGAAGTCGGACTAAAATACGAACACGGCATAAACACCATGCACCATCCCGACCCGAAAGAAAGCTTGAATGATGCAAACGCCACCGCCACCGGGGTCACCCGAGCGTGCAGCGTGCATGTGTGCGGAAGAGGATGGGGTGGGAGGGGATGGGGATGGGTACCTACATATTACATTTATCGTTCTCGGGAAGTGGGAGGGGGAGGGGGGTTAGGAACGGGGATGGGGATTGGGATGGTTTTGCGTTTGACTTTTCGCGCTGTGTGAACCCCCATGTAGAAAGGTAGGGGTAGAAAGGTACCAGTGACCGACCTTGCGCATGCTGTTACATACACGCTCATGCACTCATGCACTCATCCCAAAATCAACAACAATGCCGATGCTGAAGATATTGCCGATGATAATGATGAAATAACATAATACGTAATGCAGCACCAAAACCAGCAACAAAAACAGAATCATCGTCATGCATCCTTGACTTAATCCATCTCGACTACGGGCGTTCCGTTTGGATGGAGGATGTATGGCATGCGGTCGGTTCGGAGGTTGAGGTACCAGTTTTCGTGTGGATGTATGTATGTATGTATGTATGTGATGCGGGTAGTTCGGAGGTTGGAGGGGAGGTTGGATGGCTAATTGGTGTGCGGGAGTGTTGCGGGAGTGTGCAGGATGTGTGTAGGGGGTTTTATGTCGGTAGCCGGGGATGGCTGGATTGGTTCCTGGATTGATTCTTGTGGGGGGCCTGCCCCGGGACGAACAATTATGGTAAATAGCATAGATGAACATTATACACGCAAGCCGGGAAACATGTAGTGCGATGGCGTTGTCCTAAAGGGGGGCACATTGATTATCAAATTACTATTACATTTGTTTTTTTTCCCCGTTCCATAAATGCGAAAGTGGTCATGTTATCAAATACTTCCTCCACAAGCAATTCCCAAAAGATTTCGAGGTCTAGAACGGTAATCATTCATGCCTCATTCGTTCTCATGATTCATCACGATTATCGTTTTCAGAAATCGGGTCGGTCGTCGGTCCGTCAGAGGGTGACCGTGATGATCTTGCTCACACTCGGCACGCCCGCGGCGTTGATGGCGAACAGCATCCACGGGCCCGGTATCGCCACGCCGGGATCACTCGGCAGTGTAAGCGTGTAGGAATTCCCGTTCGTGCCCGATGGCGTCAGTGCGATACGTCTCTGGTCGGTGTTGACCGTGTGTGTCGTACTCGTGATGCGGATCAAGCTGAACGCGGTAACGACGGAGTCGATGTTAGCGGTGAAAGTGCCGCCGACGTTGATGCTTCCGACGGAGACACCGGTGATGACTGGACGGGTGGCGAGCGCGCCGGTCGCGTCGTACAAGTATGGGGGATTGAACATCTGAGCGTCGAAGTGATTTGTGGCGCAGGCGCCGCAGAGGCCACCGCCGCCGTTCATGACGGTGGCGTCGGGCATGAGGAGGGCGGTTGAGTGGTAGGTACGCGGGATGGCCATTGGGGCGAGCTGGGTGAATGTGTTGGTGGCCGGGTTGAATAGCTCGGGGGTGAATTGTGCGGTATCGTCGGAGAAGGGCGAAGCGCGCACCTGGCCGCCGGTGATGAGTACGGTGCCATCCGGCAGGATGACGCTGTTGGCGAATGAACGTTGATAGGCCATACTGGTAATTGTCTGCACGTTGGCGACGTCGCCAGGTTTGCCAATGGTAATGATGCGGGCGTTCGAGGTGGCGTCAGCATCTTGATAGTCGATTGCGCCGCCCACCGCAAGAATCTTGCCGTTGACAGCATCGTACATGGCGACGTTACCGCACATAGCATCGGTGTCTCCTGTGCGGGGTCCTGCGCTGGCTTGGGAGCCAGCACCATCGGTGCCGTACCAATTCATGGCGACGGACGGACCAGCCTGGAAGACATAGCGGTTTGACCAGCCAAAGAGCCAGCCGTGGTTGTCGGCTCGGTAAACACCTGGGAACAATGAGAAAATAGAACGCTGATTGGACGTTTGAGAGAACGTACCTTGAGCATCGCCAGTGAGCATTGGATCCACAGGGGCTCCACCAAGCTGAGTCATGGTGTTGGCAGTAGGGCTGTAGAGCTCGCCATTCTTTCCGCCTTGACCTCCAGACCAAGAAGCACCAATGATGAAGATGTCTCCCGTGGAGGTGGTAACTTGGCCCTGATAACCGCGGGGAATGTTCAGGTTCTAGGGCTTATCAGCACGGGGTAGATGACTGGTATATCTTGGCACCAATCGCCAAGCAATTGCATACAAATAGGACAAAGACAATGAAAAAGACACTGGAGTAGATGAGGAAAAGGCAGAGTAGGCAGGAACTGGTATCGACTTACTGCACCCTTGCTCCAGGAATCGGACGTGGGATCATAGATACTAGTAGCTGCATCGGTGTTGCCTCCAGTGGCCACGGCACGGCCATTGAAATCCACGGACAACCCCGTGCAGAACATATCGTGTCCTGTATTTGTGATGAGAGCCGAAGTGACAAGTTGCGTAGCAGGATCGTACGTTGCGGTGATGGTCTGGGCACCATTACTGCCTCCAAACGTGCTTGGGTTGTAGGAAGACCAAACGAGCAGTTTGCCCGAGGAATATTCGAGAGCTGCAGACACAGGCACAAGAGGGAAGTCGATTGTAGTGGTCCACACGCCTTTGCCAGCACTCGCCGCAGGAGGTGCTGCCTGGGAGGCGGTGTAGACGTTGAATTCTGCAGCAGCGGACCATGGCCCACGGTTGCCAGCTTCGGACAGGGCTTGTATGCGCACGTAACTGGCTTGAACAGGCTGGAAGGTCGTGGTCTTCATGGTATTATCGTCGATCCAAGCACCGAAGGCTACGGTGGTGAAGGTGTTTCCGTCGGTACTAGGCAGATTGTCAGCATGTTCTGACAAGATTCACTGGCAGGGAAAGTGTACCTGATCTGGATAACATGCTGTCCAATGTTCCCATTGCTGCCTCCGTCTTGCCTAGGAAGGTAAGTGATGCTACCGATGAGGTAGGACCCCGCCATGTTGATCGTAATGGCGTGGGGCAGTGCGGCGAGGACCGGGTTGAATTCAGTATGCCAGAGGGTGTTAGTGTTGCCATCAATGGCATCAGTTGCCGGGTTGCCATCTTGTGCACTGTCGGCGGTGACAGTCCAACCATTTTGGCTGATAGCTGCCGCCATGACGGCAGCCGGTGCGGGGGCCGCCTGGATTTTTGATAGGGCTTGACCATCGAATTTCGACACTCCCTCGCTGGCGGGCTTCCCAGCCGCTCCACCGGCAGCAACAGCTCCAGCTTGGGCTGCTTGTGGGGATATTGGAGAGGCATAGGAGAGGGAGGAGAAAAGGATGAGGGGGACGAGGTACAACATCTTGGCAAGAGGGCGGTGGTAATTCGCTCAATTAGATTAATATTAGGAGAAAGGATACGAGGAAAGAATGATTGCACCTTCACG
>JAABUK010005731.1_pt1 | contig 19096 bp, 15 predicted proteins | sample 5559141 | NCBI WGS metagenome assembly JAABUK01 (sample SAMN10711869, study PRJNA513367) | rock metagenome | isolation source: Antarctica rocks | place: Antarctica: Victoria Land, Pudding Butte nord | collected 2016-01-03 | reverse complement strand
TAGCTCTGGGCGCCGTAGGGATCGAACGGGACGGACGGGTCGAAGAGCCGCGGGGGCAAGGGGGCGGTGATCATGCGGAACTGCCCCGGGCTCAGGCCGTACGTCCTGCGGACGTTGTACCTCTCCCCCTCGACGAACAGGACGCCCGGCGAGCCGGGACCGCCGACAGGCTTGACCTCGTACTTCAGCGGGTCGCGTAGCAGGCCGATCAGGAGGCCGACGAAGTCGCGGGGGTCGCGGCGCCTGAGGGTCTCGGTCGCGGCCCGGCGGACCTCGACGCTCTTGCCGTGAACCGCCAGGGCCGCCAGGGCGCGCGAGGCGTTGCCGGCGTCGATCCGGCCGAGCACCTCGACCGCCGCCTCCTGGCTCGCCGCGTCGCCGGTGCCGAAGACCGCCCTGACGGAGGGCACGGCGCGCGGGTCGGAGACGGCGGCGAGGCGAGCCCCGGCCTCGTCACGCTTCGCCCTGACCCGGTCACGGAGCCGGGCCTGCAACCGGGTCAGCAACGGCTTCCAGTGATGGTCGGCCTTCTTCTGCGCCTCGGCCTCAACTTTCTCGGCGGCGACCTGCTCGTCGGTCACCCACCGGTCGCCGACCCTCTTGAAGCCGAGGTGCTTCCAGGCCGCCTCGCGCGTGGGGTCGAGCCGGGTGACGGTCGAGAAGTGGGCGCGGGCCTCGGCGTCGAGCCCCGCGGACTCGCACCAGACCGCCAGCTTCCAGTGAGCGTCGGCGCTGTCCCCCATCCGGTCGCGGCGGGCGTTGTACTCGGCGAGCCGGGCCGTCAGCGCCTCGTCGGCCTTGACCTTCGCGGCCACCGCGTCGGGCCGCTGCCAGCGCCCGCCGTACTCGACCAGCCCCAACAGGCCCCGCGCCGCGGCGTTCCTCGGGTCGGCCAGCACCGCGACGGCCAGGTGCCTGGCCCGCTCCGCCGAGAGCCCGTGCGCCTCGCACCAGAGCGCCAGGCTGACCTGCGCCGCGGGGTCGCGACCGGCCGACGCCTTCAGCGCCTCGTACCGCGCCAGGTCCGGACCCGGACCCGGCGGCGTCTCCTCGGCCGGCGGCCCGGCGCCCAGCAGGGCGAACACACCGACGCCCAACAGCCAACGCGATGCCATCGCCGGGCCTCCGAGCTGTGACGGAAGGAAGGGACGGGGTCATCCGTCATCATACCATCCACGCAAATCATGGCAATGAGTGTGTCGCCCTGATTCGCGGCGGGCGGTACGGGCTCAGCCACCCGCGCCGGGGATGCCGAAGCGGTTGCGGAGGTCAACGATGAGGGCGTCGAGGTCGTGGGGGACCTGGGCCTCGACGCGGACCTCTTGCTTGGTGAACGGGTGCAGGAAGCCGAGGGTCTGGGCGTGCAGGGCCTGGCGGTGGAACGACGCCTTGGTGCGGGGGCGGTTGCGGGGGCGGTAGACCGGGTCGCCGACCACGGGGTGCCCGAGTTCGGCCATGTGGATGCGGATCTGGTGGGTCCGGCCGGTTTCGAGCCAGCAGGCGACGAGCGTGGCGACCGACGCGAACCGCTCCACGACCCGGTAATGGGTGATCGCGTGCTTCCCCTCGCCGGGGTGCCGCGCGACGCCCCGGCGGAGGTCGCCGCGGTCGGCCACCAGGGCGAGGTTGACCGTGCCGGTCGTCGGGCCGACGCGGCCCTCGACCACGGCGAGGTACTGGCGCTCGATGTCGTGGGCCTTGAACAGCTCCTGAAAGGCACGCACGGCGTCGGGCGTGCGGGCCAGGGCGAGCGCCCCGGAGGTGTCCATGTCGAGCCGGTGGACCACCCCGACGAACGGCCGGGCCAGGCCGTGGCGGATCGTCAGGTACTTGCCGGCGCGTTCGATCAGGGTGTCGCGCTCGCGGGCCGGCGTGGGCAAGGTCAGGAGCCCGGCGGGCTTGTCCACGACCAGGACGTGCCGGTCCTCGTGCAAGACCCGCAGCCGGGTGGCGACGTGTCGCGCCTTGGGGCGGTTGGGGAAGAACTCGACCGCGGTGTCGGGCTCGACCTCGCGCCCGGGTTCGTCGCAGAGGTCGCCGGAGACATCGATCCGGCCGTTGCGGACGGCCTCCTGGGCCGCGCGGCGGGAGAGGCTGAAGCGCTCGGCCACCAGTTTGTCGAGACGGGGCATGAAGTTCGAATCAGGATAATGAGGTCAGACAAGGTGCGGCAGGGCGGGAGACGGAACCCCGCCCGAATGGCCCCATCATACCGTCGGCGGGGCCGGGGTTCCAGAGTGCGGCGGGCCGGGGCCGGGGCGATCGATCGGCCTTGCGGGGGACCGAAGCGTTGGCATACGCTGGGGGCCGCGCGGGCCGTCAGCCCGCCGACACCCTCGAAGGGACCGAACCGGATGATGCCGACTGGCGCGTACGAGGCCGAGCTGGAGTTCGTCACGGCCCTGGCGCGCGAGGCCTCGGCCGTCGCGATGGGCCGGGCGCTGGGGGTCAGGCCGCAGGAGAAGGAAAACCTCAGCTTCGTGACCGACCTGGACCACGACCTCGAACGCTTGATCCGCGACCGCCTCGCCGCGCGGTTCCCCGACGACGCGCTGACCGGTGAGGAATACGCCGCGAGCGGCGGGGGCGGGCCGAGGCGGTGGTCGATCGACCCGATCGACGGCACCGGCAACCTCGTCCACGGCCTGCCGCTCTGGGCCGTCAGCATCGGCCTGATCGACGACGGCAGGCCCGCCCTGGGGGTGATCGCGGTCCCCCCCCTGAATGAACTCTTCCGGGCGGTGGTCGGCCGCGGCGCCTGGCGCGACGGGACGCGGCTGCACGCCCGCGACGCCGACGCCTTCCACACCCAGGACAACGTCTGCGTCGGCACCAACGCGCTGCGGGCGATCGACACCCGGTCGCTCCCCGGCCGTCTGCGCGACCTGGGCAGCGCCTGCTGCGAGATCACCTTCACGGCCTGCAACCGCCTCCAGGCCTGCACCTTCCTGGGCGAGGCCACCCACGACGTCGCCGCCGGGGTCGTGATCGCCGCCGAGGCCGGCTGCGCGTTCGGGACGATCGACGGCCGCGTCCTCACCCCGGCCGAGATGGTCGCCGAGACGCCCGTGAAGACCCCCACCTTCGTCGCCCCCCCGGGCCGGCTCCGTGCCCTCATGGCTGCGGCGCGGAGGTTGCCGCCGGGCTGAACGGTCCACCCGGCGACCCTGTCGCACCGTGCGACACCGCCGGCGAGGCGTTCCGACCATCTTATCCACTCCGCCCAGCATGACGTTCGTTTCGAAATTCGTGGGTCTCGGGTGTCGCGCCGCGCGACAGGGTGAGCCCGTCTCGGTGAGAAATTGCGGAGTCTGGTCCGGGCATCTTGCCTATTTTCTCCAGAGTGGAGTTCGTTTCGAAATTCCTGGTCCGGTCGTGGTCGCGGGGAACGGTGCGGGTGTCGCGCGGTGCGACGGCTTCCGACGAAACGAACCCAACGGCATTCCGGGCGGTTCACGCCGCCGATGACAATCCAACAGTCTGTCCGGGCAACCCAATGCAACGCACCACAGCCCACCTCCCGGAATCGGTCACGGAACTTTGCCTGGTGCGGATGGGCATCCAGGTGAGGCGGGCGGGCGGGTTCTGGCAGGCGAGGAAACTGGGCAAGGCTGTCGAGTTCGCGGCGCGAGAGGCAATCGAGGCGGGCGTCGGGTTGTTGCTCTCGGAGCGGTTCGGGTTCGGACCGGGACACTTCGGATTCTTCCAGTACTGGCAGAGCTTCGAGGCCATGGAGACCTGGACCCGGAGGCCGCCGCACTCGGAATGGTGGCGGGACGCGGTCGAGAGGATGAGGAAACGGGGGGATCTGGGGGTTTACCACGAGGCGTACCTCGTGCCCCGCGATCGGGTCGAGTCGATCGCGCTGAACTGCCGGCCGGTGGGCCTCGCGGCCTTCGGTACGGCGGGTGAGCCGGTCGGGGCCGACACGAACGGCCGGGGGCGGTTGAAGCTCGGCCCGAGGACCACGGGGCAGGGGGGGTGAGCGTCATGGGCCACTGGGGCGTCAAGAGTTACGAGAACGACGCGGCGGCCGACGCGATCGACGGGGGGCTGGAGCGGGTCCACGGGGACGCCTACGACGCCTTGATGGACGACCGCAACGCGATGACCTTCGACCAGGCCCAGGAACAGCTCGCAAACCCCGCGACGCTCGCCGCCGCCGTCGAGGCGTTGCGGGAGACGGCCGGGGCCGACCGCCCGATCGAGGAGTGGGACGAGGTCGAGCGGCTGGGGTTCGCCGGGGTCATCGTCCGCCACGCCGAGTTCGGCGTGCCGGTCCCCGCCGAGTGGCTCGCCCGCGCCGCCGACTGGCTGGAAACCGAGACGATCGACTGGGACGACGAGGCGACCGTGCGCCGCCTCCGGCGTCAGAAAGAGGTCGCGATGCTCCGGGCGCGTCAAGCCGGGACGTGACCCGCGAAGAGAACCAGGGAGACCCCATGCCGACGACCGCCGCGCGACGCCCGCTCCAGTTCGCCACGCTCGACGAGGTCATGCCCGAGGTGGACCGGCTCATCGAGCGGGGCCACACGACGGTCGGGAAGTGGACCCTGGGGCAGATCTGTAACCACCTGGCCGGGGCCCTCACCAAGTCGGTGGAGGGCATCCCGTTCAGGGCGCCGTGGATACTGCGCAAGACCATTGCCCCGTTCTTCTTGCGACGATTGCTGAGGACCGGCCGGATGCCCGAGGGGTTCCGGCTCCCCGAGTCCGCCCTGCCGAAGCCGGGTCTCGACGCCCGCGCCGAGGCCGAGACGCTTCGCGCCGCGCTGCGGTTCTACGCCGCCCACACCGGGCCGATGGCGTCACACCCGTTCTTCGGCGCGATCGGCCGCGAGACGTGGGACCGCATTCACCTGATCCATTGCGCCCACCACCTGAGCTTCAGCCTGCCGGACAGGTCGGGGTGAGGGGCCGACGCCTGTTAAACATTCCCGGGCGCGCCGGCCGACCCGCCTTTCCACGCGTGAGGATAGGGGTTATGATGAACGGCAGCGAGGGCACCGCAACGGTCCTACCTGCGAGGTCATGATTGATGTCGAGCGTCGAGCAGCGACACGGCCGGTCGTCGGCCCGGGTGTCGGGGGCGATCACGGCCCTGGCCCTGGCGCTGGTCGCGGCGGACGGGCCGCAGAAGCCGCCGTCGTTCGTCAACGACGTGGTGCCGGTGCTGACGCGGCTGGGTTGCAACTCGGGGGCCTGTCACGGCAAGCTCGCGGGGCAGAACGGGTTCAAGCTCAGCCTCCGGGGCTTCGCGCCTGAGATGGACCACCCGGCGATCACCCGCGACGCGCGGGGCCGGCGGATCGCCAAGAGCCGCCCGCGCGAGAGCCTGCTGCTGACCAAACCGATGATGCGCGTCCCTCACAAGGGGGGGCACCGGCTGGTCGCCGGCTCGCCCGAATACCAGACCCTGCTCGCCTGGGTCGCCGCCGGCGCGCCGGGGCCGGTCGCCGGGGAGCCGGCCACCGTGCGGATCGCCGTCGAGCCGGCGGGGCGGTCGTACAGGCCCGACGAGCGCCAGGCGCTGACGGTGGTGGCGTATGACTCGGCCGGGGGCCGGCGTGACGTGACCCGGCTCGCCCTGTTCAAGTCGAACGAGGAGGGGCTGGCGTCGGTGGACGAGGCGGGGGCCGTGACCGCGCTGCGCCCCGGGGCGACGGCCGTCATGGCGCTCTTCCAGGGTCAGTTGGCCGTCCACGTGGTGACGACCCCGTACGGACACAAGGTGGACCCGAAGGTCTACGACGCGCGGGCGAACTTCCTCGACGACCACGTCATGACGAGGCTCCGCGAGCTGGGCCTGGAGCCGTCGCCCGCGTGCGACGACGCGACCTTCTTGCGGCGGGTCTCGCTCGACTTGACCGGGGCCTTGCCCGAGCCTGGGGAGGTCGAGGCGTTCCTGGCGGACGCGAGCGCCTCGAAGCGCGAGGCGATGGTTGACCGGCTGATCGGCGGCCCGGCGTACGTGGACGCCTGGGCGCAGTTCTGGGGCGAGCTGTTCCAGAACCGGGTGGAGCGCGACGGCGACAAGCGGGGGCGTAAGGGTGTGCGCGGGTTCGCGCGGTGGCTCCGGGCGCAGGTCGAGGCGAACCGGCCCTGGGACGAGGTCGCGCGCGACGTCTTGACGGCGCGGGGGCCGCTGAGCCTGGAGCCGGCCGGCGGGTACTTCCTGGTCAACCGCAAGCCGGAAGACCTGGCCGAGGCGGCCTCGCACGCCTTGCTGGGCACGAGGATCGGGTGCGCCAAGTGCCACAACCACCCGCTCGAACGGTTCACGCAGGACGACTATTACGGCCTGGCCGCGTTCTTCAGTCGGGTGAAGCTCGACGGCAAGGCGACCGACGAGGGGCCGGCCGTGGAGGTCGGCGTGCCGGTCCGCAGGGGCGGGCGCGGGGGGGCGAAGGCCGACGCGCAGAAGGTCGGGCTCACGCAGCCGAGGACCGGGCAGTTCCTGCCGCCGCGCCCGCTCGACCGCTCGGACGTGGCGCCGGGCGACGGCCGCGACCCGCGCGAGGCGCTGGCCGGGTGGATGACCGCGCCCTCGAACAAGTTGTTCGCCCGCGCGGTGGTCAACCGGGTCTGGAAGCGGTTCTTCGCCGTCGGCCTGGTGGAGCCGGTGGACGACCTGAGGGCGACGAACCCTTCACCGAACGAGCCGCTGCTGGGGGCGCTCTGCGACGACTTCGTGACCCACGGCCACGACCTGCGGCGGCTGATCCGGCTGCTGGCCACGTCGCGGGCGTACGGGCTGTCGTCGGAACCGCTGGCGGCGAACGCCGCCGACCGGACGTTCTTCTCGCATTATTTGCCCCGGCGGCTGCCGGCCGAGGTGCTGGCCGACGCGCTGACGCACGTCACCGGGGTGCCCGAGCCGTACGAGGGCTACCCCGAGGGGCTCCTCGCCGTGCAACTGCCCGACCCGAAGGTGCCGAGCTACCTGCTCGACACCTTCGGCCGCCCCGAGCGCGTGACCCCGTGCGCCTGCGAGCGGGCGGGCGAGGTGACGATGCCGCAGGTGCTGCACCTGCTGAACAGCGAGAGCCTGGCGCGCCGGGTCGCCGAAAGCGACGGCCGGCTCGGCCGGCTCCTGGCGTCGGGGCGGCCCGACCGCGAGGTCGCTGACCAGCTCTTTCTGGCCGGCCTGGGGCGGCGGCCGACCGAGACCCAGTGGCAGACCGTCCGGATCGCCCTCGCCGCACCCGGGGCCGACCGCGCCGGGGTCTTCCGCGATCTGGCGTGGGCGGTCGTCAATTCCAGGGAGTTCCTGTTCGGGCATTGAGCGGGGATGGCTCATCACTGAGGGCCGAGGAAAGTGGAACGAGGGGGGGCGAAAGGGTTCTAGAATTGGCCATCCGCGGTCAGCCATCCTCACCCGCCCCCGGCCGACCGAAAACCACCCGTGACGAACGATTGATTTCCAAGGAGGGAAGCATGACACCAGGGAAGACCTCGTCCTCGTCGTTGCTGGATGACAACACCGTGAGAGAACGAGCCGCGGTGATCGCCGACCCGCATCCGCCGACGACGACGGCGCGGCGACTGATCGGCCTGGCCCACGCGGCGAGGCCGAAGCAGTGGATCAAGAACCTCGCGTGCTTCGCCGGCCTGGTCTTCGCACAGCTCCTGTTCAAGGAGCAGGCGGTCTTGCGGGCCTTGCTGGCGTTCGCCGGGTTCTGCCTGGCGTCGTCGAGCGTTTACCTGCTCAACGACGTCTGCGACCGTGAGCTGGACCGGGCCAACCCGTCGAAGCAAAAGCGGCCGGTCGCGTCGGGCCTGGTGCCGGCCTCGTGGGCGCTGGCGGCCTCGGCGGGGTTGCTGGCCGTGGCGATGGGGTCGTCGTGGCTGCTCTCGCCGCTCTGCGCGGCGCTGATGGCCACCTACCTGGTCACGAACGTGGCGTACTCGCTACGGCTGAAGCACGCGGTGCTGCTGGACGTCGGCGTGATCGCGTTCGGGTTCGTGCTGCGGGTGCTCTACGGGGTCTACGCCGTCGGGGTCAAGCCGACGCCCTGGATCGTGCTCTGCATGTTCTTCCTGGCGCTGTTCCTGGGGTTCGCCAAGCGGCGGGGCGAGATGCACCGGATGAGCGACGAGGAGGAGCCGTTCCGCAGGCCGGTGCTGGCGAAGTACCGCAAGTCGTTCCTCGACATGCAACTGGCGATGACCGCGACGATGTCGATCCTCTGCTACGCGCTGTACACCGTGACCGGGGCGGGCAACGCCTCGCTGGTCGTCACGGTCCCGCTGGTGACTTACGGGGTGACCCGGTACATGCTCCTGGTGATGGTCGATGGTCAAGGCGAGGCGCCCGAGAAGCTGCTCGTCTCCGATCGGCTCCTGGTGGGCACCGCGGTGCTCTGGCTGGTGCTCTGCGTGGTGATCCTGTATTCGAAGAAGAATATCTTCGCGGGATGATGCCTGATGCCTGATGGGCGATCGCCGATGACCGGCCGGGGAAGGTTTCCCCGGGCCGGGCGTCGGGGGGCGGTTCGGCCCGCCCTCAGGAGGACGGCAGGGCGGCCGCCTTGCGGAAATACTCCGGCGAGGCGACGAACTGGGTGATCACGGCCGCCGCCGAGACGTTCTGCTGGAGCTGGGTGACGAAGTACGCGACGTCCCCGTCCTGGGGCGTGCGGCCGAGGTATTTGGCGTAATCGTTGACCACCTGGGCCGAAAGGCCGGCCGGGCCGGTCAGCACCCCGGCGATCACGGCGGCGCGGTTCCCGCGGCTCGCCAGGGCGAGCAGAGCCGGGTACCGGGCGGGGTCGGGCGGCTGGCCCGTGACGGCCCGGCTGACGGCCGCGACGAACCCGGCGGGAGTCACCCCGGCGCGCGCCCGGAAGAACTCGGGCGAGTTCAAGACGATCGCTTGCAGGGCAGTCGGGTCGGACTGGCCCCGGGCCTGAAGCGTCAACGCCTGGGCGACCATCGACGCGGTCGGGGCCTGGGAAAGGATCGACCGGCTGAGGCCGGTCAGCGTGGTCAGGGCGAACTCGCGGCTCCCCTCGATCGCCAGCGCGATCGCGCCGCGCGACACGCCCGCGTTCAACCGCGCCTCCCAGCCTGAGAGGCCGCCGCTGTCGATCGGCCGGCGCAGCAGGTCGAGGTAGAGCTGGTTCAAGAACCGCTCGTTGGCGTTCCCCCCGGGGACCCGTGCCGGGGCGGAGCTGCTCGCGAGGAAGTTGCCGTCACCGGCGTAGTCCGCGGTGATCGCGTGGGTGCCGAGCGAGAGGCCGGGGACGGGCAGCGTGGCCACGCCGCCCGAGAGGGCCGCCGAACCGAGCCGGGTCGTGCCCTCGTAGAAGACGACCACGCCCGTCGGCGTTTGAACGCCGGCAGGCGTCGGGGTCACGTAGGCCGTGAGCGTGACCGGCTGGCCGGGCGAGGTCGGGACGACCGGCGCGGCGAGCGCGACGGACGTCACGACCGGGTTGACGGTCAACGTCGTGGCCTGCGAGGCCGACGGCGTGAAATTCGGGTCGCCCGAGTAGGCCGCCCGGATCGCGTGCGTGCCGGCCGGGAGTGCCGAGGTCGAGAAGGTCGCCCCGCCCGGTCCTCCCAGGGGTCTGGAGGCCAGCACGACCTGGCCGTCGTAAAAGGTGATCGTCCCGGTCGGAGCCGCCGCGCCGGGGTTCAGGAAGTAATTCACCGACGCCGAGAACATCACCGGGATGCCGTAAGGCGTGTTCTCGGTAGAGACCGAGAGCAGCGTCGTGTTCTGGGTCGCGGTGACGACCTGGGTCAAGGATGTCGTCGTCGTGCTCGGGTCATAGGCGGAGTCGCCGCCGTAGGTGGCCGTGACCTGGTGGGTGCCGGGGGCGAGCGTCCTCGCCGAGAAGGTCGCCTGGCCCCCCTGGATCGGGGCGGAGCCGAGCAGCGTCGTCCCGTCGTAAAAGGAGACGAGGCCGGTCGGCACGACGGGGGAACCGGGGGGCGTCGAGTTGCCGGCGACGGTCGCCGTGAACCTCGTCCCGAAGTTGTCTACCGACGGGTTGTCCGAAGTGACCAGCGTGGTCGTCGTGGTGGGGTCGGAGACGAACGCCTGCGGGGCCGGCGACACGGCCGGGTTGTAAAGCGGGTCGCCCGAGTACGAGGCCCGGACCTGTTCGCTGCCGGGGCCGGGCAGCTTGGCCGTGAACGTCGCCGCGGTCAGGCCGGTCGTCGCGTCCCGGGCCAGGGGGGCGGAGCCCAGCACGTTCGCGCCCTGGGTGAAGGTGACGGACCCGGTCGCCGGTGGCGGGCTGGCGTCGAAGGTCGTGACGCCGACGGCGGCCGAGAACGTGAACAGGTACGCGCCGGCGGCGGGGGCCGGCGCCGGCGCGGCCGTCCGGGAGAGGTTGACGAACGGGTCGATCTTCTTGACGGACTGGGACAGCCCCGGCGACGTGCTCGGGGCGTCGTTCGCGTCGCCGCCGTAGGACGCCGTGAGGGTGTGGGTTCCGGGGATGAGGGCGTCTTCGAAGAGGTTGGCACGCCCCCCGGCGTCGAGCGTCGCGGTCCCCAGCGCGGTCGTGCCGTCGTAAAAGGTGACCGCGCCGGTCGGCGTGCCCGAGGCGGCGGTGACGGTCGCCGTCAACGTCGTGCCGGCGTTGAACGGCGCCGGGTCGGCCGAGGTCGTCAGGGCCGTGGCGGTGGCGGCCTGGGCCGCCGGCGAGGCGGCGGCCGTCAGCCCGCTGGGGACCACGCGGCGTTCCAGGGCCCCGGACAGCGTGGGGGCGAACCGGCGTCGGGGCGAAGGCCGCGGGCGTCTCTCTGACCACCGTGTCATGGTGCCAATTCCCTTCCGGATGATTGATCGAGATTGTGTGTTCACAAGGGCATGAAAAATGGGTCGCTTTGCGCGTCGTTCATGTTTTCGCCACCGCATGGGTCTGACAAAACCGGGGGTTTCTCGGCCATGATGGTCTCGCCCTGACCGGATTTCAACCCCAAGCGGGGCTCGGCGTTGCCGGAGCGCGACACGCCCCGCCACGGAAACCCCGGACACCCCGGCGCCCGCGACACGGCGGGGGCCGCCGCGAATCGTCGCGGGCCGGTGTCGCCGCGGGGATACAATGGTCTCCGGGGCGGACAAGACCCGCCCGCAGAACCGGACCGGTCCATTCGGGGGAACAGGCCGATGAGCGTCATCATCCGCGAGAAAGCGTCGGAGACCGTCCTGGCCGAGGCCCAGCAGATGAGCAAGGACGTCATCAACTACGAGAACAACCTGTATTTCGACCCCGGCGCGGTCACGCGCGGGGTGCTTCAGGTCACCGAGAAGACGTACACCTGCCCCTCCAAGGGGACTTGCCACTGGGTGGATTACCACGGGGCCGACGGCAAGACCGTCGAGAACGTCGCCTGGGTCTACGCCGCCCCCAAAGCGGGACACGAGGCCCTCAAGGACCGATACGGGTTTTACCCCGGCAGCCGCGGGCCGACCCGGCAGGAGGGTTGACCCGGACGCCCCGGAGGGTATGATGGGAGCAACCATTGTTTAACAGGACAACGGCATTCGCCCCCTTTGTGACAGGTTGGCACGATGTTCCGCATACCGATTGGTCCTGACCGCTGGCGCTGCGACGGCGTGAGCCGGCGCGACTTCTTGCGGGTCGGCGGGCTCGGCGCCCTGAGTCTCCCCGCCCTCTTGCGGTCGGAAGCGCGGGGGGCGGGCGGCGGCACGTCGCCGGCCGAGGCGCCGGCCCGGTCGGTCATCCTGGTTTACCTGGGCGGCGGGCTCTCGCACCACGACTCGTTCGACCCCAAGCCCGACGCCCCGGCCGAGGTGCGCGGCAAGTACAAGACGATCGAGACGAAGACCCCCGGCGTCCGCTACGGCGAGCTGCTGCCCCGGCTCGCCGCGCGGAGCGATCGGTTCTCGCTGGTGCGTTCCGGGGCGCACGGCAACGACCACCACGAGACGGCGACCAACTGGGTCCTGTCCGGCAAGTTCGGCTCGGCCTTCGGGGAATTCCCTGCGATCGGCGCCGTGGTGGCCCACGAACTGGGCTACAACGGGCCGATGCCGCCGTATTTCGCGGTGCCGAAGAACCCTTCGTTCACCTGGGAACTGGGCAGGAGCGCCTTCCTGGGAGGGCGCTACGAGTCTTTCAAGACGGGCGACCCGAACGACCCGAACTTCCGCGTGCAGGACATCCGCCTCGGCGGCCTCTCGGCGGCCGAACTGGGCCGGCGGCAGACCTTCCGCGAGGCCCTCGACGGCCTGGCGCGGCAGGCCGAGAGCGACGACCAGTTGCGGACGCTCGACGAGTTCCAGCGGCGGGCGCTGGACCTGGTGGTGTCTCCCGAGGCCCGCCGGGCGTTCGACCTGCCCCGCGAAGACCCGCGGATGCGCGACCGCTACGGCCGGACGACGCTGGGCCAGGGGTGCCTGCTGGCGCGGCGCCTGGTGGAGTCGGGGGTGCGGTTCGTCACGGTCAACAGTGGCGGCTGGGACCACCACGCCAAGATCTTCGAGAGCCTCGACAAGCGCCTGCCCGATTTCGACCAGGCGGTGTCCTCACTGCTAGACGACCTCGACGGCCGCGGCCTGCTGGAGACGACGCTCGTCGTCGTCATGGGTGAGTTCGGCCGGACCCCGAAGGTCAACGACAAGGCCGGCCGCGACCACTGGGGGCACGCCGCCAGCCTGCTCTTCGCCGGGGGCGGGGTCGCGCCCGGTCGCGTCATCGGGCGGACCGACGACCAGGGCAGTTACGTCACCGAACGGCCGGTCGGGCCGGGCGACGTCGCGGCCACGATTTACCGGGCCGTCGGCGTCGATCCGACCCGCCACCTGTACACGCCGGAGAACCGCCCCGTCGCCATCCTCGACGACGGGGTGCCGGTCTCCGAGCTGCTGGCGTGAACCGAACCCGGAGATCGCGGGAGTGACCTTGTCAAAGACCGGTCGGATTCTGGCGCTGGCGGTCGTCCTGATCTCGGGACCGGCGCGGGGCGCTGACGACGCCCCCCCCGTGAGCTACGCGAAAGAGGTCTTGCCGTTCCTGGAAGACCAGTGCCTGGCCTGTCACGACGAGGGGTTCGAGACGTCGGGGCTCTCGATGGCGTCGGTCGAATCGATGCGTAAAGGGGGGCGACGGGGGCCGGCGTTCGTGCCGGGGAAGGGGTCGGAAAGCCTGATCGTCCAGTTCATGGACGGGACCCGACAGCCGCAGATGCCCCCCAAGACGTCGATCCCGCGCGACCAGATCGCCGTCCTCCGGCGCTGGATCGAACAGGGGGCGAAGGTCGATTCGCTCGACCCCGACGACGCCCGCAAGGTGGACGCCCGCAAGGCGGCCGAGGCCGCCTCGTTCGCCTCCGACGCGCCGCCGCCGGTGACCTCGCTGGCCTACTCGCCCGACGGGAAACGGCTCGCCGTGGCGGGTTACCGCGAGGCCCTGGTCGTCGATCCGGCGACCGGCCGGGCCGTCCAGCGTCTCGGCGGGTTTGCCGACCAGGTGACGGCCGTGGCGTTCCACCCGGACGGCTCGCGCCTCGCCGGCGCGGGGGGCACGGCGGGCCGGCAGGGTGAGGTGCGGGTCTGGCGGCTCGACGGGGAGACCTGGCGCGAGGCGGGCGTGCTCCGGGGCCACGACGATACGGTCCTCGCGCTGGCCTGGCGGCCGAAGTCGGACGAGATCGCCACCGGCAGCCTCGACCGCCTGGTCCTGGTCCGGGATTCGACCTCGGGGAAGGTCGTCCGGACGATCAAGAACCACGCCGACATCGTCGCCGCGCTGGCGTACAGCCCCGACGGCACCCGCCTGGCCTCGGGCTCGGCCGACAAGACGGCGAAGGTTTACGACTCCGCGACCGGGTTGCAGGTCGCCGGGCTGTCGGGCCACACCGAGGCGGTGCTTGCCGTCGCCTTCAGCCCCGACGGCAAGCAGGTCGCCACGGGCGGCGGCGACCGGGCGATCCGCACCTGGACGCTGGCGAACACGACGAACCCGGACAAGGGCTTCGGCCACACCGGGCCGGTGTACGCCCTGGTTTGGCGCCCGGACGGGACGTCGCTGCTGGCCGGCGCGGGGGGCAGGCCGTCGTTCCTGACCTTCAAGGCCGACAACGGCCAGCGGGTCGTGAACATCAAGGAAGACACCCTGCCGCAAGACTGGGTCTACGCCGTCGCCGCCGCGCCGGATAACCAGACGGTGGCCGTCGGCGGCTGGGACGGCGTGGTGTCGTTGTGGAGCCTGAAGACGGGGGAGAAAGTCCGCGCGTTCGTGCCGGGGCGGGACGGGGGGAAGCCGTGAGCTGGATGGTTGTTGAACGAAAACCTGAAATTTCAAGGAATCTTTATTTTAATCATCAAATTGCTCCACGCCTGTGACGATACCACCGTGGCAATGGACCTGGAACTTGGCCGTGGGAAATAACGGCCAAGGGGCGTAGTTATAGGTCCGATCCGAGTCGTCGTCGCCGGCATAGTGGAAGGTCGGGGTCCCGAGGACCGACACGACGTCTTTTTCCGGCCTACCGATCAATCCGACCTCATTGGCTCGCCGCTGGCAATCCCGGTTGAACCACGTCGCGTATGGGCCGTGACAGACGGCGTCGAATACCGGGAAGACGCCCATAAACACGGCTGAAATCACTGTCAAGATTAATAATGTTCGCGTCTTCACCTTCAATTGCATGTCTCGGCTCCGTCTTGGAGAATGCCGATGGCCCTGCGTTTGGTCGTATTCCTGGCCATGATCGTAACCAACACGAGCGCGTTCGGCCAGTTGAGCCCGCCGACGGTCCAGTCGGCGCGGCCGCTCGGCGCGGCGCCGGGGGAGACGGTCGCGGTGGAGGTGGCGGGAACGGATCTTGACGGGGCGACGGCACTGAGCTTTGAGACGCCGGGGGTGCGGGTCGAAGGGCTGGAGCCGTCGAAAACGACGCTCAGGGCGAAGGTCACGTTGCCGGCCGACGCCCCGCCGGGCCCCTTGCGGTTCCGGGTCGTCGGGCCGAGGGGGCAATCGAACGCGGGCCAGGTGTTTGTCGGCAGGGCTTTACCGACGGTCGCCGAGGTCGAGCCGAATAACGGGTTCCAAAAGCCGCAGGTGGTGAAAGGGGAGGCGGTCGCGGTCGAGGGGAAGATCGAGCCGGGCAACGAGGTGGACGTGTACGCGATCGACCTGAAGGCCGGGGAGACGCTCGCGGCCGAGGTCATCGCGGCGCGGGCCGGTTCCGGGCTCGACGCCCTGATCACCCTCTTCGGGCCGGACTTCCGGGAGATCGCCGAGGACGACGACACGTTCGGGCAAGACGCGGCCGTGTCCGCGACGGCGAAGGTGGCGGGCCGGTACTTCGTGCAGGTGCAGGACGCCGACGGGAAGAACCGCGACGACAAGGTCGAGAAGCAGAAGGGTTCCCGGCCGTACCGGCTGGAGATGGGCACGATCGCGCTGGCGACGTCGGCCTTCCCGGCGGGCCTGAAGCGGGGCGGATCGACGACCGTGCGGATCACCGGCGCGAACATGGGCGGGGCGGTCGCGGTGGCGATGCCCGGTGACACGCCCACGGGCGACCGGGTCGTCAGGGTCGGCGGGTCGAACGGGGTCTGGTTCCGGGTGAGTGAGGCGGACGAGGTCGCGGAAGTCGAGCCGAACGACTCCGAACACGCGCCTCAGACAATGACGGTCCCCGCCGCGGTCAACGGCAGGCTCGACGCGAAGCGGGACGGCGACCTGGACGTGTATCGGCTCGTCGTCGCGCCGGGGAACGCGGGGACGTACCGGGTCTCGGCCCTGGCCAGCCGGCTGGGTTCGCCGGCCGACCCTGTTTTGACGGTCCTCGATGAGAAGGGCGACGCGCAGGCGGAGAACGACGACGCCGGGGGCAGAGACGCGCGGGTCGAGAGGGTGATCGACGCGAAGGGGCTGCTCGTCGCCGTGCGCGACTATTACGGCCGGGGCGGCCCCCGGTTCGTGTACCGCCTGGAGGTCGAGCCGATCCCGGACCGTTGCGTCACAGTGACGGCCGACCTCGGCGCCCGGGTGGTGCCCCGGGGGGGGAGTGTGGCCCTGGCGGTCGGCGTCGAGCGGCGGGGGTATGACGGGCCGGTCACGGTGCTGGCCGGGGAGACGCCGGCGGGGGTCTCGGCCGTCCCGGTGACGATCGCGAAGGGGTCAAACGCCGGGGTGCTGCTGGTCTCGGCGGCCGACGACGCGCCGGCCGGCGCCTTCCCGTTCCGGCTCGCGGCGCGCGACGCCGGTGCGCCCGCCGAAGTCGTCTACCGCGAGCGGGCGGGCGTCGGTAGCGACTCGCCGAAGGGGTGGCTCGTCGTGACTGAGCGGGCGGCGCTGGGGGTCCGGGTCGAGCCGGGCGAGGTCACGGCGGCGCCCGGGGGCAGTGTCACGGTCAAGGTCGTCCTCGACCGCCGTAACGAAACCGCGAAGAAGGCCCCCGTCAAGGTCAAGCTGGTCGCCGCGGAGGGGAACCTCGAAGGGTTCGAGCCGGTCGCCGAGACGACCCTCGCGGTGGGATCGGACGCGGCGACGCTCACGCTCAAGGCGAAGCCGAACGCCGCACCCGCGCGGAGGACCGTGGCCGCGGTGGCTTACTTCAATGGGGTGTCGGAGGTGTTCTCGGTCGCGTCGGGGCCGGTCGGGGTGGCCGTCGGGGGTAAGTGACGGGGGCAGGTCGAACAAACACATCCGCGTACGAACTCGGATCAACACGATCAAGATTTGATTTGAAAAGTTTTTTGGTGATGTCTGGCGGTTTCAGAAAAGGCTGAGGGCAATGGGATTCTCGTCGCTGCCAGAGATCCACCCAAGAACAACCCCCAGGTCTCTCTGACCTAGCTCGACGGTTTCGAGAAGCTACGTCGAAGCTGGAGGCCGTTCTTGGATGGCCCTCGGTTGTTATTTATGCGAGTGGCCGTGGGCATCCGTGCTGTGCTTGTGACCCTGCTCGCTGTGCTTGAGGGCCGACGTGGCGTGCTGCTTCGCCTCTTCGTGCTGGCCCTGCTCGTGGTGGTGGGCCGCCTCAATGTGGTGATGGGCGGCGGCCTGGTGCTTGGCGGCGGCCTGATGGTGATGATCGGTGGCCGGGTGTTTCTGGTCTGCCATGTGCGTTGACTCCCTAGAGTTCTGGCCGTGGGGCGTCTGCTGAGACTGGCTGGTGGATCACTCGATCCGCAGTGACAGGTTGCACGATCGGTGCCGAGCCCACGGCAAAGTTGCAAGCAGTTTCTGGCTGGCCTCTCACCCCACCTTTCCCGCGACTCCGGGGGAATACGACGAAACCTCGTGACCGGGGCGACGTCTCTTGGAGCGAGTGGTTTCAGCGACCGCGAGACGTCACTGGTTTTTCGGGTTCTTCATTCTATGCGAATGGAACTCGTACATCGTCGGCCACCCGCGTTCGCCTGCGGACGTGTGGCTTCTCAAGATTTAATGCGGGCCGTGGTGGTGGCCGTGGTCGTGCGGGTGCGCGGGGATGGGACCGGCGGCGGCGACGACGAGGCGGCCGGTCTCGACGCCTTTGGTGCCGATCAAGCTGTCGGCCAGCTCGCGGACGGCCTTGGCGGGGCCGCGCAGGAGGATCACCTCCAGGCACCGGCGGGCGTCGAGGTGGACGTGGGTCGTGGTCAGGACGCGATTCAGGTGCAGGTGTTGCAGCTCGGTGAGCCGCTCACTGATCCGGCCGGCGTGGTGGTCGTAGATCAGGGTGAGGACACCCATGGCGTCGCTCTCGTCCTGTGCGACGGTCTCCTCGATCAGCGCCGCACGCATGAGGCCGCGCACGGCCTCGCTCCGGTTCGGGTACTGGTGCTCCTCGCGGTAGCGGTCGAACTTGTGGAGAAGCTCGCCGCCGATGGCGACGCTGAACCGGACGAGTGGGTCTTTGGACATGGGGGCCGGGGGTCAAGGGGTTAGGGGGCGGGGCGCCGGGATGGCTCCCGCCCCCGGTCGCGGCCGGGGGGTCAGCCGATCTTGGGGACATCGACCCAGGCGCCGTCCTGGTTCGAGCTGGCGACGGCGGCCTCGACGAAGGCCATGCCGGCGACGCCGTCGAGGATGCCGGGGTGCTCGTAGGGGGTCGGGACCTTCTCACCCCGCTTGCCGCGGATCGTCCATTCGAGCGTCCGGTGCAGGTTCGCCAGGGCCTCGTGGAACCCCTCGGGGTGTCCCGACGGCACGCGGATGTACGGCTTGATCGAGCCGGGGAAATAGTTGTACTCGGCCCCCAGGCGGTAGAGCTGCAAGGGCTGGCCGCCGACGTACCGCTTCAGGACGTTGTGATCGGTGATCGACCATTCGAGCGTGCCGGTGGTGCCGCTGACGCGGAACCCGTTGTCGTTCTGGGCGCCGATGGTGATCTGGCTGGCGGTGATCGTGGCGATCCCGCCGTTGTCCAGCTCGGCCAGGACGGTGAAATCGTCGTCGAGCGCCCGGCCGGGGACGAACGCCTTGAGCCGGCCCCGGAGCCGGGTCGCCTGCCGGCCGGCGACGAACCGGACGAACTCGTAGGCGTGCGTGCCGATGTCGCCCCCGCAGCCCGAGGCGCCCGCCCTGGTCGGATCGACCCGCCAGGCGGCCTGCTTCTGGCCGTCGGCTTCGAGCTTGCTGGCGAGCCAGCCTTGCGGGTACCAGGCCTCGACCTTGCGGACCTCGCCGATCGCATTGTCCTTGATCAGCTCGCGGGCGAGCATGACCATGGGGAATCCGGTGTACGTGTAGGCGGTGACGAACGGCGTCCCCTTCGAGGCGACCGTGGCGTGGAGCCGGCGGGCCTCGTCCAGGGTGGTCGTCAGCGGCTTCTCGCAGAGTACGCCGAGGCCCGACGAGGCCGCCGCCTCGGCCGGGCCGAAGTGGGCGTCGTTGGGGGTGACGATGGTCAGGTAGTCGATCCGGTCCGACTCGGGCAGCGCGGCCTCGGCCTTGACGAGCGTCAGCCAGTCAGGATACCCGCGCGTGAAGTACAGCTCTCGGGCGCTCTCGAGCGACTCCTCGGGCTTGCTCCGCAGGGCGCCGGCGGTCAGCTCGGCCGAGTTGTCCATGAGGATCGCGCGGCGGTGCGGCCCCCCGAAGAAGTTAGCCGGTCCGCCGCCGCCGACCATCCCCACCCGCATCTTCCGCTGGCTCATCGTGTCGTTCCCCTCATG
>JAABUK010005730.1_pt1 | contig 19096 bp, 22 predicted proteins | sample 5559141 | NCBI WGS metagenome assembly JAABUK01 (sample SAMN10711869, study PRJNA513367) | rock metagenome | isolation source: Antarctica rocks | place: Antarctica: Victoria Land, Pudding Butte nord | collected 2016-01-03 | reverse complement strand
GGGTTGGATGCTAGTTTTATCATCTACGAAGTATCAATGGAATAACGTATGTCCCAGCCCTTCCAGTTGATAGTCGAGATCAGTACCATCACTCCCATTGGCCCGCCTTTCCAATCAACTATCTTTGATCACAACCAATATGAACCTATTCTTAAATTACCTACACAATCTGTCCAAAATTAGCATTTCAATATCATTCACCCCCTCGCCTTTTCCTTTCCCTTCACAAAACTCGCCACCGCCAACCCAACAAAACGTCCTCCCCTCATACAATACTAGCCCTGCACCTCGCGGCCCAAGTCACGCCTTTCACAAAACCCAACGTCCATCAGAATACTAAGCCCCCTTCACGCTAACCATGACTTTTTTCGACTGCTGCAAGTCAATCAGAGACCACAAATTACTCGCCCATCAAATTTCAAAACACACGCCTCCTCCATTACCGCCAATGATACTTAAACAAAATTGTGCAAAACTTAGATATCCCCGTCAAAGATCTATTATCCTCTTACGCTCTATAGCAGCGTATACTCTCTTCATATCTACCAAGAAAGAGGTCTCGAAGGACGTGCCTCATGACATGCACTTATAGGCGATAATATTCCGACGAGTATAAGTGCTTAGTCCACAGGCTGGTGGGTGGGTCTATGCAATTTCTGCCCTACAACATAGAAGATAGCTTCATCAGCACCCTTGTAGATCGCTTTACATCGACAAAGGATATGTTAACCGCTGCCGCTACATAAATCGACCCTTCTTCCCGTAACTTACGATCTGCGTATCTATGAATCGAATTATTCCTCTGCTTTTGCGTTGGAGCTACGGAATTGTTTCCCCTGGTACCAGGTGGAACACGAAGACAAGGTTTCCTTTTCCCAACGGATCGTGAGGAGATGATGCATTCACTTCAGTGCATCCGCGATATAATCAGACTAGAACCTACGACATCCACAGGCCAAGTCGAACCCTGCTTCCCGAAAAAAGAAGCTCTAACATCAATAGCAGCAAAGTCTTCAAAAGGCTAAAACCCGATAACACCCAGAGACTCATCCCCAACAACTCAATCTGTCACAAAAGAACCCTCACAACCCCCATGAACAACCCAACATCAACCCCTACGTAAACCCCGAACAAGAAGAACCCCAACACCCATTCCACCAGCGATAAACCAGTAACCCGCACACATCACCTAATTCTGACATGCGAAATCGCACTCACTCAAACAAAACACTCAACCCAGTTCCAAAAAGCAATACCAACACAACCTCACCAAAGCCTTCGTACACTACCCCTCTACTAAAAAAGCTTGAATAGAAATCGAGTAAAGAGGAGGCCGATACCATTGAAGCAACTCAATTGGTACACTCTGTAGCGTGCCCTTGCGCCATTGTTTCAGAAATGAGTGTCTACCCGCTTATACTTGGAAGACTAGCTCGCATCAAGCCGGTCATAGAAGTAAGAGGAAGCGTCTCGCTGGGACCTGGGTAGATTTAGATGGAAGAAGAACGGGAAGAAAACGTGATGTAGCTCGATCATGGATCCTGCTTGAAATCAGGTATCTCGAGTTTCCGGCATGAGCATAGCTACTCGTCCGGATTTGCTGATGGGATCCGCTTCATGCATGACTTTTCGAAGTAAGAAAATCCCTTCCAGTCTCTCAAAAGTCCCCAATCATGAGACCTGCACATTCAAGCCCACAATGTAGCCCGACAAACCCCCCAACTCCACGAACAAGCCTGCGCTGACATCAGAACAACTTTAGCGACCCCCTACCTCGCAATTCTATACTTCCCCCTCCTCTGCTCCTCCATCAAGCTTTCCTCCTGACTCGGTAGCGGACCCCTTCTCCTAACACCGCCACTCTCGCCTCCACCAATACCCGGTAAACCCCCATTGATGCCTCCAAGCGGAGGCGGTGGCGGAGGCAATCCTTGCCCTGGCTGAAAGTTCGGTGGAAGAAGCCCCGGCGGCAATTTCGAAATATCAAAATTCGGAGGCGGTGGCGGCAATTGGCCCGGAACCCCTCCGAACTGTGATGGCGGAGGCGGAGGCGGCAAAGCACCGCTCGCAATCATCGCTTTGATTCGCTCCAGATCCATGCCCGAGGCGCCGTTCAAAAGCGGCGGTGGCGGGAAGTTGGAGTGAGCCATGTTGGGAGGAGGAGGAGGAGGAGGCATGTTGGGAAATCGTCTTGGCGGAGCCCTATCGGCTGCGCCGTTGCTCGGCATGGTCAAGCCTGGGATTCCAGGTAGGATAGGTTGTTTGACGGGCATTTGCTGGTCCTGGAGACCTTCGGCTTCGTCCTCGAATTCTTGCTCTTCGTCTCGGGCCATCGTCCTGCGTCCGTCACGCTTGTCCCAGGTACCGTAAGCCGCTGCTGCTGCTTCGCCAACATGGTATCTGTCATTGAAACATTCGGTTTCTCCGGGTCTTGCTCGGGTCCAGAATCTTGTGACACGATCGTTGGAGCCAGAAGCGAGAATGTGGCCTAGTGGATGCCAGTCGATCGACCAGACGGCATATTCGTGTGCATGTTGGATTTTGTGAGCGGGATAGATTGTTTGCGCTGGTGCGGTGGCAGGGTCGGCGCTGTCATAAGGCGGTACTGATGTTGCTTGACCTGGTGGAGTGTTTGGTTCGTCGAGCAAGTAATGAAATATACTGCCGTCTGCACCGCCAGTAGATAGAAGTGAGGAATAAAAAGGATGCCAGGTCAGAGTCGAAATGTCCTTTTCATTGCCACGGAGAAGACATATGTCTCGCATCATTCGCAGATCAAATATCCGAGCAGTCTGGTCACGTGCAGATGTCGCAAGTAACTGGCCCTTTTTTGGTTCAAATTTCGTCCGCGAGATCGTACTTTTATGTCCGTGGAGCGTAGTCAAGCATCTCCCTGTGCGCGGATCCCACAGCTTGACTAGGTGGTCCTTGGAGCCCGAGACGAGCAGGCCTTTCGTAGGATGCCAATCGACGGACTTCACATCCCAGCCATGTCCCGTAAGGGTCGACTCCTCCATACCTCCACCAAAGTCGAAGATTTTCATTGTCATATCATCGCAAGCTGTCACGAATTTACTGTCATTAGGTGAGAAGGCGAGGTCACGTACGGGATCACCATGGGCTTGAATTGCTTTGACATTGTTAAATGTAGTCTGCCAGTACTTCACAACGCCTTCTTGATCTGCTGATATGAGCCAATCTTCATTATGCGACCATGTTGCTGCACGTACGGCAGAGTCGTGTGCCTGTGTCGCATTGTCAGCGGGATCCTGCACGTTATATTGGCCGCCTAACCTGTGAGATTGTCTCGAAATTAAAACCCATCCCATTCCAAAGTGTGAATTCTCCGATACTCGATCCTGTCAACAGTCTTCGACCTTCGGGCGTCCATCGAACGATGTTGATTGGGTGCTTGAGTTTGTTGAGGGAGGAGTGGAGGAGTTTCGCAGGCACAGCATCAGCGGCGGTTTGAGGCTTTGCTAGCGGTGGCAGCATCTAGCAACAGTGACGTATCAGCGGAGGGCTCAGCATGCGGTGTGATATGATTGTTGAACTACATACATCGACTATATAGCTTGCGCTTGGCCTCTCCATCTCCATGTGCGCTCCGCCTTTGTACTTTGGCTGGCGATGTCGCATCCATTGTACCATCGAAGACGTGTAGTCGGTGACAGGCCCTGTAGGGCGAGAGTAAGTATTGCAGATTGACGCGTCGCATTTAGAGTAGGTTTTCCATGGCAAAGAGGTATTTGGAGACATCGCGAGCGATGGAAATTGCCATGCGGAGCTTGGCTTGTTCACTCACTTCTACCGTAGGCTCGTCGGTGCGGTCCATCGTAGCCGCCTCCACCATATCCTCCTCCCTGATAGTCTCTATCCATCGTCGTCACCTCATGAGTATTGCGACTTCCTGCATAGGGAAAGACTAGTGCGAGTACAACATGCTGGAGCTGTTGAAGTTGTCCACTAACGCACTTGGCGAGCTAATCGCCGGGAGATCAACAGACGGTTGCATAACCTTGCATAAATGGGTCCCAACATAAAAGTTATTCGTACGGAAGGGTGACGGAACACAGAATTCGGCACGTCCTATTCTCCTATATAGATCCTTCAGTTCTCTTGTCATTCTCCTCTTTGCATCATTAGGATGTTGTAATTACTGTGTCTCGCAGGCATATTCCCTTTCTCTATTTAAAACTTTCTTTTTGTTTATCACATTGGTATCCCAATCTTTGGTTGCAATGGCAGCAGTCACGACCACATTGAGCTCTCTAGACCTGGCGATCAATCCACCACATACTAAGGAATCCGTCACGCCTAACAGTTCGTGCCAAATCAATGGATATACCGGATCATCCGGAATCAGAAAGTCCACATCTTTGAAACTTCACCATGTTGCAGCGGTACATTCAAAACCGGATTTCGTGCTTAAGCCATGATTCAGCAGAAACGCCTAGCTTTCTCGGCTTCAGAAATCTGATGGTGATCGTATTAAGTACGTACCTCTCGCGTAATCGGCTTCGTAGCCCCCAAAACATAGTACTGATGTCTACAGTTGTAATGAATCTACGACTCGTAATAGAGAACTTTCAGAAGGTACATAACCATATTATTGGCCCTTCTATGCAGCAAGCTAAGAATCATGTCAGTATGGCGTTCTCATCTGCATCCGCTGTCATGATTACCGTCGCGACCACGTTCTCCTCGGCCTCATCCTCTTCACCCTCGTCCCCTGTCATCTGTTCGTAGCCTACATCATCGAGGTTGCAGCTGCCAATCAAGCTAGAGGCGCTATCGGTCGTGCCAAACGCCGGTCCGAAAATCCGCAAGGCAGTATTCAAACTACCACATCCTTTCGTTCTACCTGGCTAATCATCGGCTGGGCCCATGCCATCAATGCTACGCTCTCACTGCTCGTTACAAGCGTTGTAGTGTACCGATACATTGTCCATCCATTGATCGGGACTATCTCGGAAGTCCGTAAGTAGTTTCCAGATTTCAAGATCCCCAGCCCGCTTGCTTTCTCTAAGATGGGATAGACTCAGGGTTCGGGGCCGTATTCCGGGGAAGAATCACAGTGTTTGGTCCTTCAATCCGATATTACTCGAAGAAAACGGAAATGCTGACTCCAACATCTTTGTAGACGCCATAATCGTTTGGCTAAAGATCTGCTCTTACGCCTTCACGAACCGAGATTTGCGTATGGCGCTTCTGAAGCCAGCCTCCGCCGCATCGATCCCAGACCTCTATTCTGCCTGCCCCTATCCAAGGAACATCACCCTTTCAAACCTCAGCTACTTCTGGTGGGCGCCGACATTGGTGTACCAGCCCGTCTACCCACGTACGTCGGAGATCCGCTGGCTCTTCGTCTCCAAACGCCTAGCCGAGGTGGTGTCCCTCAGCATCTTCATCTGGCTCGCGAGCGCGCAATACGCAGCGCCTTTGCTCCACAACTCTGTATCCCGCATCGCCACCCTCGACGTCCCATCTATCTTAGAGCGACTGATGAAACTCTCGACGATATCACTCGTAATCTGGCTCGCAGGCTTCTTCGCCATCTTCCAATCCTTGCTGAACGCTTTGGCGGAGGTGATGAGATTTGGTGATCGAGAATTTTACACGGACTGGTGGAATAGCCCGAGCGTAGGGGCGTACTGGAGGACGTGGAACAAACCCGTCAATAATTTCATGCGAAGGCACATATATGAGCCATTGCTCGGGAGGGGCTGGAGTTCGAATGCGGCAAGCGCGTGGGTTTTTGTGCTTAGTGGATTTCTGCACGAGCTAATGGTGGGCGTCCCGACACACAACATACTAGGTGAGTACCTTCACATGATGAATCAGTAATTAGGGTTCTGGGCTGATTGATTCAATGCAGGTGTTGCATTTATTGGCATGATGGTGCAAATACCAATGATTCTTGTCACCATGCCGTTGGAGAAGATGCAAGGCGCCAATGGCAAAATCGTCGGTAACTGCATTTTCTGGGTCAGCTTCTGCTTGGTGGGCCAGCCGTTAGCAGCACTATTGTACTTCTTCGCGTGGCAGGCCAAATATGGTAGTGTGAGCAAGAACCATAATCATTAGTCGTATTCAAGCCTCACTAGCCGCAAGTGTTCAACAAGTGCATGATGTCCCCCGAGCGCGGCACAAACCTGTGCTGTATGGCGCGTTTTCACTCTTGCTCCTACATCAGCACCCTTCTCAATCAAAAGGTCCACGATCTCTCTGAAACCGCCAGCGGCAGCTACGTGGAGTGGTCGCCAGTCCTGGAAATCTCGCGCTTCAACGTTTGCTCCTTCCTCTAGTATAAGCCTAGTGGTGTCCACGTTGCCACTTTTGCAGACCTTATGGAGGGCAGTTTGCCCGTCTACCGTGCGAGCTCCGATATCGGCACCGCGATCGAGACATAAGTGCACTGGTCCCTCAAGTCCCTTGTTGGCCGCGCAATGGAGAGCCTCCCATCCATCAGCTGTTTTGGTGTGGATGCTAGCACCCTTTTCGATGAGTAATTCGGCGATGGCTTCATGGCCCATAAGGAGAGCTTTGTGGAGCGGCGTCAGGGCGCAAAGCGATGTCGACTTTTCACGGTTCGCTTTCTCGACGTCAAATCCTTCCAACAACAAGTCTTCCACACGCGAAACGTTATTCTCTTCAATTGCAAGCTCCAGATCGTTACAGATCCAGCTCGAGTCAGCGCCGTGAGATCCAAGAGTTTCGTCTCTCAGATGAAGTGCCGTCTCCCAGTGGCCAGCGTACGTAGCCTCTTCTCTCGGTGTACGATCACGAGCATTTATAGCAGACAATTGAGAAGTCTTGCTGGAGGGATTGTGGTCCAGAAGCATCCTGACGATCATCGTGTGGCCGCCCTCAGCAGCCCGATGCAAAGGAATATTAGCGCCAAGATCTCTGATCAAGTGATTAGCTCCGTGTTCTAACAAAGCCAAGACGGTCAGGGAATGGCCCCGGTAAGCGCGGTGTAAAGCTAATAATGTTTTCCACGTTAGTTCAATCCTCACAAGACCAGATCAGAAGTCATGACACATTGACAAGGGAGTAGATACCCCCTTTCGACGTGTGTCTTATCTTAAAATCTGTACAGAGAATGGTAAATTAGGTTGAAGAACACCTACGTGTGACACCGTCGATACTCTGGAAATTGATAGCGGCGTTATTCCTGAGTAACAACTTGACAGCTTCATGCTGCCCACTGCTGCTTGCGCCGTGCAGAGGCGTCCATCCATCATAAGAAATAGCATCAATCGGGGATCCTTTGTCTACAAGGAGCTTCATGATATCGAGCCATCCTCGTCCAGCAGCCCGATGCAATGGAATCAGTCCTCTAGCACTTTGAGCGCGAATGGAGGCGCCATGATCTAAGAGCATCTGGACAAGAGACCTATTCCCTTCGTCGGCAGCTTTATGCAATGCGGTCCAGTGGTCTAGACATAGCTCGTCCGGGTTGGCGCCGTGCTTTAGGAGTTGGAGAACTACAGCTTCCCGTGCATGTGTGACCGCGAGATACAGCGGCGTCTTTAGATTGACGTCGAGTGTATCAATTGCTCCGTCCCATCCGAGAAGGACGTCAACAGTCTCTGCATGGCCATAAGATGCAGCTTCGTGAAGCGGCGTGCTTCCATAAGTGTCGGTGCCGTCGGTAGGGAGCGCATCGTTCAATAAATGTCTTATCAACTCAGATAAACCATACCCAGCGACCATACTCAATCCGTCCATTTTGATGATATGCTGCGTACAAAGTCGTAAGTATCTAGCGCGCTGAGGTGGAGTTCGCATTTGGATCTCTCTTGCACGTGCCACTTCCGGAAGATTCTTTAGAAATTTCATCGCGAGATCGAGAATTTCAGAGGTTATAGCTTTCTGTGCATGGTGACCCCAGTGAACACTTGCGTAAGTCAAAAACTGTCAACACGTTAATTCATGCACCCACATTGGTCGTTGTCGGTCGTAAAGGCGACCCACAGGTGAGGCATCATAAACGCCTGCATAGCTCAAACCCTATTGGTAGATTAGATCATGGGTCCATGATGGTCATTGTCAGGATCTGAATTGACCCACGGATGAGACATTCGAATCGTCTGCACTGTTTACGCTCTGCCAATCGGTTAGATTATGCACCATCATTCTGGATACTGCAGGTGACCTACCAAGGTGAAGTTCGCCCCACCAAAGCACAGGTATGTAAGACAAACTTTGGTGATCTCAATCTCATCGCTAACCAAACGTTGTTGGTGCCGAGACTGCAGGAAGTCCTGCAGTGTATAATGCACGAGCCTGACGGTCGAACTTTCTTCCTCAATTACGACTAGTCCAAAGCAGCAATCGATTATGTATTTAGATTGTAGTAGGTTGTCTTCATCGAACTGGATTTCTCCGACTTCGGTGGCTAGAGCCTGACGTAGTTCCTCAACACTCAAGGGCCGGCGGGCACGTGATACCCACATCAGGCACCGCATAGCAAGCTGCCGCCGGCTGGGAGATTCCTCATCGATCCTCTGTATTGTGTCCTCAAACGCTTGGCCGAGGCTCGCCGATAGATTACGCAATGACCTCCGTATCTCCGCTCGTGTCATGGCTTCGAGGATGACTTGCATTTGTAGTACTGGTAATAAAAACCTAGGACGTCATCATTAGCTGGCATCGCTGGTTGCGAGTCTTTGCAGTCGTAGGACCAATGCAGCGCTCTTGAATGAATGCTTTGTGAGTCAACGAGAGCAAAGAAATTGGACGACAGACATCCCCTGTGCGTTTCTTGATATCGTAGTTGCAATCTCATCCTTCAAAGGACCGTCAACGAGCTCGTGCGTGCTTTCGCTAAGTTCCATCATTCGATTACAATATGTATTCAAATCAGCTTCGCTAGCTTGAATCTGGATTGGTTCGATCCCAGCGAAATGCTGCTTGATATCATGAGGGTGCGATCGACTCGTCACAAAAAGTCGCGTGATACCAAGATCTAGACTGTTTAGAAACCTCAGGACCTCCTTCCGGTGATCTCTGCTTCGGCACTCGTCAAGCGCATCGAGCACCACGTAGACTTTGTCAAGTGTCGCGCAAACTTCTCTGAAAACTTTGAGTAGGTCCGTCATTGAACATTCCGCGAGATTTCGTTTAAAACGCTCGTGGAAGCTCATAAGAGGTTGTGGTATACCTGCTCTATGAGCTGCGACTTGGCGCAAGATACTTTTGACGAAAGAGATTGGCTTTTGCTGGTCCTGATCACGGTAATCGAAATAGAAATAGGCCATTGCCTTGTTTTTCTCTAAGCCTCGGCCAAAAATGTGATCAATGACTAGCGATCTAGGCAGAAGCCGCGTAAGCATGAGGTCTCTTGAGCAGGAAGTACATACGTTAGGACAGATTTTCCTACGCCTGGTCCACCAATACACCAAAAAATAGGGGTCTTAGAATCCAGCCAAGCCTGGAACTTCTCACAGTCAAGCAGCCACTGCCCCGTACCAGGTAGCCTTCTTGCCCGAACATCGTTGTGCCTTTGAGAATACTGGGTGGGCGAGAGCCAATCAAGGATCCGTTGTTCTTTCGCCTCTGCAAATGCGTCGATAAGTGATCCGCCTTCCCATAGATAATCATGAGGAGCTTTACCTTGAGCATCGAGTGCCAAAGCTCTGACGTTTTTTGATACGTCTTGAATAGCTTCTGCAGCACCATGGAAAGTATTGACAAGGTGGAGTATATCGGCTATTTGGAGAGATACTCTGGAAGCTTCTCTCGCGGACTCGGCCAACGTGCCGACGTCTTTAGTCAACTCCAATACTTGTTGCGAAGTCTGAAGCTGGACTTCAAGCCTTGTGGCAGCATCTTCTGAGGCCCGGGACAAAAGCTTGCTAGAAACCAATTAGCATCGACGGGCACGTGACGGAAAACTCGATAAAATCAAGGACGTAGCAAGATAATGGAAGATCGCTAACATGACCTATGGAATGTTGTAGGTTTGAGAATCCGATGCGGCAGGCAAGCTACCAGGGAAGGGGCAATTGAATGGATATGACTTCCAAGAAAAGCGAACATCGGAGCTTCTGAAAGCAGGGCGCTAGTACATCAAGAGATTAGACATGCTCTAGCCGCAATCTCTCAAGCCTTGTCAACAATTCTCGGGAAAGTCGAAACTATGATAGTGCCGAGAAAACACTATTTGGGCGTCTTAGCCCCACTGTTGCCACTGTTTTTGATAGGAAGCCCAATGAGCAACGAAAATCTCCCTTCACACCATGACGAAGAACTCAGCTTACCAGCCTTCGATGGTCAAAGAAAATTGGAACGTGGATGTATGCCTTCGCAACGTCTCGAGAATTTGAACTATGTCCTTTTCGTTGAAAGGCCATCGAAATGCTTCCTTTGCACGAGAAAGGCTACCTTGCTTCGGTCTCTGCAGCTTGGCAGATATGGACTCAACGCTTCCAGCACACGAAGTCAACGCTTTTGTGAGCACCGACGACAGGGCGAAGGAGCTTGTCTTCATTTCCGCGCTTTGTAAGAGGCTGTTGAGTTGTTGAAGAACGGAGTGTATCAGCGAGAGCTCTTCTTGGACGTCTCGGATCCTGTTGGGGGCTTCTTTCGCTGCTTGGTAAAAGGACCCTACCCTACGTGAGACTTCAAGCGTGAGGGCCACCAGGCCGGCTACGCTAGCCGCAACAGACAATGGATCCATTATGAGTGCACGATGTATTCTTCGATGGCCTAGGGATAAGGCAACGCAGGCTCACTGTCGTAAAGAATTGCAGTCACTCTAGGGTAACAAGTCCATGATTCTGTAAAGATTTGATGCGATCATAGATCCGTTCCTTGAGATTGTCGCAATACGCTCGTAAAGGCCATACGGAAAGCAGGTCTGGCAGTATGTATGATAGATAAGAGAGACGAGTCAGAGCTTTACAATCAACGGCCTTAAAGTTCCATAATCACGGGAATCTGACTGCTGAAGCTGCTTTTCTTTGACAGCTGGCCTGAGGGTACTTCAGCTATGTTGTATTCGAGGCGAATAGCCATGACCTTCTGTAGGCGAGGTGCGGGGGCCTGTCAACGCCACATCGTACCTAAGCGAGGTTGTTTCTGTCAGCATGCGCGTCTGACAAAGATGAACTCGAGGTCATGTTAGATATATCAATAGCGATCCAGACGGGAATGGGATGGAAATGGAAAGAGATGAAGAAGGATAAAAGGTTTCCGACAAGATGGAAAGGACCAACTACGCCAGGAGCTAAGAAGGTCACGTGATACTACCTGGACCTCGATCTAGCAGAATCCCTGTGAGGATTGATAAGCATTACTATTGGAGGCAATTACGATGACCACTAATGTGACCGCTGACAGCTTGTGTATCGCGTTGTAGCTCTCGACAGGTAGCACATCTCCTTTGACTGAACACGGTACCCGAATGGGAACATCAAGCCCACATATCCACCATTATAAGGTACCTCAGCGGTTGACGGCATCGCATGTAACCTTGCCAACCGCGTGTGTGCCAAATCAATAATCAATGTCATCGACCTTGTGCGAATCCTGCGGTTCGTCCAAGTCCAAGACAGTCTGTGAGCCAAGCACTGTTGAAGTTTCCCAACCTTCTCTTGTTGATCGCTATGGAGAGCAAAAACACAAGATGCGGTTCAAAATTCAAAGGATAAAGTAGGTAGAGACAACCATAATAAATCATGTTGAACGCTGGAATATGCAGGGCTGAAATTCGCATCTGCCAGGCTCATGACATGATGATGACGTCTGCATTACAGTTATTGAGCAAATCAATTTTACCGCTTGAGTTGGGCCTCATTACACTATACATTCATCTCACCATCTCTGCTACACCCATCAATATCATCGGCAAACGACACAACGGAAATTGATCTTCCTAACATAGCAGATAAACAATCATGGTGTCTAAGACTCCTGGTGGCCAAGCCGCAAGCGACAAGTTCAAGAAGCAGGAAGCTCAAAGTACGTCTTTCAACTGCCCAAGCGCGCCTTTCTATCGTGCTTCCACTGTCAATAAGCTAATCGTTTTTCCTCAGAGCACGGAGAAGGTGCAGCTAATGCTCCTGGCCACACCGAGGGCAAAGCTCCAGGTGAAGTACGCATTCCCTTTGTTTTCTCCGTCAATTATACGGTTGGAGATATGAGATGATTCTTTTCGAAACATCGTCAAATCATTACGAATACTCGTTCCTTTTCGGATTCTAGCGTAATACTGACTCTGATCGTGCAGGCACCTGTGGCTTCAGACTCTGGCATCTCAGCAGTCGGAATCGAGCGGGGGACGAACCAGCCTGGCGAGAAGGGAGATGTGGGTGCGCCGGTCATGAGCATCATCCCAGAGAACTCGAAGGATACCAGGGGAGTTGAAGAATCAAAGTGATGGGATGCATTGCGAAATGGGGGTTGCATGTGATTCAGAATTGAAAGAAGCCATAGCATGAGTATTAAGTATCATACTGGAAGGCAGCATTTTACAGCCCCATTTGAGATCCCCCATCCTTTCTTCGACTGTGCTGCTAGCAATGATATACCAGTCAACCGCTGCAGTGCCATCATGACGGGAGACTCCGAAGTCACCCCTTCAACAGCGAGCTTCTCTCCTCTGATGATCCGCCATGCGGAAAATTTTCCAGTGGCCCAGCCGCAGAATCATGTCGGAATACAGGATACCCCTAAGCGCGTTAATTTGCAAAACCAGAAATTAGCGACTCCGTCGATTGATTCCGTTGTATCCAGCATACCTCCCCAAATTCATCTTTTCACCCAGCGGCTCGCTGACGGAAAATATACAGGAGCTTGTGCGCGTTGCTCGGATTATTGTCGAACCTAACAACTTCTGCGCTTCGATATCCGCCCTCCGACCCCCCTCTTCGCAAACATCGTCGCATAAGCTTGCGGCTTCATGGGCCGTCAATGTACATGCTATGACATCTCCCAGCCCCAGACGCCAAAATAGATAGCCTTAACTCCTGCACCTCCAACAACATCCCTAAACATTTCTGCGGATGCTCTGAAACTTCGAGATGAGATCAATGACCAAGGTATACCTTAGCGCACAATCCCTACTCCTATCCCTACAATCCGTGCGAGCAGCAACCCTCACCAGGCCATTACTACTATCTTTACCCCCCCACAACCATCTCAACAGCACCCACCTCCCCCCCATCTCTCACCCACATAACCACTCCCTCTCCCTTCCCACCAAGTAACTCCTATCCCCCACACCAATGAACCATCACTAACAAACCCAAGCTCAAACCTCCCCCAAGACCCATGGGAATACCTAGTGCCCTACCCCAGCAACCCAGGCATCACCCTAAAATACTACGACTACGGACCCCTGCGCCTCCTGCCCGTCCTCGTAGTAGGCGCCCTCCAACAAGCCATCAATGACAAAAAAGAACACGACGACGATCTATGGGCGGAAATGGGGTCCGAGGAGCGGCAGTACGAGTCTGGAGATGTCGTCATACTGTTGCATCCGGAGCCGGGTATGTGATCCCTTTCAATATTGTTTTTTTCTTTGAGGGGATGAGAATAGATTGTGGGCGGCCTTGTTGGAGTGGAGAAGTGAGGTTGACTGAGGGTTTGGCTGATTGTAGGAATGATGGATTGGTATGACTGGGGGGTGGCTATCAAAGGCCTGTGGAATTTCACGCAGACGTATTTCGTAGAGGGGGATTGGAATGTCGAGATGTATTTCGATATCTATGAGGAGGGGGTCGGGTTGATTGGGACGGGGGCGCTTTCGGAGTGGTGATTTCATCCGCATGGCATGTTTATGTAAGTGGTGATCCTTTGGAGACCCCTGGAAGGTATGCATTGTGTAACTCCTCCCGGTTAGCAGTGTTTGTTCTTGCTCGAAGGTGAGATCGAAACGTCTTTGGGTAGACTTCACTCTACTGGCTTTTGGCTGAAGTTTGGAAAGCCGGGAGAGAACAAAATGTATATGACAACGATGTGGGTGTGCTATAAAGAAGATGCATGCTAACACAGACCAGTCCAGCAGACTTCGACAACACTGAGCATGATCGCTCCAACCACGACCTCCCCAACTCAACGTTCAACCCTGACATAACAGTCGTCGCCTAGTAGGTCATCATCTTGCCATCCATACTTGTGGATGTCACTCATCCTACATCCCTCCCCATTCTCCTCCATCTCGACAGTAGCAAGGAATCCCAGGTGACTACTCCTGATGAGATTAAATCTCATCATCTCAACCATGGGCCTGGGCGGCTGGCAAACGAGCATTCGCAGCCATGATGCATTCGGGTGGATATTCCGTAGATCGGTCATATCAATTTTCCCACAGTCGTTCCAGATGGTTTCTTGTAGCCGATCGTTTTCCCACCCCGTCACTAGGTTGCGCATGAATGGATTCCATTCGACACGGTTGATGTTGGTGCTGCGCGGTTCGGCCTTGAAGAAGAGCTTTTGTTGGAGAGGACCGGATGCGTTGATGATATCTCGAAAGTTTTTGTTGACTCGTTGGATCACGAGAATTCGTAGGGTAGGCACACGCAGTAGGGTCATCTCTAATAGCTCTGGTATACCGAAAAATCGTGCGGATGCCGACATGCTAAGCATTTCAGATGGTCTAGACAGTGTGATGCATCAGCATAGGCTGCGGCTGTCGACTAACCGAATAGCTTACCGCACAAGTCCGCCAGCGCTCTTGCCAGAATTTTGGTGCTCCATGGTAGGGGACCGATATTGTCTACTTGAAAAATTGGTGTTGTGGTGATCAAGAGTAGATATGTCGAAGCTGTCTTTGGTGCTGCTTCACTAGGATTTTGAAGGAGAGGGTGGTCAGATGAGTTTCCGAGGATGGTTGGAATTCAAAGTCTTGTTCCAAGAGTTGGATCTTAAGTACTGTAGTATGTCAACATGCGTGTTTGACACCGTGAAATAACAGAGAACGAAAATGAACACATGCCAAGTTGACACTGTCTTGTAACACGAGGTACCGCGAAGCCAATAGCTAAGGCCTTTCACGTAACACAACCTGAACGCACCTGTCTGCCACCACCACACGTCGCTACCCACCCACCTCAGCCTTTCCTTTGCATATTAGGCCCGGAAGTAGTAGTTGTAAATGGGACATAGCTGTACCCCTCGTTCCAGGTCAGATGAATCTCCGCCACCAGGACGCCTGGTGGCTGTACATGGCCTTTGCGAAGCTTATTTATATTGAGATCTTCTCTCGACCAGTGTTGAAAGTCTCGACCACATGTAAAAGAACCGTTGTAATAGTTGATCTCCAGAGAACTATGACGAAATTTAAATGTGTTGTACTCCCTTGACCCAGCCCACAAAACACACTATGAGTTGTCGGGTTCACGGAATTTGGGGCTTGGGTTGCTATATATTGGGTTGGCGGGGAAGTTCCACCGAAAGCTCTATTTTCATGCAGCGACGGTGTTCGGAACAAAACGTTGATAAGCTGAGATCGCTACTATATAGATGTCAGCATGGCTAGACGCATGAATCACAAACAAGGCAATCCGACATAACAAAGACAGCATGATCATGAAGGAATCAAGCAATCATGCACGCAATCTAAATGTGGGAATAGCTGACACCATCGATACCCCTTAAAGTAGAAATATAGAGTGTATCTCAATCTTCAAGATTTCCATTGTGTGACAATCCAATCACAAACCCTGCGAGCGAACCCAGCCTGTCTCATTTCAAAGGCCACTCCACAAGCCCAACCACCAGCCCATCTCCCAATCACAACACCGCAAAATTCACTCTTCCATGTCCCCAAACCTAGCCTGTATATAGGAGAGGCCCAAAAAATTGAATAGCGCGAAATCTAAATGAATAGTTCAGATCATTGTTAGTGGGGTCACATTACAAGTAGACCAAGCCTCAAAATGCATTTAGTTTATTTATATTTATCTATAAACATCTCTCATCATAAATTCAGCCTGGCTAGCTCAATTGGTAGAGCGTGGGGTAAATATTCTGAACGATATTTTAGGTGAAAAAATATTAACTGTCGCCAGACTCTTACCCGCCTGAGTATATCCCAAGGTTGCGGGTTCGATCCCCGCGTTGGGCTTTTTTAATGTTTTTTTTTCGCTCAACACTCGACCGACACACATGGCGAAAGTGTTAAAGTCTTTGTGGCTGGATTCACGTTCTTTGCTATTCGCTCTGGGACTCGATAATTCTCGCTGCTCCAAGCACTCACTGCATTGGCTCATACTCCTCATCCATCTCCTAACCACTTACCCTTATTCCATTATCAATGTGCAAATGCTAACTTCACAGAGTGACTCTACTTTTTCCCGCTCCCTCAGTGAGATTATGTACATTTTCAACTTCCTGAAACAGCAGACACACAGAACACACGCAGCTGTCACCTGCCTCCACAGCCTCTAAAGGCTACTTCGAGTAGCATAGTACCACTCAATGAAGAAAAGGACAGCATGGAGAATGCCCCCATTCTGGAGATTTCCCGAGGAGCCTGGAAGGCCACCGGGATGGAGATCTCCCAAAATTAATTATGAAGTTGCTGAAAGGCTTTACAGAGAGCGGCAGCGGCAGCTCCCAAGTTCATCATCAGACGAGGATGACGGTGATGATGCTAGCGAACCCAGGGTTACTTCTGAAGACGACGACGCGCCTCACACTAAGGCATGCCGTGGCAAAGAGAATACATCCGGTAATGAATCTGTAGCAAAGGAAGATGATGTACCTGAGAATGAGGATCCGATGAGAGAGGATGCTTCTTACGGCGAGCCATCAGCACTCGAGCTATTTCAAGACCAGCGGTAAGTTTGGACCTGAACATTGGAAGGGCTTGCTGACTTGGAGGCCTGTAGGGTGTGCAATCCTGATCTTATTCCGGATTGGGACGTCATCGTGGACGCCAATTGGTGCAATCGAGCTATGCTATCCAAGGGAAAGAAGAGATCCCCAAGCCTAAATTCCAACCAGCTCGGTCAGACCGTGACCAAGGCGGAGAAAATTACAACCACGGAGACCGAGGACCATACGGCGACTAAGGCTGAGAACCGTCGGCCTTCAAGGTTGCCAAAAGCTCCAGCGGCAAAGCGAGCAGCTGGAAAGGTGCCAGACACCTGGAAATGGGCACAGATTCCGAATCCCAACACGCAATTGGACAAATCCTTTATTACACTCTCTCCACAACTTGTTTTCCTGCAGATGCTGGCTAGGATGCGGAAAGAAATCGCCAACCGCTACCAGCATCATCTTACTAAGGATAAGACAGAACTTTTCCATGAACTGCGCCAATACTTCACGCTCAAAGCCTGGAACGTCTTCGAATCTCTAGACTATAGCCGAGAGAAGTAAGTGAGCTTTAGAGCATTATCGTACGATCGCTAAAATCATAAGCCTTCTTCTTATTGATAATCCTCAACCGGAGCAAGGAGTATACGTGCACCTTCTATGGCGCGTCGAAGATCCCACCGAATGCCGTCTTTACGTGGGACAGAGTTTGGAGATAGCCAACCGCATCTGTCACCATGAGGATATTAATTATCGCAAACGCCATCCCAGCTTTCATTATTACTGGTGGGATCTGAATAAGGAGGACCCGAGCAAAGGAATAGCAAGTCGATATATCTTTCCCTGTGCCTTTACCAAGACAACACAGCTAGACCCTCTTATCCTTAACATGTTAGAAATGTGGGTATCCCTCATACTTCAAAGCCTGTCTAAGAGCGTCCTCGAGGATTACTTACCGAGCAATACTCTTGCTCTATCTGCCGGAAACCACCTAAATCTTATGAATCCTCTGTATCAGAGCTCTCAAACCCCTGAACGCGCCGAAGCGTTATTGAGTATTAACGTTTATCGCACCAAGGACCCAAGTCGACACGAATACTACCAACAAATGCGACGCTGCTTCCATAATATGAAGGACTCGCCTGATCCCGAATATCGACGGTACTACGAGGACACGACGAAGCGAGCAGCAGTCAAAAGATCCGAAACGGTAAATCAGATTACTCGACAGGAATGCCTTAACGGCAGATTTGTGCAAGTCTCAATCAAAGTCTATCAGCGTAAATCTGACGGAGGGGACCTCAATAATGGACACTTCTTTATCTGGGATATGGATATACACTTTCCAGCAAGGCTTATGCCCATAGAGAATAACACTCTTATCTGGATTAAGTGCTATCTGGCAGAACCCTCTAAGCGACATCCTTGTTGCTATACGCCTAAAAGCCGTGATTCGGATCCGTCGAAACGTCTTGGGATTTGGATTAAAGGTATTAATGCGGCGGGAAGAGAGTTCGAGAGTTGGGTATACTGCCAAGGCGAGATGCAGGTCAAATGTGCCAATACTATTGTCGACTTGCTACAGGGCCGAAGCTATCACACGATCGTTAGATTCCCGCGACGCTTTGTATCTCCCCGATTTCGGGACGCCCATCCAGAGCTCTTACCTCTAGAAGGCTTAGTAAATGGGAGATACACTCCGGACGAGGAACCTCCCATCGATAAGGCTAGCGGAGAGATGAATATCGAGAAGGGTATTTCTGGGGAGCAGTACTGCGAAGAGCAAATTGGAATGGAACTCCAAACTGGTTAATAGACAGCCTCACTTCAGGTTCACCCAGACTTGGCTTGTATTGTACGCTTATCATGCGGGAGATATTCTAAACACCTCTATATGATTAGTACTGTAAAAACCAGCATGTCTCAGTCGTCTAACCTCAATGCAATTGAAGGTATATAGCATCCCTTCAAGCCATATACCTCGTCGCATACTACCTTTATTGCTGTCGCCGCTCTGAGTCGCGTACCAGCAGCCCCAGGAGCCCGGTCAGCTTAGGGTTAGTCCCGGGTAAGAACTAGGGACCCACGGCGCTATGCAAGCAAGCTCTAAAATAGGGTACGGCTTAGGAGAGACTCCGTATGGCTAACGAGAGACTCCTAACGAGAGACCCCTTGCAAAGTACACTTGATGAAGGCTCTAATAAATAAGTCTTTAATATAGATACTACTATACGAATGGGTCTCTCGTTAAGGGGTCTCTTGTTAGCCACGCGGGGTCTCTCCTGAGCCGTACCCCTCGGATAGGTGATGCGATTTGCCGCTT
>JAABUK010002061.1_pt1 | contig 19101 bp, 18 predicted proteins | sample 5559141 | NCBI WGS metagenome assembly JAABUK01 (sample SAMN10711869, study PRJNA513367) | rock metagenome | isolation source: Antarctica rocks | place: Antarctica: Victoria Land, Pudding Butte nord | collected 2016-01-03 | reverse complement strand
CCCATGACCACGCCGCCGCGCACCTGCTCCTCCACCAGCAGCGGGTTGATCAACCGCCCGCAGTCGAACACCACCCAGTGCCGCAGGGTGCGGACCAGGCCGGTGCCGGGGTCCAGCTCCACCAGCGCCGCCTGTATGCCGTTGTTTGGCAGCGCCGGGTCCTGCTCGCGGCGGTAGTTGTGCACGATGCTAAGCTGCGGCTGCACCCCGTCCGGCAGTTCGTATCCCCGAAGCGTCACGACCGTTGCAACCTCGTCCAGCCCCATCCGGTCCATCCCGGTGGCCCGGTCCACCACCCGCCCGCTGCGTATGTCGAGCGCCTCCGGCGCCAATTGCAGCAGCGACCCGGCGGCCAGCAGCACCTGCACCCGCAGCCGGACGCCCGCCTGCCACGCCGCCTCGCCCCCGATGGCCGCCCCGCGCGAGGCCCAGGCGCCGCCGCCATGCGGCACCGTCGCGGTGTCCCCGGTCATGACGCTGACCGCATGCGCGTCCACACCCATCGCATCGGCAATCACCTGAGCCAGGCTTTGCCGCACCCCCTGCCCGATCTCGCTGACGGAGGCGCGTGCCGTCACCTCGCCCGACAGCTCCAGGGTCACGGCCACGCTGTCCACCGCGGCCACCGGCACCCCGGACGGGCCATACGACCGCGGGTTGGGCGCGGTGAACTCGACCAGCGCCGCGAAGCCCAGCCCGACGCAACGCCCGGCCGCGCGCCACTCCGCGATCCCGGCCCGCAGCCGGACGAGGTCCATCAGTTCCACCAGCCGGTCAAGGCAGGCATGGTGCGACAATCCGAACAGCCGCGCGCCGGACGGGCTGGTCCAGGGCTGCATGGCAACCGGCAGCAGGTTGCGGCGGCGGAAGGCTAACGGGTCCTCCCCGCGAGCCTCCGCCGCAAGGTCCACCAGCCGCTCCGTCACGGCGCAGCCGATCGGGTGGCCCACGGCGCGCAACTGCCCGGTGGGGACCTTGTTCTGCATCGCGCACCGCAACGCCGCGTGGAACTGCTGGTAATGGTACGGCGCCCCGATGGCGTGCAACGCGCTTATCGCCTCGCGCGTGCTCGACCGCGGATAGATCGAGTAGGCGCCCAGCCCTTGCAGGTCGTCCACGTCGAAGGCGAGGATGCGCCCCCCGGCATCAACGGCCATGCGCGCGGCCACGATATGCTCGCGCGCATGGATGTCGGCCATCATGGACTCCAGCCGGTCGGCGATGAACCGCACCGGGCGGCCGAGCAGCTTGGCGGCGGCGCAGGCGGCGATCTCGTCCTGATAGACGTGCATCTTAACGCCGAACCCGCCGCCCACGTCGCCGCAGACCACGCGCACCTGCGACAGGCGAATGCCCAGCAGCTCCGCCAGGTGGACCTGCAACTGGTGCGGCATCTGATGGGAGATGCGCAGCTCCAGCGCCTCGACCGACGGGTCCCAGATGGCAACCAGGCCGCGCGGCTCCAGCGTCACGCCGGTCACGCGGGCGAACGCCAGCCGCTCCTCCACCACCAGCGCCGCCTGCGCGAACGACGCCGAAACGTTACCGCCCAACTCCGTCCGCCAGGCGAGGTTCGACGCGAGGCCGGGATGCACGGGTGGCACGGCGCCGGACAGCGCCGCTTGCAGCTCCGTTGCCGCCGGCAACGCTTGCCAGTCCACGCCGATCAGCTCCAGCGCGTCCTCCGCCTGCGCCCGGGTGTCCGCCAGCACCATCGCCACCGGCTCCCCTTGATACGCCGCCCGGCCGCGCGCCAAGGCGTGCTGCTCCGGCGAGACCAGCCCCGGAAAGGCCAGCGTCGGACAGGACCAGCCCCGGCACACACCCTCCAGCTCGGCTGCCGTCAGCACCGCTGCGACGCCGGGGGCAGCGGCTGCCGGCCCAAGATCGGAGAAGCCGAACGCGGCGTGCGGGTGCGGGCTGCGCAGGAACGCGGCGTGCAGCTCTCCGCGCGCAGGCAGGTCGTCCACGTAACGGCCGCGCCCGGCCGCAAGACGGCGGCCCTCGGCGCGCGGCACGCGCCTACCGATCCAGCCCTTTTCCGGAAGCGCGTCCATCACACGGCCCTCATGGCATCCGCAGCACCGCCGGCATCCCGCGCTGACCGCTGCGCGCATCGTGGCCGAAGGCGGCCAGTTCCGGGATGCAGGTGGGCAACGCCCGCGCTGGGCCGATGGATGGCATTCCCAGCGCGGTCATCAAATCCAACTTCCTGCATTCTATCCATCCACAACGGGACGAGACATGCACGAACTCTGCCAACGTCATCGCCGGGCCGCGGCATGGACGCAAGCCTGCGGCGCAGGGCGTTCCATCCCCGGTGAAGCGTGCGGTCCGAGCAGGTTTCCATTGGTGACCCGTCATCGGGATGTCAGCGACTGGCGCGCACCGCCACCTCGTCCGGCAGGGTCTGGGCACAGCACGCCAGGGAGCATGGGGCCTGGCGAACATGGGGCCTAGCCTATCGCCGTCCCGCACCGGCCAGGTCCTCCGGAGACGGGCCAGTGCCTATTTGTTAAGCACAATGCCCCAGCCAACTGGCATCATGGTCCCTCGCGCGCCCCAAACCGTCCCAGGTCAATGCCGTCCATTGGCACGGCCTCACCGCCGGCCCAGATGCGCCCATCCAGCGGCGGCGGCGCAGCCGGCGGATGGCACACACGTTGCAGGCACCTTCGCTGCACCCTGCATCCTAGAATGCGGCAAAGCTGAAGCCGGGCCATCCGGCGCCACAGGACGGAGCCATCGGATGAACCGACGCCATTTCTGCCAGTCGGGCTTGCTGCTGGCCCCGGCCCTGGCCGTAGCGGCGCCCCGGCGGGCAGCGGCAGCGGCGGCCGTAAAGTTCGTGGTGGACTTCGCCTATCAGGGCAACCATGCCGTGTTCGCGCTCGGCGCTGACAACGGGCACTACGGGCGCGAAGGCGTGACGGTCGCAATGGACCGCGGCTACGGCTCCGGCGACACCATCGTGAAGGTGGCGAGCGGGGCCTATGACATCGGCTTCGCGGACGTGAACGCCGTAGTGAAGTTCAACGCGCAGAACCCGGACAAGCGGGTGATTGCGGTTTACCAGGGATTCGACCGCACGCTGTCCGCCGTCATCACGCTCGCAAGGAGCGGCATCAAGCAGCCGTCCGACTTGTCCGGCCGCACGCTCGGCGCCCCGGAGGCGGACGCGAGCCGGCTGCTGTTCCCGGTGTTCGCGCGGAAGAACGGCATAGACGCGGCCAGGGTCAGTTGGAAGTCCATCGCGCCCAACCTGCGGGAAACGATCCTGGTCCAGGGACAGGTGGACGCCATAACGGGCTTCACGACGACCTCCTACTTTAACCTGATCGCGGCAGGGGTGAACAAGGCGGACATCCGCATGATGCCGTTCGCGGACTACGGCCTCGACCTTTATGGCAACGCCCTGATCGTGCGGGAGGACACGGTCGCCGCGCGGCCAGACATGATCGCGGGCTTCGTCCGCGGCACCATCGCCGGCACGCGGGACGCAATCGCGGACCCGGCGGCGGGCATGCGCGCGCTGCACCGGCGCGACCCGCTGTTTGACGTGGACCTGGAGCGGCAGCGGTTCGAGCTTGCGTTGAAGGAGGCAATCCTGACAGACGCGGTGCGGGCCGGAGGCTTCGGAACCGTTGACCCGGCCCGCATGGCTCTGACGATCCAGGCGAACGCGCAAGCATACGACATCGCCAGCCCACCCGCGCCGGAGCAGGTCTACACCACCCGCTTCCTGCCGCCCCAGCCCGAGCGCATGCCGCAAGCGTGACGGTGGCCGGGCACACGGCGTCCGAGCCTCTGGTCGCGGTGGATGGCGTCCGGCTCGCCTACCCCGGCGGGACGGTGGCGGTGGACGGGCTTGACCTCCAGGTCCAGCCCGGCGAGTTCGCCGCCGTGGTCGGTCCGTCCGGCTGCGGCAAGTCGTCGCTGATGAAGCTTGCAAGCGGGCTGCTGCGACCCGGCACCGGCACGGTGCGGGTGGCGGGCGCCCCGGTGCTTGGTCCGCTGAAGATCGTAGGCATGGCGTTCCAGAACCCGACGCTGCTGCCGTGGCGCCGGACCCTGGGCAACCTGATGCTGCCGCTGGAGATCGTGGAGCCATATCGCCGGCAGATACGGCGCGACCGGCCGCGGTTCGAGGCCGAGGCAATGGCCCTGCTGGCAACCGTCGGGCTGCAAGGCTTCGAGCACCGCTATCCCTGGCAGCTTTCGGGCGGGATGCAGCAGCGGGCGTCGCTGTGCCGCGCCCTGATCCACCGCCCGTCCCTGCTGATGCTGGACGAGCCGTTCGGTGCGCTGGACGCCTTCACGCGCGAGGAGCTGTGGGACGTGCTGCAAGCCATTTGGATGGAACGGCGCTTCACGGCGATCCTGGTGACGCACGACCTGCGCGAGGCCGTCTATCTGGCCGACACCGTGCATGTCATGTCCGCGCGGCCCGGCCGGATCGTCGCGAGCCAGCGCATTGACCTGCCCCGGCCGCGCACGCCGGAAACGCCCTTCCTGCCCCGCTTCACCAGCCTAACGCATGGCATGCGCGAGCAGATACGCAACGAGCGCGGCACCGTGCGTGGGGCTGCCGCCTGATGCCGAAGCCTAAGCACGAATGGGCCTTGCCCTGGATCGCCATCCTGCTGCTGCTGCTGGCGTGGGAGGCCGCCTGCACCGTCTTCGGCGTCCCGGAGTTCGTGCTGCCGCGGCCCAGCCGGGTCATCGCGGCGCTGGTGTCCAGCTTCGACGCGATCTGGTTCCACGCCTGGCACACGCTCCTGACCACCCTGGCCGGCTTCGCGCTCGCGGTCGCGTTCGGCGTGGCGCTGGGTATCGTGGTCGGGTCGTCGCGCCTGGCCTACAGGAGCCTGTATCCGCTGCTGATCGGCTTCAACTCCGTGCCCAAGGTTGCGCTGGTCCCGGTGCTGGTCGTGTGGTTCGGCATCGGCACCATACCAGCCGTGCTCACAGCGTTCATGCTCAGTTTCTTTCCAGTGGCCGTGAACGTCGCGACCGGGTTCGCGACGGTCGAGCCGGAGCTGGAGGACGTGCTGCGCTCGCTCGGCGCGACGCGGGGCGACATCGTGGTCAAGGTGGGGCTGCCGCGCTCCCTCCCCTACTTCTTCGCCTCCTTGAAAATTGCAATCACCCTCGCCTTCGTCGGGTCGGTCATCGCGGAGACGCTGGCGTCCAACCAGGGGATCGGCACGCTGGTAGAGCAGGCGTCGGCCAACTTCCGGATGCCGCTGGTGTTCGCCGGGCTGTTCGTGGTCGCGGCCATGGGCATCCTGATGTATGCGGTCTTCGCCGCCATCGAGCGTCGCATGACCGGCTGGGCGACGCGCACGGTTGACTTCGGCATCGGCGGCTGATCCGGCGGGCATGACGGTCACGATCCATCCGTTCCCGCTGCGTCACGCGGGCGACGCCGCCGGGCTGGCGCTGGCGCTGGCTGTTCCGGGAGTCGCGACCGCAAGGCGCCTCGTGCTGCTGGCCAAGGTGCCCGGACCCGCCACGCTGAACGATCCCTCGCGCGAGCTGGCGCGGATGGTGCTCCGGGCCGCGGTGACGGCGGCGGGCGGGGACGGCCTTCTCGCGCGCACCCGCATGATCCTGTCCGTCGGCTGCGAGGGCGTTGGCGGCGCAGGCGGCTGGCTGCTGGCCGATGACGGGCATCAGCATCCCGGCACTCCCGGCCGGCTGGCGTTGGGCACCGCCAGGAGCGAGCCGATCCCGATGGCCGACCGCGGCGGCGTTCCCCATGCGCAGGCTGTCGCGCGTGCCGTCGCCCGGGCGCTGGACGATGCGGGCCTTGTCCCCGGCCAAGTGCGGCTGGTGCTGGTGAAAAGTCCGGTCCGTCCCGATCAGCCGGACGCGACCGGACGGTCCCGGGGCGCCGCGGCGCTGGGCGCCGGAGTGGCGCTGGGCGAGGTCGCCGCGGACCGGATCGGGGCGGCGATCATGAACGACCCGGCGGTCCATGCGGTCCGGGCGATGACGATGTCCGGCACCGAAACGGACCGCGCCGAGGTCGTCGTCCTCGGCAACCGGCCCGGTGCCGGCGGGCCGCTGCTGGCCGGGTCGGGGCTGCTGCGCGACTTGATCGACGTGCCCGGCCTGCGGCGCGTGCTATCGGGGCTGGGTGCGGCGTTCGATGATGAGGGCGTGCTGTCCGATCCTGCCTCGGTCCCGCTCGTGCTGCTGAAGGCCGGACTGGCGGCGGACGGGATGCTGCGCGGCCGGCGGACGCATGTGTTCGGCACCGACCTCCCCGCGGATAAGCACCTGCGCGCAGCCGCCAGCGGCATGGTTGCCGGGCTGCTCGGCTCGAACGAGGCGTTCATCACCGGCGGGGCAGAGCACCAGGGGCCGCCCGGCGCCTGCGTCGCGGCGGCCATCATCCGGGTAGGGGCATGATCCCTACGGTCCCGTTCATCGGCGATGCGGCGGCGGTCGGCTTGCTCGACCTGGACCGGGCCTACGCCGCCGTGGCGGATGCATATCGCCAGGCGGCGGCGGCCGGGCCGGTGCTGTCCACCCCGCCGGCGCTGCTGATGTGCCATCCCTCGGCGCCGCGGATCGAGATGAAGGCGAAGGGCGCGCAGTTGCCGCGGCAGCGCGTGGCGGGCTTCCGCATCGTGGCGGACCGGCACGACGCAGAGGGCGATGCCTCGCACGACGTGCAGTGGTTGTACGACATGGACACGGCGAGACCGCTCGGCATGGTCGAGATGAACACGTTGCATGCTGTCCGCACGGCGCTCACGGGCGTCGTGGCGCTGGAGGCGCTGCGGGGCCAGGCCTGCGAGAAAGTTGCGGTCCTGGGAGCCGGGCGCATCGCCAAGTGGCTGGTTCGCGTGCTGGCGGCGCGGACGGCCCCGCGCGAAATCCGGGTAGTGGGGTTCCGCCCCGGCCGGGGCGGCGCCCTTGCGGCCAGCCACGGGGCGTCCGTGGTCGGCGTGGACACGGTGGACGATGCGGTGGCCGGCGCCGATGCGGTGATCGGCATCAGCAGCGCAAGGCAGCCCATCCTGCACGCACGGCACCTCCGCCCCGGCATGACGGTGATCGGCATGGGCGGCGGGCACGAGTTCGACGTATCTGTCCTGCACGCGGCCGGCCGCTTCATCGTGGACGAGCTTGCCTTTGCCAGCGTGACGGGCAGCCTGGGCGCCTGGATCGCCGCGGGGACGCTGGACGGGTTGGCAGCGCACGCCCGGCTGGACGCGGAGCTGGGCCAGGTGCTGCAGGGCGCGGCTGGGCGGACAGGCCCGGACCAGATCGTGTTCGCAATCGTGCAAGGCATGGCTTGCTGCGACCTGGCCGTCGCGGCGGACATACTCGCGCGCGGGACCGCGGGACCGCACCCTGGCCCCTTCCCTGCCGGGGGATGTCCGGACATGCTGCCGCCTTGACACCTTGGAGGGATGCCCGTTGGCTGAGCCGCTGAACGTGGGGATCGCCGGCTTCGGCGCCATCGGCCAGGAGGTCGCGGCGGCATTCGCCGGAAGCGGCATCTCAGGGCTGAGGCTCGCCGCGGTCGGCGCACGCGATGCGGCGAAGGCCGGGGCGGCGCTGCCGCCGGGCCTGCCGGCGGCGCCCGCCATCGTTCCCATCACAGAGCTGGCATCCCTGGCGGACGTCGTGGTCGAGTGCGCCCCGGCCGCCCTCCTCCCGAGCATCGCGAAGCCGGTCCTGCGCGCCGGGCGCACCCTGATCGTGCTGAGCTGCGGCGCGCTGCTGGACGCCATGCACCTGGTCGAGCTGGCGCAGGCGCATAGCGGGCGCATCCTGGTGCCGACCGGGGCGCTGCTGGGCCTCGACGCCGTGTTCGCCGCCGCGCAGGGACAGATCCATTCCGTCCGCATGGTCACGCGCAAACCGCCGCCGGGACTGCGAGGCGCACCCTACCTGGTCGAGCATGGCATCGCGCTGGACGGCCTCACCACGAGGCTGCGCGTGTTCGAGGGCACGGCGCGGGAGGCGGCGCGCGGCTTTCCCGCCAACCTCAACGTGGCCGTGGCGCTGTCGCTGGCGGGGATCGGCCCCGACCTCACCAGGCTCGAAATCTGGGCGGACCCCGATGTGACCCGCAACGTCCATACTATCGAGCTGGACTCGGACGCCGCCCGGCTGTCCATGACCATCGAGAACATTCCGAGCGCCAATCCCCGCACCGGGCGGATCACGGCGCTTTCCGTCATCGCCATGCTGCGCAAAATGCGCGCGACGCTCGCGGTCGGCACGTGAAGCGGCCATAATCCACCTGACTGAGGAGGCTGACCTGCCATGACGCCACTGCCCCGCCGCGCGGCCCTGGCCGCCGCCGCCGCCCTGCTCGCCAAGCCCGCACGGGCGGAGGCCGGCGTCCTACGGATCGGCGCCCCCCTGCCCGCCACCGGCGGCCTGTCTCCGGAGGGCGCCAAGCAGCAGCGCGGCTACGACTTGTGGGCCGAGACGGTGAACGGCGCCGGCGGGATCGACGTCGGCGGACAGCGCGTGAGGGTTGAAATCGTTTATGCTGACTACCAGTCCAACACGCCCCGCGCGGTGCAGTTGGCGGAGCGGCTGATCACCCAGGACAGGTGCCCGGTGCTGTTCGCCCCCCAGGGCTCCGGCGCCACCAAGGCCGCCAGCTCCGTCACTGAGCGATACAAGGTGCCGATGGTGGCGCCGACCGCGTCGTCCCGGGAGGTGTTCGACCAGAACCCCAAGTACCTGTTCGGCACCTTCACCCCCAACGACACCTTGACCGAGCCGCTGGCCGACATCGTCCGCGCCGGGCTGCCGGAGGTCGGCACGATCGCCATCCTGGCCCGCAACGACCTGTTCCCCCTGGCGATCGCGCAGGAGATGGAGCGGTCCGCCAAGGCGCGCGGCCTCAAGGTGGTGGCGTTCGAGAAGTATGCGATCGGCACGATGGACCATGCCAGCGCGCTCACCGGCATTGCCGGGCAGAAGCCGGGCTGGCTGTTCGTAACTGGCTACCTCAACGACCTGTTGCTGGCCCGGCGCCAGATGGTCGAGCTACAGTTCGACGCCGCCGTCGTCACCATGATCGCAGGCCCTGCCTACCGGGAGTTCGTGGAGGCGCTTGGCCCGAGCGCGGAGAACCTGACCTCTGCCGCCTGGTGGCACCCGGCCGTGCGCTACACTGACTGCCAGGGTCCCTGGTCCTCGACCGGGGCGTTCGTCGCCGCATACTCCAAGCGCTACGGCAGCGTGCCGGACTATGGCGAGGCGTCCTCGGCAGCCTGCGGCGTCGCGGTGCAACTGGCGGCCCAGGCAGCCGGCAGCCTTGAGCCGCAGCGGCTGCGGGACGCGCTGGCAGGGCTGGATGCGCCGACGTTCTTCGGGCCGGTCAAGTTCGGGCCGTCGGGGCAGATCACGTCGCTGAAGCCGCCGGTGTTCCAGATACAGGCCGGGAAGCAGCTCGTGCTATATCCCGAGAACATCAGGCAGGCCGAGCTGCGGCGGGTCTAGGCGATGCTGGCGCAGGTCTTGGTGAACGGCCTGATCCTCGGCGGGCTGTATGCGTGCGTGGCGGCAGGGTTCTCCCTGGTGTGGGGCGTGCTGAACGTCATCAACCTGCTGCATGGGACGCTGGTGGTGCTGGGCGGATACCTCGCCTGGCTGCTCTGGGCCTATGCCGGGCTGCATCCGCTGCTGGCGCTGCCGCTCGTGGCGCTGCTGGTCGGCGCGTTCGGGGCGGCATTGCAGGCGGGGCTGCTGAACCGGGTCGTGGGCGCCCCGGTGCTGATCACGCTGGTCATCACGTTCGGGCTGGAGCTGATCACCGGCAACGCACTCCTGCTGGTGTTTGGCGCCGACTACCGCACGATCCGCCCGGCCTGGTCGCCGGGCACGGCGCTGCTGGGCGGGCTGCGCGTCCCGCTCGACCGGGCGATGGCGGCGGCGGCGGCGCTGGCGATGACGGGGGTGCTGTGGCTGGTGCTGCGGCGGTCCTGGCTGGGCCGCGCCATCGTGGCCGTCCGCATGGACCGCGACGCGGCGGCGCTGATGGGCGTCCGGGTCGAGCGCGTGTTCATCGCCACCTTCGCCCTGGGCGCGGCGCTGGCCGGGGCGGCAGGGGCGCTGCTGGGCCTGGTGTTCCCGATCTCGCCCTTGCAGTCCGAGGCGTATCTCGGCACCGCCTTCACTGTCTGCGTTCTCGGCGGGCTGGGCAGCGTCGTCGGCGCGGCGGCAGGCGGGATCGCGCTCGGCCTGGTGGAGAGCCTGGCCGGGCTGTTCCTGGGGCCGCAGAACGCATCCATCGTGTCGCTCGTGCTGCTGATCCTGCTGCTGGCGGTGCGTCCGGACGGGCTGTTCGGACGCAAGGGCTACGCATGAACCCCCGGGGCACCGCCCTCATCCTGGCCGCGACGGTGGCCGGGGCGCTGGCGCTGGCGCTGCTGGGCAGTTCCTATGCGCTGCGGCTTGGCACCTTGCTGGCGATGTACGTCACGCTGGCCAGCAGTTGGAACCTGATCGGCGGCATGGCGGGATACCCGTCCTTCGCGACGGCGGCGTTCTTCGGCGTGGGCGCCTATGCCGGCGCGCTGGCGCAGGCCGGGGGCGTACCGATGCCGCTGGCCTGGGCCTGGGCCGCGCTGGCGGCGGGCGGGGTGGCGCTGGCGGTCGGCTGGCTGGTGCTGCCATTGCGCGGGCACTACTTCGCAATCGCGAGCCTCGCCCTGGTCATCATCCTGCGCCTGGCCGCCACCAACTGGACCGGCCTCACGGGCGGCGGCATGGGGTTCAACCTGCCGCCCTCGGGCCTCGATGCGGCGGAGCAGGCGCGGCTGTCGTTCGCCGGGCAGGCTGGCGCCGCGGTGCTGGCGCTGGGTGCCGCCGCCGGGGTCGCGGCCTCCCGCCTCGGCTTCGCGCTCCGCTGCATCCGGCAGAACGAGACGGCGGCCGGGATGCTGGGCCTGAACGCCAGGCGGGCCAAGACGGCGGCCTTCGCGATCTCCGCCGCCATGGCCGGGCCGGCCGGCGCGATCTACGCCTCCTCCACCTTCTACATCGAACCCGGCGACGTGTTCGACATCGTGCGCGCGGTCGAGCCGATCATCATGGCCATGCTGGGCGGTGCCGGGACCGTCGCCGGGCCAGTCCTTGGCGCAACGCTGTTCCTCGCGCTGGAGCAGGCGGTCTGGACCAACTTCGTGTCGGTCCACGCCGCGATCCTGGGCGTGCTGGTCGTGGGGCTGGCGATCTTCCTGCCCGAGGGCCTCCTGGGCCGCCTCGGCGCACGGCGCCGGTGACGGCGCTCCTGCAGGTGGAGGACCTGCATGTCCGCTTCGGCGGCCTGCAGGCGCTGGCCGGGGTGTCGGTCCGCGTGGAGCCAGGCGAGATACTGGGCCTGATTGGGCCGAACGGCGCGGGCAAGACGACGCTCATCAATGCCGTCAGTGGCGCCGTGCGCTCCAGTGGGCGCATCTTCTTCGCCGGGCGCCCGATTGCCGGCTTGAAGCCGCACCTGGTGGCGCGGATGGGCCTCGCGCGGACCTACCAGATCGTGCAGCCCTTTCCGGAGCTGTCGGTGCTGGACAACGCCGCGGCCGGCGCCCTGTTCTCGGGCGCCGCCGCCTCTCTGGCCCTCGCGCGCCATCGTGCGGCCTCGGTGCTGGAGCGGGTCGGGCTGGACGCGGAGGCAGGGCGGCCGGCGGCGCAATTGACGCTCGCGCAACGGAAGCGGCTGGAGGTTGCCAAAGGTCTGGCCGCCAACCCCCGGATGCTGCTGCTGGACGAGGTGAACGCTGGGCTGAACGCCAGAGAGATCGGCCAGGCGCTGGCGTTGATCCGTTCAGTCGCCGCAGAAGGCGTCGCGGTGCTGCTGGTGGAGCACCTGATGCGGGTCGTGGCGGGGCTGTGCGACCGGGTGGTGGTCCTGCACCATGGCCGGCTGATCGCCGACGGCCCACCCGCCGGCGTGCTCGCGGATCTTTCCGTGGTGGAGGCCTACCTGGGCCGGCGCTATGCCGAGCGCGCTGCCGGCGCCCGAGCGCCGCCATGACCGCGTTCCTGGAGATCGAGGGGCTGGATGCCGGTTATGGCAGCGTGCAGGTGCTGTGGAGGGTGTCGCTGCGGCTGGAGCGGCCCGGGATCGCCTGCCTGATCGGCTCGAACGGCGCGGGCAAGACCACGCTGCTGCGGGCGCTGTCGGGACTGCTGCCAGCCTGGGCCGGAACGGTGCGGTTCGCTGGCGCGGCGATCACGGGTCTGCGCCCGGACCAGGTGCTGGTGCACGGTATTGCCCACGTGCCGGAAGGGCGACGCCTGTTCGCCACCATGCCGGTCGAGGACAATCTGCTGATGGGCGCCTATGCCAGCCGGGCCGGGGCGGCGCGCGGGCTGGAGCGGGCCTACGACCTGTTCCCGCGCCTGGCGGAGCGGCGGCGGCAGGATGCGGCGACGCTCTCGGGCGGGGAGCAGCAGATGTGCGCCATCGCCCGCGGCCTCATGTCGGCGCCGCGGCTGCTGCTAATTGACGAGCTTTCGCTGGGGCTGGCGCCCCGGCTGGTGGACGAGCTTGCGGCGGCCCTGGCCGGCATCGCGGCGGGCGGCACCAGCATCCTGCTGGTGGAGCAGGACGTGGCGACCGCGCTGGACCTGGCCTCCGTCGGCTTCGTGCTCGACCGCGGGCGCATAGGCCTACAGGGACCGACCGCGGAGCTTGCCGCCGATCCCCGGGTGCAGGAGGCCTACCTGGGTGTTTGAAGGGTCATGCCGGCAGCACGCGCTCCTGGTAAACGCCCCGGCAGTCCATCTCGTATTCCAGCCCGACCACCGGCGGCCGGCAGAAGTGCCATTCAATGCCGGAGGGCGCCGCGCCACGCGCCACCAGGTCTGGGGCGAGGGCCGCATGGAAGTCGTGCACGGAATAAACCTGGGTCGCCGTCGTCCCGGCCCAGGACACGCCCAGCGCCGCCATTCGCCTCTCCATCTGCCCCACCACGAACCGCAGCTTCTCCGCGATCGCGTCGGCCCCGGTCTCGCCATAGCGGATCGTCTTGTCCCGGTAGGGGCCGGCGCCCTCCTGCGCCTCTCCGCTGCCGGCTACGACGAAGGTCGTGGGACCGGGCGCGCGGGCGGGGCGCACGAAGCTGAAGGCGTGGAAGCCCGGTTCCGCCGGCGGGTCGATCTCAGGACAAACATTGCTGCGGGCAACCGGGTTCTCCTCGCCCTGGACGATGCCCCAGCGCGCCAGCGTGCCGACATAGGTGCGGTTGAACGCGGTGAAGCCCGCATCGTCAAACGGCGCCGGCGACCGCAGCTCGCAGGCGCAGAACGCGGTCAGCGGGAGCTGCTCCGCCGCCAGGAACGTCTCGATTCCGGCGAAGCCGTCGGCCAGGGGCACGGGACGCATGAACCGGACCCGCTCGATGATGTGGCCCGGACGCGCCACCACGCCCGCGGAGTACTGGAACGGACCCGGGATGAAACCGTATCCGGCACGCTCGATCAGGCCAGCCATCCCGTGTCTCTCCTTTGTGGTTCAATCCGCACGCGGCACATGCCGCTTTCGGGCTTGCACGAGGATGGCGCAAAACGCGTGATGACAACACAATTGCAGGTGGCTCTTGTTCGGTTACGGGGTAGTAGCTTTTTGGCCTGGGTGGCGTGCCGGACGGCATGGCCGCCGACCTCGGCGCCGAGGCGGCGCGCTACGAGCGGCTGATCCGAGAGGCAGGGGGCATAGACTTGCAGCTTCTCGGCATCGGCGAGGCCGGCCATATCGGCTTCAACGAACCCTTGTCGGCGCTGATGTCGCGCACCCGCGAGAAGGCGCTCACTCCTGCCACCCGGCAGCAGAACGCGGCGATGTTCGGCGGCGACGCGGGTCGCGTGCCGGCGCGGGCGCTGACCATGGGGGTCGGCACCATCCTGGATGGCCGGGAACTGCTGCTGCTTGCGACGGGTGCGGCCAAGGCCGCGGTGCTGGCGAAGGCGGTGGAGGGGCCGATCACGGCGATGATCAGCGCGTCGGCGCTGCAGCTGCACCCGCGCTGCAAGGTCATCCTGGACGAGGCCGCGGCCAGCGCGCTGACGCAGCGGGACTACTATGATTGAGTGTTCCAGAACGAGCCGGAATGGGAAGGCTACCGGACGTGACGGCACGCCCTCGCGGATCCAGTTCTCCAACTGCTGACCCGGTGCAAGCAGCCAAGACCAAACAGGCGCGCAACAGGGGCCAGCACCTGCCGTAGGTCCGCTGCCCTGGCCACGAACGTGCTAGCACGCCATACGCCTGTTTAGCCCTTGGACTGGCCGAACGCGGCTACACAGCTGCGCAATTCTGGAGAGCAGCACGCAGTGTCTGCGACACCCTGCTTTCAGTTCCGCGCAGGACGCGGAAGAACAGCCCTAGTCGAAGAAGCTCATCAGCATGTCAGCGTGTCAGCGGTGAGCACGGGTTCAGGGCAAGAAGCGGGACGAGGACGTGGCTTGAAGACCACGATGACAGCTTCATTTGGTGTGCGCTTTGCTCCTTTGGTGCCCTTCATGCCGCCAGCTTCCATTGCTTTGGCGGTTGGGGACGAATGGTCGTTGACCAGGAACAACTGGTAATCGGGCAAGCGGTCCCGCTCCGCCAACTCCTTCAGATCGAACTTGAACCGGCGAAGGTTGCGCTGCATGGTGCCACACTTCTTGGCCAACAGGAGCAGCGAAACCTTCCACTCAGCCTGCCGGCCAACGTGCTTGCGGGCGATCTCGTAAAGCCGTCGCTCCAGCCCGCCAGTCAGGTCAAAGTAGGCCGGGTTGATGGCCAGCACGCGACGGTCTTTGACCAGCGCCCGGAAGGTCCAGTCATTGAGGGTTATCTCCAGGCCTTGCATGACCCGGCTGCCTGCCTTGTTCTCCCTGGTCAGGATGCGGAAGCTGTCGATCCACCCGAACCCGCGCGTCTCCCGCTCCCCTCCTGACTGGATGTCGGTGGTGATGGTGGTCGATCGCAGGCGGAACAAAGCGTCGTAGATCTCCTGATAGCCATTCTTTCCCGTGTGGCGCCGGGTGACGCGCAGCATGTCATAAGCTGCGATGCGGACAGTACGGTCTACTGCTTCGCCCCGCTCGATCTTCGCGTTGATGAGGCTGGACAGGTAGATGAGAACGTCCTTGTCCCAGATCGTAGCGATCCCGCGCTCGCCGGGAGAGATCCGAATTGAGACGTTCCCATCCTGGTAAACGATTGGCGTCAGCAACGGCCGCTTCTGCAGAGCAAAGAAGGGGAACTCCATCGTGGCGCGGTCGTCGCGAAGGGGTGCGGACACTAGGCTATCCACGAATAGGTCGATCTGTGGTTCCGCAGGCACCGCATCGGATGCTTCCGCGTCTGAACTGGATAGGACCATGCCAAGCACCTCCGATGCCACCATGACCACCGCGCCGAGTCCTTGGAAGGCCGCAGCCGTTCCTGTTTCCCCGAGCAAGGCGGTTGCAGGCGTTCCCGTTTCCCCGAGCGCGGCGCCAAGCGTTCGCGATACCCCGAGGTCAGGCCGGCTCGGCGCTTGTCCAGAGCCTCGCGTCAGGCGCCAGCGGCCCCATGAAGCCTGCTGACCATTCAGGCGCTCAGTCGTATCGGGGAATCAGGAACGCTCCTGCGTGCGGCTAGGACGGGCCGGCGCCCCTGAAGCCATGCCCTGGCCTTGGTGACCGACGCAAGCAGGCATTTCCATTAGTGCGCCGCGTCAGCGCTCGGGGAAACGGGTACGGCTGCAGAGGATGCACAAATATTCGCCGGCTTCTGACTTATCCACAGGCGGCGGGACGGGACCCGGGGAATCGGGAACGACGAGTCGGGGTAAGAAGAACGGGCATCCTCGGGGTTACAGGAACGAGAGCTCGGGGAATAGCGAACGCAGACTCGCGGCAAGCCACTGATAGTTAGAAGCATTCGAGATCCCTAACGCTTTAACTTAAAAGAGAATCTAACCTTCTAACACGCAGGACCGTGTGTGCGCCTGTGCATAACTTCGACAACGACTGGGCATCGCCCAAGGGCTACGCCCTAGGTACGTCTTGTAGCGACGGCCGACCTGGATGCGCATCCTCGGCCTAGTCGGAAACAACTCGTCCCGAAATGGCACTGTCTCCCCCAGCGAGGCATCAACGAGAGTAGAATGCTCGAACACGACAGGACACCCTACATTCGCCGGCCCGCACCGAGTTTCCCTGTCGCCCGTCCGGGAACCTCACTTCCCGGACGGAACGTTTGTAGGCAACACAGCAAGCAGAGCAGACGGGGAAAGGGCGGGATGACAGGTTTGATACGGACACAATTGAGTAAAGCAGGTTGCGATCCGGCCAACCGCCTTCCGCTTGTCCCGGCCACCCTGCCCATCCCCCTGCCAGCCGCCGAGATCCAGGCCATCAAGGACCATGTGGACCGAACCGGGGCGTCGGCCACACTGCACAAGCAAGACCACCACTGGGCCGGCTTCTCCAGGCGGTGCGCGGATCGCGGCCAGCAGAACCTGCAGGCACGGCCGGAGGTGGTGGCAAGCTTCTTCGCGCCCAAAGCCAAGCGCAGGTTGAAGCCACCTACCCTCACCCGGGTCCTGGCTGCCGTCAACTACTTCCACGGCACTGCCGGGTTTCTGCGGCCACGCCAAACCTCGCGTGATGCCCTCGTGCTCAAGGTGCTCGGCGGCGCACGGCGGTGGCGCAAGATACCACTGATGCCGGAACAAGCCACGACGGCGGACGTCATCCTGATCGTGATGTCCTGCATCGGCCAGGACGGCGACCGTCTGGCAGACCTGCGCAACCGCCAACTACTGAGCTTCGGAATAACCTCGGCGATGCGCCGTAGCAAGCTAGTCATACTCGCCATAGCCTACCTCCAGTTTAGCAAGCGAAACGTCTTAGGTGACGAACCGGCGCCCCGAACCCACAAGGCCGGAGTCGGGAGCGAGCGTTTGGAAGATACGCGCGGTCGACCGGCAGAAGTCAGTGCAGGTTCTGGGCGACTACGTCTAGCGCAAGAACCTCCTCAACAACCATGCCGGCGGCGACTTCATATAGCACGGGAGCCGCCATCCTGACCGCGCGGGAAAGGTCTAGGAGCGTGAAGCGGCCGTGCTCCCATTGTGGGTTCCGTCAGGTCCTGACACGTCCCCGGTCCGAGCAGGGCTTGTGGGAGCGGAGCGCCAAGTAGCGCTCAGCATATCGCTGTTTGACATATGGGCATCTACACATGTATAGATCGCGGCATACAAGCACACACACGTAGGTATGGATATATATATAGATGTACACTCTAGTGATGGCGAGCCGTAAGGGCGGTGCCGGCAAGACCACGATCGCGGCCCACCTGGCCGTTGAGGCGCAGCGAGCCGGCGCAGGGCCCGTGGCGATCATCGACACTGACCCGATGCAGGGCATGACCCAGTGGTGGGACGCGCGTAGCGACCAGATGCCGGTGCTGTTCAAGGGCGCTGTTGCAGACCTTGCCCCCGGCCTCCGGGACCAGGGGTTCCGCCTGCTCGTGGTGGACACGCCGCCATCCATCGGCGACGAGGTTGCCCTGGCCGTGCAGTCGGCCTCCCTGGTTCTTATTCCTGTCCAACCCTCGCCGAACGACCTGAGGGCTGCCGGATCAACCGTTGGAATGGCCAACAGGCTGAAGAAGCCGCTCGCATTCATCATCAACCGGGTCAAGCCCAGGGTCCGGCTCACGGTGCAGGCCTATGAGGCCCTGGCCCCGCACGGGGTCATCTCTCCGCTTCTTTACGACCGGACGGACTACGCGGCTGCGATGAACGATGGCCTCACGGCACCTGAGCTGGACGCCCGGGGACCAGCCCATGCGGAGATGTCCGCCCTGTGGTCCTACGTCGCGTCACGGTTGGAACTGGTGAAATGACCAAGCGTCCGATCACCCCGCTGGCCATGGCGGTTCCTGCAGCCAAGGGCACCGCCTACGTGCCCGAAGACCTGGTGGTGGAGACCCCCGCCCCCCGTGGCGCCAAAGCTCCGGCACCGGCTCCGCCATTGCCGCAAGGGCCAGCCGGCATGAACTTCAAGCTCGCCCCTGACGCGAGCGCGGCGCTGCGGATGCACCAGTTCCGGACCGGCCGGACGAAGCAGGCCATCGTCGAGGAAGCCTTGAACCAGTGGCTCGATCGCAACCGCGGTCTGATCGAGTAGGAGCAGGCCGCACCTTACCGCGTGCTGGAAAGCAGCTACATTCCAAAAAGCGTGACCTATATGTATGTATATACCTAGCGATCTACCAATATAGCTTGGTTCATACATACCGACCAGGCAGATGGTGTTGAGGGCGTGGATCCCCCACCGGCCTTCATACGCGCCAGCTCCACTGATCGCCGCTAGCCTACATATGTATATATGTAGCACTTTTCAAATGCACATCTGTTCATACATACTGATGAGGCATATGGCGCGGAGGGCGCCGATCTCCGATAACCTGCTGGCGCGCCAGTTCCTCCGACCGGCGCCGGCCGACTTACGGCAGGCCCACGCCCTCTTTCGGTCGCCCAAGCTGCGCAGCAGCCCCGACAAATCCTCCAGCCGGTCGGCGATGACGTGGACCACCTCCGCCTCGCGCTGCACCTTGCCATGGCGGGCCAGCATCGTGGCCAACAGTACCAGCCGGCGCTGAGCCTCGTAGCGGTTGAGCCAGAGCATCAGTTTCGCGACACCCGTCTCGTCCCCGATCGTGATGAACATAACGCCCTTGGCCGAGTCAGGCTTCTGCCGCACCAGCTCGATGCCGAGCACGGCAACGCGCCGCCCGTCGCGAAGGTGCGCTAGTTCGGCGCAGGCGATCATGGCCCTTTGTTGCAACGTCGCCCGCAGGAAGGCCACCGAGTGCTGACACAGACTCAGGCCGGTGCTGCCGTAGTCCTCGACCACTTCGCGGCCCTCCGTCATGGGGGTGAGCAGGGCAGGGGGCTCCACCAGCTCCGGCATGGGCCGCCGTCCAGCATCCGCGACGGCGAACAGCGCCGGGGGAGTGTCAAAAACTTGGGGCAAGCTACTTGCCCGTCTCGGGCTGATCGGCCTGGCTGACGCCTGACCACAAGGGCGGCAGGCGTGATGCAGTGGACGGTGCGACTTGAGGCGCGGACC
>JAABUK010005729.1_pt1 | contig 19109 bp, 22 predicted proteins | sample 5559141 | NCBI WGS metagenome assembly JAABUK01 (sample SAMN10711869, study PRJNA513367) | rock metagenome | isolation source: Antarctica rocks | place: Antarctica: Victoria Land, Pudding Butte nord | collected 2016-01-03 | reverse complement strand
TCGACGTCTTGCGTCCCTCCTCCAGGCTGCGCTGGTAGGACAGGAAGGACTCCGACTGCATGAAGAACAGCGAGAAGGCCGACATCCCGATGTCGGCCATGCTGTAGCGCACGTCGCCGCGCCGCGCATCAGGGAAGGCCGCGCAAGCCGAGCGCACGCCCGCAACAAGGGTGTCCAGAAGCTCCATCCAGAGCTTGAATCACACCATGCAGCACAGCGGAACCCACAACCGTCAGCAGCCACTTAGAATTGCTGCCACTGCAGCGCAGCACTTTCGCCCCCCGCCAGCCAAGCCTATGTGTGGCGCACCTTACCCGGAGTTAACGCGCATGGCCTTGCGCCACCTCGCCGCCGCCCTCGCTTTCACCCTTGCCGCCGCGCCTGCTCTGGCGGCCGACCCCGTCCCCATGCTGGCCCACCGCGCCGCCTACAACCTGGTCATGGACAGCAGCAAGGGCGGCGACGTCACCGCCGCCACCGGCACCATGGCCTACGAGCTGACCGACGCCTGCGAAGGCTGGGCCACCCGGCAGCGCCTGGCGCTCACCCTCACCAACCGCGACGGCCAGGACATCGAGTCCGTCGCCGACTACGCCACCTTCGAAAGCAAGGACGGCCTGTCCATGCGGTTCCTGATGCGGCAAACCACCGACACGGCAGTAACCGAGCAGGTCGAGGGCACCGCCAGCCTGGCGTCCATCGGCGGAACCGGCACGGTCCACTACACCCAGCCCGAGGACAAGACGATGCCCCTCCCGGCCGGCACCGTGTTCCCGATGGGCCATACCGAGGCGATCATCGCCGCCGCCACCGCCGGCAAGCACTTCATCGCGCTCCCCGTGTTCGACGGCACCGGCGCGCGCGGCGTGCAGGACAGCTCCATCGCCATCATCAGCTGGGGACCTGCCGGCGCCGCGCCCTACCCGCAGCTTGCGAACCTGCCGGCAGGCCGGGTCCGCATCGCCTTCTTCGACCGGGACAAGGCGCCCGCCGCACGGGAACGCGTGGCTGGCAGCCCGGATTATGAGGTGGGCATGAAGTACTGGGCCAACGGCGTCTCCGACGACTTGCAGATGGACTTCACCGACTTCGTCATGCGCGGCAAGCTGTCCGAGTTCACCCCGCTGGAGCCGCATTGCTAAAAACCTATCCCGGTAGGCGGCAGCAGAGGGCCTGCGACGGATTTTCCCTCCTGGGCAGGAGGGGCCGCCGCCCCGATGTGGTTCATCGGGGCAAGAGCCTGACGCACCCAGGGCGGAATACCCGCAGGACCGACCCGCCGCCCACCGGGATGGGTCTAAGCTGATGCTCTGGTCCCTGCAGGACGCCCCGCGGCTGGACGGCAAGACCGCCATCGTCACCGGCGCAACCGGCGGGCTGGGCTGGGAAACCGCGCTTGGCCTGGCGCAGCAGGGCGCCACGACCATCCTCGCCGGGCGTAACCCGGTGAAGGGCGCCGATGCTCTTGCCCGGCTGACAGCGCGGGCGCCAGGGACCACGGCCCGGTTCGAGCTGCTGGACCTGGCCAGCCTGGATTCCATAACGATGTTCGCCAGCCGGGCCGCCGCCGCGCACCCGGCAATCTCGGTGCTGGTCAACAACGCCGGCGTTATGGCTCCCCCGGCGCGCCGGGTCACGGCCGACGGGTTCGAGTTGCAGTTCGGCACCAACTACCTCGGCCACTTCGCGCTCACCGCCCGTCTGCTGCCGCAGCTGCTCGCCTCCGGCGCCGCCCGGGTCGTAAGCGTCAGCAGCGTGGCGCACCGCCGCGCACGGATGGACTTCGGCGACCCCCAGGCAGCACGGTCCTACAAGCCTTGGGCATCCTATGGCCAGAGCAAGCTGGCGATGCTGATGTTCGCGCGCGAGCTGCAGCGCCGGGCGACCGCCGCCGGCTGGCCGTTGCGGAGCGTCGCGGCGCATCCCGGCTGGGCGGTGACCGACCTGATCGGCAACGGCCCCGGCGCCGGTGCGCCAGGGTTGAAGGAAGCGGTCATGGAAGGCGCCTTCCGCCTGCTCGGCCAGTCCGCCGCCCGCGGCGCGCTGCCGATCCTATACGCGGCCCTGGCGCCGGACGCCGACCCCGGCGGCTACTACGGTCCCAACGGTTTCATGGAGATCAAGGGCGAGGTCGGGCCATCCCAGGTGATGCCGCAGGCGGCAGACGCCGCAGCCGCGATACGTTTGTGGGACCTATCTGAACGGGAGACAGGAATACGGTTCGGCATGGGGTAGCTTGCCAATTCCCCGGCTGCGCCGGTCCGGCACCACGGCCCGGGTCGAGGTCGAGGCAACTGCGGTCATCGCCGACTAAACTGATGGTGCAGGATGCTCCACTTCATCAAACAACGTAAGCTCAGCGTGGAACACAGTCATGCCGCCTGCCCCGTAGCCTTGAAAAAGGTGTAGCAGAACACCCCGTCCGCCTCGGCTGTCCGGTGCAGCGCACGCGTGCCGGCGTCAAAAACGTCCGGCGTGGAAAGGCCCGTCGCGATGGCGCGCTCCCGCACGCCCTCGATCATCGCGGTGAAGGTGCGCCGGACGAAGCCGTCCACCAGCGCAGGCCGGCTCGCATCCGCATAGACCATCCGCGGCGACACCCGCACCGCTCCAAAGCCAGCGCCGGCCAGCAACGGATACAGCCGGCGCCCAATGTTCGCATCCCCCCCTGCGCGGCGCTGCAGCTCAACCTGGCAGGCGATGGCCGCGCGCGCCGCCTCGCTCTCGGGGTGGAAGCAGGTTGAGCCATGGTCGCCCTCGATGGCCGTGATCGTGCCGCCCGACCGCAGGACGGGGCGCAACGCAGCAAGCACCGCAGCGGGATCAGGCAGGTGTTCCAGCACAAAAAAGACGAAGACGTGATCGAAGGACCCCCCCGGGAAAGGGGCGGCAAGAAGGTCCGCTTGCCGGAACCGGACGTTGCCGATCCCCGCGGCAACGATCCGCGCCTGCGCGTCCCCAAGCGAAGCCGCCGACACATCCACCGCCATAATGCGTGCGCCAGGGCTGCGCCGCGCCAGCGCGACCGTCTGCGCGCCCGTGCCGCAGCCCGCCTCCAGCACCTCCGCCCCGTCCGGGAAGGCAGTATCCCCGTGCAGCAGCTCCTCAAGCGTCCGTGCCTGATTCTCCAGCCGAAGCGTTTCCCGTCCGTCGTAGCCATGCACGTAACCGCCCATGCCTCTCTCCCCTAACCGGGATGGCTTGTGCTGCAGGCGGGCCGGCCCGTCTTGAACGGGATTGCAGCCCTGCTTTCAGGCGACGGCCGCCCGATAGCGCGCAGGCGTCACGCCAAGCTGCCGACGGAAGGCGCGGGTCAGGTGGCTCTGGTCCGCAAAGCCCGCTTGCAGCGCCGCCTCGGCAGGAACATGGCCCGCAGCGAGCAGCCGCCGGGCCAGCCGCACCCGGCGCTGGACGAGGTAGGCATGCGGCGTCGCGCCGGTCTCGCGCGCAAAGCCGCGCAGCAGCGCGAAGCGATCCACCCCGGACAACGCGGCCAGCTCCGCGAGAGTGACCGGCCATTCCGGGGCTTCGTCCAAGCGGCGCCGGGCCGCCGCCACCCCAGGCGAGGACGGCCGCATCGGGTGCGGCCGCGCCCCGTGCCGTCGCAAGAGATGCACGAGCGCCCGCAGCAGATCCTCCTCCAGCGCCAGCGGTTCCGGCACGGCGGCGGTCGCACGAGCGAACAGGCGCTCAAAAAGCCCGCGCAGCACTGCGTCACGCAGTGCGGGACGTGCAATCTCCGGGGCATCGCCAGCCGCCTCCGCAACTTCGCGCATAACCAGGGCGGGATCGAGGTACAGCATCCGCCACCCGCGCGGCCCGCCAAGCGGTGCGCCATCGTGCATCTCGCCCGGGTTGACCGTAATCACGTCGCCAGCCGCAGCCTCCACCGCTCCGATCCCGCTCCACGACCGCTGCGCCCCGGCTGTCATGACGCCGATACCGAACCCATCGTGCGAGTGGCGCGGAAAGGCGTGATCAGTCAGCAGCGTCATCGCCTCGACACCAGCAAGGGCGGAGCGGTGCTGCGCGACCCTATGCGTCCTACCAACCGTCAATCAGGACTCCCTCCCAGGCGTCACGGTTCCAAATCCAGATACCAGCAGACAACATAGGCGCAAGCGCCCTCCACCCCCGTCAGGGCTCCGACCCCGCCGGCGCCCCCTGCTGCACCGTGACGTCCACAATGATGCCGATGGCATTCGGCTCCAGCGTCACGCTGAACCGGTCCGCCCCGACATACCCAGGCTGCGGCGCATAGGACACCACCGCCTGCCGGTTGCCATAGGCCAGCCCGACGCCAGCCCGCCCATGGCTGGCCGGCCCCGTCACCAGGCCGGCATTGATCACCACCTGCAAATCGGGGTTGAGCACGGTAAACGTGCACGCCTCCCCGGCATTGCCCACCGTCATCTTCGTATGGACCGAGGTCAAGCTCAGCAGGAAGAACTTCTTCACTTGGCACGGCCCGCGCACCGTCTGCGGCTGCAGGTCGCCCTGGTCGTTCCGGTCCAGCCCGGCGCAGGATGCCGCCAGGAGCGGCAGCACTGTCAACCCGGCACGAAAACCCCGCCACCGACCGCAACGCGCTTGGCTGCCCATTCCACTCCCCCTACCATGCGACCTGCGGAACTTACCTGTGGCCGCCCCGCCCCGGCAACACGGCTGTCGCAACGGCGCCCCCGCGAAGCAGCAACCCCTACAACCCCCGCCCCCGCTTGATGACCCCCTCCCCGAACCGCCCCCGCAGAGCATCCACCGCCCGCTGCGCCGCCGCCCGCCGCGGCGCGTCGGGGTCCGCCAGGTCCGGCTGGTCCGCCAGCGTCCCCGGCAGCAGCGGGCTGGCCCCAAGCCCGATCAGCCGGAACGCCGTCCCGTCCGCCTCCCGCAGCAGCAGCGACCGCCCCGCGGCAAACAGGCTGTCCGGCAGCGCCGTTGGACCGGGCAGCCGGGCGATGCGCGTACGGCTGGCGAACCGCGCAGTCTTCAGCTTCAGCACCACCCCCCCGGCGCTGAACCCGCCCTCGCGCAGCCGCCGGGCTAGCTTCTCCGCCATCCGCCACAGGTGCTTTTCCAGCAGCGCCGGGTCGCGCAGGTCGGTGTCGAAGGTGGTTTCGGCGCTGACCGACTTGGTGTCGCGCTCCGGGTTCACCGCCCGCGCATCCTCGCCACGCGCGCGCCGGGCCAGGGCAGGGCCGTCATCCCCCAGCCGCGCCCGCGCGGCCCGGTCGTCCAACGCTTGCAGGTGCATCAGGTGCGTGATCCCCAGGGCATGCAGCTTCCGCTCCTGCGCCGGCCCGACACCCGGCAGCAGCCGCACCGGCTCAGGCGCCAGCACCGCGGCGGCCTCGCTGCCCAGCACCGCAAACCCACGCGGCTTGTCCCGCCCAGCGGCGATCTTGCTCAGCAGCCGGTTGCCCGCCAGCCCTACCGATACGGTGACGCCCACCTCCCGCTCCACCCGCAGCGCAAAACGCGCCAGCACCGCAGCGGGCGGCGCGCCGTGCAGCGCCTGTGTGCCCGACAGATCCAGCACCGCCTCGTCAACCGACAGCGGTTGCACCAGCGGCGTCAAATCCTGCATCAGGGTGCGTATGTGCCGTGCCGCCGCGGCATACTTCGCCATCTCCGGCCGGATCACCACCGCGTCCGGACAGGCCTTCAGCGCCTGCCACATCGGCATCGCGCTGCGTACCCCATGCATCCGGGCGACGTAGCAGGACGCCGCCACCACCCCCCGCACGCCGCCCCCAACGATGACCGGCCGCCCCGCAAGCTCCGGCCGGTCCCGCTTCTCCACGCTGGCAAAGAACGCGTCGCAATCCACATGTGCCACCGAAAGCGCGAACAGCTCAGGATGCCGCACCACCCGCCGCGACCCGCAATCAGGACAAACCGCCCCCGCCGGAACCCCCCCGCAATCCCTGCACAGCGCCGCCATCACCACAGCAAACGCCCACTTCCCCCTCTCCCTCCGGGAGAGGGCCGGGGTGAGGGGGCGGGCAAGCACCCCCCAAGCCCAATCGAAGACCACCATCCCCCGGCGCCGCCCGCACCCCGCTTCGCAGGCAATTCCCTCTCTCCCCAGGGGAAAGCCAGCCCCCAACCCCTGCGCCCCGGCCGCCGTGCCGCCGCCGCCGCCCGGCCCCCTAACCCTCCAACGGCCACAACCAAGCCGCCCCACGCACCCCGCTGCTATCGCCGTGCAGGTTCTTCACGATCGGCGTATCCGACACGTCGCTAAACGTATAGCTGCGCAGCAGCGCCGGCACCTGGTCATACAGGTGCGCCATGTTGGACAGCCCGCCGCCCAGCACCACGACATCCGGGTCCAGCATGTTCACGATCATCGAGAGCCCCCGCGCCAGCCGGTCCACGTGGCGGTCCAGCGCCGCCTGCGCCGCCGCGTCCCCTTCAGCCGCGCGGGCGCATAGGGCGGCGGCGTTCGGCGCATCGCCCGACCGCGCCAGGCCTGGGCCGGCAAGATAAAGCTCCAGGCAGCCCTGCTGCCCGCACCAGCAGCGGGGCATGGGATACTCGTCCACCCGCGGCTGCGGCAGGCAAATGTGGCCCCACTCGCCGGCAATCCGGTTGCGCCCGCTCAGCACCTGGCCGCCCACCACCACGCCGCCGCCGCAGCCGGTGCCCAGGATCACGCCGAACACGCAATGGCGCCCAGCCCCGGCGCCGTCCGCCGCCTCGCTGAGCGCAAAGCAGTTGGCATCGTTCTCCACCCGCACCGGCCGGTTCAGCAGGGCACCGAGGTCGTTGTCCAGCGGATGGCCGATCAGGCTCTGCGTATTCGCATTCTTCACCAGCCCAGTCGCCGGGCTGATCACCCCGGGGATGCCGATCCCCACCGTGGCGCGTATGGCCAGCTCGCGCTCCGCCCCCTCCACCATGGCCACGATGGTCGAGACGATGCCGTCATACGTGCCCGGCGTATCGGCCCGCCGCCGCAGCGCGATCTCCCCCGCCGGGTCCAGCACCGCCACCTCGATCTTGGTCCCGCCGAGATCTACGCCGATCCGATGTCTCATGCCGTCCTATCCTGCCAGCCGTCCCGCCTCCCTTGTCAGTCCGCGTAGAACTCTTCAAGGCCCAAGCTGATCCCAGGTGGGTCGAGGGTGATGGACCCGGCGGTGAGCAGCCGCGTTTCGATGCCGCCGTCATCGCGCCGCCAATGATGCACCACGGCACAGCGGTCGGCGCGCACGATCAGGTAATGCCGGATAGATGGCACCAGGAAATAGCCCGACAGCTTGAGGCCCGTGTCCACCGACTGAGCGGCCGGGGACAGCACCTCCACGACCACGACCGGCTTCGCCACGGCAATCTCGTCATCGCCCAGGCGCGGTCCGCTGCTGATCAGGGCATCTGGCTCGTAATCCGAGTCATCGTCCACCTCGACCGTCATGCCGTCGCCCATCGCCTCGCATGGCAGGCCGGCAGCGCGCAGCGCACCGTCAAAGGCGCGCCAAACCCGCATCTTCACGCGCACATGGCCGGCGCGCTCCGCCACCATCCCCACGACCACGCCGTCAACGCGCTCGTAGCGCCCGCGTGGCTGCACATCGGCCCAACGCCTGAACTCGGGGCGGCTCATCCGCAAGGGGGTATCGGCGGCCTGGCGTCCCATGGTCCCTCCCACAACAGCCCGCCGCAGCCTGTCTGGTGCAAGGCTGCCATGCAAAGCCGCGCCGTTAGGATGCGCCGCCGCCACAGCTTGCTCAAGCACCATCCCTCCTGGGATACTGCGGCCATGACCGATGCACCCGACGCCACCCTGGACATGAAGGGCATGACCTGCCCCCTGCCGGTCCTACGCGCCAACCGCGCCCTGCGCACGATGCCGCCCGGCGCCGTCCTGCGCGTGCTGGCAACCGACCGCGCCGCCCTGGCCGACTTCGCCGCCTTCTGCAGCGAAACCGGCCACGCCCTGCTCCACCAGGACGAAAGCGACGGCGTGCTAGGCTTCACCATCCGCCGCCGCGCGGGGGACCCGGCATGACCACCGTCGCCCTCTTCACCCACCCCGCCGGCCTGGGCCACGACACCGGCCCCGGCCACCCGGAATGCCCCGACCGCCTGCGCGCCGTCCTGCAAGCCCTGGAGCACCCCGACTTCGTCCCCCTGCTGCGCGAATCCGCGCCAGAGGCAACGGTCGAGCAACTGGAGCGCGCCCACCCCCCCGAATACGTCCGCGCCATCCTGGCCATCCACCCCCCGGTCGGCGACTTCGTGCAATTGGACGGCGACACCCTCATGAGCCACGGCAGCCGCGCAGCCATCCTGCGCGCCACCGGCGCCGCGGTGGCCGCGGTGGACGCGGTCATGGAGGGCTGGGCCGCCACCGCCTTCGCCGCCGTCCGCCCGCCGGGCCACCACGCCGAACGGGCGCGGCCGATGGGGTTCTGCCTGTTCAACGGTGCCGCCGTGGCCGCCCTGCACGCCCGTGCCCGCTGGGGCCTGCGCCGGGTGGCGGTGGTGGACTTCGACGTGCACCACGGCAACGGCACCCAGGACATCTTTCAGAACGACCCCGACCTGATGTACGTCAGCAGCCACCAATCCCCCTGCTACCCCGGCACTGGCGCCGCAGACGAGCGCGGAGTCGCCGGCAACGTGCTCAACCTGCCCCTCCCACCCGGCACCGCCGGCCCGGGCTTCCGCGCGGCGTGGGAGCGCGAGGGCCTGCCGGCGCTGCGCGACTTCGCGCCGGAGCTGCTGATCGTCTCCGCAGGGTTCGATGCGCACCGGGCCGACCCGCTGGCGGAGCTGCTGCTGGAAACCGAGGATTTCGGCTGGATGACCGACCAGCTCTTGGCCGTGGCGGACGCGCACTGCGGCGGCAGGCTCGTATCCATCCTGGAAGGCGGCTACGACCTGCGGGCGCTCGGCGCGTCGGCCGCCTTGCACGTCCGCCGGCTGATGCGGCAATAGAAACGGCCGACACACCCAGCAGCAGGACTTCACTATGGCGGACGACATCACCGGCCTCTCGTTCGAGGACGCGCTGGCCCAGTTGGAGGTCATCGTGCGCGACCTGGAAAAGGGCCAGTTGAAGCTGGAGCAGGCCATCACCGCCTATGAGCGCGGCGCCCTGCTGCGCAAGCACTGCGAGGACAAGCTGCGCGAGGCCGACGACCGCGTGCGCGTCATCGTCGAGCGGGCCGACGGCACCCTGGGCCTGAAGGCGGAGGGCTGATGCCCAGCATCCTGGAGCGCCCCGGCATACGTGCGGCCCTGGCCGGGCAGGCCGCGGTGGTGGAAGCGGCGCTGGACGCGCTGCTGCCGCTGCCCGAGGGCCACGAGCAGCGGCTGCTGCAGGCGATGCGCTACGCGGCCCTGGGCGGCGGCAAGCGCCTGCGCGGCTTCCTGGTCATGGAGGTGTCGTCCTTGTTCGGCGTCGCCAAGGCCTGCGCGGCGCGGGTGGCGTCGTCGGTGGAGATGCTGCACGCCTACAGCCTCGTGCACGACGACCTGCCGGCGATGGACGACGACGACGTGCGGCGCGGACAGCCCAGCACCCATAAGAAATTTGACGAAGCGACAGCGATCCTCGCCGGCGACGCGCTGCAGGCCCTGGCCTTCGAGCTGCTGGCCGACCCCGGCACCCATTCCGACCCGCAGGCCCGGTGCGAGCTGATTGCGGCGCTGGGCATGGCCTCCGGCGCGCGCGGCATGGCCGGCGGCCAGATGATAGACATGGTGACGGAAGGCCAGGTGCTGACGGCGGCCGAGGTCGGGCGCCTGCAGGCCATGAAGACCGGCCGCCTCATCCAGTACAGCGCAGAGGCCGGCGCGATCCTCGGCCGCGCCGCGCCGCCGCAGCGGGCGCACATCGCGGCTTATGGCCGGGACCTCGGCGCCGCCTTCCAGATCGCCGACGACGTGCTGGACGCAGTGGGCACCACCGAGGGCATCGGCAAGACCGCCGGCAAGGACGAGGCCGCCGGCAAGGCGACCCTGGTGGCCCTCCTCGGCGTGGACCGCGCGCGAACTCAGGCCGAAGCGCTTGCAACCCAGGCAGTCAGCCACCTCGCCGTATTCGACGACCGCGCCGACCATCTGCGCGCCCTAGCAGCCTATGTCGTGGCAAGGGAGAGCTGATCTCGTCTCCCTCTCCCTCCGGGAGAGGGCCGGGGTGAGGGGGTCTTCGGCACCAAGCCCGCCAGCAATTGACCGCATCCAAATGGCGCCGACAGTGCCCCGCGGCGCAGCAGAGACCGCCTCACCCCAACCCGGAGGCGGAGAAAACAAGCCCACCCCCTCCCCCATCAGCCCCACCCATGCCCAAGCGCCGCGCTGACCAACTGCTAGTGGACCGCGGCCTAGTCGAGTCCCGCACCCGCGCCCAAGCATTGATCCTGGCCGGCAAGGTCTGGTCCGGCGACCGCCGGGTCGCCAAGGCCGGCGACCCCATCCCCGACGACGCTCCGCTACAGATACGCGGCCAGGACCACCCCTGGGTCTCCCGCGGCGGCCTAAAGCTCGACCACGCCGTCCAGGCCTTCGGACTACAGCCGGACGGCCTGACCTGCCTGGACGTCGGCGCCTCCACCGGCGGTTTCACCCATGTCCTCCTCCACCACGGCGCCGCCCGGGTCCATGCGGTGGACGTCGGCCACGGCCAGCTCGCCTGGTCCCTGCGAACCGACCCGCGCGTGGTCGTGCACGAACGCACCAACGCCCGCTACCTGACCGCGGACCAAGTCCCCGACCCCGTCCAGGCCCTGGTCTGCGACGCCAGCTTCATCGGCCTGCAAACCCTGTTGCCGGCGCCGCTGTCCCTCTGCACCCCCGGCGCCTGGGCAGTGGCACTGATAAAACCGCAATTCGAGGCCGGCCCGGCCCAGGTCGGCAAGGGTGGCGTCGTCCGGGACGGCGGCATACACCGTGCCGTGTGCGCCCGGGTGCGGGACTGGTGGGCCGGCCTGCCAGGCTGGACGGTGCTGGGAATTGCCGACAGCCCGATCACAGGTCCCGAGGGCAACAAGGAGTTCCTGATCGCGGCCCGGCTAAAGTAGCGTCTCTACCAGCTTCGCCCTGATCTCCTGCACCCGCTCCCCCAGGCCCCGGCGCCGCCAAGCCTCCAGCGTAACAGTATGCGACGCCCCCACGTCGTCGGCGAACATCGCATCCATCGCCCCGCCGAACTCCGTCCCCAGGATGATCGCGTCAATCTCGTTGTTCCACACGGTGCTGCGCCAATCCAGGTTGGACGAGCCGATGGCGGACCAGGCACCATCCACCACCGCCGTTTTGGCGTGCAGGATGCGTCCCTGGCGCTCATGTATCTTCACCCCGGCCTCCAGCAGCTCGCCATACTTGGCCCGGCCCGCGGCAACGGCGGCGCTGCTATCGCTCTGCCCCGGCACCACGACCTGCACGTCCACTCCCCGCCGGGCCGCGGCGATCAGCGCCCGCGCCAGGTCCGGCGTCGGCACGAAGAACCCGGTCGTCAGGTGGATGGACCGCTGCGACAAGGTGATGGCGGCCAGCAGGGTGCGGTAGATCAGCGGCTGCTCGCTGTCAGGCGCCCCGTCTATCGCCTGCACGACCGTCGTGCCGGGCTGCGTGGCCGGCGTCGGCGGCGGCTCGGCGAGGGCAGGCCCGCGCTGCTGGCGCCACGTCTCCATGAAGTAGTGCTCGAACTGCGCGACCACCGGACCCTCGATCCGCACGTCGGTGTCGCGCCAGGCCTGCTGCCCCGGCGCGGTCCCGCGCGGCTTCGGCGTGTTCTCATAGACCGAGCTGATGTTCACCCCGCCGGTGATCGCCACCCGGCCGTCCACGCATAGCAGCTTGCGGTGGTCCCGCTTGTTCAGCTCCACCGGCACGCGCTCGTTCGGGCGCAGCGGGTTGAACTCCAGCACCCGCACGCCGCCCTTGCGCAGACGGTCGAACAGGGCTGCAGGCGTCCCGACGGCGCCCCAGGCGTCATACACCAGGTTCACCTCAACGCCCCGGCTCGCCGCCGCCAGCAGCGTGTCGGAAAACTCACCGCCCGCAGCCTCATCGAACTCGTAGCTTTCCATGTCTATGCGGGTGCGGGCGGACCGTATCGCCTCCTGTAGCGCAGCAAAACTGGCAGGCCCGTCCTTCAGCAATTCCACCCGGTTGCCGCCCAGGAACGGCACGCCGGCAAAGCGCTCGCCCTGCTGGCGCATCAGGCTCAGGCTGCGCGCCGGGTCGGCACCGGCTTTGGCTTGCAGCAGGTCCGGGCTGACGCCAGGAGTCGGGGCGCTGACGCAGGCGCACAGCAGGGCGGCGATGAACAGGGGCGCAACGCGCAGGTTCTGGGACATGATTTGCATAATGGAACAAACTTATGTCAATTTTTTGTCCAGGCCTCACGCCATGAAGCTACCGCCCTGGTTATCTTTGGTCATGCCCGCTCTCCCGCCCGGCGCCGCCTTGCCCTGCAGCCGAACCGGCACCGGGGCGCGCACGGTCGCCTGCCGGATGCGTATGATCGAGGCCGGCCCAGCCGCGTCGTATGGACGACGGAGAACACGACGACCATCCAGGCCATGCCGGTGCCGCTGCTCAGCCCCGGCGAGCTGCAAACCCTGACTGTCATCAATCGGCAATCCGGGGACGGTTGAACCTATACCAGCCGCCATGTGCTCAGACCGTTTTCGTCATCGCGAGCCGTTTGCGGCGCGGCGATCCAGGGGCCGCCAGCGCCGTCCTTACGACCCCTGGATCGCCCCGGCGCTGCGTGCCTCACTGTGACAGCGTGCTTGCAGAAGAGTCAGAGCAAACAGCGATTGGTATTATACCAACCACCCCGAAGGCTGACCTTCGCCCGGCTTCGCCGGGTTACCGAGATGATAAGTGCGGTGTCGTTGATGAAGGCGCTCCAGGCGTGGCAGCATGCTTTGACGATCTCGTCATGAGTGTCCCCTACGCTGATGTTCAGATGGCTGCCGCGCAGATGATCCCAGACGTTCTCGACGAAGTTCAACTCGGGCGCATACAACGGCAGGCGCAGCAGGGTGACGTTTTTCGGCGCCGCGCGCCACCTGCACACCGGAGACTCCATGGCTGGCGTCGACTGCGCCCATCAAGAAGGAGTACGCTGCCGGACACAGGACAGGACGCCAGCCAAAACCGCGCAGCCTGCCTGTAGTCCTGATGCGCCAGAAGAAGTATCAGCACGAAAAAAACAGCGCGCGCCGCCGGTGCTAAACTTCCTCGTCCGTATTGTGCTGAGCAATGGCATCCACGGGGGCCAACCCGGCATCATAGTACTTGCGCCACTCATCAGGCTCGATGACGAACGTGAGGACATCTTGCACCTCGGCCACCCAGGTTTCAAAGTTCATCGGCTTGCTCTCATGCAGCGGCGCTGGCGTGGCCAGAGGGGAGGGCGCCTGGTTGGCCGGGGATCTGCTCATTGACGAACAACTGGGGAAGCCAGCGGCGCTGTTCCAGCGGCCTCGCTTGCATTCCTGAGATGCCGCAACGTCCGGGAGACCTGCACCGCCATCGTCAACACCTGCTGCGACGCCTAAATGACCTTATGAAGGACGCCGAACGCATCGTCTCCATAACCACCCGCGATTGGGCACAGGGCAAAGTCCAGGGCGGTTAGACTTATACCAGCCGCCATTTGCTCTGACCGTTTTCGTCATCGCGAGCCGCTTACGACGCGACAATCTAGGGACCCCCAGCACCGTCCTTGTGGCCTTGGACCGCCACGGCGCTGCGCGCCTCGCAATCACGGTGTACTTGCAGAAGGGTCAGAGCAAATGCCAATTGGTATTATATTAACCCTAACTCGAACAAATCCCTGCGCCGTCATGCTGACGAGCGGACTCAAAATGTCAGAAACAAAGCGGGCAGCGATGTTCAGCCACATAGCAAGAATGCGAACCGACCAGCGACCGCCAGCGGCACGATAATACAGGCCCCCTCAGCCCTCCCAGGAAACGGACTGTCTGCTACTCTGTGCCGTCCTGCCCGGCAATTTCCGCCAGCAGCGACCAAACCCGCGCCGGCTGCATCGGCACCTCCGGATCGTTCAGGATCCGGTCAAGCTCATCCAGCTTATCCTCAAGGTCGGCATTGGACATAATTGATTCCACCTGAAGCAAGCACATTGGTGGGAACAAACGTGGCAACCGTATGACGGTTCCGCGGCAACCTAAGTCACATGGACGACAGGACCGCCGGCGCTAGGGCCGCCGCCTTGGCCGCGGGATGCGCCGGGTTGCGGAACCGCAGCTCGCCCTCCGGCGCAGCGTCCGGCTCCGGCAGCCCGAACAACTCCAGCCGGCTGGAGCAGGTCACGGCAACAACGCTGCGCGCCTCGGGGTTGGTCATGAACTGGCGCGCCTCCCCCTCCAGCTCCAGCCGCTCCCGCAGCAGCCGCCACTCCGCCCGGTCGGTGTCCTCGATGAACATCGCAAGGATGCCAGGCCGGGTGCCGGTCAAGCGCGCCGGCGCAACCGCCGCCATCCGCCGGCGCACCGCGACCGCAACCTCGTTCTGCTGCCCGGCCCGCGCCGCCATCACGAACACCCCGCCACCAGCCGCAGTCACAGCCAGATGCGCCTCCGGCCCGAACTCCTGGCGCAGCCGGGGCATCAAGCCCAGCTCATCAGCCTGCGCGGCTGCCAGCATCAGCGGATCCAGGCGCAGCATCGCCGCCTCGTCCCCATCGCTGCGCCGGGCCTGCTTCAGCATGGCGGTAATACGGTCATGCAGGCGCCCGAGCAGGTCGCCGCCCTCCTCCTCCGGCCCGCGCAGCCCCTGCGGCAGCGTCATCTTCAGCAAATACCTGCCGGGATGGGCGCACAGCCAAGTCTGCAGCTCCGGGTCCATCCGGTCCACCAGGCGAAACCAGGCGCCGCGATGCACGCCCCGCCCCTCCTCGGCCGACACGGTATCGCACGCCACCTCCGCCTCGATCCCATCGCGGTGGATCAGCAGGTCGAATGGCGCCGCCTCCTCCAACCCGGCAAACGAGACGTCGAACCCGCGATGCCGCTGCAGCGCCGCCGTCCGCAGCAGGTGGAACACCGGCGCCAGGCACTCCCCATCCACCAGCGCGGAGCGCAGCATGGCAGAAAACCGCAACCGCCCGTCGTTGGTCAAGCCCTCGAACAGCGTCGCGGCGGCAGTGGCATGGGTGCCGATCCAGCGTTCCGCCATACTCAGCGGCCGGTCCGGAGTGCTTCGGCGCAGCCGGTCCACCGCAAACTCAATGCAATGGCGCTGCTGCGCCTGCCGCCCGGTCCGGGTGCCCGGCGCCGCCCGGCCACGCAACGTCCCCATTCGGTCTCGCCATTGGCGTACACCAATGCACCCGATGAACGCATCGAGGGCGGCCTTGTCGAGGGGTTCGGCAAGCGGCTGCATCGGAATGGTGAAGGTGTCATCCTTCACAGCCGGCGGCAACAGTGCCGATGGGGGTAGGGCGTTCAGTTTCGCGGCACCACGGCACGGTCCGGAACCTGCGCCCGGTGCCGCAGCAGGTGATCAGCTAGGACGCAAGCCACCATCGCCTCCCCAACCGGAACAGCGCGTATGCCGACACAAGGATCATGCCGCCCGCGCGTAACCACGTCCACGTCCCGCCCCGACCGGTCAACCGACTGCCGCGCCACCAGGATGGAGCTTGTCGGCTTCACCGCAAACCGCGCCACCACCGGCTGCCCGGTGCTGATGCCGCCCAGCACGCCTCCGGCATGGTTGGTCCCGAACGCAATCCCGCCGTCCTGCATCCGCATCTCGTCTGCGTTGCCCTCGCCGCGCAGGGCGGCAGCCGCAAACCCGTCGCCGATCTCCACACCCTTCACCGCATTGATCCCCATCAGCGCCGCCGCGATCTCTGCATCCAGCTTCGCATAGATAGGTGCGCCGAGGCCCGGCGGCACGCCCTCCGCCACAATTTCGACAACAGCGCCGACACTGGACCCGGCCTTGCGTATCTCCGCCAGCTCCTCTTCCCACGCCGCCGCGGTGATCGGGTCCGGGCAAAACAGCGGATTCTGTGCCACCGCGTCCCAATCCCAGCGCGCACGGTCCACCCCATGCCCCCCCATCTGCACCATCGCCCCGCGCACCCGCACGCCCCCGCCCAGCACAATCCGCGCGATCGCGCCGGCCGCAACGCGCATCGCCGTTTCCCGCGCCGAGCTGCGTCCGCCGCCCCGGTGGTCGCGGATGCCATACTTCATCTCATACGACACATCGGCATGGCCGGGCCGGAACTGCTCCGCGATCGCGCCATAGTCCCGGCTGCGCTGGTCCACGTTCTGGATTTCCAGCGAAATGGGAGTGCCCGTCGTCAGGCCGTCCATAGTGCCCGACAGGATACGCACCTGGTCCGGCTCCTGCCGCTGGGTGGTGAACTTGGACTGCCCGGGGCGCCGGCGGTCCAGCCAAGGTTGGATATCGGCCTCCGTCAGCGGCAGCCGCGGCGGGCAGCCGTCCACGACGCAACCAATGGCCGGCCCATGGCTCTCGCCCCAGGTTGTAACGCGGAACAGGTGACCGAAGCTGTTATGGCTCACGTCCCCCAGCCGCCCCCTGATCCCGACGGCCCTCTCCACCCGTCATTGCGAGGAGCGGAGCGACGCGGCACTCCAGGGGCAGCCAGGACCGTCCCTGCCGCACCTGGCCTGCCACGCAGCCAGGGCGCCTCGCAATGACAAGGCATCCGCGGCGGCCTCCCGTCCTAATGGTCGGAGGCGACGTTGATGTCAGGCGCCGCCGGGTTCTTCATGCCCACGATGTGGTAGCCGCTATCCACATGATGCACCTCCCCCGTCACCCCGGACGACAGCGGGCTGAGCAAGTACATCCCCGCCCCCCCCACCTGCTCCAGCGTCACGTTGCGCTCCAGCGGCGAGTTATACTGGTTCCAGCGCAGGATATACCGGAAGTCGCCGATCCCGCTCGCCGCCAGCGTCTTCATCGGCCCGGCCGACAGCGCATTCACCCGTATCCCCTGTCCCCCCAGGTCCGCCGCCAAGTAGCGCACCGACGACTCCAGCGCCGCCTTCGCCACCCCCATCACGTTGTAGTGCGGCATGACCCGCTCGGCCCCCAAGTAGGACATCGTCAGCAGCGACCCGCCGTTCCGCATCATTGGCACCGCCCGCTGCGCCACCGCCGTGAACGAAAAACACGAGATGTCCAGCGCCTGCACGAACGCCGCCCGAGGCGTGTCCAAATACTTGCCGCGCAAATACGCCTTGTCCGCCCAGCCGATGGCATGGAGGACAAAATCCAGCCCGTCCCAGCTTTGGCCGATCGTCGCGAACGCCGCATCAATGCTGGCATCGTCCGACACGTCGCAGGGTGCGACGATGCTGCTGCCCACCCCGGCCGCCAGTGGACGCACCCGCCGTTCCAGCGCGTCCCCCTGGTAGGTGAAGGCCAGCTCGGCCCCCTGCGCGGCGCAGGCCGACGCGATCCCCCACGCGATGCTGCGGTCGTTGGCAACGCCCATGATGACCCCGCGCAGGCCCTTCATCAGCGTGCCCGTTGCCGGCTGGACGGTCTGGGTCTGGGTCGGGGGGCCATCCGGCATGTCGGTTCCACCTGGTGCGTGATGCGGGTGGGGCGTGGTGACACAAGCCGGGGCAGGGGGGAAGGGGGGTGGGCAGGATGGCCCTGGCAATCCGTTGAACAGCCGAGCGGACCCCTTGAGGTCCCGCCCGCTGACACCGGCCCAGAAGTGCCGACGCTACCCACCTGCATCCAGGCCGCGCGAGCCTGGCCCGGCCTTCCGCTCTCGGCGGCGCATTGTCCGGCATATCAAAGCCGCCCGCCCATAACCGCCGCCGCCAAGCAGTGGTCCAACTCACCGCCCTCCAAGGTCCTGGCCACCGGCTTCGGGGCAGCTTGGACACTTCGATCGCAGCCATGCCAAACCGTCCTGCGATCAACCATGGCGTCCTCTACCCTGACCAACCTAGTCAGATAGGTGACGGCATCATGGCACGCAGATCAAGCCAGCCTGCCACCCAGCCCCAACCTCCAGGTCTCCCGGCATGGAAGCTGGAGGACGCCAAGGCCCGTTTCAGCGAAGTCGTCCGCCTTGCATGTGAACAAGGGCCGCAACGGGTAACGGTCTGGGGACGTGAGGCCGTGGTGGTGGTGCTGTCCGCTGCCGACTACGCCCGCCTGGCACCTGCCGCAGCTTCGCCCACCCTGGCGGCCCTGTTTGCCGACGGCCCGTTCGCCCGGATGGAGGCCTTTGACGACGAGCTGTCCCGTGGACCCGAGCCGTTCCGCGAAGGGCTGGATTTCTAGCAGATGCCGCGCGGCTGGCTCCTAAGTAAACCTCTGGAGGTTTGCGCACAGATGAGAATCTAAGCAGGCTTGCGCGGCCTGGGTCCGCCAACTTCCGTGTGTGACAGGCCGCGCAAGTCTGCTTAGACACGAACATCGTCTCCGAGCTTCGGAAGGGCACCCGCACGCACCTCGGCGTGCGGTCATGGGCCGCGGCCGTGCCCCCCGCTGCCTGCTTCCTCAGCCTGGTCACCCTTGCGGAGATACGCCTCGGCATCGAACGCGTGGATGACCCCGCCTTCCGCGCCGAGCTGCAAGCCTGGCTGCGCGACGGCGTCCGGGTCTGGTTCGGCGTCCGCATCCTGCCGGTGGACGAGGCCGTGCTGCTCACCTGGCGGCGCCTGGCCTCCGATGCCCAGAAATCAGGCTACACCTACTCCCAGCCTGACGCGCTGATCGCAGCCACCGCCCTGGTGCACGACTTGGGCGTCGTCACCCGCAACACGTCGGACTTTAACCGGGCCGGGGTGGCCCTGATCAATCCCTGGTCACACGAGCCACCGTGAAACCCGCTGCGGGTCCGGGCAGGGCACGACGTCGGCCCCTACTGGGTCCATTCCAACGTTTGGCATCCTGCCCCCCTACGCGCTAAGGAACCGCCACGACGCAGGAGCCAGGCCCGATGGACAACCCCCCCGCTGCCCCCCAGCCAGCCGCCCCCCAGCCAGCCGACCACCAGGAGCACGCCAACTCCATCTGGGACGAACGCTACGAAAAGGGCGAGCACGTCGGCTCCAAGCCCGTCATCGAGGCCGACCCGGTGGACTTCACCCAGCACAAGTTCCTCTACCAGC